>Ga0181517_10006513_pt1 | contig 9983 bp, 7 predicted proteins | sample PEATcosm2014_Bin_31_FD_119748 | JGI IMG/M metagenome (GOLD analysis project Ga0181517, IMG submission 119748) | Peatland microbial communities from MTU Mesocosm Facility, Houghton, MI, USA - PEATcosm2014_Bin01_30_metaG | ecosystem: Environmental > Terrestrial > Soil > Wetlands > Peat | place... | reverse complement strand
CCGCCTTCCTCGATCAGCCGGAGACGGACCGGCCGGCCGTGATCCTGATGGACCATTGTTACCAGTCGGCCCAGGGCGTGCTCACGGACCAACAGAAGGCCACGCTCCTGAAATGGATCCGCGGCGGCGTCGGCGCGGTGGCCGTCCACGCCTCGTACTACTCGTTCCCCGAGTGGAGCGATGTCCGCCAACTCTATGGGCCGACGTTCATCAAGCACGAGAAAGTCGACCAGTACATCCTGGGCCGGTTCGTCGACCGCAGCCACCCAATCAGCAGGAACCTGCCCGAGACGTTCCGGCTCCGCTCGGAGCTGTATCAATCGACGCCGCTGCCGGCAGATTGCCACCTGCTGGCCGTGGCCAAAGACGAGGGCGCCAGCGTCGAGTATCCGTCCGTATGGACGCGGAAGTACGGCAAAGGCCGCGTGGTGACGATCTTGCCGGCCCATTGGCCCGACGCCTACCACGTGCCCGAGTTTCAGCAACTGATCGTCAACAGCGTTTTGTGGGCCGCCCCGGGCCCGCGTAAGTGAGAACCCGACCACCCGGCCACGGGCCGCACCGCGGCCAGGACATTACCAGCGGTCGTCACCGCCGCGAACTCGCCCTCGCGTGGTGCTCGGGCGGCGGCCGCCGTGACTTACCGCTGGCAGCTTGACGTGCTTCGGTCTGACGCCACACCGCACTTCCATCCGGTCCATGTGACCGAAGCACGCAAGCAAGATGCGTTTGGGCGCGTCGGGCTGGGTGGCCCCGGGCGTTGCCGCCCGGGGCTCCCGCAGACCCGGACGTGCGCGCATTAGCGCATCCGGTTCCTCGGCCGACAGGTTCGCCATCCACGATGGTCCCCGAAGCTATCCGATCGAGTTATGGGGACATGTGTGAGAACCTCGATGTGTTCAACATGTTTCCCTCCATCGGGTCTGCCGGCCGACGCTTCGCTTTCCTCCACAGGGTCCTCCGGGGCGAGTTCCCCCTGCTTCATCGGTACTATCAAAGCGCTACGACTTCCTGCCGCCCATCCCGCCGCGCTTCGTTGCCTTCGCTTGGCGGTACCCCGGTTGCACTCGCTGGTGTTCGCTCCACGGCGGACGAGTGCGCCGCCGCGGCCTGGAGTTGGTCACCCGGTATCTCCGGCCGGGACATCTCCGAGGAGACGACAGGATCTCCCAAGTTCCTGGGGAATCTCCATTGTCCGTTTGCACGTGTTCTTACCGACGCCGGCAGGACTGCTTGCACCAGACCATTACGGTGCAGCAGCGTGGCCCTTGGACCCCCAGGTGCAAAGGCTCCCACAATTGGTCTTTCGACGCCCAATAGCACGGCTTTCGGACTCGCTGTCTACGCTTCGCAGGGCAGATTACTCCGTCCCACGCAAGACTCGCTTCCGGTTGCTCGTCAGGCTCTACCGAGTGGGCTTTTCACCCACAAGATTCCGATGAAAGGTTTCAAGATTGTATCCTTACATCTCTATCCTCCTTTCCCAAGCTTTGCTTGGCACAATGGGGGCGACCTCAGCAGGGTCATGGCTTCTCTCCGATTACGAAGCCTTCATCACTTCCCTCATGTATTCGCACGCCAGTTCGGCATTCTTCTCGGCATATTCGACGCCAACTACCTCGCCGTTGACCTTGTGCAGCGGATGGCACAATTCGTAACCCAGGTAGCCCGAGTAGCCGATCTCCCGCATCGCTCGCGCGAAGGCCAGACTGGATTCGTCCGCAACCGGCTTGCCCGCAACGGGGTCGAAAGGCCGCACGCGGCCGTCCGCGCCCCGCTCGTACTCGCCGCCAAAGTGCGACAGGACTTGCAAGGGCCCCACATCGAGCGCCGCCTGCCGCACGGCCTCCGACCGCTTGTCCGACATGATCGGCGCGTCCAGGCAGACCTTCAGATTCGGCGAGCCCACTTCCCGCACCATCCTCAGCACGTCGCGGTGGTCGTTGATCACCGGCTTATGGTTTTGCAGCGCCAACGTGACGCCAAAATCGGCCGCGTACTTGGCCGCTTCGATCATCCCCTCGCGGCACCACTCCCAGATCTCCTCGGCGGTAAACTTTTTGTGGGCCTCTTCCCAGAGCGTCCGCGCGATGTCGTAGCGGCCAAGCCGGGGATGCCGCGTCACGCCCGGCCACGCCAGAAACACCCGCAACGTGCGGGCGCCAAAGTCGGCGGCCATCCGCAGCAGTTCCCGGACGTAGGCCACTTCACACTCCCGATGCTCGGGAATCGGACTGCTAAAATCGTTGTCGGCCGCCACGGAGTAAATGTCGATCCCTTCGCCGTCGGCGAACTTCCGCAGTTCGCGGCAGCGGCGCTTCGGCCAGTCCAGCGGATTGGCATGCGGCCGCTTGCCATCGATCTCCATTCCCTCGTAACCGCCTCGCTTGGCCCGCCGCACCACCTCTTCCAGCGGCAGTTCCCGGCCGCGATACCAGAGACCTAAGAAGGTAATGCTGAAGAGTCCTAATTTCATCCCGCCGGCTTGGGGCGCGGTGGCTGCGCCAAGGACGCCGGAGGCCAGGCTCGTCGCGGCCGCAACGCTCGCCGCCGCGGCCAAGAACTGCCGCCGTGACAGCCCGTCCGTTGCGGAATTGTCGGGACTCGAAAAACCGGAAGCGAGGGGCGTTGTCATGGCAAGCTTCTGTTTAAGACTGGTTTCGGCAAGGGAGCCACAGCCTGTTCCACTGGATCACCGCTCTTATGAATAGTCTTGGCAATGCTTTCAGTCAAGCAGGAGAGCTGCAAAGTCATTGGCGGCCTTTGCGCGGCGGCCGATACTGTAGGAGTGGAACAGGGCCTCGGCTGCGTGGTTAGCTGGCGTGACCGCGACGTGCTTGGCGTAGTCGCAGCGGACGAGAACGAGGGGAGTTGCCCAGGTGGGAGGCTCTTTCCGCTATAGCGTGGAAACGCTCCCTGACCCCGCAAATTCTAACGTCCGCTCGGAAAGAGGTCCGCAATTTCGAGCGATTCATACCAGTCGCGATAGAGGAACGTCAATCGCCTGTGAAACGCCTTGACAATCGCCTCAGCCTCAGTCCTGTCCTTAGCGTCGTCTCCCAACTCAAGCCAAAGCTTGGCGTCAACGGGCCAGACAAAACTCTAGTTAATACGATCCGCTTCGTGACTGGACGCCCGGCTGTACGCGGCGGTCGATATGCGGTGTGGCCGCTTCGGTGGCGCATCACACCGACGCGCGTTGGGAAACGCGCAATGCCGTCCAGCAAAGATTCACCGTCCCACCGTCCCAACTACCCGTGGTGCGTGAGACAAACCACAAAACCACAGAATTCTCAGACAACAGAGAACACGGCGGCCAGCGTGATTGGTTGCCGTTACAGGTCGCCACCGTGAATCGGCAGCTCGACAATGCGACTGACCTCCGTACACGACCAGCCCATGGGACCGATCAGGCCGTGCATGAACGGCAGCACTCGCTCGGCAGGCGGCGGCCATGCATTGTCATACCGGAGGTAGTCCGCAGCCTTCAGCCCGCTGAACACTCCGTCTTGGGCGTGATGGATGATCGCCTTCTCAGCGTTGGGAAGTACCCGCCGTTCGATCAGGCCGTAGCCCACGTATCGCCCGGCATGGACGTTTTCGATCGGGCCGTTACGCCAGGCGATGTGGGTGATCGTGTTGGCGATGACACGAATGCCGTGGTTTGCTGCTGTCTGCATATCCCGTTCCAGTTGGTCCGCTGGCCCCTGACGGTGGAGTGCCGCTGCCAGCTCCGGCACCGTGGCAGTCAGCAACACATCCCCGTTTGGCAACGCACTGACTGTTTTTCGGCCAGTGGGGAGATATGTCAGGGCGCGAGCAACGAGATTCTCGTAGCGCCGTTCGTCAGAACCGGCCAGGGTCAACCACCATGCCAGGCCGGCTGAAATCTCGATGTTCATGCGGGCCATTTCTTCGTCGTCGATCTGGCTGACCTGCCCGTCGTCGATGTTCGGCGCATCGGGCCTTGCCGGGTCGGCTAGAACGGCAAAGTACGAACCCCAACGCAGGCAGACGGCCACGGCAGCCCGCGCCTCGTCGGCCCGCCGCATGTTCCCGCCCGGCGGCACCGGCTTGGCCTCCAGGTACTCCACGACCTGCTGAAACATAGGGACTGCCGGAGGGCTGATCTGCGCGGTCGGTGCCCCATGCTGATTTGTCGTCAGATTCCAGGCGCCACCATCCAGCGTGAAGTCTTCGGCGACTTGTACGTGGAGCACCCCGCTGGCAGGCAAATCAGGTGCGGCGCTCATGCCAGATTTCGTGACGACAGTGTTTCGGTAATCTACGTCCCAAGGATCAACGCGTAGGAGCGACCTGCTGCGTCGTGTACAACTTCACGGGGCCAAGCAGACCTGAGTCCCGCAAAGGGGAGTCCTTTTTCCAGACGCGATAGCTGGCAAACGTGTGCCGACCGGCAGGGCTTTCCTTACCCTCCAGCAACCACTTCGGCCACGACTTGAGCAAGCCCTCGGGATTGCGTTCCGAGTCTTCCGGCAATTGCTCGTCACCGATCATGCGGTTGACCCACAGGCTCGTCACCCGCACCTCCAGGAGATTATCGCCGGCCCGCAGGGCTTCCGTGGCCTCCACGCGGAAAGGCGCATTCCACAGGACGCCCAAGCTCTTGCCGTTGACACTCACCTGCGCGATCACCGCAACCTTGCCCAAATCCAGGTATACCACCTGCCCGGCGGTCAACGCTTCGGGCGGCAGATGGATAGTCTTCCGGTACGTTGCCGTTCCGGAAAAGTACTTGACGCCCGAGTCGGCGTGATGACTCCACGAGATCAACTTGTCCAGTGTGATGCTCTCCGGTGCCCCGGCCTTGGCCGGAAAACGCACCTCCCACGGGCCCTCGATCAGACGCGCGGCGGGAATGCCGTTCACTTTGCAACGCAGCGTTTGGCCGGAGGCTGTCTTGAGTTCGTATTGTCCGTTTTGCCACGCTTCGAGCAGCAACTTTCCATTGGTGGTCGTTTGGACTCGGATCGTTGGCTCCGGATCGATAACTTTCCCCAGACATATCGTTTCACCATCCGGGGCCACTGCCTTGGCCGAATGGCCATCGACGGTGTAATCGACCGAGAGCGTTTTCAGCATTTGCAGAGCCGGGTCGTCTCCCTCGCCCAATCTCCACGCTGCGAACCGTCTTTCACCGCCGTCGACGATAGTCTGGACCTTGGCCGTCACGTCGCGCGTCCTGCCCGCATCGCCCGGCACGCCGTAGAAGGCTTTCTTCACCACGATTTTCACTTGAATAGGAGTATCGGAGAAGACATTTTGGCCCTCCCGGGTCACGGAGACCAGCGGATCAAGAGCTTCGTGGCCGGGCCGAATCACGACGAACACGGACTCGTGGGATTCCAGCCGGAGCGGCACACGCGTAACGCCTTGCGTCTGTTCATAGAGGGCGGTGCGCTCGGTGCGCCCGGTTTGCGGCCGCCACAACTCTGGGCGCCCGGTGGCCGCCCGGAAATTGCACAGTCCCTGCACCACGCCGTCGACCTTATTGGCCACGAAGTACAGTTCCAGGCCGTCGTCGGTGCGGCGGTGCGTATAGCACAGCTTGCCCTTCAGCGAAGAATCACAAGAGAAGTCCGCAGGCACGTTCATGCCGGTCAGGATTTTCTCCGGCGTGGCTCCCCAGAGCACGCGTCCCTTGCCGACGTGGCGTTCGCCGCTTCCGTCGCTACCGGCATTCTCGCCCCACAGCTCGTCCGCCAACCGCGTCAATTCCTGGTCGCACTCGGGGAAGTCGGCCAAGCTGGGAGATTTCAGCGGTCGCGTCCCCAGCACGGTGGCCCCGGCCTCGACGAGTTCCTTGATCCGCCTGAGCAACCGGGGAGTCATGGTCTGAACCTTGGGCAACGGGCCGACCGTATAGACGTAGTTGCCTTCGATATGCATCACGGGTTGGCCATCCGCGTTGTAGCTGGGCAGGACCAACAGGCGATAGTGCATCCCGGAGGGCAACACGACGCATCCGTCCTGAACCTTCATGCCACGGAGCACCATCTCCGGAGGACAGCCGTCGAAGTTGTATGCGGGCCGATCGGGGATCGCACCGCAGACCGCTGTGGGAATGGGCGCTACAAAGCGATACGGCGCGCCCTCGGGCGCCACGAAACAGACATCGGCCACAGGCTGCCCCTGCCGAAGCATGTGTTGGCAGCGAGCCACATACTCGTGCCATGGCTTCGACTGGTCCCACCAGGTCAATGCGCGATGGAACACGGTTCCGACAAAGGAGAACGAAACGCCCGGCACACGCTCGGGCCAAGGCTGGACAATCCATTCGCTGAAGCAATAGCGGTTCACCCCGGCACAGAATGCCCAGTCGCCCAACGGCTTCAGTGTGGCCGGATGGTCAAGGAAATCGCCCCGCCAGCAAGTGAATGCCTCCGCGCCCACAATGCGTCTGCCGTAGACGTGGGCCGCCGACGCCACTTCGTCGACGATATCGCAAAGCGGAAGGCCCGTATAGCAGCCGCGCTGCCAGAACTCGCACATCGGTTCGTCTGCCCGGCCGATGAAACGCAAATCGTCGCACGTCCCATCGTAACCTTCGATCGAGAGCCGAAGTCCTTTCCGATGGGCAAGTTCTTTCAGATGCCCGCCGTAGTTCTCCAAAAGCAGCTCGCAGATCGTCTCGCGGAAGTCCCACAGGAATCGCTCGGACACTTCCAGACTGTCGACCATCAGGCCGTTGAGCGTGGGCAGATACGGCAGCAGGTCATAACCGCGGCGGCGACGGAATTCTTCGCGGAAGCCGGTAGTCCAGTTTCCCGAGCCGGCTTCCCAACTGTCCACGTGGGTCGAAACCACGGTCTTGCCGGCCAGCGGCCCGACGTCCGCCAGCAATTTTCCGACCATCGCCGAAAAATGGGCCTCGATCGCCGACTTGCTCAATTTGTCGCATTCCAAGCCCGTGGCTTCGGGCTGCGACGATCGCGTGGTGCCGCCGGCCAACGTATGTCCAATCCTCAGGACCAGCCAACGGCCGGCCGGCACATCCCATTTCAGCCGTCCATGCTGGTCCAGGCGGCCAGTCAGGTTCTGAACTTTGGCCGACGCAATGCACTGGGGGCCCGGAACGAGCGGCCACTGCGGGTTGGTGGGAATCGACCGGGGCCAAGGCACAACCCCGGCGAAATCCTGGCCGCCGGCAAACGATTTGGTCGAGTTGAAATTGTCGATGCGGCGGAACTTGCCGTCGGCGCCCGCCACAGGCGCGGGGCAGGCTAGCACGACGATGTCGCGGTAGAAGTTCTTGGCCGTCGGCGGCTGAGCCAATACCGCCTCGAAGTGAACCGGACCTTGGACGATCGTCTCCGATGTCACGATCTTCTGGGCCGCCTGTTCCGGTGTCACCCACGGTCCACCGCTGCCGGCCCAACCCGGGTCGTTGTTCAGGTTGATCTGAAGTCCGAGGCGGTCGGCCTCTGACGCCATGTGCTTGAACATCGCGCGCCAGGATGCGGACATAAAGCGATGGGGACCCGTGGGATTCCCCATGTTGCCGTCCATGAACAGCAGGCCGCCGATGCCCGCTCGCCGCATCGCCTCCAGGTCGGCGGTGATGCCCTCGCGTGTGACGTTGCCTTCGAGCCAGAAGCAATAAACCCATGGCCGGGCCGAATCGGGCGGACGGTGGAATTCCTCGACAAGATCGTCGCCGTAAGTTGTGGTGGCGCTGACCCAGGCGAGTACGCAGAACAAAAGCATGAGATGGAGCTTTGCCATGTAGTCGATCCTTCCGAACTATCTTGAATCGGAAACTGAACCCAAACGTACTATACTGGCCATTCTAGCAAACCCTCTCTTGTCCGCCACCTGGGCCAGCCTTTTCTTCCTTGCCGGCAGCGAGACTGCGGTGGCCGCAGTCATGGTTCCCAACGGGGGCAAAGGTGGTTAACCCAGAGTGCGCCTTGCGTGGGCGTTTGAAACCGCGACGGGCGGGTTAATAGCAGGCGGACCAACGGCATGGGCCGGCGCCATGCCGCCGCTGCCGGTGAAAAAGCCCAGGTTGACTTCGGTACGGGCGCACCGGTCATCGGGCGAGAATCCAACGACCTATCTCTACAGCTTACGCTTCCCGCGGCATTCCGGATAATGACAACAACCCCAGAATGGTTGCCCAGAATACTGCCCACGCCTTGCCGTACGCTCAACCATTTCGGAGCCGCACGCCGGACATGTCGACACTGTAGATTGTGCTGATAGCTCTTGGGGCGATTCGGGCTGCTCAGACATTTCTTGACTCCTCATGGCAAGTCGATTGTCGCCATTTGGGCGATCTGCCTTGGGATTGGTTTGCTGAACGGAGCGAATCATCTGCTCCAATTCAGGGCCAGCTACCAACGTGATTGGGTTCTTGCGGGCGAAGTCAATTGCATCGTCTGTAAAAGACCCATACGTGACTAATATCCCGTGCTGAGCTGCTTCGCTGGCCATTACCCCGCGCAATTCCCGAACCTCTTTCACCCCGACTTTCCATGTTTTCCAGTGTTTGCACTGGACCAACGTGGTCTTCCCCCCGTGTCGAAGTCTTAGATCGATTCCACCATCACCACCATTGGAACCTGTATGCTCAACAGAGTATTCTTGGCGGCGGTACGCCTCGCCGACCAACTGCTCAAATTCTTGCCACGACAGTTCGCCGATCGACGCCAGCCCACTCTGTTTGTCAAGGAGCTTACGATTGGCAAACTTCTTGATTTCAGTCACGCCCCAGCAGAAGAGGGCCAGCATGGCGACCCATGGCGCGACCATGATCGAGAACCCAGTGAACACCTGACGAGGCATAGCGAGCGGATCGTGGCCGTCGCCCACACCGACACCTAAGATTAGCGGCATAGCAAGCCGAAAGAAAAGGAATGCCGCCAAAGCCAACAACGGTCCGCCCCACCAGGGAGCAGCCATCAAGATACGGAAAAGGCCGTCAGCTAAGCTGTCTTTCTTCCTTCTGGCCATAACTGTTCTCTTAACCGATGGCACAAGCCGCCTGCGTCGGCCCCGACAGCCTCTCACAGCACTTGCTGGTCACGCCAATTGTCGGACCACGCGGGGTCATACCTCGAACACCTTGAGTACCTCGTCCCCGTAGTGGTTGATGACCTTCACAGCGAGCTTGCCCGTCTCGGGCGGGTCGAAGGGGCGGCTGGTGGTTGAATAGAGTGCCGACCAGGCGGCTTCGTCGATTTCGGCCCTCAAGGCCCGCTTCAGTTTTTCGTAAGGTTCCTCCGCACCCGTGAAGTAGGCGTGGCGGACAAAGAAGCTCTCGCCGTTGTAGTCGGTGTCGATGAACCAGCAGGCGATGTCGTCGGTCGAGGAGTTACGAATCTGTCCGGTAGTCGGATCGTACACGTCCACGCCCTTAATGGCCACGGTGAGCTTGCCGTCCTTCCGCTTCTTGATGTCCACGTCGGGTTCGCCGAACACCATGAACAGGTTGCCGGCCCCGGTCTTCTTCAACAGTTCGTCGCCCATCGCCAGGTCGGGGTTCATCCGCGTGGGCAGCACGGTCAGCTTGCCGTAGCGTTTGACCTCTTCGGAGACGTGCGGGTCGAAGGCGAAGCCGCAGACCAGCAGCAGGTCGAAGCCGACGCCCTGAACGGCCTCCTTGGCAGCCTCTTTGACTTGTTGCGGGCCGACCGTGCCCTGCTCCGGGCCGATGGAGACGGCGACTCGCTTCGTCTTGCCGTCGGCATCGGTGTATTCGCCGGCGGCGTGAATCCACTTGCCGGCGAAGGGGTCGAGGCGGTCGAGCTCGAGCCGTTCGGCCTTCTTGGTGTTCTGCACGCCCGCTTTGCGCAGGTTGTCGAGGATCATCGTGGCAAAGTCTTGTTGCCGCTGCGCGCAACCGTTCATACCCCGCGGAGAAGTGACGGGGTAAGTTGATGGGCGAGGTGAGAATGGACGGCGGCGGTGAGGAACTCGAACGCGCTGCGGCGTTGTTGGCGGCAGGTCTCGATCACGGT
>Ga0181517_10006507_pt1 | contig 9986 bp, 7 predicted proteins | sample PEATcosm2014_Bin_31_FD_119748 | JGI IMG/M metagenome (GOLD analysis project Ga0181517, IMG submission 119748) | Peatland microbial communities from MTU Mesocosm Facility, Houghton, MI, USA - PEATcosm2014_Bin01_30_metaG | ecosystem: Environmental > Terrestrial > Soil > Wetlands > Peat | place... | reverse complement strand
GGGATTTATCCCGGGCATAAACCCAGCACAATGAGCGCGGCCTTCAGGCCCTGAGCGTATGCTTTTCGCGTATTCTGCGAGAAAGTCGGCCCCTTTTCCGCAGCCTGTTTAGCCCTGAGGGAATGTCGACCTGCGATTCGAAGTTATTCAGTGATTCCCAAGGATTCCACACCAATTGTCACCGACCAAAATTGGTGGCCTCCCAGGTCTCGTCCGCCGCCGCGGACGAGACCCGGCAAACTCATTTCATTGCGATTACTTGGGTTGAGGTGACGTCGGAGCAGCAGGAGTTGCCGGGGATGCCGGCGCGGCCGGAGCTGTCGAAGTGGCTGGCGCAGCAGTTGCGGGAGGGGCCGGCGCAGCTCCTGGTGCGCCAGGTGTGGCTGGCGCGGCCGGCGACTGAGGAGCTCCCGGCGTTGGAGGCTTTCCGAACGGATTGCCGGTCGGGTGCGCGCCGGGGACGCCATTGGGTCCGGCGCCGGGCATCGGTCGTCCCGGGGGCATGCCACCCATACCACCGGGACGGTTGGGCTGCGCGGGCATGTCGGTTACATCCACAAGTTCGACGTCGAAAATCAGGTCCGACTTGGGGGGAATGCCGGGGTGGGCGGCATCGGGGCCGGGCCGGCCGGCGGCTCCATAGGCAAGCTGCCAAGGAATGAAGAGACGGCGCTTGCCGCCAATCTTCATGCCGCCAAAGCCCTGGTCCCAGCCGGGAATGACGCGGCCAAAGCCTTGCGGAAAGGGAATGGGCTGCGGGTCGCCCAGCTTCGGTTTGCCATCGGCATCCAGAACCGGCTTGCCGTCCTTATCCATAACCTGGGCGCGGTGATTGGCTGACGCGTCGAAGATGTGCCCGTCGTCTTCCCGTCCATTGTTCCCAAACCAGCCCGTATAAAACACCTTGTACATCTTGTTGGGCTCGGCAACGGCTCCCGTACCGATCTTGATCTCCTGGTAGCGGAGCGAAAAAGCAATCTTTTTGACGCCCACAACGGGCGGAATTCCCGCAGGCAATTTGTCATTGGCGGCAGCCGCGGGCTTGGCGGCGGTTGTGGCCGGCTTGGCCTTTGTTGCTGCGGGAGCAGCAGGTTTGGCCGGGGTTTGGGCGCCGGCAACAACCGCGGCAGCCATAACCAACACGAACAGATGAGTAAGTTTCATTGCGTTGTCAAACTCCCTTTGGCGCTGGTTCCAATTCTTGCGGCGAGACCGGCAGCGAGTTGCATGGGAATAGGTTCTGGACCGCGGCGGCTGGAGTGCGCATTGGTGTCTTGACGGAGTTTATCAGCAGGTCCCTCCACTGGGCATTTGTCCTGGCGCATCCAGCGCAAAGATAGCTGGCGTCCATCGATCATTTTGCCCGTACGAGCATGGCCGCCAGCAATGCGGTTCTTGGCGCCAAATGCTCCAACTCGATGGATTCGTGGCGGGCATGGGCGCCCAGCCCTACGGCGCCCATGCCGTCCAGAGTGGGAATGCCCAGTGCCGAGGTGAGATTGCCGTCCGAGGCGCCTCCGGTAGCGGCTTCGACGAGCGCATATCCCATTTCCGCCGCCAGCGTCTCTGCCTGCCGGTAAAGCTTGACCGTTCCGCGCGTGCGCTCCATCGGCGGGCGATCGATGCCCCCCGCCAGAGTTAATGTGCATCTCTTATCCGTAGCCTTCAGGCCGGCGAATTTGCTTGTGATGCGCGCACCGTCGGCCTTGCGCGCGATGCGCACATCCACTTCCGCCCACGCCTGGGCGGGAATCACGTTGCTCTTCGTCCCGCCGGCCATAACACCCACATTCACCGTGAGGCCGGGCTTCAAGCCAGTCCAGCCTGAAACAGTTTCAACCACGCGGGACAACTCGCGGATCGCGCTTGCGCCCTTTTCAAAATCGACGCCGGCATGCGCGGCGATCCCTTCTACCTCGATCCGCCAGTGGCCGGTGCCCTTGCGCGCGGTCTTATAAGCCAGCCCCTGGGCTGGTTCGAGCACATAGACGGCGGCGCACTGGGCGGCAATCCGCTCGGTCACGGGGCGGGAAACCGGGCTGCCGACCTCTTCATCCGGATTGAGCAGGAGCACGATCTCCCGCGCCGATGAACGCTCAAGCAGGCTGGCTTCGGCCAGGATCTCGATCGCCGCGAAGGCCATAGCTGCCCCGGCCTTCATGTCCAGTGTCCCGGGACCCCACAACCGCCCTTCGGCCACCCGGCAAGACATGGTTTTAAGGGTACCCAGCGGCCACACCGTATCTAGATGGCCCAGCAGCAGCACCCGTCCTGCCGCGCCGGTTTTGGATTTAGGTCCGAAGCGCGCTTCAAGTATGTCGCCGAACTTCCTTTGTCGGTGCAACTTCACTCGCCCGCCCAGCGCTGTGGCCTGCGCCGCGGCCAGGGCGACGCAGGCATCTACGGCATCCTTGTTGCCGGTCGGAGACTCGGCCAGTACCAGCCGCCGGGTCAGGTCGAGGATGGCGGATTGCTTACCGCGTGCTCCGGCCAGCAGGGCGCGCATGGGGACGGGAAGATTGGCTGGGGTTGGCAATTGAAGCACCTCTCTTCGCAGCTTCACACCGGGCAAGAAGCGATGACTCCCTGATTCTACGACTGTTAAGTTACATCGCGAGGAGGCAATCTCTGCTTTCAAGGTGGCCTATTTGGTGCAAAGTGTGGCGAAAATACCACAGCGCTGAGGTCGCTCCAAGCGTCTAATCTAGCGGAGCAACCCGTTTTGCCCATTTGGAGAAGTATTTGTCGCACAACGCGCACTTCGAACAGACAATTGCCGCGCCCCTGGAATTTGTGGGCGTCGGCCTCCACTCCGGGGCTCCGGTTACGATGCGCATGCTGCCCGCGCCTGCCGGCTCGGGCATCGTCTTCCGCCGCACCGATCTCGACAATTTCGAGATTCCCGCCAACGCCCGCAACGTTGCCAAGGTCAGCTATGCCACCAGTCTTATGCGGCAGGGCGTGCTGATCCAGACCACCGAGCACCTTCTCTCGGCCTTGATCGGCATGGGCGTGGACAACGTGATTGTGGAAGTCGACAACCTTGAGTTGCCCATTCTTGACGGCAGCGCACTGCCTTATGTTGACGCGTTTTTGAGCGCGGGTATCCGCACCCAGCGCCGCCGCCGTGAAACCATTCGCATCCTCCGGGCCGTTGAGGTGCGCGAGGGGAACAAGTTTATCGGGGTCTATCCAGGCTCCGGCTACAGCATTCAATATGCAATCGAGTTTCCCGCGCCCATCGGCTTTCAAAGCGCCTTTGTTGACCTGGCTGCCGAGAATTACGGGGATTTCATTGCTCCCGCCCGCACGTTCGGTTACAAGGCGGACGAGAAACGGCTCCGGGATATGGGCCTCATCCGCGGCGCCTGCCCTCAGAACGCCATCATTCTCGGAAAAGAAGGCCCCGAGAACGGCCCGCTGCGTTTTGCCGACGAGTACGTGCGCCACAAGGTTCTCGACCTCATTGGCGACCTTGCCCTGGCAGGACGGCGCATCGAGGGGCACGTGGTTGCGGAGCGCGCAGGACACGCCATGCATACCGCCCTGGTGTCGCGCCTGCTCAAGGACCGCTCGGCGTGGGAACTGGCGCACGTGGCTGTGCCGGCGCCAAACGCCATCCCGCCACATGGGTCAGGCGAAATCCTCGGCAGCGCGGCGCTGATGGGTGCATAAAACCGGGCGGCCCGATGGTGATCCGCGCGGGCCAATCAGGCCAAATCCAATTCAAAACGCAAGGACTCCCTTTGCCGATTTAGAATAGCGCTACGCTCAGGATTCATTCTGCCCGCATCGCTCAAGCTATAAGAGACACGAGGAAAGAACTCATGGGCACCAGTTCGTCGCTGACTTTACGTATTCCCCTTATATTGCTCGCAATCGCCGATCTAGCACTTCTCGGAATGCGCCTTTGGCCCTGGCCGGAAGTCGTGAATCTGCCCCTCAACGGCGCCACCGGCATCGATCCGGCGGTGTGCCTGCTGGCTTACATCGCACTCATCTTCTGGATTGGCAATACCCGCAGCCAGTCTACGAAAAAGGTGCTCTCAACCGGCGCCTTGCTGGGAGTGCTGGGTGGGCTCCTTCTCGCTGGACGAGTGGCCTACAACGCCCAACCCGGCATTGCCAATGCCCCGCAGTCTGGCAATGTAAGCATGGGCCTTCTGCTGGCGGCCGCCTTGGTATGGGGCATTGCCGGCTTCCGCGGCGCCAGGACCGCCGGCGACGCCTCCAGCGGCATGCTTTCCGCAGTGTGGAGCGCCATGACCAGCGGCCTTTTTGCCTGCGCCGCTGTGCTGGTCGAGATGTACATGGCCGCGCCTGTGCCAGAAACCACCGACCCATGGAAACTCTATGAAGGCCTGGCCATCGGCAACACGGCAACCCAGGCGCTGGTGCAGTCGCTCAACATGGTCACAGGGTTTCTGCTCCTGTGCCCCCTGGCCGGTGCCGCACTGGGACTGGTCTTCGGCCTGGCCGGCCAAAGCGGAAAAGATTAAGGCAATCCAGGGCAGGTGACCCCGGTCCCGAAGATGTAAGTTCTCCCCTTGATCTGGGTGCCCCAGGTCCCTCGCATCTGGAGACCGGGGATAGCACGGACCTTAGCTTGCAGGCGGGAACTGGACAACCGACATCCTGATCGGCGTGGTCCATGTCCGACCAACCCAAATGATCTGGGTGCCCCCGGTCTCTCGCATCTGGAGACCGGGGATAGCACAAACCTTAGCTTGCAGGCGGGAACTGGACAACCGTCATCCTGATCGGCGTGGTCCATGTCCGACCAACCACAAATGAGCGGGTGCCCCAGGTCCCTCGCTTTTGGGGACCTGGGATAGCACAAACCTCTTCCAGCCACGGATTTCTCCACGAAATACGCCCTAGCGTCCCGGATCAAATATTGCACAAACCCGCCTGACCCTGTCGATTTCGCGACCCGCTTGCAGATAATTACGCCTCTCCGGCGCACAATCAAAATTGCGGTGATAAAAAGACAGCAACCGGAGAAACCACTCGTGGTCCAAGCCATCCAACCCTCTACCGTCGAGAGAAAGCTGGCAGACTTCTCTCTCTGCCTCGAAAACCCCGCCGTCGCCCTTTGCAACGAGGTCTGGCAAAGGATTCACGCGGCCACCCTGAAGCAAACCAGAAACACTGCTGAGCGCTGTGCCGGCAAAGCCTTCCGCTTGGCCATGCCCCCACTCTCGGGTTACCGGAACATCTGCGACTTCATCGCCTGCGCCGCCTACGGCACGCTCCTGGGGGCCATCAAAAACGAAAACGGCAGCAAGTTCCTCTATGCCGCCCAGGTCGCCCTCGCAACCGTGCCCAGGGAATCCAAAACCTCCAAAATCCAGCCCCGGACCGGCCCACGCCGCCGATTTACCCCACCCCTCCCCCACTTTTTCCGCAACCCCTTACAAAGAAAAGGATTAGCTCAAAAAATATCCTTTTCGACCCCACCAAACAAAGAACTTACCAGCACCTGGGACGGGCGGCCTCGCTCTCGACGCCCCAAGAACCACGCCGAGAGACGTAACTTCCCCGATATTACAAGCCGGATAATCTGCCTGCAGATAGTTCTGCCAGAGCCTCCCGGGCAAGGTGATGAGACATGTGATTATCCGCAAGAATCAGAGCCTTTTCGAATGAATCTCTCGCCTTCTCTTTTTGATTGAGTGCAGCTTGCAGCATGGCAACCGTATATTGCCAATATCCTGAGTGGGAGCTAGCCGCCAGACTTCCTTCCGCTTCAGCCAATGACTCGGTCAGCCTTTGGTTCGCCTTCACCGAATCGTATGTGCCCAGGATTTTCTGTGCCTTAATTGCCCAGACTAAATCCGCGCCTTCGACGCCAGCAGCAGCTCTATGCAAGAAGTCTTCCGACTGCTTCGTGCGACCGCAGCTTCGTGCAATCCCGGCGAGTTTTAGATACTCTCGCGCCGATCCTCCATCCAAGCCCATCTCAGGTTGCAAGTCCCCAAGAAGCTTATCGGCCTCTGCGCAGTTTTTTGCCTGGTCCGATGCTTCAGCCTGCATCAGCTTGACCTCGAACAACACCTGCCCAGAAGTTGTTCCTCCCTCTTCACTGGCAAAGAATCGATTCTTGAAAAGCGCGAGCGCCTTTTCGAACTGCGCCGCCTCGGCACGTGTCAACGCAAGCTGGTAAACCAGATTCGCCGGCATCCTTGAATCCGGAGCGTCAGCCGACGGATATTGAGACAGAACGGCTGCCCTCTCGACGGCCGGCGCTCCAGTCGCGCTCATAGCCTCATCCAGGCCGACGTACCCTTCCGGATTTTCCGCATCGTTGCGAGCGGCCTCGCGGAACGCTGCCAGCGCGGCTTGCTGATTACCTTTCACTTTCAACAAGGCGTTTCCCATATCGACATCGACCACCTGCAAATGCGGAGCAAGCTGCTTTACCTCCGCCCAATGGGCCATTCCCTCGTCGATAAGTCCCTTCGAAAAGAGCAGGGTGCCGAGCAAGTAATGAGCAGTGGCATCTTTCCCATTCACCGCGAGCGCGGCCTGCAATACAACCCTATCCATGTCCGTCGACGGAAACACGAGGTTTGCGGATAACTCCGCCGCTGCCTGCCAGTTCTGCTCTGCATCGGCGCCGAGTTTCTGTTTGCAGTATGCAGCGTAGTAAAGCACCAATGGATGCTTCTGCGGCAACACCGAGCCAGGTTCACTCTGGTCGGCCGGCGCGGGTGGATATTGTCGATTGAGAACATCCAGAGCCTTCCGATAGAGTCCAAGGTGCATGTACTCTGTGGCAATGCGAAGCACGCGGTAAGGATCCGCCGCCAGGTATTCCCCGTCTGTCTTCCCAAGTTCCTCTTTCAAGAATGTGCTCAACGGATTCGTGTTGAGGGCGAGACTCGCCAAACGGTCTGCTTCAGAGAGTTCACCTGACGCGCGCAGTACGGCCTCCAATTCCTCCTGCGCACGAGCGTTGGCCGGCTGTGCCGCCACGGCTGCTTGCAAGAAGATCGCCGCCCCTTGCAAGTCCCCTTCTCTTGCCCGCAATTCCGCCAGGCGGATCGCGGCCGGTCCGCGCAAATCGGCCTGGCGGTAAGCGATCTCATACGATGTTTGAGCCTCGCGCGTGCGACCCAAGCCTTCTTCTGCAACTCCCAGGTAGTAGGCAATCTGTGAATTGGGTGTGTCCCGTTTTTGCGCCGGCACGAGCAAGCGTTCCGCCTCGTCAAATCGCTGCAATGACGCCGCCAGCCTTCCCGCGGCAACTTCGAGCGACTGGCTCTGCGGATACTTCTCAAGTCCGCTCTGGTACGTGGCAAACGCAAGCAAAGCTTTTCCACTGACTTCCTGATCCCTGCCTATTTGAAACCAGTCGTCCGCCGACCTTTCGGTCGGGTCAGGAAACCGCAATGCTTGTTGGCGCCCGGTTTTGATCGTTGAATCCGGGTCCCAGTCGTACTCGCCCTCGGTCTGCTTCAAGAGTGAGATTCCCGCGCGGTCCTTCAACTCGAAAGTTACTTTCCCGGCTTGTTCATTGATTTGGACAGAATGCGACCAAGTTGTCTCCGGTGCCAGGTCCGTAGTTCCAGTCCAGAGAGAGCTTCCATTCTGCGTCAGCGAAACCTTTGCGCCCTGGACACGTTCATTCACATTCAGCGTCACCGCGACGTTGGAACCATGCACATCGAAATGAACTACGCCAATCTTGTTCGCCCGCGAGATTCCACCCGTCCCCCGCACCGGCATCCAGAACTCGCTGAAGCGGATGGTCTGCCCGGGCTCAAGAAACGCATACGTCTCCTGATTGCGGAAGAGTCCAGCCTGCACTTCAACGTAAGCGCTGTTGTTATCTGAAAGAGCGGTGCGCCAGTCAAGGTCCGCCTGATCGACGCCCCATGACCAGATCTTTTTTCCTGGGAGGTCCCGATACTCCGCGTAATGAACAGTCCCTGTCTGCGTTTGCGGATTCCAGATTCCCATGAACGGTTCACGGCTTCCATGCGCGAAAAACGACACAGGCCCATCGGTCTGATTCTTGACAACGCTCAGGTCCTTGCCCTGCGCGTCAACCGGCCATGGTTCTATATCCGCGAACCCGTGCGCCGCAACAAAGTGCATGGGATATTCAACCTGCGAATCGTCCCATACCTGGATGCCGGCGTTGTTCCACCAATAATAACGATGGCGAACGTCGCTGCGGTTATAGAGAGTTACTTTCTCTTCCAAAAGCGTCGAACCGGGCTTCAACACCAGTTCCACTTCCCACTGCATGCCGTAGGGCCGATCGATATTGCCGACCCAGACCGATGCGCTTCCGTCCTCATGCGACGCATAGGCAAAGTCGACCGGCGACATGGAAACCCAATTATGTGAGACGGGAAAGTTGAATTCGATGCCGAATGCGGCCCATGCGCCGCGGTATCCGATCTGCGCTTTCTTGATCGAAGGATTGGCGTAGAACATTGGCTGGCCACTTATCTTGTCGATGCACGTATAAAGGTGGCCGCCGATATCCGGCAACACAGAGCATTTGAGATACTCGTTTTCGAGAAATATCGCACGCCAGGCGTGGCTGGCCTTTACACCGGTAAGATTCGTTCTCAGCGTATAGGGATAGTTGAAGCTGCTGGTCTGATAGATATCGAATGGTGGGTTCGGATCAGGCTTACCTTCTTCATAGGTTGGCAAAGTAAGCGTGTCTGGCCATACCTTTACTTGATCGGCAACAGGTTGACAGGCCGCAGGGAGCATTGTTCCCGCAAGTAACAAGGCGAAGAAGGATAACTTCATAAATCCCCGTTTCTGCTCGCGGCCCTTGCATGAATCTCGCAAAGAATAGAACCGCCGCTCATTCTCTTTCGAACGCTGTATTTTATTTGCCAGTATACATACAAGTGCGGGTTTATGATCTATTGATTTGCACGCCAATTCGTATGATTCTACAATTCGTCTGGTGAAAATGGTTCGATTTGCATCCGGCACGCAGGGCTGTCAGTTCACCAGAAATCCATGAGACAAGCGTGTTGAGGGGGAGGCAGCCTTTCCGGAAATGGAAATAGGTGAAATATGACTTACGATCCCGAATTCGGAACCGACCGTCGAACTTTTGTAAGACTGGCAACGGGCACATTGCTAGCAACAGGAATGGGTGCCCACACCTTCGCCCCAATGGGACTGGACGCACCGAGCCAGAAAAAGATCTACCCCAACCGCTGGGTCTATGTCAGCCGCTCCTTCAAGTCCGACAAGGATGTGGAGGAAGTGCGTGAAATCGCGCGGACAGCATCGGAACACGGCCTCACGGCGATTGTCCTGTCGGGCATGGACCGCATCAGCCTCGGTTCCCCTGAATATCTGGAGCGCTTGCGCAAGGTCAAAACGATAGCCGATCAGTATCACCTTGAGATCATCCCATCCGGATTCAACATCGGATATGGCGGAGCCATTCTCGATCACAACAAGAATCTGGCTGAAGGCATGCTGGTGAAAGACGCTCTGTTCATCGTTGAGGATGGCGTCGCCCGCTTTGCGGCAGACTCGCCCGTCAAGCTCCAGAATGGCGGCTTTGAACAATTTGAAGGCGACCGGTTCACAGCATTCGAAAAGCAGGACGAACCGGGGAGAAAGACATTCGTTGACTCACACGTTTCCCATAGCGGTAAGTCCTCATTGCGAATCGAAAACTTTGGCGACACCAAGGCCGGCATCGCTCGAGTGGCGCAGGAGATTCGTGTGACGCCCAACCGCTGCTATCGCATCACCGCATGGGTGAAAACGGAAGACGTTGAGCCGGCATCCCTGTTCAGCATCAAGGCTTTTACGCCCGATGGACGCGACTTGAGCCCGTTCGAGCCGCCCGCCCCGGCTCCCACCTCCGGCTGGCGACAGGTGACCACCGCATTCAACAGTTGGTATGCCGACCGCATCGAGCTGAACCTCGGCGTCTTCGAAGGCGTAAAGGGCAAGGTCTGGGTGGATGATGTGGAGGTCGAAGAGGTGGG
>Ga0181517_10006506_pt1 | contig 9987 bp, 7 predicted proteins | sample PEATcosm2014_Bin_31_FD_119748 | JGI IMG/M metagenome (GOLD analysis project Ga0181517, IMG submission 119748) | Peatland microbial communities from MTU Mesocosm Facility, Houghton, MI, USA - PEATcosm2014_Bin01_30_metaG | ecosystem: Environmental > Terrestrial > Soil > Wetlands > Peat | place... | reverse complement strand
TTTGGAGCAGCACGGCTTCCAGCAATTCCTCGACGCCTTCGCGCTTTTTCGCCGACAGGTGCGCCATCAGCGTCGTTCCGCCGAGGCTTTCGGGCACGAGGCCGTAATCCATCAGTTGGCGCGTGATGCGGCTCGGATCGGCGTTGTCTTTGTCGATCTTGTTGACGGCGACGACGATGGCGACGCCCGCTTCCTTGGCGTGATTGATCGATTCGATCGTCTGCGGCATGACGCCGTCGTCGGCCGCGACGACCAGCACGACGATGTCGGTGACCTGGGCGCCGCGCGCGCGCATCGCCGCGAACGACTCGTGGCCCGGCGTGTCGACGAACGTGATCAGCCGGCCGTCCTTCATTTTGACGCTGTAGGCGCCGATGTGCTGCGTGATGCCGCCCGCCTCGCCGCCGGCCACGTCGGTGTGGCGAATGGCGTCGAGCAACGTCGTCTTGCCGTGGTCGACGTGGCCCATGACCGTGACCACCGGCGGCCGCGACAGCTTCTGTTCGGCCGTGGACTCCACCGATTTGATGATGTCCATCTCTTCGACGGCCGAGCGCTCGGGCTCGAAGCCCAGGTCGCCGGCGATGATCGCCGCGGTTTCGTAATCGATGTCCTGGTTGATCGTGACCATCGTGCCCAGGCCCAACAGCTTCTTGATGATTTCGCCGCTCTTGACGCCCATGCGCTTGGCGAGTTCGCCGACGAGGATGTTGTCGGGCAGTTTCAACTTGCGCTTGATCGCCTTGGGCGTCGTGATCTCGGTCTGCCGCACGCCCTTCTTCTTTTTCGGCTGCTTGCGGCCGCGCAGGAATCCGGCCTCGTGTTCCTGGTCTTTGCGCCGTGCGCGGTCGCCGAAATCGACGATGCGCCGGCCCTTGCGTTCGCGGTGCTCGCCTTCGGGCGTCGGCGCGGTCGTGGTCGGGGCGGCGCCGGGCCGCGCGCCGGCCGGGCCGCTGGGCTCCGGCGTGGCCGGTTTGATCGGCTCGACCGGAATGACCGGCCGCGACAGAATCTTCGCGGGTTCGCGCGTCGTGTCGTGCAGCCGCAATTTCTTCGGTTTGATCGTTTCGATGGCCGGCATTTTCCGCTGTCGTCCCGGCCGCTCGGTCCATTGCGATTTGGGGGGCGGCGCGTCCGCCGCCGGCGCGGCGTCGGGCTCTGCCGGCGCGGGAACGTCCGTCGGCGCCGTCGCGGCCGGCGTCTCGGCGGCCGCCGCGGCGGTTTCGGACACCGGCGCTTGGACGGCGTCTGCCGCAGCCTGGGCTTCGGTCTCGACGGCGGCCGTTTCGGCGGCGGGGGCCGCGGTTAGGATGGTTTCGGCCGCGGCGGATTCGGCGCCGGCGGTCGCGGCCGGCGGTTCTTCGACTTCGGCGGCCGCTTCCGGCGCGGGGGCCTCGGCCGCGGCTTCGACCGGCGCGGGTTCGCCGGCTTCTTCTTCCGCAGCCGCTTCGGCCGGAACTTCTTCTTCGTCTTCGCGGACGCGGCGGCGCCGGATGACGCGGTTGCCAATGCGTTTGGATTCGCTCGACGCGGCGGCTTTGGCGCGGAGTTTCTCTTCGTCCAGGCGAGCTTTTACGCGCAGGAATACGTCGGTGTCGATCTTATCCAACTGGTCCCGGACCATGATGCCCATTTCCTGAAGACGCTTGATACAGTCTTCGGGCTCCATGTCCAACCGTTTGGCCGCCGCTTCAACGGTGATTTTCGCCATGGTCTGCAACCCCGTTTCTCTGCTTCAGTTCCGCCGCCAGGCTTTGCATCTGCTGCAGCAGTTGTTCTTCGTCGATCGGCTGCGCCGCGCCGAGTTTCTTCGCATACAGGCGTTTGGCCAGCAATTTGCGCGAGCACGCCGCCGTCGGGCAGCAATACGCGCCGCGGCCGGTTCGCGGCGCGCTGCGCGTCAACGCCACGGCGCCGTCCGGCCCGCGATAAAGCCGCAGCAGCGCGGTTTGCGGGCTGCGTTCGCCGCAGGCGGCGCAACGGCGGTACGGCGTGTGGCTGGTCGTCGCGGTCTCTATTGGATGTCTTCCTTCTTCATCTTGCTCACGGCTTCGCGCAGGTCTTCGGCGAGGGCGGCGCCCATGCCGGGCACCTTCGCCAACTCGTCGACCGAAGCGCGCAAGATCGCATTGCGCGTCGTGAAGCCGCGCTGAATCAGGAACTGCGCGGTCTTGCCGGCGATGCCGGGCAGCGCTTCCGGATGAATCTCGAAATCGTCCTCGTCGCGGAAGACCGGGGCCGGCGGCGCCGCCGGCGCGGGCTCGGCCGCGGCGGCCGGTTCTGTCGCGGCGGCGGGCTCTTCCGCTTTTTTCGGTTTCTCGGCGAAGAGATTGCGCGCGGCCTGCAGCGCCTGGTCGGCCTGGCCGACGTCGAGGTAGCCTTCTTCTTCCGGCTCCTCGGGCGGTTCGGGCAGCGGCCATTCGCCCGTGACGTAAATGGCGTAGGCCTCGTCGATGATCTCTTCGGCCAGCACTTCGCTGATGCCCGGGAAGGCGGCCAGGTCTTCGATTTCCGCCTCGGCGAGGTCTTTGATCGTCGTGTAGCCGATCTTGATGAGAATTTCGTGCACGCCTTCGGGCGCCTTGGTCAGGCGCTTGTACATCCGGCGGGCCTCTTTCTCGATCTTCTTGAGCTGCGATTCGCTATGAATGTCGAGGCGCCAGCCGGTCAGTTGCACGGCGAGGCGGACATTCTGGCCGCGTTTGCCGATGGCGAGGCTGAGTTGGTCGTCGGCGACCACGATGTCCATTTTCTTGTTGTCTTCGTCGATGATGACCTTCGTGATTTCCGCCGGCGCCAGGCCGTTGCAGACGAAGGTCGCGGTGTTTTCGGAATAGGGGATGATGTCGATTTTTTCGCCGCGCAATTCGTTGACGACCGCTTGCACGCGGCTGCCCTTCATGCCGACGCAGGCGCCGACCGGGTCGACGTTCGTTTCGCGGCTGGCGACGGCGATTTTCGCGCGCTGGCCGGGCTCGCGGGCGCAGGCGACGATCTGCACGGTGCCTTCGGCGATTTCCGGCACTTCCATTTCGAAGAGCTTCATCAGGAATTCGTTGCAGGCGCGGCTCATGACGATCTGCGGCGCGTTGGTGGTGTTGCGCACCTCGGTGACGTAGCCGCGGATGCGGTCGCCGGCCTGGTAGGTTTCCTTGGGAATCTGGTCTTTCTGATACATGATCGCCTCGGCGCGCCCGAGGTCGACGATCATGTTCCGCTTTTCGAAACGCCGCACGATGCCGTTGATGATTTCGTGCTCGCGGTCTTTGTATTCGTTGAACACGTTCTCTTTTTCGGCGTCGCGAATCTTCTGGAAAATGACCTGCTTGGCCATCTGCGCGCTGATGCGGCCGAATTGGGCGGTGTCGATCTTTTCGCCGAGTTCGTCGCCCAGTTCGCTGTCCGGGTCGATGCGCCGGGCTTCCTCGAGCGTCACCTGATTCGTCTCGTCCTCGACCTCTTCGACGACCTCGCGGAACCGGAAGAGTTCGACTTCGCCGAGTTCCTCGTTGTATTCGGCCTCAATGTTGTAATCCAACCCCAATTTTTTTCGCGCCGCGGAAATCATCGCCGACTTCAGCGCTTCCACGACGACCGCTCGGGAGAGGCCGCGGTCTTTCACGACGGCGTCAATCACGCGGTTGAGGTCTGAATACATCGGTTCACTCCTTTATCGCCCGCTAGGCTCGAATTCGTAGACGAGGTTGGCTTTGCGCACCTGCGACGCCGGCATGACATAGCGCCGGCCGTCCACTTCCACCACCATCGCGTCCTCGACGACCTCGAGCAGTTTGCCGAAAAAACGGCGCCGGCCTTCCACCGGCTCCCCGGTTTCAATGCGCACTTTGGCGCCGATCGCCTGTTGCGCGTCCGCCAGATGGCGAATCGGCCGATCCAAACCCGGACTCGAAACTTCCAGGTTGTACGGCCCGCGGATCGGCTCGTTCACATCCAGCGCCGCGGAGAGGCGCTGGCTCACCTTCGCGCAGTCCTCAACGTCCACGCCGCCGATCGCGTCGATCATCACGCGAATGACCGCGCGCCCGCGGCCCTGCGTCACTTCCACGACAAAGAGATCGACGCCGCACGAGGCGCACACCGGCTCCGCCAATTCGCGAATTTTCTTGCTGACCGGCGTTTCGCGAAAAAACTGCCAATCCATCTTCCGTCTCCGTCTGCGATGCGCCGCGCGCTGTCCCCCAGCAAAAAAGCGGGTTGCCCCCGGAGGCATGCCCGCTTTTGATCGCAGACAAAATGTGGCCTTTCTATAACACCGGGAAAAAGGGTGCGCAAGGGGGGATGGCCAAGGAAAAAGTAAGAAGGAAAAAGGAAAAAGCAGGCGGAAAGCGAAAGGCAGAAGGCAAAAAGCACGCCGCGCCGCGGCTCGAGTAAGGCCCATAAGACGTATAGGTCCTATAGGACGTATAGGTCCTATCTCGCGGCCGGCAAATCCGTGGTCATCCCGGATCCCGGATCCCGAGTCCCGGAACCCGGAACCCGGAACCCGATTGCTCCTTCTTGCGCCGACACCTGAAATCGTGGGAAATAAGCCCGATGCGCAAATTCCAGCAATTTCTCCGCCGCCAGGCCGACCCGCTGTTTTACGGCGGCGTCGCGTTAACGGCTGTTCTGTATTTTTGTCTCGTCTGGCCCGGCCTCGGCGGCCCCGTCTTATGGAACGACGAAGCCAACACCGCGATGCTTGCCGACAATATCCGGCAGCACGGCGTGCCGTTGGCGGACTACGGGCAGCACGTCGTCGACAAAGAAATTTATTCGAAGAATTTTCTCGGCGTCGAGGCCGGACACGGCTGGCTCTCGTTTTATCTCTGCGCGCTCAGCTTCGCGATCGGCGGCGAAACGGAATTTGCCGCGCGGGCGCCGTTCGCGGTCTGCGGCGCGCTGGCCGTGCTCGCCGTGGCCTTCGTCGGGCGGCTGCTGTACGGCCGTTTCCTCGGCTGGCTGGCCGGCTTGCTGCTGGCGCTCAATCCGATTTTCTTGCAGTACTGCCGGCAGAGCCGCTACTACGCCCTCGTGCTGCTGCTGACCCCGGTGACGCTCGGCGCGTATCTGCTGGTGCGCGACAAACGGCTGCGCTGGTTCGCGCTGCCCCTGGCGGCGTTTTTCCTGTTTCACGCGTCCGAATATTTTTGCGCGATCGTCCTGGCCGGCCTGTTCCTCGCCGATGCCGCGCGGCTCGCCTGGGCCCGGGCGGGCGGCCCGCCGGTGCTCGACCGCCTGCCGTGGAAACGGATCATCCTGGGCTGCGCGGCGCTGATTTTGCCGTGGGTCGTTTTTTTCAGCATTGGCCGCTCGCTGACCGAGCATGTGGCGTTCAACCTGTCCGACCTGTGGCGCCACGTCCGCCTGGGGTTTCGTTCGGTTTGGGAGTTTTTCCCCTATTTGATCGTTCTGGGGGCGCTGCCGATGGCGCCGCGCCGCGCTTCGTATTTTCCCGTCGCCGCGGCGGCGATCACGCTGGCGCTGATTATCCTGATTCCCGACGCGATTTTCACGCCGGGCGGCGGCCTGAACGGGCGTTATCTGATGCACCTGCTGCCGCTGGGCGCCCTGATCGCGGCGCGGGGCCTCGGCCTGCTGCGCTGGAAATGGACCTGGTTGGCGGCGCCGGCGATCGTGCTGCTCGGCTTGATCCCCGGCGCGTCCGGCGCGGGCGACATGTGGCAGAAATTCGAACGCGCCCAACACTTCTATCGCCACTTGCCGCATCCCGATCCGGAGCGTCTGGCGCTGGCGTCGGCCGCGGAAGCGATCGGCCGCAACCAGCGCGTCTTTGTCAGCGGCAGCTACGAATACGAGTTCATCTACTACGTGCTCGGCCGCGACCGGATCGCGAGCCCGTGGAAAGCCCGTTGTGCGCCGGGAATGCCGCAAACGTCCGTGGTGATCGTCAATCAGGAAAACTACGACGAAGGCATCACCATGCACGATTGCCCGTTCGTCATCCAATGCCGGGAAACCATCTACCGCGACCGCACCGTTCTCGGCGCGAATTGGGCCGAAGGCCCGAAGGTGTTCCCCGCCCGGCCGTACATGGGCATTTGGGAGTGCCCGCCGCGCGGGGTCGGACAGTAGCGGGAAGAAGTGGTCAGCGGCCAGTGGTCGGTGGTCTGTGACGGGCAACTGGCCGCGCGGGCGCTGGATTTAGCGTGGGCTCCCAAGGGGTCGTATGTACGTCAAGGAAACGGTCGCCGCCTTCGTCAAACCTGGGACCGCGGGTGTCCTCACCCGCACTTGCCCTGGGACCGCGGGTGTCCCCACCCGCACGTTGATCGGCGCGCGCAACGTGCGTGAAGACCCATGCGACGCCCCGCTGGGGCTGGCCTCGATCGGGAATTTTGCAGGAGGCTCGACCACCGGCCACGGGCACCTGACTACGATTGAATCCGCGGGACAAAGTACTTAGGTGGGGGCCCTTCCGGCGCGGTCGAGCCTTCCGCAGATTGGACGGCGCCGTCAGAAACTGCGGATCGCCGCAAATAAATGCTGTGTCGCCGGAATTCAATCCAGAGCGGTGAGGTAGTACGCCTTGTCGTCGGTGATCCCCGCCCGGTTGACCAACTCCAGCACGGCGACCTTCTGCTGGTCGGCGCCTCGACCGGGCACGGCCAGCAGCAGCAAGAGCAACAACGGCAGAATGCGTTTGCCCATTACTCTCTCACCTCCCTCGCAGCGGCCGGCGGTCCGGTGGAAGCACTCGATTCGCAGCCGACCTACCAAAGGGGGTAGCCCGTCAGGATTTCCCAAAAGTGACCAAAGCACTAAACGGCCTATTGGCCGCCACGTACACAACGCCAGTAGAGGGCGGGGACGTCGTAGCCGAGGTGAGCGCCGCTGACATCGCCGTGTTTGAAACCGACAATCCAACGCAGTTCGCTGCTCTTTCCCGCGACGGGCGAGGACGACACATACCAATCGGCATTGCCTGAGATTTCCGGTGGCCAGTACGCGCCGCCCGACCCCGGGCCACCGTTTTCTGAGCAACCTCGACAGATATCATTCCAACAACTTACGCCCGAGCAGCTGTCAGACACGCGGCAGGAGCCGCCCGCCTGAGTGGCCGGGCAACCGCGGATCAGGCTCCGAAGCTCGGATTCAGTCGGCAACCGCCAGTCGCTGTAGCCGCCCAAACTAAGATTCCTACAGTAATTGGGCGCATTCTGGTAATTGGAGTTAAATCCAACCGTTGCGCCGTTTTGCCACATCAAACCAGTATTTGGATCGGTCCACGTTTCACGCGGAGCCCCCCGAAGCGGCGGTGAAGGGTCTGCGTTCTTCACGGCCAACGATTTCCACCAATATTCTCCTCGGCCCGGCCAAACAGACGCTTTCAATGAGATTTCGGCGCCTGCGGGGTAATCGGCGTCTGCCGTCCAAGCGCACGTATCGAACCCTTCCGAAGCGCTGCCACACAGAATCGAACCGTGCAGACCGGACGTGGCGTTGTTGATTTTCGGCGCGCCGTTTACGAAGACCGCCCAATTGGTGAAATTGCCGCAATCGGTATGATAGACCTTTACCTCGACGATCTCACCTGCGTGCAGATCCCGGATCAGATGCTGGACCAAACAAACCGCGCTCGGGGCGCCGTTGATGACAACGTGCGCGCTGCCCCCGTGAGCCGCCGTCCACGAAACTCTACCCGGCGTTTCGTTCGGATTTGGGTCGCACGGATTGCCTATCGTCCAATAGGACAAGTCTTTGTCAAAGGATCCGTTGCGCAGAATTGGACCGGCGCCGCCGGCGCCAAGGCCGCCGCCGCCGGAAGATGGCGCCGCGGCGGCGCGTGCAACATGAATGATTGCCGTCGCGCTCAGTGTGCTCCAGCTTGCGGTCACCGTGCAGACTCCTTCGCCGTTGCCGATCACTTTGCCGCCGACCACCGTGGCCACACTCGCGCGGTCGGTTTTCCAGTCAATCGGCTTGCCCATGATCTCCTTGCCGGCCATGTCGATGACCTTCGCGGTCAGGGCTGTCTTGTCGCCCACGCAAAGTTGCAATTCGGTCGGCGTGATCACAATCGCTTGCGGCGCGGCGGCGCCGGACGCGGGCGCGGGCGGCACGCCGGTGTGCGCCAGAATCTTGGTGAACAGCACGTCGGAGCTGGCCTCGATCGCCTTTTCCAGTTCCTTCAGCGTCGCCCCTTCCGCCGCGTGCGCGCCGAGGAACGCGCCGCTCCGGCTGTGGTGCGCCTTCAGGTTCGCGCGGAACTCGCCCGCAAACTTCAAGATCTCGCCGGTGACGATGTAATCCGCCCCGATCTGCCGGCCGACTTCGACCTCGCACGACGCTGTGGTGCATTTCTTGAGGTCCGTTCCGGGCGGCAACAACTCCACCAGGCTCTCGCGCGTAATGACGAGGAAGCCGTGCCCGGCCAGCGACTCGCTCGCCGCGTCGCGCACCTTGTCGGTCAGGTAGGCGGCCTCGTCGTCGGTAAGGCCGGCCTTGTTGACCAACTCCAATATGGCGACCTTCTTGACGTCGGCCTGGGCGAAGCCCACCTGATCCGACGCGGCGAACGCCAGCGCCGCCAAGGCGAGAATCGTCACAAATGGCATCGTTTTCATTTCATGGCCCTCAGCTTTTTCCGCGCGATGCCAGCTTCCTTTGCGTTCGGAAACCGCTGCACCACCGTTTCGTAAAACAGCTTGGCGGAGGCGAGGTCGCCCTTTTGTTCGAAGGCGACGGCCGTGTCCAAATAGGCCTCCGCGAGATGCGTGGACTGCGGATATTTGTGGATCAGCGTATCGAATTCGAGAATGGAATCGGCCCAGTTGCCTTGCTTGAAGAGGCTGTCAGCGAGATAGAACTGCGCTTCGCCGCATTTAGAGCTCGTTTCGCTTGTTTTCAAGAAATAACGAAATAGGTCTTTGGCACCTTCGAAATTCCCTTGTTCATAGAATGCGCACGCTTGGTCAAAAACGTCTTCAATGTTCAGCCTTTTCCGAGCGATCTCGGATTCCTTGCTGAGTGGAAACTGTTGCACGACCTTTTGGAAAAACCCTTTCGCTTCTTTCGGTTGGCCTTTGTCCTGGAACGCAAGGCCGAGGTCGAGGTAGGCGGTCGCAACGTACGAGGTTTGCGGAAAATCAGCGACCAAGGTGTCGAATGCGAGAATGGCCTCATCCCAATTCTTCTGTTTGAAGAGAATTTCGGCCAGATAGAACTGCGCTTTGTCGCGCATCGGGTCCGTTTTGTTTGTCGCTGCCAAGAACTCACGGAATCGGATTTTGGCATCTTCGAAGGTCCCTCGCTGATACGATGCATACGCTTTGTGAAAAACGTCTTCGTTATGCCTAGCGTTCTCGGCCTTCAGTTCGTGGGCGGCATCATTAGCGAAATTGTGCGCCATCACGGCCCAATCCTCCGGCTTGCCGGTGTACATTCTGCCGAGAATCATTATTTTGGTGGACACGTTAAACAGTCGGAATTCGAGGGTCAGTGCGTCTGCTTCGAACTTGAACCCGCCTTTAATCAGGTATTTGGCGCCGATGTCCGACCAGCTTCTGAAATCAACCTCGTCTTTCTTAAGGCCCGCCGTATGTAGGTTTTCCACGTACAACGCCCGGTCAATGACGTCCAGTAGCCCGGTCATGCGCATGTCATCGGCGACCTGATCGGAAAGCCTCTGCGTCAGGCCGAGATTGTCCGGGTCCGTGCCGATATTGAGAAACAGCGGCACGGCGATTGGCTGTCTGTGGTCCATACCCGCCGTGCTGCCCGACCCCGCGGCGGCCGTTGAAGCGGGCGCGGTCGGCCTTGATGCAACCTTCACCTCCGCGGTCACGGGCGTTACCTGGTGTTCCTTTGCTTCGACCGCGCCCGTCCAGTTCCCCTGCGGCGTTCGCACCTCGACATTGTGCTGGCCGACCAGAGCCTTGAACGTGCCCGGCGCGGCGCCGACCTTCACGCCGTCCAAATAGATTTCGCCCTCCAGCGCGTTGTCGTGCTGGTCGCGCGCCGAAA
>Ga0181517_10006498_pt1 | contig 9992 bp, 9 predicted proteins | sample PEATcosm2014_Bin_31_FD_119748 | JGI IMG/M metagenome (GOLD analysis project Ga0181517, IMG submission 119748) | Peatland microbial communities from MTU Mesocosm Facility, Houghton, MI, USA - PEATcosm2014_Bin01_30_metaG | ecosystem: Environmental > Terrestrial > Soil > Wetlands > Peat | place... | reverse complement strand
CGCGCTCGCCACCCTCTTCGCCTACCGCGGCGAATGGGACGATGCCGAGAGCCAGATCGACCGGGCAAAGGAGCTAGCAGCCGGGACGGACAACCTGGAGGCGGCCGCCACCGCCCTAGTGGCGGCCGCCTCGCTGGCCCGGGCCCGGGACCAGCCGGGCGCTGTGGTGCGTAGCCTGGAAGGCCTTCCCACCTCCGTCCCGATGCTGTCGGGCCTGTACTTCTGGCCGACCCTCGTCTCGGCCCTCGTCGACGAAGGCAGGCTGGACGAGGCTAACAAGCAGATCGAGAGCCTGTCCCAAGCCGCCGCCTCCCGCAGGATCGACCTCCAGGCGCGGCTTACCTATCTCCATGCCCGTCTGGCCGCCGCGGCCGGACAACCCGACAGGGCAGCCGAGCTCTTCGAGACCGCCGTCGCGACCTTCGGGCCCGACGACCCGTACCTCGATCGGGCGATCCTCCATCACTCCTACGGCCGGATGCTCTCCGCCCGAGGCGACCGACGGCGTGCCGTCGACCACCTCCGGTCGGCCCGCAACCTGCTGGCCTTGGTGGGCGCGCTGCCTTTCACCGAACGGGTGGATGCCGACCTCGCGCAGGTCGGTATTCGCGGTGGGGAGAGACCCGCCTCCCGGTCGTCTATAGACTTGACCGACCGGGAACGCGACGTTGCCATGCTCGTAGCGCGGGGGCTGACGAACCCAGAGGTCGCAGCCCAGCTCTACGTCAGCCGCAAAGCGGTCGAGTACCACCTGGGGAACATCTACGGCAAGCTCGGGATCAGCGGCCGACGGGACCTTCGGGACCTCAAGCTGCCAGCCTGACCTCCTGGCAACGCGCTTCGGCTAAGGATCCAACCCGCACCCGTCGCCATGGTGCATGCCTCATTTCACTAGCTGTCGAGGTACTCGAAGCGTCCCCAAGGTGCAGCGACATGCGACCCGGCACCCTTGACATGCATAGCATCGAAGCGGCCGCCAAAAGGCGGCCAGGTGTCGCAGAACAACGTCACCCTGTCGCGCCAGATGCTTGCGCGAGAGATACCGATTCGGCGATCGGGGCGGGCTCTCCCCCGTCGCCCGAAGAGCGGACTGGCTGCGCACCCTCACTCACCGCGGCGAAATGGAGCCAGCTCAGATCATCACGGGGGGGGGCCTGTTCGGATCGTCAGTCCGAGCTGGCGCCGGGGGCCAGGAAGAGCAGGCTTGTCCGTCCCGAAGAATGGCGGCCCAACCCCTCCTGCGCTGGAGAAGGAGGCCAGTGCTTCGAGGAGGACTCAATGCGCGCACCATGGGATAAGCCGTGGCACGTAGATGAGGTTGACCCTGCCGTCGTCGAGCGGCTGGCCGTCGCCCACGTGCCCGACCGAAAGGCCGTAGAGATGGGCGTCGATATCATCAGCGACCCCCACGCCGAAGACGATGACGGGTACAACTGGACCGTGCTCAGCCGGGCACGGGACTTACACGATGTCACGCCCGGCTCGACCGTGGTGACAGGGAGCGCGATCGGCAACTATCTCGCCAAGGTCGTCGCCTGGGACTTCGAGGTGAGCAATACCGACCCGATCGTGGTGCTCGACCTGCTGCCGGTCACCCCGAAATCGGTGGCGGACGCGCTTGTTCGTGCCGGGTCGCCGGCCGCCTGAAACCTCAGCTGGCGTAGCTACTGTCGAGCCTTGCGGGGGGGCCTGGTGGGCAAAGCGGGCGGCGGCGATAGATAATCGGCGTCGCTGAGTTCTTCGGCCACCAGACCGCGCACCCCGATGAGGCGGAGGTGGTCGAAGAAGGCGCCGAGCTCGTCGGCGGCCCTGTCGACGCCGTCGCCGTACTGGTCGAGCAGCGCCAGGAGCATCTCTTTGCGGCGTTGGCGGTAGCTGTCCTGGCGAGCAGGGCTGGGCCGGCCGGTCAGGGCTTCCACGGTGCGGGCCGCAGCGGCGGGATCGTCGATGCCCAACTGGCGCAGGCGGTCGTAGATGGGGCCGAGCTGGTCCTCTCGTCCGAAGACGAGCCCGTACAGCTCGGCCACGTAGCTGGAGGTGTGGTACAGCCGGCGGGTGTCGCCGGGCGGGGGGAGGAAGAACCACACCAGCGGGAGGTCGAAGGCCAGGGCGAAGGCGAGGATCGCCGCCGCCGGGCCGCAGGAACAGTGGCCAAGCGTCGTTATCGCCCAACGTTTCGACCCAGCCCAAGGCGGCTTCGATCCTGGCGTCGCCTTCATCGCCGACACGTCTCTTTTCCTCGTTGGTGCCGGGACTCGCTTACTCGCATACGACCTCAAACGCGCCGCTCGTTTGTGGGAGGACGTTGCCGAAGTCGGCTTCTGGCACTGGTCGGTATATCCGGATGCCGTCCTAATGTCAGCCGATCTGGAGCTGGCAGCGTGGGACCGTCTGGGCACCAAGCTGTGGAGCCGGTTCGTCGAACCTCCGTGGAGTTTTCGAGTTCTTGACCACCGAGTCCACTTGGACGTAATGGGTGTCAAGACCGACTTCCCAATCACCGGTCCGCCCACCTAGCGAGCCTCCAGTCGGAGATCGTGGGCGCCCCCCTCCGACGTGAACCCCCAGTAAGGACGGGACGGGCAGCGGCGGCCTGGCTACCAGCTTCCCTCTATTGCTTCCGGTGACATTGGTCGACGTCCAAAGCGCCTGGTACCACAACATGCCTCAGCTCGGCTGGCCCCCGGTTACCCGGCTGGCCGGTTGGCGCCAGCTGAGCCGCACCGGCTGCCCGCTGCAGTTTGCAGGTCGTGTGGGAGTTGCAGAGGGCGCACCTGGCCATCGACAGCTTTGGTGTCCCCGCGGCCCCGCTGGCCCATGACATTCTGGCGTTGGCCTGAAGACAGGCCGAGCAGGCGACGGCGCAGGGCCGAGTGACACCACAACCGGGTAGCCGAGGTGGACACCGGGTTCAAGAGCCGGCGAAACGTTCTCATCCCGAGCCTCCGATGCCACAACCAGCAGTCCGGCTCTCGGACCGGCGCCGGCTTTCCGAGCTTAGGCGCCAGGCAGTCCGGCCAGACGCTCGTTGTCACCCCGTACCGTGTTTGGCATGGTTGGGCTCAGTAGCTTCGACAGGGCGAGGCTGACCAAAGCAGTCGTTGCCGCCAGCGCCGCCAGGGCGGAGATGGGGTCCGGCCACGCCCTGACAGTGCCAAGGAAGCGGGAGCTTCGCACGGTGATCAGGATGGGCGATGAAGCTGCAGCGATCCTGGCCGAGGCGGACCGGTCGGGCGGATAGAGCGTCAAAGAGGAACGTTCCAGCCTGAGCGGGCCTATTGAGTTGCCTCCATGGCCGCCACCCGTTGGCTACGCTCGCGGCTACGTTGGCAATTTCGGGGCCAGAGAGTGCGATTCTTGCGGTCAGGCAAGGTTGGGCCCACAGAAAACCCGCAGAAAACGTAGCCAGCAACGTAGCCGGGGGCGTCTGACTCGATGCCGGGCCACACGGGACGTCTGGGCGTGCGAGCCTGGACGGGGACAAATGAGCCGGACGAAAAGCCCCTTGTCCTGAATGGGCTACGTGCCGGACAGAGCAAGACTCCCGCCAACGAAATCCGCTATAACTATATAACATGGACAGCGCTGGAACTGCATGGCATGCAAGAGGTAGCCGGTTCGATCCCGGTCGCCTCCACCGGATAAGCCCCGGTCAGAGCGGTGGCGGCAGACCCGGACTGACGCCCAACCAGTCCCGTGGGGACATTCGTGGGGACATCTTTCGTGGCGGACGTCCAGGGACATTCAGGGTGCGCTCCTTCTCTCAAATTTGCCCCAGGTTGTCCGCCGGCGTTCGTCCGTATGGTAGAAGCCCTGCTAGACGGCCTTTGGGGGCATCGCTCATACACGAGATCCGTCTACGTTCGCGTTCTTGACTGCCACTTTGGCTGCCAGTCTCCTGCCCATTGCGACGGATCGCGGCGGTAGGTGCCTGGACCATGGCGGAGCCATCCAGTAGGGCTAAGCCCAGACCCCCTGCCGGGAGCAGGCCACGGCCTCTGTCGTCGAGAGATCGGCCACTTCAGGCTGGGAGGAGCTGGAGCCATCTAACGGCCTCGAGCCCCTGGGCGAGCTGAAAGCGACGAAGTCCCGGTAGCCCTGGTGGCGGAGGTCGTGTTGCCTCGTCGAGCATGAAGCCGGCGATACCGGCCAGCACCCGGGCCACGTCCTCGCCGGCGGCCTCCTCGCTCAAGGGATGGCGCCAGAAGAGCTCTTGGGGGGCGGGGCCGCCCTGCATGGCCACGCTGGGGAGGAAGTAGACGAGGTCGACCCACGGTGACCCGATGCGCACGTGCGGCCAGTCGACCAGGTAGACGTCGTTATCGGTCAGCAGGATGTTGTCAGCCCTCACGTCGAAATGGAGCAGGGTCTCACCGGCGTACGCCTGAGCGGAGGACGCCTCGAGCCTGGCCAGTAGCTCGACGTGCTGGGCCACCCAGGGCACCTGGTCGGTCAGCCGTCCGAACCGGTCGGGCTCGGCCAGAAGGTCTCGCCAGTGCGTGGTCCCCCCTGGCGTGGCGGCAGCGGGGGCGGCGAGCGGGCTTGGGGTCAAGGCTTTGGCCGTCGCCTCCATGGCTGCCAACACCCGGTCAAGCTGGCGCGGCTGCCATGGCAACACAGGGTTTGTCCCCTCGATGTTCTCGAACAGGAGGACCACCCAGCCGCCGGTCTCCCAGTGGTCCAAAAGGGCCGGCGTGGGTACGGTGCTCGGTAGCTGCGAGCTGACCTCCGCCTCCCGCCGGTAGTAGCCCTGGCCGCCCGGAGCACCGCTCTGGTCGTCGGGGCCAATGGCTTTGGCGAAGACGCTGGTGCCGTCGCAGAGCCGCAGACGGGCGGCCAACGCGGGAGAGAACCCCCCGGCCTGGCTCTGGGTGGCTACGACGCCTAGCCCGAGGTGGTCCTCGATCGACCGGCGAACGGCCAGTGGGACCCGCTCCCAAGCCACCCTCGTTCCCGCCGCACCGGCTAACAGGGGGTCAAGGCCCGCAGTCACGGGCTCATGCTCTCACTGCGTGTGCTCAGACGACACCTAATTTCCCCGCTATGCCAGACGGCGCCTTCCAGCCGCAGCCCGTCGGCAGTGTGCCCGTGGTTGCCGGCAGGGACCTGAAAGAGCTCTTCGAAGGCATAGGCAACTGCGGCGTCGAGGCTGAGGCAATAGACGCTGCTTGGGCGACCCTGCGGGAGCACGTCGAACAACGCGACGCCAGGGGTCTGCGCCTTGCCGCCCGAAGCCCCGTTCTGTCCAGTCGCACTTAAAGGAAGTGCTCCTCCTGGCCTTCGTGGCCGCGTCCGCGCTCGATGCTCCCTCCTGGGTCCGCGTTGGCTCCACTTGCCGATCCGTTTAGCTCTCGCGGCCGCAGTCCCCCCATGCGCCGGGCACAGAGGGAGTGCCGTCACAGGCGGCCGGTCAAGGAGCGCCGTTGGCGTACCGACAAGCTCGATGTGGATGCCGAACGGCTACTGGCCCTTTGGGAAAGTGCTTATGGCATCCTGAGTTCGGACTGGCGTGAAAGGTTCCTAAAGCGCCCCGAAGTCCAAGAACTCTGTCAGTTCCCCGATCCGGCCGTGCTTGCAGCTCTCGGCCGCAGCAGGAACCTCGCCCGCATAGCCGAAATCGCCGCCAGCGGAGCCTGGTGGTACGAGGGCAAACCGTGCGAGCAGGATGCACTGCCCTGGTGCGCACGGTGCAAGCCGCACCCCTACCCGTCCGTCGTCGTCATTACCATGGGCTGGGGCGACGCGTTCCACAGGTCAGAAGATTGCATCTGGCTCGTCAAGGGCCAAGACGCGGTCGTAGCGAGAGGCGGCGAAGTTGCCCCGGTGCAGCGGGTCAATATCCAGGTGGCGCTTGGGTCGGGCAAGCTCCCGTGCCTCTGGTGTTTCCCCCCGAAGGAACACCACGGCTCAGCTCCAACTGCGCGCCGTTCCTGAGCGTTGGGAACTTCCATAGGAAATGTTCCTTCGAACACCACAGTTCAGCTGCAGTCTCGGGTACCTATCGTGTGCCGAATAATCCTGCTCCCCAGCGACACGAGAAGTGCCGATCTGCGTCCAGTGTGTAGATGTTCAAATGGCCCTTGTAGCCGGCCGACGTGGAGGTGACGGGGGGCGCTTTGGGATGCTGTCAGCGGGTGAGCCGCAGCACCCAGGTGGCGACGTAGGCGACCGCGAAAATCACGGTCACAATCTGAGTGCCTACGAGCCATGCCTGCCACCACGGGCGCCTGATCCCGAAGCGGTGGGCGGCGTAGCCCAGCCCGCCGAGCCCAGCGCCGACCAGTAGGAACCACGCCGAGCCGGTTGCCTTCAAGACCTCAACCTCGGCCAGGTACCCCGCTCCGGCCACCAGGGCGGTAGAGGCGGCGAGGCCGAGCCAGTCGTTGAAGGACCGCGGGAGGTGATCCGCTTCGGCCCTTTCCTGACGGTCGCGTTGGGCGACGCGGGTCATGACCTTAGACCAGGCGGAGGCCACCTTGTCGGCGCTTAGGTCTTGGTCCCGCACCTCCGAGGCAAGCCACTCTCGCAGGCGTGCCATCGGCACCACCGTGACGCCGCTGTCCGTCGTAACAATCGGGTCCGTCGGCGAGGTGCCGCCGGCCCGGACGAGGACGGCCCGGACCATCGACCGAGGAATGTGGGGTTGCAAGAACGAGACCACAAAGTCCCGCTTCTCCCGGAGTCCCGCGACGGCTTCTTCAGTGCGCTTGCGGGCGAACCCGTCGTGCCAGCCCCCGGCATTGTGCTTCGTTTCGACCACCAGGGCTCCGCCGGGGCCGACGGCAAGGTGGTCTATGTCGTACCTCTTGGCGCTGAGGAGAACGTGGTTGCCCAGGCGCCACCCATGCGGCCGGAGCCGGCGTAGCTCCTGGGCGGCGTTCTGTTCGGCCAGCTCTCCCATGAACAGGGGCGCGATGCCGCTCAACGTGACGAGTAGGAGGACTGAGACCCAGGCGCCGGAAGCCAGGACCACCCCGAGGGCGAAGCCGCGTGCCCACCCCGGCAGCAGTAGCGCCAGAGGGGAGATGACGACCCCGGCAACCACAGGTGTGAGGACGACAGACCAGGCGCGCCGGAGGAACTCCTTCCGCCGCACCAGGAGCTGTGCCCGTGGCCAGGAGCCGGCCCGAGTGTCACCGGCGAGGCGCCGCTCGTCCCACCATCGGAACAGACCCTCGATCCGCTCTCTTGGTGATGCCACCCTCAGGGTGTCGGCGCGCGCGGACGGCTATGTGAGCCTTACCGCAAAGCCGCCATACAGGAGCAACGGTCCGGGGTGGCCCTCGTCTGCCTCTTAGCCCAGTCGTCGAGGTGGGCTGCGCTCGCTGAGCAGACCTTCAGGTAGGGCTCAGTCCAGTTCTGCACGCCCTTGCGGTGTAGATAGCCGCAGCCGGCGCGGTGCAACTTCAGGTAGCCGGCCTTGGGCCGATAGTCGCAGTTGAGGACGAAGCCTTCGGGGTGCGAAGAGAGCCAGGCCAGGTAGCCGGCGTCGTCGCGCCAGAAGCGCTCGACTATTGGTCGCAGCGGCGCCGGTGGCAGTGGGGATGCCGCCGGGGCAGGCCGGTCCGGACCAGGTCTACGTGGTCGCTTGGGTGAGCTTGGTGGCGGCGCTGAAGCCGGTCCACCTTGCTCTCTTCGTCGCCACAGGGGTTCGTAGGTCCTCGAGTAGGCCCAAAGGTAGATGTCGAGCAGCCGGCACTCGGTCAGGTCTAGGTCCCGCAAGAGCAGTTGGTTGCGCACGCAGGTGAGCACGGGCAGAGCCGCCTGGAGCTCGGCGTGGTAAGCCTGGGCCAGCGTCAGCCCTCGGGCGGCGAGGCTCCCATCCGGGAAGGTGAACAGGCCCGTGCTGGCAGCAGGTCGAGAGGTCGACGAGTCTCGAGTCAAGTCCGGCGGGCCTGGGGCATCGACGAGCTCGAGGTACCGGACAACGACATCGTCGAGTATTGGGATCAGCGCCGGCCGCTTCTTGTGCAGGATCTTGGTTGCGCGCGCCAGCTTGACGCCGGGTAGGCCGTCCAAGGTGGCGAGCAGGTTCCCCAGGGCTTCCCAGGGCACGGTCTCGGCCGGGTTGACCAACGTAGCGGAGAGGGAGAGCTGCTTCAGAGCTCGGGCCACCGATGCCGCTCGCCCGAGGACGGCGGCCCTGACCTTTGGCCCCATCCGAGCGATCATGCGGTTCGCAAGACGCAAGTCGGCCTCCACCAGGTCCCACGGGTCGCTCGGTATGGCGTCGTAGCCCTGATAGGTCCCGTCGGTGTCAATGAAGTGGAGGGCGTCAGTCAGCGGGTCCTCAATGACAACCCCGTTGCGGAGGCGAAGGGGCGGGCAGTGGGTACTAATGATCGATACGGTAGACGCAGCCTTGACCAGCGGCGCTTCGTGCTGGCTGTGAGGCAGAAAAACACCCGCGGGCGACCGGGGGGCTACGGTCTAGGAAGGAACGGGAGCGCTTACCAGATGGCTGCAGAAGATATCGCCAACCCCGTGATCAACTCGCCGTACCTGGCGCCCGAGCGCCACTTCACGATCGGGTCTATGGGGCCGACGGGCGAGGTGGCGGAGGGGCGACGGCTGAGCGAGTCGTACATCCCCGTGCCGCCGAGCAAGAAGGACCGCAAAGCTGGGCAGCAAGGGGTCCTCGATTTCGATGTGACCGGCGAGCGGCGGGCGCCTAACAGCCTTATAAACGACATCCGGCGGGAAGTCGAGCTGTGGCGCAACCGCGGCTGGAACGGCGTGACGCCCTACACCCGAAAGCTCCTCCTGCACTGGTCCGCCGTGCAGCCGGTCCGGGACGACCCCGTACTGTTCTGTCAGCGGGAGGCGGCCGAGACCGCCATCTTCTTGGCCGAAGTGGCTGGCCGCCACGGTTACGCCGACTACCGTCAGCGCATAGAGCCCGAGAACCGCACCCACAACGACGGGTTGCCCAGAGTGGGCCTCAAAATGGCGACGGGGACGGGCAAGACGGTGGTCATGGCCATGCTCATTGCCTGGCAGACCATAAACAAGGTGATGGCCCCCAGGGATGCCCGCTTTGCCAAGCGGTTCCTGGTCGTCACCCCGGGCATCACGATCCGTGACCGCCTGGGGGTACTGCACCCTGAGCGGGACGACAACTACTTCAAGGAACGGGACCTGGTCTCGGCTGACCTCTGGGACGCGCTGTTCCAGGCAGATGTCCAGATAACCAACTACCACACCTTCCTGCCGAAGGACTCCAAGGAAATAGAGGGCGTCTCGGCCAACACGCGCAAGCTCCTACGAGGCGGAAGGGTTGGCGCCCTGGACACCTTCCAGGAGACCCCCGATATGGTGGCCGCTCGCATTCTGCGCATGTTCGGGGCGGGCAAGGGCGAGGTAATCGTGCTTAGCGACGAGGCTCACCACTGCTACCAGGACAAGCTGTTGGAGCACCCCGACGACGAGGCTGACAGCGAAGACCAGGAGCGCAACCGGGAAGCCCGGGTATGGTTCAGGGGCCTGCTCGACCTGCGGAGAAAGGCCGGGGTCAAGACCGTCTACGACCTCTCCGCAACTCCCTACTACCTCAAGGGCTCGGGTTACAACGAGGGTTTCATTTTCCCCTGGGTCGTGAGCGACTTCTCCCTTATGGACGCCATCGAGTCCGGGATAGTGAAGGTGCCGCGCATCCCGGTCGATGACGATGCGGCGGTGAAACCCGTCGTGTTCCGCAACCTGTGGGACCATATCGCGCCCCCACTGCCCAAACGCCGATCGACACGGCCGAAAGACGTCGACGGCCTCCAGGGCTGGACCATTCCGTCGATGCTGCAGGGCGCCGTCGAGAGCATATACCGCAGTTACGAGCGCAACTACCTTGATTACGAGCAGCGGCTGGCGGGCCAGGGCGAGCCACCGCCCGTGATGATTGTCGTCTGCCCCAACACGGTCGTCTCCAAGCTCATGTTCGACTGGATCGCCGGCCGGGGAGCCGACCTGCCTGACGGGAGTACCCGGCTAGTTCCCGG
>Ga0181517_10006497_pt1 | contig 9993 bp, 7 predicted proteins | sample PEATcosm2014_Bin_31_FD_119748 | JGI IMG/M metagenome (GOLD analysis project Ga0181517, IMG submission 119748) | Peatland microbial communities from MTU Mesocosm Facility, Houghton, MI, USA - PEATcosm2014_Bin01_30_metaG | ecosystem: Environmental > Terrestrial > Soil > Wetlands > Peat | place... | reverse complement strand
GTTGGTTCGGGAGGGTGAGTCAGGCTTGGAACACCAAAGGCTCACACGCTCAATTCACAAGTCGCATGTCGTGAAGAGCGGTGTGGGAATCGTCGGTAGCCAGGCTAAAGGCGGTTTCCAGAGCGCACATCACGACACAGGAAAGAACTCCAGATACTCGGGGGTTCTTGTGCGGATTCGATGCTCATAGTTCTCCTGCAAGGCGGAGAACCGCCTGCATTGTGTTTGTACCATACCCCCATAGGGTATTGTCAATTGAGAAATGCCAGATTCTGACAAAAATGTCCGGTCAAACGACCTTGAGTGATGGCAGTCACGCGAGGGTCGGCTTCATCGATTGACTTCTGGCGGCACGCGCTCATGCGGCTTGCCGTGGCGAGTCAAAAGTCTGTATGGAATCGGACAGCTGAGATGGCCACGGGTCCGCGCGCCTGGTTATAGCCGGGATTGACGGCGTACTGGAAGTCGTAAGAGCCATAGAAACCGCGCCAAAGGTGCGCAGTGTAGAAGGTCTCAACGATCTTCTCGTGGCCGTAGGTGAGGCCACCATCGCCAAGAATAAAGCCAAGGCCGCCGAGGGCAAGATACTGCTGGTGCGCGGCCACAATTCCATTGCCAACGGCTGCAACTCCGACCCTGTCATTGCGGCGATGCCATAACTTGCCCTGGAACATTGCACCCAGCTCCACAGTGCGGTCGTCTTCAGTGTAGGCGAACGACTCGTTGCGGCCATCGCTCCAGCCCACACGGCCGAAGACGCCCACCTCGGGAGTGATTGTCTGCTCGAAGTTCAGGCCGAAGCCATATTTGTGGCGTCCCTGTACCCGCGTTGCGATGATATCCGGCGTGGCAGTTTCATGATTGAGAAACGCTCGAATTGCATCTTCGTAATTCCCCATGTTGGCGTGGTTGAGATAGGTGAGAAGACGGATGGTGCCGGCCCGATGCGCGATGAGGTTGCCGCGAGCTTCAAGTTCGAGGTTCTCAGCACGCGCACGGGCGATGTCGGCGTCCAGGAATCGTCCATTCGCTGTTTTGGGCATCATGGCTTCGGCAAAACGTACTGTCCACCAACGATCGTCGAATTCAAGCGTAGCGCCGTCGGTATACCCGCGCGTGTTGGCGGCGTAATCGTACGCGCCGTTGTCGTCGACAGTCCAATTGAGGAACTGGAGGTGACTGTCGCTGCCCCAGGTATTCACATCGAAGAAATCGACCAGGTCGAACTTGCCCATGCGGAATTCGAGCCGGCGCGCGGGTAACCGGGTCGCGAGATGGAACTCGTCACGGTCCGCTTCGACGGTATCGTGCGAAAGCGGGATGATCTGTCGCAGCATAAAGCGGGCAAGGTAAGGCGCCCTGGACAGCGCAACGCCATCGGCGATTCGCACGGAGTCCAAGTTGGCGTAGCCGGCCATGCCGTTCGCGTTTCCGATGCCGCTTCCGGTGGCATCCTCGAGGTCGGCGAAGACTTCAGTTGTGTGCGTGAGCTGGTAGCCCGTATAAAGCGTGAGGACATGGGTGGTTGCGCTCTGCGCCCAGTTGGTCAGGCTGTTCGGCCCACTGTAGAGCGCCCGGAACGCCCCATGCCACTGTAAAATGACGTTTCCTTGCCCTGAGATCCACCAGCGCCTGGAGTTTGAGTGGGGAAAGACGGTTACGACGCCGGTGGGTTCAGGAGCGTCGTCACTCGACTGGGCAGCACTGTTCACCGAGTCGGTATTCGTGGCCGGCGGGGCATTCGTCCCCAAATCCGCCAAATTTGGTGCGGGGACGGGCTTGGTCTGCGGCTCCGGCGCGTTCACCAACTGAGCCGGATCCGGCGGCGCTGGCGTCTGGCTCAGCCCGCAGGCCGGCACGAGCGCCAGCGCAAAGGCGACGCCCAACCCAAGCGTGCGGATTCGATTCAACATGCCGGTGTCGCGGAGCATTCTTTGTCCTTGATGCGGGCTGGGCTATATAGGTTGGGGGCGGCGGGGGATAGAATGGAGGCGCAACAATACCCCCATTGGGTATGCTGGGGTTTTTGTACCATACCCCCCATGGGTATTGTCAACCGGAGAATCCCTATGTCCCACCTCGATCGAGAGAAGGTCAAACTCCTGCAGCGCGTGCGCAAGCTCCGCGGCCAACTCGACGCCGTCGAACGTTCGCTCAACGCCAATGAGGAATGCGGCGGCCAGCTTATGCTCCTCGCCGCCGTACGCGGTGGCGTCAACGGACTGATGGGCGAGATCCTCGAAACCCACATCCGTTTTCACCTCACCGACGGCGCCAAAGAGCAGATCGCCCCCGAGCTTGGCGAGGACCTTATCGACCTGGTGCGTGCCTATTTGAAGTGAGCCCATCGACTCAGGACCGTCTGAAGGCCAGTGGGCCGCACCGTCTCTCCCTATCCTAGCCATCCCTGCGCCTTCAGTTTGTTAACGTACGGTTGAGATTGCCGGTCGCGCCGCGGGTGGCTCCCGTCCGCCCCATTGCAAATGGTGTTTCTTCTTCTCTAAACACCGCAAAAACACTTGCGTTTAATTTCGTCAAGATCAGGTATGATTCGGACTCATCCAGCTCAAGGCTCTCAGCGCAACGCTGAATCCTGGCGCATGAAAGAGGAAACGCAAATGGCAAAATCCCCCAAGTCCAATACACCCAAAAAGGCCGCCGCACCGCGCATCGCAGTCCCTCGCATCTCTGACGAGCCGCGCCTGGTGCTCCCTGGCAGCGAAAAAGCTCCCGCCGTCGAAGCCGTTCACGTCAAACCTACAAACGCACGCACCAAGATCACAGTCTCGGTCATCGTTCCCCGCAAGGAGCCGCTCAAGATCAACCGCCGCGGCGGACGCGCTGCCGGCCCTGTGCGCATGAGCCGCGCCGAGTATAGCCGCCACCACAACGCCAACCCGGATTCCCTGAAAGCCGTGAAGGCTTTCGCCCGCGAGTTCCACCTCAAGGTCGAGCCCGACCCTACCGCCGCCGCGCGCCGAACCGTCAAGCTCACGGGCGTGGCATCCGACATGCAGAAGGCCTTCAGCGTGACGCTTGATCAGAAAAAGATCGGCGGCGTCGAGTATCGCGTTCGCGAAGGAGCCATTCACCTTCCCAAGTCGCTCCTCGCCCATGTTCTGGCCGTTCTCGGTCTCGACAATCGTCCCCAGGCCAAGCCTCACTTCCGCGTGTTGAACGGCGTCCGACCACTGGCTGCCGGCGCCGCGCCCTCCAGCTATACGCCTCCGCAGGTGGCGCAGGCCTACCAGTTTCCCCCCAACGCCAGCGCTGCCGGTCAGACCATCGGCATCATCGAGCTCGGCGGCGGCTACCAAACCGCAGACATCACCGCCTACTTCAAGACCCTCGGCGTTGCCGCCCCCAGCATGACGGCGGTCCTCGTCGACGGGGGCAAGAACGCTCCCTCCAACGCGCAAAGCGCCGACGGCGAGGTGATGCTCGACATTGAAGTGGCCGCCTCGGTCGCCCCAGGCGCGAAGATCGCCGTCTACTTCACCCCCAACACGGACCAGGGCTTCATCGACGCCATCACCACCGCAGTCCACGACACGACCAACAAGCCCAGCGTGATCTCCATCAGCTGGGGTGGTCCCGAGTCCAGTTGGACCGGGCAATCGATGACCGCGCTCGACGCTGCCTGCCAGTCCGCCGCCGCCCTCGGCGTCAGCATCACCGTAGCCGCCGGCGACAACGGCTCTACCGACAACACCTCCGCCTACGCGGTCGACTTCCCCGGCTCCAGTCCCCATGTCCTCTGCTGCGGCGGCACCAAGCTCGACGCCTCCGGCTCCACGATCAACTCCGAGGTCGTCTGGAACGAGACCGCCTCGAACGATGGCGCCACCGGCGGCGGCGTGAGCAACCAGTTCCCGTTGCCCACTTGGCAGGCAAGCTCCAATGTTCCCGCATCAAGCACCGCTACCGGTGGCCGCGGCGTTCCCGACGTTGCGGGCGACGCCGACCCGAACACCGGATACACCATTCGCGTCGACGGCCAGACGTTCCCCATCGGCGGCACCAGCGCCGTCGCGCCTCTCTGGGCCGGCCTCATCGCCGTGGCCAACGCCCAGCTCGGCGCGCAGGTCGGTTACATCAACCCGGCCATCTACGCTTCGAAGGCCACTGTTGGCTTTAACGACATCACCCAGGGCACCAACGGCGACGCGCAATTCCCGCTCTACCCCGCCGGACCCGGCTGGGATCCCTGCACCGGCCTTGGTTCGCCCATCGCCGTCAAGCTGATCCCGTTGCTGGCCCCGGCCGGCGTCACGCCCGCTCCGGCTCCCACGCCGGCACCGACACCGACTCCGGCACCAACACCAAAGCCGCCCAAGAAGCCAGTGAAGCCACCGAAGAAGCCCAAGAAGCCGGTGAAGAAGGCAGTCAAGAAGGCAGGCGCGCCGGTGAAGAAGGCAGTCAAGAAGGCGGCAAAAAACGCAGTCAAGAAGACCACCAAGAAGAAATATCCGGCCTGACGCCAACTCAGGCATCGTCCGAATTCGCAGGCCTGAATCCTGTTCCGTGCCCGGGACAGGGTTTGGGCCTCAGTTATTTCTAGTAACTAGTCGGAGCCGGTCGATGGCGATTGCACATGCGTTGAACTCGGATTCAGAAAGTGCCATTGCATGGCGGGCGCCTGTGTGACGACTGCAGCGGCGACGGGAGCGGGCTTGGGCGGAGGGGCGTTTGTGTTGAGCGGCTTTCCATCCAAGGCCTGGCGGAGAAGATCGCAGCAGGTGCGGTCGAACTGGTATGCGCCGGCGCTGGGCAGTCGCTGGCTCATCGTGTTTGCAATGGTCCAGGCTTCGTCGGCCAGCGTTTTGTTGCCTTCCATGAAAGAGAGTGCGCTCTGCGCCCGCCAGTAGTCGTCGTTCTTCCGCTTGGAGCCCTTGGCGGCCATCATGCGGTCCCACCATTGCCTTGTTGCCGCGGCATCAAAGCGCACGACTGCGTTGCCAAAGACAAACACGGTGAGCAAGTCGGCTGAGACGCCCGAGGCTGAGTCGTTGTAGATAGCCTCAGCATCAAGCAGCGCTTGGCCAGCCTGGCTGAATTGGCCGCGATCGAGGTAATAATTGTAGGCATAGAGCCGGAGCAGAAGGCCCGTGGGCCCCTTCGCGATGGTTAGGCCAGCGCGTTCAATGGCCTCAATGTCGTAGTCCCTGGGCTGCAGTGGCGTCACCAGGCTGGACCCCACCAGCGCGGTTACGTTGTGGTAGTCGGCCCACGCGCCTCGGGCGAGCAGCTGAAAGATCTGTGCGCCGTCGGAGTAGCCGCTTCCGGTGCGGATCGGGATCAAGTTGACGACGCAGGTGACGAAGTTGAATGCGGCAAACAGGCCGAGCGGGTAAACATAGTCGAGATTCTCGCCGCCGCCCACGGAGCAGGCGTATGCAAAGGCCAGGGCGATGAGGCCCGTATAAAGGTTGGTGGCAGGCCCGGCGGCAATCATCAAGAGGGGATGCCAGCGGGGCTGGGTTGGCGTCGACGGCACTACTCCGGTGGCGCCGCCTTCGACCAAAAGGCCTGCAGGGTTGAAGCGGAACGTCCACCTGCCCTCGCGAATACGGAACTCAAATGGCCCGGCCAGAAAGGCGCGCAGGCGCATGTGCAATGCCAGGCCGACGGTGGTGTGACCCAGCTCGTGAACCAGCGTGACCAGAAAGCCGAGAAGTACGGCCAGCAGGATGCCCCCGCGATACCGCGGCTGACCCAGGGCTCTCATCCAATAAGCGCAGGCGTCCCAGGCGGCCCAATAGCCGGCTATTGAGAGGACCTGGGCAGCTCTGTTCAGGAGGGTGCTGGTGCCGTCTCCCGGATTCTTGGGCATGGGAGTCTGACGGCCAGGAACCCTTGACCACTTTGAATTCCAGGTGAGAACCAGTCCGCCCAAGCCAACGAATGCCCCAATCAAGACGCTCACTGGTTGCACAGGTGAGTGGAAAAGGCCGACCCCGGCGCCCACCAGATGCAGCGCGCTGGGGAGAATCACCCAATAGCGTGCGGAGCGTTTCCCCGTGAAGACTGTGAACCACGCCATCCCGAATATCAGGGCAGCGGCGCCCAACACAAGAGCGATCGAAAGAATGGCAGCGGGGTCGGAAGGCAGAGGACGGTGTTGAGTGTATTGGTGGGAATGGGCGTAGCTTTCCCGGAACCCCGGGTTGAGCAGGAATGCCACCGCAATCGCGGGTATCGCCGCGTCAAGGAAATAGAAGAAGCAAAGGATCCCCTTCAAGGCACGCATTCTGCCCTCCCTTTCCACGAACAGGCTAGGGACGGTCCGGCTGAAGGTCAATGCCGCTTAGGTGGCATGAGACCCGGTCAAGTTCAGAACCACTGGTATGCGCTGCGCAAATTGCAAACGCAAATTGGGGAGCAGATTGGGGCTCGTCCGAGCAATCACGCAAGGTGTATTTGCTACGACTTTTTAGGGAGTTTGTCCCGCTTCGTTCGCTGCTACACTCCGGGCATCGAAGCAATGCCATCCCTCCCATTCCGCATTTTTCCTCGAAAGGCCGCGGAATGGATGGGGCACCCAGCGTTGACAGCTCCGCACGAAGGAGTTACAGGATGCTTTCCCAGTTTCTAGCCAAGCAGTTTATCGACGTCATTCAGTGGAATGAGCCGGAAGATCGCGTGCTCTCCTATCGCTATCCCATGCAGGACATGGAGATCATGAATGGTGGTCAGCTCACGGTGCGCGAGTCGCAGATGGCCGCATTCATCAACGAGGGCCGCATCGCCGACGTCTTCAGCCCCGGCCTCTATAAGCTGACCACGCGCAACCTGCCCCTGCTCACGGACCTGATGAATTGGGACAAGGCCTTCGAGTCTCCGTTCAAGTCCGACGTCTACTTCTTCTCCACGCGCCAACAGATCGATCAGAAGTGGGGCACTGCCACACCGATCACCCTTCGCGACAAGGAGTTTGGCGCGGTCCGCCTGCGCGCCTTCGGCAACTACGCCTACCGCGTCGCCGACCCACGCGTCTTCTTCGACCAGGTGGCCGGTACCCGCGACGCCTACTTCGCTGCCGATCTCGACGGCCAGCTCCGCACCGCGATCGTTGCAGGCATGACGAACACCTTCGCCAACAGCGACGTCTCCTTTCTCGACATGGCCGCCAACCAGGCCGCACTCGCCGCCAAAATCAACGACGAGCTCAAGCCCACATTCGCCGGCCTCGGCCTTGAGCTGAGCCAGTTCGTGGTCGAAAACGTTTCGCTCCCCGATGAGTTGCAGAAGGACATCGACAGCCGCATCGGCATCAGTATGGTCGGCGATCTCGGCAAGTTCACCCAGCTCCAAGCCGCGGAGTCGCTCGGCGTGGCCGCTGCCAACACCGGCGGAACGGCTGGCATGGGCGTCGGCCTTGGCGCGGGCGTGGTGATGGCGCAGGCAGTCATGGGGCAGACTTTACCGGGCGCTGCTCGCCCGCAATCGGACGTGGCTGGGCCGGCAGTTTCCGCCGCACCGGCTGTTGCTGCCCCAGCCCCCGTCGCCGGCACCAAGTTCTGCATCGAGTGCGGCAAGCCCATCGCGGAGCGCGCCAAATTCTGTTCCGAATGCGGGAAGCTCCAATGAACTGCCCATCCTGCGGTGCTCCCATGCGCATAGGGCAGGGAACAGGCAGCTTTATCTGCGACTACTGCAAGAGCCTCTACCTGCCCGGCACCAACGACGAGGGCATCAGCGAGCTCGACGAGCTCCCCGACCGCCTTTGCCCCATTTGCGCAATTCCTTTGTGGGACGCGACCCTGCAGGGCGTCCACCTCTGGTCGTGCAAGCACTGCCGCGGCATGATGATTCCCATGGGCGCGTTCCAAGACCTCATCGAGCAGATTCCCGACAGCGACCCCGGCGCGGAGATTCCGCCCGCCGCTCCCGATCCACGCGATCTCGAGCGCAGAATCGACTGCCCCGTCTGCCACAAGCACATGGACGCCCACGTCTACTTCGGCGGCGGCAACGTGGTGATCGACAGCTGCGAGCAGTGCGAGCTCAACTGGCTCGATCACGGCGAGCTGATGCGCATCGCCCGCGCACCCAAAATGGCGACCGCGGACTACGACTCGTAGTCCGGCGCCCCGCCCCTCCTCGCAACCAACTTTCACACTTGATGACTCCGCCGTGCTAGAGAATATGAACTATTGACCGCGGAGTAACTGAAGGTTGGCCGACGAACGGGACGTAGTCGCCGCCAACCCATTTCGGGCCATGCTAATATTGGCAATCCGTGCGATGCGGGAAAGTAAGACGTTCATGCTGAGAAGAGAGTGGCCATTTCCGAAGTTGACGCCACTCATGGGGTTTTGGCAGCTGCAGCTGTTCCTGCTTGGCGTGGCCTTGGCAATCTCTGGGATGTACTGGTTGTTGCGGGGAAACACCAACCCAACCCAGCTATTTCTCTTCACCTTTATCATTGGGAATCTCACTTGGCTGGCGGTGACACTCTCCGCACCGGTCCTCCTAAACCTGCGGCCCCTCCTGGGACTCGTTTGCATATCTGGCCGTTCTTCTCCCGGTTGCAGCAGTAGCGAGTTCGATGTCAACGATCGCAAGCCGGCTCGTCGTGGGCCGGACCGACCACCTACTCCAGCCTGATTGGCTCGATATTCGGAATGGTACGTTTTTCACGCTGGTCGCCGGAGGTGCCTTGCATATTTCGGGCAAGGCGAAGGCGAGGCTTGAAAGGCGGAATCGCGAACTGGAAAGGCAGATCACGGTTGGAAAAGTCCAACTGGATGCCCATGAAGCCGAGCTAAAGGCGGCGCATGAAATTCAAGCGCATCTCTTGCCCCACGAGCTACCACAGATGCAGCCATTCCAAATTGCGCGCGCGTGGGAGCCCGCACGGTCAGTGGGAGGCGACTACTTTGATGTGCTTACGCTGGGGCCGGATCAACTGGGGATCTGCATTGCGGACGTGTTGGGCAAAGGGATCACAGCGGCGCTATTGAGGGCGAATCTGCAATCGGCGTTTCGGGCGTTCGCGCCGGTCAACAGCGCGCCGGGAGCGCTGTGCGGCAAGCTCAACGAAGTGCTGTGCGGAAGCATTGCTCCAGGGAAGTTCGTTACGCTCTTCTACGGGGTGATCGACAGGGAGCGGCTGATTCTGCATTTTGAGAACGCCGGGCATTCTTCGCCGATTGTGCTGCGGGGAAACGAGGCGACCATTCTCGCCGAAGGCGGCACGGTACTGGGGCTGTTCCCGAAATCCGTTTATGAGGACCGGCTGTTCGCCTTGCGCCCGGGCGATTGCTTGCTGCTCACGACTGACGGCGTGACGGAAGCGGAGAACGAACACTTCGAGGAGTTCGGCAACGAACGCGTGATTGCATCGGCACGCGCGGCGCGGAGTCTGGGTGCGCAGGGCATCCGCACGAGGATTCTGGACGACGTGACGCGGTTCTGCGACGGCAACTTCCACGACGATGCAACAGTGATTGTTGTGACGGTGGATTAGGCGATGCCACAATCGCACAGGACTTGAGTCTAACTCGTCTGTCAAGAATAGGTAGTTAGAACTTCACCGAAGCTGCCCGAACAACCATCTACCGGTGCTTGCCCCTGTATCATCGGCTACACGAATAGAACCAATTTTTCGCGCTGAAGTAAGTGGGACCGGATTGGCGACATATCGCTCGGGATGTGGTTTCGGGTTGTGATGCGGGTGGTATTCAGTTGCAAACCAGAACCGTACAATCCCATCCAGAAGGCGTGCGGTGAAGCGATGAAGGTATTCGACAGGGAACTGGACAACCTGGAAGAAAACATCATTTATCTTGCGCTCGCATTTTTTGTCTCGACGAGCATCGTCGTGTTTTTCGGGCGGGTAATCCCTTTCGTAGCGCTGGTATTTAGCTTTGGCGCTTCGCTCTCTTTCTTGGGATGTTTGCTTGCGATTCTCTTGTTGTGTTTACGCGGGGTTGGTTCACCCATTTACCTTCGCCTTGCAAAACCGGAGCGGAATAGACTCCAAGGCCT
>Ga0181517_10006496_pt1 | contig 9993 bp, 5 predicted proteins | sample PEATcosm2014_Bin_31_FD_119748 | JGI IMG/M metagenome (GOLD analysis project Ga0181517, IMG submission 119748) | Peatland microbial communities from MTU Mesocosm Facility, Houghton, MI, USA - PEATcosm2014_Bin01_30_metaG | ecosystem: Environmental > Terrestrial > Soil > Wetlands > Peat | place... | reverse complement strand
TCCTCACCCGCAGATCGTCCGAATAGGCTCGTCCCATCCTCGTCATCGCGGTTACTTCGCCAGAGAAATCAAGGATGACTCGTAGAATCGCCGCTGGGTATAGCTATCTTGATTCTGCTCTAGGAAGGAGCCACCTGGCAAGTCTGGCCACGAAAACAGGGCAGTTTTGGTTCCGTTCCGGCCTGCCTCAGCGAGCGGGGTCCCCGTAGAAGACGCCGCGCCCGTGCGTGCCGACATAGACTCGCCCATAAATCCGCGGATCGCCGGAAATTTGCAGTACGAGCCCCCATTGGTGCTTCTCGTCGTTGATTCTTACCCAGGTGCGCGCCTCGTCCGTGGAGCGGAAGATGCCGCGCTGGCCATGAATCGTACCGACCAGGTAGAGGGCCGGATAAGAATGGCGTGGAGCGGCCTTGCCGAAGCCCAAGGCATGGATTTCCTCGACGCCTGACAGGCGCGCGAATGCGACGCTGCCGCTGGTTTGTTGCGTAGCCGGAACGGCGTGGAAGAGTCCGTCGAAAGCGGCCAGCCAGAGATCTCCGGCGCGACCTGGGGCGGCATAGATGCGGTCCTGTCCTCCACGCTCGTCTCCGCGGGAAGACGAGGCCGGTGCGGGCGAAGCGTCCGGTAGCGTGAAAGACCGCGCGGTGAATGTAGCTCCTCCGTCATCACTGCGGTAAAGAGTGCGGTCTCTGAGCGAGATGGCGTAGAACGACTGCGCGGCAACCGGGTCGGCGATGACGCGAATGCCCGCAGGGAGGCCTTGAGCTGCGGTCCAGGTTGCGCCCTGGTCATGCGTGACGGAGACGGGCTCGCGCTCGGGAGTCCAGATCCATGTGCTGCCGTCGGCTGAAACTGCGATGGATCCGGCATGACTCTCCGGGGTGGGCGCGGCAGATGTGGGCTTCCAGGTGCGGCCCGCATCGAGTGAATAGCCGATGTTTTCACCCGGTTTGTGCTGGGCGCTATTACCCACGCGAACAAGGACTTCAGGGCGAAGAGCAGCGAAGGCAACTCCGGCCGTATTGCCCATGCGCGGCGGCGCGGAAGCGCCCTCGGGAGCCGGGTGGTCCAGGTCCCAGTGGACAAAGCCGCCGTAGTCGCCAATGGCGGTGACGAGGTGAGCGCCTTGGGCGGGGCTGGCCAGTTCGAGGGCGACCGTCTCCTCAATGCCCGAGGCTAGGATGCTCCAGTGAGTGGGTTTGCCTTGGTCGGCAGCGGTCAGGTCGAAGGTTTCCCAGCCGCCGTAGCCTGTGGTAAAGACAGCGTGATCGGGATCGGCCGGATCGATCTCAATGTCGAAGAGCCAATGGATGGGCGTGCTCTTCACGTAAGGCGCTCCAGTGTAGTCGTACACGCCTCCGCTGCCGAAGATCGCCTTCCATGTCGCGCCTCCGTCGGTAGAGCGGAAGATGTCTTCGCTGCCGGCTGACCCCGGACGGCCGAAGGAACTGACGATGAGGGTCCGCGGGTTTTTGGCATCGACCGAGACGCCGGCATAACCAAACTCCTTGCTGCCGGCAATAGGCCGGTCGGGAGTAATGTCGGTCCAGGCGCCGGTGTGGGTGTTGAGCCTCCATACCGCGCCGTCGCGCATCCAGGTGGGACCGGGCGCGGTGCCGTATGTGACATAAAGGAAGCCTTCGGCCGAGAGCGCGGCACGCGTGGGCCGGTATCCGGTCGGCTCGCCCGCGATCGCACTCCAGCTTGCGCCCCCATCGTTGGAGACGAAGAGGTTCGTCCGGTTCATCAGAGAGACGCCAACATAAATCGTCTGCGTGGCGGAGTTGGAACTTTGATTGCCGGTGGCCGGAGCGAATTTGACAAATACGATGCCGCTGCCGCGGATGGGCATGCGCCGCCAGTGCTGCTCGGGCGTTTCTCCCGGCACGGGAACTGGCAGGGCTGGAATCGGCTCGGCGATATCGGGAAAGCTGGCGACGCGCGTCCAGGTGACGCCGCGATCCTGGGAGCGCCAGAGTCCGTTATGGCGAGTTCCGAGGAAGAGAATGCGTCCGTCGTGGGGATCGACGGAAAGACGCTCTCCGTTGCCCCGGCCGTCTTCGTTTCCGCCGAACTTGATGGGCACATTGGTCCGCTGAAAGCTGCGGCCGCGATCATTCGAGCGCAAGATGGCGCCGTTGGGAGTGCCCGCATTGGTATAAGTTCCGCACGCCAGGTAGACGCGATTGGGGTCGGCGGGATCGACAGCGATGGACTCGACCCCCATGAGGTTGAGGTCCTTATAAGGGACCCAATCCAGGATCGGCTCCCAGCGATGCTCTGCCTCATCCCAGCGGTAAGCGCCGCCCATATCGGTGCGGGCATAGCGAACGCCGGGGGCCGCGGGGTGAAAGATGACTCCATCGACAAATCCGCCGCCGACGATTTGAACGCTTTTCCAGGAGTAGGGCTGCTGTTGCGGAGATTGCGCACAGAGCGCCATCGCGCCGCACAGGAGCAAAAGAACAACAATTCGGATTCGATTCATGACCACTTTTCCTTTTCTCGCACCAAGCGAGGGACTTGCGCATCGGATCGGGCTCTTGAGGCGGAGTTCGGCTTCCCGCATCCCACATGCTCCTGAACGAAGCAAGAAGGAACGGGATGCCTGCCGAACGTGCCGTTGGATCCACGGGGATTTGAAGGGCGGGGTTACGCGATAGACTGTCCTGGTTGCCGGATCGACTGCTGAATCTCAGTATATTTGCGCGGTCATCCCGCTGCATGGAGCCTGCGGAACCGCCCGATCATTGTGGGGAAATCTGTGTTCCGCTCTCCGCATATTTGCGCTTCACGCACAGTTCTCGCACCGCGAAATAGAAGGAGAGTGACCAGCCACACGCTCTTTTGTAACGATGCCGGAGCGGCGCACCTCTATAACAATTGCCGGATTCAGGCCTGTCGGGATTGCATTTTGTTGCACAAGAGTCAACAGGAAGGTATCTTGGTTCAAGGAAGCCGATAGGTACCGCGTAGCATTCTTACCCAGATCTGCGCCGCTGGGCCGTTTATACCGGCATCCATCAGGGAGAACACATGGGAGTATCAGACATCCTAGCAAGTATCGATCGCGATATTGCACAGTTGCAGCAGGCACGCGCGCTGCTAAGTGGTGCCGCAGCGCCGGCGCCGAAGAAGACAGCAGGAAGGCCCAAGAAGATAGTGGCGGCGCCCAAGAAGGCAGAAACCGTGGCGCCCGTTGCAGCGAAGGCCTCCAAGAAAAAGAAGAAAAGAAACCTCAGCCCCGAAGGCCGAAAGCGCATTGCCGAGGCCGTCAAGCGGCGCTGGGCAGCGCAAAAAGCCGAATCGGCGAAGTAACAGGCTGCCCGGCATCACCAAATGAGAGCTGGCGCAGCCTATTACCCGCATCAGCTCTCATTTGTTGTTCGATTCCTCTTCCGGCCAGAGATTCAGGCAAGAATGTGAACACGGCTTGTCTTCAAACCTCATGAGCCGGATCGGCCGCCGAAGATAGAACCATTGCGACGAGTTCGCGCGCACAGGCTCGAGCATTCTCGCCAACTGAGCCTGGATGGCCCCTCGCTCTGCTGAATTCAATTTCCCGCGGCGCGCGCCGATCCAAGACCCCCAAAACGGAAAACTGCAGTTCGAGATCATGCCTGTCAGCGGATATGATAGCGTTACCATGATCGGCTGCGTGATGCGGAAGCCTAGTCCGTATTGTGGGGCAGGCATCGCTCTACCGCGCGTTCGAATGTCGGCGACACAGCTCTTCGAGCTGCGCCGGCTGCGAACGATGTGGGACAACGCATTCCGCCTCACGCATCGATGGAGATTGCTCATGCGCAGGTATCTCTGGATTCTCTTCGCTGCTTCGCTCGCTTCCCTGCAACTTCAGGCAAAGGTCGTTGTCTTCTGGCAGCCGGGCTTTCCCACCGTAGCCAGCCAGCCGGTCGATCGCACAAGCCTCGACAAAGCTCTCGGTGGTCTCGATCCGGTCTTCGCCGATGAGGCAACTCTCGCCGTTCCTGAGACCCTCGCGAATGCCGAACTCCTTGTGCTGCCGTATGGCTCGGCGGTTCCGGTGGAGGCGTGGAAGAGCATGGAGCGCTATCTCGGCGCGGGCGGTAACCTGCTGGTGCTTGGCGGCCAACCGTTGCGGGTTCCGGTGCGACTGGTGAATGGGAGATACGCTGCCGACACCGAGCAGGACACCTATGCGAGTTCGCTCGGGTTTCGCCATAGCTATGAGGTTCCCATCGCCAAAGACGCCGCGTTTCGCTGGAGAACTGGCTACGCATGGCTTCCCACGCTGCATCTGCGGGCGCAAAGATTCTTCGCGGTGGAGGGCCGCCTGAACGGCCTGGGCTACATGGCCGACTCGACCGGCCTGCTGATCGCTGCTCCAGTGATCGTCGCTGGCCGCGCGGGAGGTGGCCCGGACCACTCCATTCCTGGCAGCCGCATCGTGGCGCTCGACTTCGATCCCATGCCCGGCTACTGGGAGAGCGCCGACGGGATCGCGCTGGTCCATGAGGCCGCTGAATACGCCCGTCAAGGCGCCGTCGATTTCTCCATCGAGACGCTTTTCTCTGCGCTGCGCCCTGGCGAGCCCCCCGTGATTACCGTTCATCTGCGCATTCCGCGCCAGCAGCGCTCTAGCACCACGGTGCAAGGCGAGGTGAGACTCGAACTCGCGTCGGAAAAGGAATCGATTGCAACCGCAACGCTTCCCGTTCCTGCCGGAGGCATCGCGGACCTAGACGCGCCCTTCCATCAATCGCTGCCGCCGGGGTTCTATACCATCTCCGGCGTCTACAGCGAAGGCGGTCATGCCCGCGAGTTCTATCGAAACGGGTTCCTGGTGACTGACCTGAGCGCACTCGCCTCGGGACCCGCTCTCGGCGTTCGCGGCGACTTTCTCACTCTCGATGACAAACCCTTCTTCCCGGTCGGGACCAACTACTTCACCACCGAAGAAAACGGCTGGGATTTCTCCGGCCCGAGGAACGCCTGGGTATGGGAGAAGGATTTTGCCGAGATGGCCGCCCATGGCGTCAGCTTTGTTCGCACCGGCGTCTGGATGCAGAACGGCAAGTTCATTGAGGGCAATACGGGCGGCGCAAACGAGCGCTTCCTGCGCAATGTCGAGGCGTTTCTCAATTGTGCGAACCGCCATCACATCGCTGTCAATTTCACTTTCTTTGCTTTTTCTCCCCATTCCGGTCCTGCTCCGCGAAACCCGGCTGACGCGGCGCAGCCTAATCCCTACACCGATCCCGCCTCCGTTGAAGCGGAGCAGGCATATGTCCGCTCCGTCGTGGAGCGCTTCAAGAACGTGCCCTGGCTTTCCTGGGACCTGATCAACGAGCCCAGCTTCTCCAACCCCGGCCACATCTTCAAAGGAAACTATCCCAACAGCGATTCGACCGAGACAGCAGCGTGGCATAAATGGCTGAGTCAGAAGTACAACAGCCTCTCCGCGCTGGCCGATGCCTGGCGCGTGCCTGCCGGGAGCCTGGCCAGTTTCGACGCCATTCCGCTGCCCTCGCTCGCGGATCTCCACTACGAGCGCTCAGGCAACCCCAACCAAGTGAGGGCTCTGGACTATAACCTGTTCGCGCAGGATATGTTCGGGGCATGGGTTAAATCGATGGTTACGCTCATCCGCTCATCCGGCAGCAAGCAACTGATCGACGTGGGCCAGGACGAAGGCGGAGTGACAGATCGCGTGCTGAATCAGTTCTACGGCGGTGCGGGCGTTTCATTCACCACCAATCACACCTACTGGCAAGACGATGCGCTGCTGTGGGACTCGGTAGCGGCCAAGCGGCCCGGGGTGCCGAACATTACCGGCGAAACGGGCTATCAGCCAGCCTGGGCCGCCGACGGAACCTGGCGCTACGACGAACTCACTGGCCTGGGCCTCACGGAGCGCAAATGGGCTCTGGGCTTTGCCGCCGGCAGCACGGGCGCGCTGCAATGGGACTGGGCCCGCGAACCTGATTTCGGAATGCAGCGCAGCGACGGCTCGGCGAAGGTATGGGAGAACAGGATGCGCGATCTGGGCCGTTTCGCCCAGGCCGCCGCTCCCTATGCGGATTCGCTCCTTTTGCCCGACGTTGCGATTGTCCTGCCCCAGTCTAATCAATTGTCGGTCTCCAATCCCTATGGCGTTGAGGCGCAACAGGCGGCGGTGCGGGCGCTCTACAACTATGCTCATGCTCAGGCGTATGCTGTCGGCGAATACCAGAGCGAACTGCTTGGCTCTCCCAAACTCATTCTTCTTCCTTCGCCCTACGGAGTGACCGATGCGGCGTGGCAGGCGATCTTGGCGCGGGTGCAAGCCGGAGCCGTGCTGTTAGTGACCGGCCCTTTTGCCGGCGATCCTCATCTTCATCCCACCGGCAGGCAGGAGAGCGTGGGGCTGCCGTATGCTGTCGAGCCGCTCACGCTGCGCGAGAATCTCTTCCATTTTCCCGGCGGGGACGAAGCGGTGACTTACTCCGGATTGAAAACGACCGTGCTGAGCCGGGCTGCATTGCCCGGCGGCGAGGATTGGGCGGAGAAGCCGTATGGCAAAGGCAAGATTCTTTTCGCCGCGCTCCCGCTGGAACTGAACGACAATCTGCAAGCGGTGGCCGATGTCTACAGCTATGCGCTCAAGGCTGCGAACATCGCTCCCGTTTATTCGACGGCGCTCAAAGATCCTGGAATCCTCATCTGCCCCACGCGCTATCCCAACGCAACTCTTTACGTGCTGACTTCAGAGTCGAACCGGCAGGGGATTTCGTTTCAGGATTTGCGCAGCGGTAGAAAGTTTTCCGGTACTCTGCCCAGCGGACGTGCCGCCCTGCTGCTGGTGGGCACGAATGGCAAGCTGCTGGCGACCTATAACTGGCCGAACCAGTAAACCGGCCTAAACAGGCGCGCCTGAATTATGGCGCGGTCGAACGTATCGAACCGTCTTCTGGGAGGTTGTTCATGTGCGCATACTCATTGCATCAAATGGTCAGGCTTGGATTTCTGGCCGCATTCGCATTTGTTCCCTTCGTGGCGCTGGCCGCGGCTCCGCATCTGGGAATCTTCGACAGCCACCAGGACGTGGGCACGGTGCTCCACCCCGGCTCGGCGGAATATGACAGCGCACGCAATGCCTACACGATCGTCGGCAGCGGCGAGAATATGTGGTTCGGCGTCGACGACTTTCATTTTGCATGGAAGAAGGTTTCAGGAGACGTTGCCCTCACCGCCGACATCGCCTTCCTCGGCTCTGGCGGCAATCCCCATCGCAAGGCCGTTCTGATGATTCGCCAGTCGCTCGACGCGAACTCGGTCTCCGTCGACATTGCCGTGCATGGCAGCGGCCTGACGTCGCTGCAGTATCGCGACAGTGCGGGTGCCGATACGCATGAGGTCGAGTCGAACGTCTCCGCCCCCAAGACGGTGCGCATCGAGAAGCGCGGCGACTTCATCTACGCCTTTGTCTCCGGCAAGAGTGGCAAGTTGCAACCCTCCGGCGCCGCCACCAAGCTGGCGCTGACCGGCGAGTTCTATGTGGGCATCGGCGTCTGCGCGCACGACAAGGATGTGGTGGAGAAAGCGGTCTTCTCGAATGTGAGTTTCGAGCAGCTTCAGCCCGCCAGTGGCAAGCACGTCCTGGTGAGCGCTCTGGAGACGATCGCCATCGCCTCGACCGATCGCCGCGTGGAATATGTGGCCGCCGCACACTTCGAAGCTCCCAACTGGTCCCGCGACGGCAGTTTCCTCGTCTTCAACCAGGAAGGCACGATTCATCGGCTTGCGCTGGGCGGCGGCGAACCCGCTCTCATTCCTACCGCGCCGCAGATTCGTTGCAACAACGATCACGGCATCTCGCCGGACGGCCAGCTTCTTGCCATCAGCGATCAGTCGCATGAAGACGGAAAATCGCGCATCTACATTCTGCCGCTCGCCGGCGGAGCGCCGCGGCTGGTCACGCCGAATGCTCCGTCCTACTGGCATGGCTGGTCGCCCGACGGCAAGACCCTCGCTTATACCGCGGAGCGCGGCGGCAACTTCGACATCTACAGCATCGCCGCGACGGGCGGCGAAGAGATGCGGCTGACCAGCGCCCCAGGGCTTGACGACGGGCCAGAGTATTCTCCTGACGGAGCTTACATTTACTTCAATTCGGAGCGAACCGGACACATGCAGATCTGGCGCATGAAGGCCGATGGCTCGGAGCAGGAACAGGTGATTTTCGACGAGAGCAACGACTGGTTCCCGCACATCTCGCCCGACGGGCAATGGATGGTCTTTCTCGCCTATGAGAAGGGCGTCGCCGGTCACCCTCCGGGCAAGAATGTGGAACTGCGGCTGATGTCGATGAAGGACAAGAAGGTGCACGTTCTGGCCAGACTCTTCGGCGGCCAGGGAACCATCAACGTTCCCTCCTGGTCGCCCGACAGCCTGCGACTGGCATTCGTTAGTTATCAGGAATTGCCGGAAGAGAGCCTGCGCGCGAAGTAGAGCAAATGAACCATTTTCGGAGGTCGCGGAGAGGCCGGCGCGGGAACCGTGGGATGAGGCGGACGCATCGTGTGATGAAATATCTGTAGGACGAACGCTCTCCGGCGCGTCCATTCCCCAGCCCGGCAACGCCGGGAAAACAGAGAGCCTTCGCGTTGGAAAGGACAATGAAATGACCGGGATCGATCCGCAAGACCTGCTGCAGCAATTCGCAAGCGACAACTACGCCGGCATCTGCCCCGAGGCATTGCGCGCGTCGGAGGCCGCCAATCGCGGGCACGCAACGGCCTACGGAGACGATCCCTGGACGGCGAAAGCGTCGGACGCATTCCGCTCGCTCTTCGAAACCGACTGCGAGGTCTTCTTTGTCTTCAACGGCACGGCGGCCAATTCTCTCGCGCTGGCTTCGCTGTGTCAGTCCTACCACGGCGTCATCTGCTGCGACTCGGCGCATATCGAGACGGATGAGTGCGGCGCTCCGGAGTTCTTCTCCAACGGCTCCAAGCTGCTGGTGGCGCAAAGCGCGGACGGGAAGCTGACGCCGGCGCAGATTCGAGAACTCGCCACCAAGCGCCAGGATATTCACTACCCCAAGCCCCGCGTGGTCACCATCACGCAATCTACCGAGACAGGCCGGGTGTACACCTTGGCGGAGCTGCGCGCCATCAGCGATGAGTGCAAGGCGCGTGGGCTCTATCTGCACATGGACGGCGCACGCTTTGCCAATGCCTGCGCAAGCCTCGGCTGCTCGCCGGCCGAGCTTTCGTGGAAAAGCGGCGTCGATGTGCTCTGCTTCGGCGGCACAAAGAACGGCATGGCGGTGGGCGAAGCGGTGCTCTTCTTCGATCGCAAGCTGGCTGCGGATTTCGATTACCGGTGCAAGCAGGCCGGCCAACTGGCCTCGAAGATGCGCTTTCTTGCGGCGCCGTGGATCGGAATGTTGGAGAGCGGAGCGTGGCTGCGCAACGGCGCGCACGCAAACCAGAGCGCGAAGCACTTCGCGGCGCAAATCGCTGCGATCCCTGGCATCCGGCTGACATCACCGGTTGAAGCCAATGCGGTTTTTCTTGAGGCGTCAGAGGAGATTCTCGGCCCGGTTCGAGAGCGCGGCTGGAAGTTCTATACGTTCATTGGCGGCGCGGCTCGCTTCATGTTCCCCTGGGACACCGATCTGGCTCGCGTCGATGCCCTCTGCCACGATCTGAAGGAAAGCGCGGCTCGGGCGCAGGCGAAACTCGGCTGAAGCTTCTCAAAGAAGCCGTGACAGCATACGAGTTTTAAGCCGACCGAAATGTACTCATCATGAACGCCAGGTAAACTCACTGGAAAGCTGCGACAGGCAGCGATGCGGCCCTGCGCGCGCTTCCGTGTTCCCCCCTTGAAACGCCTTCAGCGCTAGGGAGCCTCTGATCAAGTCCCGCAGGCGCGTCGCAATTGCATAGAATTGTAGGTAGAGCGAAAACACGATGCGCCAGATAACATTTGCCTGTCAGCCGAGTTTTGAAAAGTTTGCCCGAG
>Ga0181517_10006495_pt1 | contig 9994 bp, 6 predicted proteins | sample PEATcosm2014_Bin_31_FD_119748 | JGI IMG/M metagenome (GOLD analysis project Ga0181517, IMG submission 119748) | Peatland microbial communities from MTU Mesocosm Facility, Houghton, MI, USA - PEATcosm2014_Bin01_30_metaG | ecosystem: Environmental > Terrestrial > Soil > Wetlands > Peat | place... | reverse complement strand
GACTTCCGGATCGCCCGCATTGATGAGCGCCACAAATGCGTCGCGGATCGTCTTCAGCGTGTCCGTGCTCTGCACCGTATAGGTATAGTTTCTGCCATCGATTGTCACACGGCCGAAATCGCCGGCGTTGACGCCCCCATCTATCGAAACCGCCCCATTCGCATAGCTGGAGCCGTGGAACATCAGGGCCTGGGGCGGATTCGCGCCGCTCAAAGTCGTAAAAATTCCGGGGTTCGCCGGGACGATCGATACCGCTACCGGCGCGGTCACCGTCACCGAGCCGTCGCTGGCGACGGACCGCACGTACGCGTTGACGCTAGTGGTATCCGACAGTTCCCACGGAATCTGCGCGTTGATCTGCGTGGGCGACACGTACAACAGGGGTGACTTCACGCCGTTGAAGTAGACCTCCGTCTCCGCCAATTCATTGGGCAATTGGTTCTGGCTCATGTCGGCTTCCGCCGTGGCGTACGCCAGAGCGGATCCCGGCATGGCGAACATGGAAACCAGCGTTCCCGGCGCGATCTGCGAAGCGTCGCCGCCGCCGGCCAAATAACTGCCGTTGGCCGTAACGGTAATCTCCGCGTTGGTGGAAACCGTGGCCGCGAAAGCAACGTCGTTCCCGTTTGGACCGGGCGTTACGGCATAGAGCAGGAGATAGTCATCCACATAGTCCGCCGCGGCCGTTACGAACTGGTCGCCGGCCCCGTTGTTGGCGGTATTGATCTCTTTGATGAACGCGTCGATCACCGTATCCATGGTGTCCGACGCCAGCACGGTATAGGTGTAGGTGTCCGTCGTGGTGGTTCCGGCCACGTCCAGGGAAATGGTGATGGTGACCACGTCGCCGGCCTCGATAGCCCCGGTGAACGCAAACCAGCCGCTCGAGTTGATCTGGAAGCTCGCGCCATTGCGCACTCCCCCATACGGGATCACGTTCTGCTCGATGGTGTAAACCGTAATCCGCCGGTTGAACGGGTCGGCGACATAAAGGTTCGCGCCGTCCCACGCCAGCGACGTCGGGCAGTCCATCGAGTCCGCGGCGGTGGTGGCCTGTTCGACAGTCGTCGGGCCGAGCTCGCCGGGGCCGACTTCCAGGTTCACGCCAATCTGGCCGATCACGGCGTCGGCCAAAGCTCCGGTCGTGGTGGGAATCTGGTTGTACACCAGCACGCGGTCGTTGCCCCCATCGGCCACGAACAGCCGGTTGCCGGCTGCCAGCGCAAAGCGCGGGAAGTTCAGCGTGGCGTTGCAGACGTTCGGATAGGCAGGGTTGTTGTTGATGTCGACGCCGTCGCTCACCTTGCAAAGCACCGGCGTTTCCACGCACGCGGGACCGACCGGATTCTGGCCGCAAGCGACGCTCGTGGTATTGATGGAATACGAGTTATTGGGGAGTGAGCTGACCAGATCCGGCTGGCCGAGCGCCACATCCGCCGGCGCGTCGTTCGTCGTGGGAATCTTGTCCCAGATCAGGATCCGGTTGTTCGACAGATCCGCCACGTAAAGCCTCTGCCCATCCGACGTCACACTCACCGGATTGAGCATGTTGGTTGCGCTGGCGGCAGTGGTCTGCTCGGTGATATTGATCTGAACGTAGGTGGTGAAATTCGGCTGGCCCAGGACCAGATTGGCCGCCATGCCGTTCGTCCACGGGTAATTGTAGGCGAGCACCCGGTTGTTGTACGAGTCGGCGACCCACAGCGTGTTGTTCTGAATCCAAACGCCTTGCGGCCCCAGCAGCGAATTGGCGGTGGGGATGTTGTTCGCCGTCACCACATCGCTCGAAAAATCGGGCTGCCCGATCACCACATCGGCGGGCGTGTTATTGGTGGTGGGAATTCGGTTCCAGATCAGGACCCGGTTGTGGTCGGTGTCGGCCACCGCCAGGTGCAATCCATCGGTCGCAATGGCCGAGGGCGTACGCAGGTCGTTGGCTGTGCTGGTGGTGTTCACGGTGGTTGTGGTGAAATCCGGCTGGCCCAGAACCACCGTTGCCTGTCCCACGCATACCGGACACTTGGTGGTGTAAGGCAGTTCGGCCGTAGGAGAGGGCAATTGGCTCGACAGGTTCTGGAACATCAGCACGCGGTTATTGACCGGCGTCGCCTGCATCTTGTTCGAGTCCGCCACGAACAGAGTATCGTTCGCGTACGCGATGCCGTTGAGGGCTCCAAGAACCGTATCGCTGGAGTTCGGGTCCTGAGCGGTAAATGTAGGCTGGCCGATCACCAGCCTGGCCGCCTGTCCGGTAGCGAAATTCTGTGCGGCAGCCCCCGCCGCGAAGAGTAGGAAAACGGAAATACACTTCATGCGGAATATGGAAGATTGCGTCCCTTTGGCCAATTTGACTCTCAATTATAGCAAGCGTCTACCGCTGCGCCGCGATGTCCTGGTGGCGCCTGCCGGTCACACCCGTGTGAGGGAACGGCACGCTTCGCCACCCCCGCCCTCGAGTGGACCGGCGGCAGGCGTGCAACTTACCGCAAAACTCGCTGCGCTGCTCACCTGACGATGCACGCGCCATGCCAGCCGGCCGGTTGCTTTTAGCGGATAATCGGATCGTGCGCGTCCTTGTCCCGTTCCTGGCGGCTTCCGTGTTGTTCGCGCAAGCGGTCGAAACGCCCACGCCGGTGTTCACGCGCGAAGGCATCCTTCCGCCGGGAACCAACGCCGCCAGGCATCTGGCGCCGGGAAACGCCGTGGAACTCTACGGCCGGCATCTCGCGCCGGAACCGTGGTGCGGAGAGAACAACACGCCGCCCGCACCCTACCCCGCGGCAATCTGCGGCGTCCAGGTTCTGGTGGGAACCATTCCAGCCGAGCTGCTGTATGTGGGGACCGGCCAGATCAACTTCAAGATTCCCGCCGGCGCGCCGGCCGAAGGCGCCCTGTCTATTCAGGTTTGCGTGCGCGGCGCGTGCGGAGACCCCGTGGTTGTGCCACTCGATACACGCGCGGCGTCCCTTCATTTGCGCGGAACCGCCGCCGTCCACATGCCGGTCTGGATAGAAATCGACGCCCCTCCGGAATACGCCGTCAGGTATCCCTGCGCGGACACGCCCTGGAATTTCGACGGTTACCAGTTTGAGGTGCGCCGCAACGGCCAACCGCTTGTACCGGCCACGCCGCCGAAAGACACCATGGCTCACGCCGCGATGGGAGGACCTTGCCGGGCCGGCGCGCAGCCATCCCCGCTCCCGCTTCATCTGCTTTACGATCTTGACCGGCCGGGAGTGTACTCGGTCCGCTTCACGGCTTTCGAGCCGGGCAACCCGAAGACCCCAGCTTTCCAATCCGACTGGACGGATATTACCGTGGCGCCCTTTGACGCCTCCCAGCGCGACCAATGGCTGCAATCCATGGCGGTGCAGGTCAAGTCCGCCCCGCCCGAAACCCTGATCGCGAACGTCATCCCTTCCCTGCTGGCATGGCCCGACGAAAAGGCGCTGACGGTTCTCCTGCCGCTTCTTGCCCTGCCGGCGCCCGTGAGTACCAGCGACCGGATCGGTTACGCCGGCCAGTTTGCCCGCTACGCTCTGGCGGCATTTAGCGACGAAGTGCTTCGCACCATGATCCCGCCTGACCGAATGCTGAGTCTCTGCCCGCCCAATGGCCGCTGCCGCGCAGAGAACTGATTCTCCCCTCGATTTTCCTCTTGACCCGCGCGCCCGTCTGGGCTACGATAACTAGGCGAATAAAAAGCGAAGCCGACGCGATCGGCAATTGGAGGGAACCACCATGCGAACAAGCGATATGCTTCTACCCGAATACGACCAGGAAATGGCCAAGACCCGCACTATGCTGCAGCGTGTTCCGGACAACAAGTGGGCTTGGAAGCCTCACGTCAAATCCTCGTCCATGGGTCAGTTGGCGAATCACCTGATGAATATTCCCGGCTGGCTGCCGGTCACGCTCGAAACCGACTCTCTGGATTTCGCCCCCGTGGGCGGAACCGCTTACCAGAGCCCATCGGCAGCATCGAACAAGGAGCTACTGGAGATGTTCGACCAGGCCGTCGTGGCCGGGCGAGCCGCCCTGGCAGCCGCGGACAACGATAACTTCTCCAAACCGTGGACCTTGCTCCAGGGGGGTCACGTGATCTTCACCATGCCGAAATCGGCCTGCGTTCGCTCCATGGTCTTGAACCACCTGGTGCATCACCGCGCCCAGCTTGGCGTATACCTGCGCCTCAACGACATCCCCGTCCCTGCCACGTACGGCCCCTCCGCGGACGAGTCCTGAGCGAAGCCCTCGCGCATTGACGCTTGCCCGGGGTCAGCGCCTTCCTCTGCTTCCCTCTGCGCGAACCCCGGGAAGGCCACGAACCCGACCTGCAAGTCGGACCCTTCTTACTCAGCTTCTTCTCCGCGCCTCCGCGTCTCCGCGCCTCCGCGTCTCCGCGTCAAAGCTCTTTCCCCGTCGAACATCGCATAAAATGGAGACCATATGACGCGCCTGTCCTCGACGCTCGTCCTCCTCGCCGCGGTTTCGGCCTTCGCTGCATCGCCCGACACGCTCTGGTACCGGCAACCCGCCGCGTCCTGGAATGAAGCCCTTCCCATCGGCAACGGCCGGCTCGGAGCCATGGTCTTCGGCGGCGCTCCCTCCGAACGCATCCAGCTCAATGAGGATACCGTGTGGGCCGGCGAACCGCGCGACCGCAACAATCCCGCCGGCGCCGCCGCCGTTCCCGAAGTGCGGCGCTTGCTCCTCGAAGGCAAGTTGACCGAAGCCGAAGCCCTCGCGGATAAGGATATCATCGCCATCCCGCGCCGCATGCCCATGTATCAAACGCTCGGCGATCTCAATATCCACTTCACTGGCCAGGACGCCGCTCCCGCCGATTACACCCGCCAGCTCGATATCGGCCGCGCCGTGGCGCGCGTTACCTACCGATCCGGCGGCGCCACCTACACCCGCGAAATCTTCTCCTCCGCGCCGGACCAGGTCATCGTCATCCGCCTCACCTGCGACCAGCCCAATCGCATTTCGTTTTCCGCCACGCTCGCGCGCCCCAGCGACGCCACCACCACCGCCGCCGGTCCGGACCGCCTGGCGATGGATGGCGAGGCCATCGCCCACGATGCCGCCCACGCCGACGAACGCAAAGTAGGCGTCAAGTTTCACGCCGTCCTGCTGGCTCTTGCGCCCGGCGGCCAGACCCGAACCGAGGGCGCCAACCTCATCGTCGCCAATGCCAATTCCGTGACCCTGTTTCTCGCCGCCGCGACGAATTTCCGCGCCAAAGATCCAGCCGCCCAATGCGACGCCGAACTGAAAGCCGCGTCCTCCAAGCCGTACGACCGGCTGCTTGCGGCGCACGTCGCGGATTACCAGAAGTTTTTTCAACGCGTGGCGTTCGCGCTGGCCGGCGCGGCCCCGGACCTGCCCACCGATGAGCGCCTGAAGCGCGTGCAGGCGGGCGCGGACGATCCCCAGCTTGCCACCCTCTACTTTCAGTTCGGCCGTTACCTTTTGATTTCGTGCAGCCGTCCCGGCGGCATGGCCGCTACCCTGCAAGGCCTTTGGAACGAATCGCTGGCCCCGCCATGGGACAGCAAGTACACCATCAACATCAATACCGAGATGAACTACTGGCCGGCCGAGGTGTGCGATCTTCCGGAAATGCAAGCGCCGCTCTTCGACCTGGTGGACGCGGCCCGTCCCGCCGGCCGCGTCACGGCGCAGAAACTCTACGGCGCGCGCGGCTTCGTCATCCACCACAACACCGATATCTGGGGCGACGCCGTGCCCATCGATGGCGTCGGCTCCGGCATCTGGCCCATGGGCGGCGCCTGGTTGAGCCTGGATTTCTGGACGCATTACGATTTCACGCGCGACCGCGATTTCCTTGCCCGGCGCGCCTACCCCGTCATGAAGGAAGCCGCCGAATTCCTGCTCGATTACATGGTGGATGACGGCCACGGCCATCTGGTCACCGGCCCCTCCATCTCGCCCGAGAATTCCTTCCGCGGTCCCGACGGCAAGTCTCACAAGCTCGCCATGGGACCTTACATGGATACCGAAATCGCGCGCGCCCTCTTCACGCGCGTCGTCCAGGCCGGCGAAATCCTGGGCGTCGATGCGGACTTCCGCAAGGTGGTGGCCGCCGCGCGCGATCGATTGATGCCTTTCCGCACCGGCAAATACGGCCAGTTGCAGGAATGGCTCGAAGATTACGACGAACCCGAGCCCGGCCACCGCCATATCTCGCACCTGTTCGCGCTATTTCCGGAAAACCAGATCACGCTTCGCGGCACGCCCGCGCTTGCCCAGGCCGCGCGCGTGTCGCTCGAGAGGCGCCTGGCGGCCGGCGGCGGCGGTACCGGCTGGAGCCGCGCCTGGATCGTCAACTTCTGGGACCGCCTGGAAGATGGGGACGCCGCCTACCAGAACCTGCAGGCATTGCTCGCCAAATCCACGCTGCCCAATATGTTCGACACGCATCCGCCATTCCAGATCGATGGGAACTTCGGCGGGACGTCGGGCATCGCGGAAATGTTGTTGCAAAGCCAGAACGGAGAGATCGCCCTTCTGCCGGCCCTGCCCAAAGCCTGGCCCGAGGGTTCCATCGCCGGTTTGCGAGCGCGCGGCGCCGTGGGAGTAGACATCGCGTGGGCGGCGGGCAAAGCAACCCGGGTGGCACTGCATCCGTCCATCGCCGGCGATTGCAAGCTGAGACCCCCGCGCGGCCAGCAAATCGCCGCCGTCACATCGGCCGGCAAGCCCGTCCCCTTCACGACCGCCGATGGCGACGCCGCCCTGAAGCTAGCCCCCGGCCGAGTCTACGAGGTGAGCTTCCAATAAGAGCCGCAAGACATATTGGCCACAGATGAACACAGATGAACACAGATAAAACAAAGCACTGAAAGCACTTAAGACTCTTAAAACTCTTAGGTTTTTCTTATCTGTGTTCATCCGTGTTCATCTGTGGCCCATTCCTCTTGATTATTGTTGAGACGTTTGCCCACGCCCCAGCACGATAATGTCAATGGAAGAAGACCCGTTGACTGAGCGCATCCTCGGCGCTGTCTTCGAGGTCTCCAATACCCTGGGCGCGGGTTTCCTGGAGAAGGTATACGAACGCGCCCTGTTATTCGAGCTAACTCTCCGCGGCATCGGGGCAGTCGCTCAGGCTTCTTGCCCGGTGATCTACAAGGGCCGGTGCGTGGGAGAGTATTGTGCCGATATCCTCGTCGAGAATGCCGTTGTCCTTGAGCTGAAATGCGTCGAACGGCTGGCCGGCGAGCACATGGTGCAGTGCCTGAATTACCTGCGCGCCTCCGGCATGGAAGTGTGCCTCCTCATCAACTTCCAAAGGCCAACCGTGGAGTGGAAGCGCATCGTCGGTCGCCCAGCCGTAAGGGGTTTGGCCACAGATGAACACAGATGAACACAGATAAAACGAGAGACAGGTCTATCTATTCTCTTGTTCTCTTGATTCTTCTTATCTGTGTTTATCTGTGTTCATCTGTGGCCCATTCCTCTTTCTTGCCCGGCCGCGCCACCCAACTGCTGGCATAATGAAACCGGAGGCTTGAAATGGCTACTCTCACCTCAACCCCGCCCATCTCGTCCGCAAACGAAAAAAATCCCTGGCTGGCCGCCGCCGCCCGTTTCGATGAGGCCGCCATGCGCCTCAACCTCGATGACGGCATGCAAAAGGTCCTTCGCACTCCGGCTCGCGAGCTATGCGTGAACATCCCCGTGCAGCTTGACGACGGACGCCTGGAAGTTTTCACCGGCTACCGCGTACAGCATTCCATAGCCCGCGGCCCCGCGAAGGGCGGCATACGCTTCGCTCCCGACGTCACCCTGGACGAAGTGCGCGCCCTGGCCTCCTGGATGACCTGGAAATGCGCCGTGGTGAACATTCCCTTCGGCGGCGCAAAGGGCGGCGTCATCTGCGACCCCAACCTGCTTTCCGACGCCGAACTGGAGAAGCTGACGCGCCGCTATACCGCCGAGATCTTCGATTTCATCGGCCCGGAACGCGACGTCCCCGCGCCCGACGTCAACACCAACGAAAAAGTCATGGCGTGGATGATGGATACCTATTCCATGCACGCGCGCCACACCGTCACCGCCATAGTCACCGGCAAACCCATGTGCCTGGGAGGTTCGCGCGGACGTCCGGAAGCCACCGGACGCGGCTGCATGATGGTCACCCTCAAGGCTCTCGAGAAGTTCGGCCTCCAGCCCGCCGATTCCAGGGTGGTGATTCAGGGCTTCGGCAACGTCGGCGGGATGGCCGCCACGCTGATGGCCGCCAGGGGATTCAAGATCGTTTCCATCGTCGAGTACGATGGCGCCGTCTACAACCCCAACGGCCTCGACATCGCCGCGCTCCAGCGCCATCGCCGGGAAACCGGCTCCATCACCGGATTTTCCGAAGCCGAGGATATGGACCGCCAGGAGGCCATGTTCCTCCCCTGCGACGTTCTGCTGCCCGCCGCCACGGAGAACGTCGTCACATCGCAAAACGCCGCCCGCTTGCGCTGCAAGATCCTGTGCGAAGGCGCCAACGGCCCCACCACCCCGCTGGCCGACGTCATCCTGGAGGACAACAAGGTCTTCGTGATCCCCGACATCCTGGCCAACGCCGGCGGCGTGACCGTGTCCTACTTCGAGTGGGTGCAGGACCGCCAGGGTTTCTTCTGGAACGAGCAACTGGTGAACGAGCGTCTCGAAGAGATCATGGTGGAGAGCTTCGACGCCATCGTTGCTTACGCCGATAAGCACAGCGTCCACAATCGCATCGCGGCCTACATGGTGGCCCTCGACCGCGTCGCCGCCGCCATCAAGCTAAGAGGAATCTACGCGTGAGGCGCTCTGTAGGGGTCGGGCACGCCCGACCCACCCGCGGCCGCGATGTCCTCTGACGCCTCCACGCCGCTCATGCGGCAGTACAACGGCATCAAGCAACAGGCGCCCAACGCCCTGCTGATGTTCCGCCTGGGCGATTTCTACGAGCTGTTCTTTGAGGACGCCGTCACCGCCGCCCGCGAACTCGAAATCACGCTTACCTCCCGCAACAAGGAAAAGGGCGCGGCCATCCCCATGTGCGGCGTCCCGTACCACGCCGCCGAGGGCTACATCGCGCGCCTCATTCAGAAGGGCTACCGCGTCGCCATCTGCGACCAGATGGAAAACCCCAAGCTGGCCAAGACGCTGGTCAAACGCGAGCTCACCCGCATCGTCACTCCCGGTACCGCCATGGACGCCAACCTGGTGCGTTCGCGCGAGAACAATTACCTGGCCGCTGTGGCGCGTCTTGGCGCCCGTTCCGCCGTGGCGCACGTCGATCTTTCCACCGGCGAGTTTCGCGTCACGGAGATGGACCCCGCCGATGTCGCCGGAGCCCTAGAGCAGCTCGGCGCGCGTGAGGCCTTGTTCCCCAGCGATTTGCCGTTGACCGCGCCCGGCGAACGCGCCCCGCGCTTCGTGCGCACCGAGATCGAAGAGTGGGTCTTCACCCCGGATTACGGGGACCGCACCCTGCGCGAACACTTCAAGCTGCTCTCGCTCGATGGCTGCGGCCTCGCTAACCGTCCCGCCGCCGTGGGCGCCGCCGGAGCCATCCTCCACTACCTTCGCGAAACCCAGCGCACCGCGCTCGACCACCTGGACCGCCCCGCCTTTTACGACCGCGCCGATTCCATGCTCCTCGACGCCGTCACCGTCCGAAATCTGGAACTGGTCGATCCCCTCTTCGCGGCCGACGCGGGCGAACGCACCCAGCCCACCGTCCTTGGCGCGCTCGACCAGACCCAAACCGGCATGGGCGGACGCCTCCTCCGCCAGCGCCTCCTGCGCCCTTCCATGGACCTGCCGGAAATCGAACGCCGCCTGGATGCCGTGGGCGACCTGCTCAACAGCACGATCCTGCGCGCGGAGCTGCGCAAACAGCTCGCGGGCGTTCTCGATATCGAGCGCCTGCTCGCCAAAGTGACGCTCGGGTCCGCCGCCCCGCGCGATCTGCTGGCGCTCG
>Ga0181517_10006494_pt1 | contig 9996 bp, 2 predicted proteins | sample PEATcosm2014_Bin_31_FD_119748 | JGI IMG/M metagenome (GOLD analysis project Ga0181517, IMG submission 119748) | Peatland microbial communities from MTU Mesocosm Facility, Houghton, MI, USA - PEATcosm2014_Bin01_30_metaG | ecosystem: Environmental > Terrestrial > Soil > Wetlands > Peat | place... | reverse complement strand
GTTGCTGCGCTCCTGGGGAGCTCCCTACCGCGAGCGCGCCGTGCTCCTGGCTGCGGCGGAAGGACGCGGCTTTCCCACGCCCAGCTCAGTGGAGTCGGGCCAAGAGCCGGTCCGCGGTGCGACGGGCACGCTTCTCGCCCGCTTGCAGGACGACCTGCGTTCAGGGAGCTCGCCAGCGGGCGACTTCGAGATCGGTCCCGACGACCGCTCGGTCCAGGTGCATTCCTGTCACGGCCAGGCACGTCAGGTCCAGGTCCTTCGCGACGTGATCCTCCACCTGCTCGACGACGACCCGACCCTCGCGGAAGAGGACATCGCAGTCCTCACTCCGGCGATCGACCAGTTCGCCCCCCTCGTCGAAGCCGGCTTCGGGGTCTCGGCCGCGCCGAGCACTCGTGCCGTAGGTGCCGAGATCGACGAAGCGTCCAGCAATGCCCCGCCCCGGCTTCGCTACCGCATCACGGATCGCTCGCTTCGCGAGTCACACCCCGCTCTCGCTGCTCTCGACTCCCTGCTGGCGCTGGTCTCGGGCCGGTTCAGCGCCTCCGAGGTGCTGGAATTCATCTCCCTGCCGCTCGTACGAAGCCGATTCGAACTCGACGACGAAGCCCTCGCCACGATCACAACCTGGGCGCAACGGGCCAACGTGCGCTGGGGGCTTAACGGCGCCCAGCGGGCGCCCTGGGGACTACCCACGGACTTCTCAGCCAACACCTGGTGTGCGGCAATCGACCGCGTGCTCATGGGAGTGGCCGTCAGCGACGACGACATCGGCCTTGGTCCAAGAGACATCGCTCCTCTCGGCGTGGAAGCAAGCGACATCGCCGTCGCCGGGCGATTCGCTGAGCTCGTCTCCCGCCTGGCGGCTCTCGCCAGGCAAGCAAGGCTGCCCCGTCCCGTCGCTGCTTGGTGCGAGACGCTGTCGGACTGCGTCGGCCAGTTCTTCGAGGTCGAGGATGCCCAGCGCTGGCAACTTGACCAACTGCGCCGCATCCTGGCCGAGGTCGGAGACCAAGCGGTGGTCGGAGACAAGCCGGCTCCCGTCGAGCTCTCATTGGCCGAGATCCGCCGCCTGCTCGGCGACCGGCTGCAGGGATCGCCACCGCGCTCGGACTTCTTCAGAGGTGGCATCACCGTCAGCTCGCTCACGCCGCTTCGCTGGCTACCCTTCCGGGTCGTCTGCCTGCTGGGCCTGGACGATGCGGGCACGACGGGCTCCGGCACCGGCGACGGGGACGATCTCGCCGCCCTGGCGCCACTTGTGGGCGATCACGACCCGCGCTCTGAAGTCCGTCAGGCGCTGCTCGAAGCGATCCTCGCCGCCGGCGACCACCTCGTGATCACGCGGATGGGCCGCAGCGTCCGAACGAACCGGGAGGTACCGCGCACCACTGTCCTGGCCGAGTTGCGCGACACCATCGAGGCGACCCTTTCACCGCGAAGCCGCAGTGAGTACCCGGCCCTGGTCGAGACCATCCACCCCTGCCAGCCCTTCGACGAGGCCAACTTCAAACCCCACGCCCTCGGCACAGTCGAGCCCTTCAGCTTCGACCCCGGGGCCTTCGCCGGGGCCGTCGCGCGCAGGCGTCAGTCCAGCGAGCACATGCCATTCATGACCGGGCCGCTTCCGCCAGTCGGTGACCAGCAAGGCGTCATCACCCTGAGCGAGCTCAAGGGATTCTTTCGTCATCCCGTGAAGGCCTTCCTGCGTGAGCGCCTGCAACTTCGCCTGCTGGGCGAGGAACGCGACTTGTCTGACGATCTCGCCACCTCGCTCGACGCCCTCGATCACTGGGCCGTTGCCGACCGGCTCTTGACCGCTCGAGTCCGCGGGCACTCCGCGGCCGAGTGGCGCCGTCGCGAGCACGCTCTAGGGGCGCTACCCCCGGGCGTGCTCGGCGAGGCCCAGCTGGCCGGGATCGAAGAAACTGTCGAGGCACTGCTCGCTCGTGCTGGTGAGCTAGGTGTCGACTTGGCGAGCAAGGAACGCCTGAGCGTGGAAGTGACACTGCGCGACGGCACTCGCCTCGCCGACACCATCGCCGGCGGCTGTTCAGGCTCATCGCCCGGCCCCGCGCTTGTCACCTGCAGCAGGCTCGGGCCCAAACGCCGCCTGCCTGCGTGGCTCGACCTCGTGGCCGTGACGGCAAGCGAGCCCACGATCGGGTGGAGGAGCGTGGTTGTCGGCACGCCCGAAGCGGGCGAGGGGCACGCCGCCATTCAGCTCTCCGCCCGCGGCGATACCGCCGCCGAGCGTCGACGCCTGGCTCTAAGTGCTCTCGAGGTCGCCGTCGACTGCTACCGGCGCGGCATGATCGAGCCCATCCCGCTTTTCCCCAAACTCTCCTACAAGCTTCACAAACACAAGGCGGGAACGAACGACTGGCTTCCCTTTGGGGGCGGTGGCGAGGGCCATGACGAGGCGAACCGGCTCGTCTTCGGCGACATCACCCTCGCTGAGCTGCGGGCTGTGCCGGCGCGGGCAGGCGACCCCCCGGGCAACCGCTCCGGTCGGGCCGAGCGATTCGCCGACTACCTCTGGGACGCGGTCGATACGAGCACCGAGGAAGTCCCATGACCGAGACGGACATCTTTTCGCCCGTCGGGCCCCTGCCCGAGGGCCGGGTCACCATCGAGGCGAGCGCGGGGACTGGCAAGACCTACACCCTTGCCGGCCTGGTCGTGCGGTACGTCGCCGAGGCGGGGGTCCCTGTCGAGAAGCTCCTCATCGTCACCTTCACGCGGGCCGCTGCCGCCGAGCTGCGTGACCGGGTGCGCAGCCGGCTCGGCGAGGCAGTGGCAGCGCTTCGTGCGCCGATGGAGACCGTAGATGGTGACGACCTCCTCGCCCTCGTTGCGAGCACGGACAGAAAACGCCGTCTCGCCCGGCTCGAGCAGGCATTGGTCGATTTCGACGCCGCCACGATCACGACTATCCACGGCTTTGCCCAACAGGTCTTGCGTACGCTCGGCTCGGCAGCCAGCGGGGATCTCGACGCCTCGCTGCTCGACAACACGCCCGAGCTCCTCGGCTCGGTGTGCGCGGATGTGCTGGCGGCCGAGTCGTTCGCCGCCGATCCAACGGCCGCCAATGTTCTCCCGAGCCTGAAAGAGCTCACCGGCATCGCTGCCAGGGTGCTGGCCAACCCGGGGATCCACCTCGTCCCCGAGCCTGACGCGGACACCACCCCGGCAGCCGCCCGGCTGCGCCGTCTCGTGGACCTCGTCGTGGAGGGAATCCACCACCGACGTCGCGCAGCAGGCACGTTGTCTTTCGACGACCTGTTGACACAGCTGCGCGACGCGCTCGACAACGACGCAGCGGCCGCCATCTTGCGAAGGCGCTTCCAGGTCGCGCTCGTCGACGAGTTCCAGGACACCGACCCGGTCCAGTGGTCGATCTTCTCGAAGATGTTCGCCGCTTCAGGCGAGGACACGACCCTCGTGCTCGTGGCTGACCCCAAGCAGGCGATCTATGCCTTCAGAGGCGCGAACGTCCACACCTATCTGGAAGCTGCCCACGAGGAGGGTACGAAGCGGTCGACGCTCGGCACGAACTGGCGCAGCGACGGGGCGCTGCTCGCCGCCTTGGAGCGGGTCTTCTCGGGGGTCACCTTCGGCGACCCGAGGATCGGGTTCGTGCCAGTCAAGGCGTCTGAGCAGAACGAGGGCCTGCGCATGACATCTCGCGACGGCGCGGTGCTGCCTGCACTAGGAGTGCGCCTGGCCCTCGGTGAGGACCTGGCCCGCACAGCCTCCGGCCCGATCCAGGTCGACGCCGCCCAGGCGGCGGTAGCCCGCGACCTCGCCCTGCAGGTCCACGAGCTGTTGGACTCAGCTCGCCTGCCCGCGAGCGGTGAGCGGCCTGAGCGCGCCCTTGAACCGAAGGACATCGCCGTGCTCGTCGGCCAGCACAACGAGTCGGAGATAATCCAAAGGGCGCTGCGGAGTCGAGGCATCCCGGCTGTGACGACGAGGGGCGACAGCGTGCTGCGCTCGCCGGCGGCGATGCAGTGGCGATGGCTGCTCAACGCCCTCGTCCGGCCGAGCGACCCGACCCGGGCCCGGTCCGCTGCTTTGAGCTGGTTCTTCGGATGGAGCGTTGGCGAACTCGACGCGGCTGACGACTTGGCCCTGAGCGATGTCCAGAACCAGCTCGACAGCTGGTCCAAGACGCTCGCGGCACACGGCGCCGTCGCGCTCTGCGCCCGAATCTGGTCCGAGAACGGGGTCGCCGCACGCGTGCTGGCGGCGAACGACGGCGACCGCAACTTCACCGACTTGGACCACGTCGCCAGCCTGTTGCAGGCGGCCACGACCGGTCGTAGGCCGACCCCGGCCGGCCTTTTGACGCTGCTCGACCAGCTCGAAGGCGAGACCCCCGACGACCCGGAGAACGACATCACGGCTCGCCAGGTCGAGTCCGACGCCGAGGCCGTGCAGATCATGACCGTCTATGTGGCCAAGGGCCTTGAGTTCCCCGTCGTGTGCGTCCCGACGATGTGGCGCTCGGGCCACGCGACGGCCCACGAGATCGTCTACCAGGACCCCATCACGGGGTGGCGAACCTTCGACGTCGCCAACGGGGCCGGGTGGCCGACTGTCGAGGAAGCCGCCGAGCGCAAGGCCCTCGCCAATGACGAGGCACTGGGCGAGAGCCTCCGTTTGCTGTACGTGGCCCTCACGCGGGCGGAGCACCAGACCATCTTGTGGTGGACCCGAAGTCACAAGAGCGAGCTAACGGGCCTCGCCCGGCTCCTGTTCGCGCGGAAGGACGGGGAGATAGACGCCGAGCTGTTCACCGGTGAGCGCTTGGCCCTGCCGCCTGACCGCGACGCCGCCCCCGTGGTCATGGACGCCTTCGCCCCGGCAGGCGACGCCGTCGCGGTGGCGGTGACGGGCGCGGCCAACGAGCCGGTCAGGACTTGGCTGAGCCACGCGCCGACCAAGCAGGAGACGGATCTTGAGCTTGCAGTGCTCCACAACGTGCCCGACCGGGCCTACCGGCGCTGGTCCTTCAGCGCCATGGCCGCGCGAGCTCGCGACGCCGAGGCCGATGTCGCCGAATACTCCGAGGAGAGCCCCGACTCGGAAGTCTCCGACGAGGCGGTAGGACTAGCGCCCAGGGCGGACGAGGCGGTCGGTGCCCCTCCTGGCGCCTCGGACCTGCCGCTCGGGGGCATCCCTGGCGGCGCCCAGTTCGGCACCCTTGTCCACGAGGTCCTCGAGGAGGTCGACTTCGCCGCGCTCGACCTCGAAGCCCAGCTGAGGGCGAGCATCGAGGAGAAGCTCAGGTGGAACCCCTGGCCCGTGGAACCGGCCACCCTCGTGGCCGGCTTGACCGCCGTCATCGAGACGCCGCTCGGGCCGCCTTTTGACACTCGGCGCCTGCGCGACCTTCCCCGTGGCGAACGCTTGAACGAGCTCGATTTCGAGCTGCGCCTGGCGGGCAGGGGGCGCCGGGCGACCGACCGCGACATCGGTGCGGTCGTGCTGGCCCACATGCCACTCGACGATCCCCTGCGCTCTTGGGCGGAGCGTCTTTGCTCCGGGCTGTTCTCAGTGGAGCTCGCCGGACATCTCACGGGTTCGATTGACATGGTGGCTCGCCTGCGTGCCGACGAGAACGGGCACCAGTCCTCTCGCTTTGTCGTTATCGACTACAAGACGAACGTCCTCGGCCAGCCGGACAGCTTGCCGCAAGGCTCCGACTACCACCCCGACCGGCTCGCGGCGGCCATGGCCGAGCACCATTACCCCCTCCAGGCCCTGCTCTACTCAGTCGCCCTGCACCGCTACCTGCGCTGGCGTGTTCCGAGCTACGACCCTGCCACCCATTTGGGCGGGATCGCCTACCTGTTCGTGCGCGGAATGGCCGGCGCGGCGACACCGCTCGTCGGCGGACGCCCGCACGGGATCTTTCACTGGCGCGTGCCGCCTCGCCTCGTCGGTGACTTGAGTGACCTGCTCGACGGCGCCGAGGTGAGCAGGTGAAAGGCCTGCGTCCGCTCCTCGACGAGGACCTGGGGTATCTCGCTCCATTCGTGGACGCCGGTGTGCTCGACAGCGCCGCCGTGCACGTCGCCCGCCTCGTCGCACGGACGGTCCCCGCAGCCGATCGAGAGGTCGTTTTAGCTGCAGCGCTCGCGACGAGAGCCCCCGGCTTCGGCCATGTTTGCGTCGTGATCGACTCGATCGCCAGGTCCGTGATCGTCGACGATGCCGCAAGCGGGGCGATCGAGTCGCTCCCCTGGCCCGATCCTGAACGCTGGGCGAGGCTGCTTGCCGGCAGTGCCGGCGTCCGCAATGCCGGCCAAGCCGTCGGTGAGACCATCGCGCCCCTCGTCTTTGACGGCAGCCGCCTCTACCTCGAGCGCTACTGGCGCTTTGAAGAGCGGGTTGCCCACGAGCTGTCAGGCCGCGGCGGGCGGGGAGGCGGGCTGGCAGCCTCACGCCCGCTCGAAGCCGTGCTCGAGGAAAGCTTCGCGGGCGCCGACCCCGTGCAGAAAGATGCCGCCCGGAACGTGCTGAGCAACCGGCTGACTGTAATCGGGGGCGGACCGGGCACGGGCAAGACGACGACCGTCTCGCGGCTGCTCGTCGCCGCTTTCTCCCTCGCCCTGGCGAGGGGCGAGCGCCTCGAGGTCGCCCTGGCGGCCCCGACCGGGAAGGCCGCGACGCGCATGGAGACGGCGGTCCATGAGGCGGCCGAGGGGCCAAAGCTCGACAGGGCGGTGGCCGAAGCCCTCGTCGGCGTCAAGGCCCGAACTCTTCACCGCCTCCTCGGCATCGCCGTCGCCGGCTCCCCGCGTTACGACGCCAAGAATCGGCTCCCCCACGACCTCGTCGTCGTCGACGAGACGTCGATGGTTTCGCTGCCCCTCATGGCTCGTCTCCTCGAGGCCGTGCGCCCCGAGGCGACGCTCGTGCTGGTGGGAGACCCCTTCCAGTTGGCCAGCGTCGAGGCGGGCGCCGTTCTCGGCGACATCGTCGGACCCGTGGCATCGCGCGGTGCCCACGGTCCGCTCGAGGACAACATCGTCCTTCTCGAGCAGAACCACCGCTTTGACACCTCACCTGTGATCGCGGCCCTCGCCACCGCCATCCGGGAGGGCGAAGCAGACCTCGTCGTGGAGATCCTCGCCGACAACTGCTATAGCGCTCGGGACTGGAGCTCGAGCGAGCTTGCGTGGCTCGACCCCGAGAAAGGCGATCCGTCAGGGCTTGCCCACCTGCAACAGGTCGTGGCCGACCAAGCCGCCGAAGTCGTCGAAGCGGCGAGCCGCAACCAAGTCGAGGAGGGCCTCGAGCTCGCGTCCGAGCTGAAGGTGCTCTGTGCAACCCGTTTCGGCCCGGTCGGTGTCGCGGGCTGGACCTCGGCCATCGAAGCGCGCCTTAAGCCGCGCTTTGCCTACGGAGCCATTGGCGGGCGAAACTACCCGGGACGGCCTGTCATTGTCACCCGCAACGACTACATGCACGAGGTCTTCAATGGCGACGTCGGCCTCGTAGTGAGTGGTCCGGCGGGTTTGACGACAGCCTTCCGGCAAGCCGACGGCAGGCTGCGGACCCTCGCCCTGTCGCAACTCGATGCCCTCGACACTTGGTGGGCGACGACCATCCACAAAAGCCAGGGCTCCGAGCACAAAGGCGTCGTGATCTCGCTCCCTGCGGCTCCTTCGCCTGTGCTGACCCGGGAACTGCTCTACACCGCGGTCACGCGCGCCCGGCAACACGTCACACTGTTCGCCTCCGAAAGCTCGATCCGCGCCGCTGTCTCAAACCCTGTGGCGAGAGCCTCGGGGTTGGGGCCCAAGCTCTGGCCTGGCCTGCGCGATGGTGAGCTCCCCGCACCCGCGCCGCCCCGCCCAGCCCCGGGGAAAGAGCTTCAGCTCCGCTTCGACCTATGACGATCGGTTCGTCGGCCGGGGCGCGGTCCATCCGATAGTTTCGGCTGGGTTAAGGAGGGCTGAGGCGCGTCTAAGGTTCGCTCAGATGGTCTAAAGCGCCGGCACCTGCGGCACATTCGCCTCGGGCTACTTGCGAACGCGCTGCGCTACAGGGCCGGGTCCTCAGCGGTCTTCTTCGTCGTCGCTGTGGCCGCGGTGGCCGCGGCCACAGCCGGGCCGGTCTACCTCTCCGCGGCGGACCAGTCGGTACTCGCCCATGTGATCGTGCCTCTAGGCCCTGAGTCGACGGGCCTCGTCGCCAACGAACTGCCGGGCCACCCTGTCAGCGAGGCAACTTTCGTGCGGGCCTTCACACAGCTCGCCCATTCGTCGAGCGGACGGTATTTCGAAAGGCCCATCTACACAGCCATCGCTTCGGCGAACCTGCTCGCGCCCTCTGGCACAGTCGTCGCCGTCGCAGACGTCGTCTCGCGCTCGGAGGACTGCGCGAAGCTCGTGTTCGTCGCCGGACAGTGCCCTTCAAAGCCGGGGACGGTGGCGATCAGCAGACGTTCGGCTGCTTTTCTTCACGTCAAGCTGGGCACGGTCCTAGTCGCCTCGCTCGCCAACTCGACACGGCACCTCAAGGTGAGCGGCCTTTATGCCGCTCAGTCGGCGTCTTCTAGCTACTGGTGGGGCCAGGACTACTTCGAGTTCGGCACGAGCCAGACCCAGCCGCCGAGGTTAGACGCTCTCTTCGCATCCCCGAGGATGCTCGACGCCCTTCCCGCCCAGCAGGTGGCTCTGAGCGCCGACGTCGCCGTCGCCACAAAGAGCCTCAAGAGCGCCGAGCTTCCAGCCTTCCGCCACGCCCTTTCGAGCGAGGAACTGCGCCTTGGCAGGCTCGACCTGCTCGCCTCGAGCGGGATCGGAAGCTATCTCGACAACGTGGCAACACAACAGCAGGCGATGACCACGACGATCGCCGTGATCGACCTGCAGCTGCTCCTGCTGGTCCTCATGGTCCTGTTCGGCATCGCCGGTCGCATCGCGGCCGAGCGCGAACAGGATCTCGCGCTCGCGAACCTGCGCGGCCTCTCGCCCCGCTCGCTGTGGGCCGTCGCTCTCCGGGAGCCTGTCGTCCTCGTGATCGCCGCCGCACCACTCGGTGCTGTACTCGGCTGGACCGTAGCCCTTCTGACCGCCCGAACCGAGCTCCTGGCCAACACGCCCGTCCCCTTTGACTCCCTCGCACTTGCCGCCGCCGTCGTCGCCGCTTTGGCAGCACTAGTCGCAACAGCAGCAGGTTCACGTCGGACGCTCGCCCGATCGACACGGACTGCCCCGGCTGGACGGTCACGAATCGGCACCGCCCTGACACTTGCCGGCGAAGCCTTCGTGATCGCCCTCGCCCTTGCCGCAGTCGTGCAGGTCTCCGCCTCTGGAGTGGGGAGCACGGCGAGGTCCCAGCCGCTCGCGGCCCTCGCTCCAGGCTTGGTCGCGCTCGCCGCCGGAGTGATAGCTGCCCGCGCGGTGCCCTTCGCCTGCCGGCTCATGGCCACCCTGATGCGTTTCTCACCAAGAGTCGGCCTTTGCCTGGCTCTACAACGCGTCGCCCGCCAGAGGGGAGTCATCCGCCAGGCGGTCGTCGTCGCCATCGCCGTGAGCCTCGCCTGCTTCGCCGTCGCAGGCTTTTCTGTCGACCGTTCGAACCGGGCCGAGCAGGCCGCCTTCCTCGTCGGTGCGAACAGGGTCCTCACTGTCTCGGTCCCGGACACGGTCGATTTCGTGCAGGCGGTGAGGCGGGCAGACCCTTCTCGGACAAAGGCGATGGCCGTCGAGGTGGAGTCGAGCTCGCAGGGCACCTTGCTCGCCATCGACGCCTCCCGGTTCGCCGCTGTGGCGGCATGGGCCGGCCAGCGCGGAGCTGCTCGGCCAGCCGCGGTAGCCCGTTACCTCGCTCCCTCCGTCGCGCCCGAGATCACAGTTGAAGGCGCCTCGCTGGCAATGACCGTGGACCTGCGTGCACCCATAAGCCCGAGGCCTTCCCTGGTTGTGGGAGTGTTCAACGAGCAATACGGAGCCACAGGCTCAGTCACGATCGGGC
>Ga0181517_10006491_pt1 | contig 9999 bp, 11 predicted proteins | sample PEATcosm2014_Bin_31_FD_119748 | JGI IMG/M metagenome (GOLD analysis project Ga0181517, IMG submission 119748) | Peatland microbial communities from MTU Mesocosm Facility, Houghton, MI, USA - PEATcosm2014_Bin01_30_metaG | ecosystem: Environmental > Terrestrial > Soil > Wetlands > Peat | place... | reverse complement strand
CGAAAAGGATGGGGCACCCGGCACCCGGCATCCCGGTGTAAATCCTCAGAAACAGAAATGCCCCATCGATCCCGCAAAAAAAGGCGGCGTCGATGGGGCATTTCTGTTTCCCTACTCCCTATTCTCTACTCCCTGCATTTCTATTGCTGCAGCACCACCGTATCGCCTTCCTTCAATCCGCTCAGAATCTCGGTGACGGCGCCGTTGGAGAGGCCCACTTTCACCGGGGTCTTGCGCTTGCCTTCCTTCTGCTTCTTGTCGGGAATCTCAACGCTGGCGTTCTTCTGGTTGTCGTAGATGACGGCGTTCTCGGGCACGGTGAGCACGTGCTTGTGCTCGTCCAGAAGGATCTCGGCGTTGGCGGTCATGTTGGCCTTCAGCTCTCCGCCGGGGTTGTTGATGGAGACGCGCACCTCAAAGGTGGTCACATTGTCTTTCTCCACGCCCAGTGGAGCGATCTTGGTTACCTTGCCCTCGAAGACGCGGTCACGGAAACTCTCCACCTTGATGCGCGCCGGTTGCGCCATGTAGACGTGGGCGATGTCGCTCTCGTCCACCTTGCCCTGCACATAGACTTCGTTCACGTCGCCCTCGGTCATCACCAGGGTGGCCGTCGAGCCCAGCACCAGGATCGAACTCACCGCGTCGCCAATCTCCACGTCGCGCGAGAGGATCACGCCGTCCATGGGGGCGACGATGGTGGTGTAACCAAGCTGCTCCTCAAACTGGTTGAGGCTGGCCTTGCTCTGCATCACCTGCGCCCGGGCCTGTTTCAGCTTGGCGTTGTCCACCCCAATTTGCGCCTTGGCGGAGTCGCGACGAGTAAGCGCGGCCAGGTAATCCTTGTTGGCGTCGTCCAGAGCCTGGCGGCTCACGATGCCTTCCTTTTGCATTTCAAGGTTGCGGTCAAGCGTGGCCTTGTACATGGGCAGGTCGGGGGCGGCGGCGTTCACCTTGTCCTGCTCGATGTTGGCTTCGTAGGTGGAGACGTTGGCCTCGGCGGCTGCCAGTTGTGCGCGCTGCGCCGCCACCTGGGCAACGATTTCCTGCTGGTCAAGCTGCGCCAGTTGCTGGCCCTTGTGCACAACGTTGTTGATGTCGACGTAGAGCTTTTCGACAATGCCCGAGGCCTTGCTCTTAACCTCGACCTTGGTGATGGGTTGAATCTTTCCGGTGGCTATCACCGAGCGCGCTACGTCGCCCCGGGTTACCTTGGCCAGCTTGTTGGGGTCAATCGATGTTCCCGACGCCAGGCGGGTGAGCAGAACGCCCAGCACGATGACAACCAGGGCGATTCCGGCGCCCAGCCAAATCCAGAACCGCTTGCTCTTGCGTGACCCGTTCAAACAGCACCTCCCAAGGTGTGAAAAAGCCGCAACCCGCCCCACAGGAACGAGCCGCAAAATGAATCGATAAAGTGATGGCTATTCGTGAGACGGCATGGGCGTCCCGGAAGTCAACCGGCAGACCCAATTCGGCCTGTGACCTTTGGTACGCAATGGGCTACTCTGCGGTTCCAAAGACACATCGGTTTCCGTGCCCCGCGACTTCAAGGTCTTCGGGAATCTCCGAGGACCGGGAGGTCCTCGGAACAGCCGGCCGGGAGGCCGGCGCTACCACAACCCCTGAGCCCTAACCCCCGCGGATGCTATTCTCACAGGCGAGATGCACGGTCTTCCGCTTCTCCAATTCGTCGCCGTGGCCATGCTGATTCTGGCCAATGCCTTTTTTGTGGCCGCCGAATTTGCTCTGGTCTCCATCCGCGACACTCGTATTCAGCAAATGCTTGCCGCTGGCGTTCCCGGCGCCCGCGCAGTGCGTAGGCTGCAGCAGGATTTGGACGACTTTCTGCCCGCCGTCCAACTGGGCGTTACGCTCTGCTCGCTGGCTCTGGGCTGGATAGGCGAGCCGCTGGCAGCCAGCGTTTTTCTGGGCTGGATAACAGCCCTTCCGGTGGCGCCTGCGCATGCTTCGGTTTATGCCCATGTGGCCGCCATTGCGGCAGTAGCAACGGGTTTCTGCTTCATTACCTATTTCCATGTGGTGCTGGGCGAACTGGTGCCCAAGTCGCTGGCGCTGCGCCGCGCCGAGGCACTGGCTGTGGCCGTTGCGCCGCCCATGCTGCTGTTCATGGCCCTGGCCCGCCCCGCAGTGCGCCTGCTCAAGAGCTCGGCCGCTGTGATTCTTCGCGGCTTCGACATTCCTATGACCGACCGCGCCGCGGTGCACTCTCCCGAAGAACTGAAGCTGATTGCGACCGCTGCCCGGCGCATGGGAGTGCTGCCCGTTTTTCAGGAGAAGCTCATTCACCGCGCCCTTGAATTGGACGATGTGCCCATCCGCGAGATCATGACCCCGCGCCCCAAAATCTTCTCATTGCCTTCGAACCTGCCGATTGAAGAAGCCAGCGCACAAGTCATCGACCGCAAGCACTCGCGCGTTCCGGTCTACGATGAAACGCGTGGCCCCGAGCATATTGTGGGCGTGGTCTACTCAAAAGACCTGGCCCGCCTGATGTTTTTCCGGCCCTCCACGCAGCGCACCACCCCCTTCGTCGAACTGAAGCTCTTCCAGGTGATGCGCGACGTGCTGGTGGTTCCTGAGACAAAGACCGTCCTCGACCTGATCCGCGATTTCCAGCAGCGGCGCCGGCATATGGCCATCGTGGTGGACGAATACGGATCGACGGTTGGGCTGGTTACCGCCGAAGACGCCATTGAGCAGCTCACAGGCGAACTGGAGGACGAGTTCGACGATCCCAGCCGCCCGCTGCTGGCAACCGCGGCAGGAGTGCTGGTGATGGATGGCGGCGTGAACCTGCGCGACCTGGAAACGCAGACGCAATGGAGTCTGCCCCGCGATGGCGGCGTTGAAACGCTGGCTGGATTCGTCCTGATGCGCCTGGGCCATATCCCCAAACCGGGGGAGAGCGTGACCTTCGAAGGCCGGCGCATGACGGTGCTGGAGATGGAAGGCCGCCGCATCAGCAAAATTCGCGTGGAGCCAGTACCAGTAGAGGTGCCGTGAAAGAGCAAGCGCAAGAAAAACTCAAAAAGGCGGCCATCGCCAAACGCCGCATGCTGCCGGGCCTCACGGTGGCAGACGGGTTTACCCGCCACCCCTTCGATCTGGAGCATGGCGTTCGCACCAGCGGCCTGGTTCCCGGCCGCCACCTCGGTTCAGGGCACAAACACGATCGCCACAATACCGCGTACTACGGGATCGCGCCGTCGGTCTTCAAGGCGATGATTGTGCGTTGGCGACGAAGCAGGCCCATGGCGCCCATCGACGAATACACATTCATCGACTTCGGCGCGGGCATGGGCCGGGCCGTGATGCTGGCTTCTGAATTGCCGTTTCGTCGGGTGATTGGCGTGGAACTGAATCCCACGCTGGCGCGGATTGCGCGCAGGAACCTTGCACTGTGGCGTGCGGCAGGCCGTGCGCTGGCCCCAACCCGCATTGTGTGCCGCGATGCGGTTGAGTTTCGCTTTCCTCCTGGCCCCTGCGCGGCGTTTCTCTTCAATCCATTTGGAGCGCCGGTGATGCACCGGTTGCTGGCGTCCATTTCGTCGGTGTTCGCATCCCGTGCCGGGCAACTGGAAATCCTTTATGTGAACAACGAGCAGGAGGCCGAGATTCGGCGGCAGGCGGGCTTTACGCGCCTCTTCGCCGGGCAGATCAACCGCTCGCGAGCCGATGCGATCGCCGACCATCACATCCTCGCCAACCAGCTCGACGGCGAATACGCGTCGGCGAATTATGAAGACTGCTCAATCTATCGGTGGGTTGGGACCTCGCTTGCCCGCCAGAAGAGTTGACGAGATTGGCTTCGAGGGAGAAAGCTGTTACGTGGGCCGCCGGAGCGCACCAAAGCCGGGCCTCGATGGAGCACGACTTTGAAAGAACAACATTTGATTCTGGGCGTTGGCGAACTGCTGTGGGACTTGCTGCCAGCAGGCCCGCAGCTAGGCGGCGCACCCGCCAACTTTGCCGTGATGGCAGGGCGCCTCGGCAACCATGCCGCTATTCTGAGCCGCATTGGCCGGGACGACCTGGGCCGCAACGCGGTGGATATTCTGGATCCGCTTCCCGCCGACACCAGCTTCCTTGAGGTAGACCCGGTCCACGAAACCGGCAAGGTCACCGTGGCTCTGAATAACGGGCAGCCTCAATTCACCATTCACCAGCCCTCTGCGTGGGATTTTCTTGAGCTTTCGGACGATTGGGTCCAATTGGCCGAGCGGGCCGACGCCATCTGCTTCGGTTCGCTGGCGCAGCGCGCGCACGAGTCGCGCCAAACCATTCAGACCCTGGCGGCGCAAGCTTCCTCGTCCTGCATTCGCATCTTCGATGTCAACCTGCGCGCGCCCTTCTTTTCCGGTGAGGTCATCCAGGAGTCGCTGGAGTTGGCCACGGTGATGAAGATGAATGACGCCGAGGTGCCGCAGGTGCTGGCACTTCTCGGGCTTCCGGAGTTTGAGGGGGCGCCGCAGGACCAGTTGCGGCTTGGCGCGCAGCGGCTGCTGGATGAGTTTCCCACGCTGCAAATGGTGGCCGTCACGCGTGGCGCAAACGGCAGCCTGCTGGTGGCGCGCGACGAGTGGAACGAGCATCCCGGCTATCCGGTAAAGGTGGCCGACACCATTGGCGCGGGCGATAGCTTTACCGCCGCCATCGCCCATTACCTGCTGCGCGGAGCGGACCTGGCCACGCTGAACGAGGCCGGCAACCGCTGGGGCGGCTGGATGGCCACACAATCCGGCGGCATGCCGGTGCTGCCTGACTCGGTGCGGGCCGACATTGAAGCTGCGATTGAAAGCTAAGCGGGAGGAATGGCAGGCTACCTGGCAGATGGGTCCGGCGGCGGGGGTGGCTCAGGCGCAGGCGGCGGTGGAACGGGCCGGTGCCTGGCGCGCAGATAGGCCACCAACTGGGCGGCTTCCTCGTCGGTCACCGAGTCAGCGAATGGCGGCATCTTCTGGCCGCCGTTCAGAATCTGATTTGTGATTTTCGCCGGCGTCCACTGCTTGTCTTTGTCAATGGCGGCCAGCGACGGTCCTTTTTGGGTCCCCGTGAGGTCGACTCCGTGGCAGTGCGCACATCCCTTGCCGCGAAAGAGGATTGCCCCGGCCTGCTCGGCGGCTGTGTTCTTGTCGATGGCGAAGGCGAACGCGGGCAGCGAAACAAGCAGAAAGGCCAGCGCGGCGCCGGCAGTGAAGGACTTCAAATGAGGAATCACGGTTCCGATTTTCTCATGCGCCAGCGGGGCTGTGCCTCATCCATTCAGCATCCCGCAGCGCTTGCAGAGGCAGAGGCAAGCCGCACGGTGTAACCTGCTCGATATGCAAATCAAAGCCGGCGTCTACGCATCCCTGCTGCGCCAGGAACTGGGGGCGCGCAACCGCATATGGGCGCGGGGACATGCGCACGTTGAGAGCTATGGCAATCCGCCGGTGATTGTGTACGCGCCCGAGGATGGGCGGCACGGCAATTTCTTCGATGGCGCTTACCAGGCGATCGGCGCGCGTCCGGAGTGGATGCGCCGGTTCGACAAGATTCACGCCCAGGGCCGTGCGCTGCCCAAGGCCGAAACCGGCCGCCGCTGGCGCGAACTCGATTCGTCGATGAGTTCAGACGCGCTGCTGATGAACATCTTCTGCGCGCCGGGCGTATTGGAGTCGCAGTCCGTGCTCGGCGCTCTTGGCATCGATGCTCAAGAGTCCGCGATCTTCGGATGGAAGGCCCGCGTGCCGCTGGCCAGCGGGCGCTTTGACCGCACCGAAGTGGACCTGCGTCTGGGCTCGCTGCTGATCGAGGCCAAGCTCACCGAGGGCGACTTCCAGACCCGTGAGGCCAAAATCGTTGAAGGCTACCGCGACTTCGATGCGGTCTTCGATCGCGACCTGCTGCCGCGGGTTGAGTTAGTTACCGCAAGGCGTCGAGAGCCCACCGAATCGCCGGAAGATTATTCGCAGGAGTTCGAGAGTTTTGTTGACGCCGCTACTGCCGAGTCCGGCATTCTTCCGGTCACTCAAGCGCCGCTCGCCCCACCGCCAACTTCCGCCATCCCTGCCTACGCAAGCTACCAGTTGATTCGCAACGTGCTGGCGGCTCAGGCCGAGGGCTGCAGCTTTTGCGTGATTCACGATGCGCGCCGTCCCGATTTGCGCGAGTCGTGGTTTCAGGTGATGGCGGCGGTCAAGTCCGCCGAGCTTCGCGTCCGGCTCGCGGTGCTAACCTGGCAGGAACTCGCAGCCTTGCTTCCGGTTCCGCTTCAAGACTTCCTCGATGCGAAGTACGGAATCGTTGCGCCCGGGTGCTCTGCCTCATTGATCACCGAAGCTGCGGAGTGACTGTGCATGCTTTCTAAAGGGCGTTCTCATCGACCACGGTGACCTTCTGATACCCATCCCCAAGCGCAGTACCGTTCAGGGTCAGGTTGCCGGGGGTGTAGGTGAGCGCGTACTGGACGCGAATTGCAACGCTGTTCGACACCGAAGCATGGGCGTCAACGGGCCGAAGATGTTGCGGTCCCATGGCCAGCGTCCACGATTCATGAATCGCATCCAGCGCGTACTTGGTGGGTAGGATTCCGTATTGCGCCGCCACCGCGGGATCCATTGTCAGTCCCAGGGCCAGCGCTTTGGCCACCATCCATCCCAGGGTAATGTCGCTCAGCGTGGTTGCGGCGTCTACGCCTGCGCCTTGAGGCGTGCCCCCGCCCACGTCGCTGTGACAGCCTGAAAACCACACCTGCTCCAGGGTCTGTCCCGGAGCCGGGGCCGAGGTCCAAAGCGTGGCCGGAAACTGCGCCCGCACTTCGTCCACGGCCATGGCGTGGTAAGCGTTTTTCACATCCGGATGCAGGCCCGTATCGAGAAACCCATAGGTCTTTTCATCGATTCCGCCAAAAATCGCCGGAATTCCCAGCGATCCCACCGTGTCCCACACGCCGACCATGCGGATGGTCGCCGGCCCCAGGCCGCATCCGGTCAATCCGGCCAGAATTGCCGCGCGATTCGTAGGGTCGCGATAGGCGGCAAATGCCTGCGTGACGCAGTTATCGTTGAAAGACCCGCTCGGCACGCCACAATTGGCGATCATCCCCGCCAGGCTGCGCGCGGTGTACGCTCCACGGCTGAAACCAAACAGGAAGATCTCGTCTCCCGGCTCAAAGACGTGGGCTATTTTCGTGTAGCCGTCCTGAACCTTTTGCAGCAGCCCATCGCCCACCGCACCTTCAAGAATCTTGTCGAACCCGGTAGCGTCGGCACCCACGCCGTCGTCATAATAGGTCACCTGGTCCGCGCTCATGGTCAGCGCCTTGTAGAGCTTGTAGACGTTAGTGTTGATGAGCGGCGTGTCCCACGTCCCGTCCGCGCAAAAAACGATCCGCTTGCTCATGGATTCTCCTTTTGAGCTTTATGCGCTCCACACTCCGGCATAGTAGACGCCATTTCTTTGCGCTTGGTCAAACAGCAATTGTGGGCAAGTTTTTGCACTTGACAAGCGGCCGCTTTCCCTTTTCATATCAGCCCATGCAAACCGCACGACCCTCCCACCAGCGCCTGCCGTTTCGCCTTACAACCTGGGCTCTGGGCCTTTGCCTCATGGCCAGCGGCTGCTCGGTCTCCCCGATTGCCAAGCACGCCACCGCCGTATCAACCATTGCCACCCAGGTCATTACCAACTCTGAAGATGCCTATCGCGCGGCAATCGATCTGCATGACCGGGAACAGGTTTCCGCGGGCGTTCTGCTGATTCAGGAGGGCAAGCCCTGGGACTACGACCAGATCACTCCGCTGCTTACGCCGGAAGCGCTGCAGGCGAGAGTGCAGATTCTCGATGCGCTGAAAGCTTACACGCAATCGCTTACCGAAGTCACCGGGGGGCTGGCCTCGCCGGCGCTGACCACGGCGGCAACTGCCACGGGAACCAATCTGAAGACCCTCGGGAGCACCATTACCAGTGCGCCGGGTCTGAAGACGTCAGGGTTCTCCATTACTCCGGAAACCGCCAACCTGGTGAGCACCGCGACGCTGGCCATCGGCGAGTTTCTGGTATCAAAAAAGGTGAATGCGGCGCTGCCCGCCATCACCGCCCAGATGGATCCCCAGGTTGAACAGCTCTGCAAACTGCTCAACGACGACATTGTCATCCTGCGCCGGTCATCGAAGAAGGACTATGAAGATTTGGAGCGCCAGGAGTGGACGTTTATCCAGTCAAACAAGGACAAGCTCAACCCCGTCCAGCTTCGCGACGAGGTAGAGAAGCTGCCCACGTATCGCAAGGATGAGCAGAGCGCCGATGTTCTGCTGGCCGGCCTGCACAACTCGCTCGTGCAGCTTGAGCTGACCCATCACGCGCTGGCGGCCGCCGCCCAGGGCAACAACCCGGAATCGATCACCGCCCGGCTGGGTGAAGTTGTCGCCGCCGGCAATGACCTGAAGACCTATTACAAGAGCCTGCCCGCCCAGTAAGCAGCCTGCGAACCTTTAGGAGCCAAAACCCCATGTCTACGCCGACCACGCCGCCCCAACCCACTGAAGCCCAGGTTTACGCCATCTACCAGAGTGTGCTCGACGTCTTGAATGCGGAGTGCAAAGCGGCCACCGGTGCCGCCACTCTGCCGCTGAACGACGCCGCGCAGGCCGTGTCCGACTTGATGACCACTCAAAACGAAATAGCTCTGCAGGCCAACACTGCCGCCTTTACCGCACTGACGCCGGAGATGAAAAAGGCCAACGACGCGCTCAAGACGCTCAAGGGCCAGATCGCTGCCATCGCCTCAGGGATTGCCAACGTGGGGAAAGTAGAGGCAGCCATCAACCAGGCGCTGCAACTTGGCGAGAAGTTTTTGTAACCGGCTTACCGCATGAGCCGCCGGATGGGCTCATTGTCGGCGTAAACGCGCCACTCGGCCACCTTGCCGTCCGCAATCAAAGCGCGAAACGCTGCCGGAGTCTCCCAGCGGTTCTCCTGCTTCAGTTCGCCGTCTGATGCATAGGTGCCGCGCGCCACTCCCAAAAGGACGACAACAAAAGCACCGTCGCCCTGAGGGAAGCCGGCGAGAAGCGAAGGGGGAGCGGAGGGATCTGCGTTTCCGGGGTTCTCGTCGCAATAACTCTCTCGCACTTCAATCGAGTAATCCGGCACCATGCGGAAGTAGTCGGCCCAGCCTGCACGCATGGCGTCGCGACCCTCAGTGACCGCGCCGAGCGAGTCAACAAACCGGTGGGCGGGAGTCATCAACTCCGCCAAGCCGTCGACGTCTCCCCGGTTGATCGCCTCGACAAACGCACGAGCTACAGACTCTGCTGAATTCTTCATGCGGACATTGTAGGCGCAGCCAAGGCAGTCATCCTCTGCAAAGAAGGGCTGAGTCGCCCAGGCCACCCGACCCACGTGGTAAGTCCTTTGTTTGGTGGGGTCGAAAACGGTACTTTTTGACATAATCCTTTTATTTTTAGGGGGTTGCAGCAAAAGTGGGGGAGGGGTGGGGTAAATTGCCTCGAAGGCGAGGGTCGGTCCGGGGATGGAAGTCGCAGATGTTCTGGTAACCAGAGAGCGGGGGCATGGCCAAGCGGAAGGCTTTGCCGGCACAGCGCTCGGCGGTGGAGGGTTGGATGGCTTGGACCATGATGGTCTCTCCGGTCGCGGTTTTTTTTGTCACCGCAATCTTGATTGTGCTCCGGAGAAGCTTAATTATCTGCAGACGGGTCACGCGGGCTTGTACAAAAGTCGATCCCGAGACGCTCGGGCGTTTTTCAGGATCTATCGGGATTTAGGCTCTGGCCTGTTGAGGCCGGTGGAATCCCCGGTCCCTAAGTGCGAGGGACCGGGGGCACCCTCATCTGTGGTTTACAAAGCTTGCGGGACCGGGGCCACGCATTATAAAAGGGCGCCCCATTCCTGTAAGCTGCGGTTGCTGTGCTGAGCAGACAACCAAAGCCAACAGGGAGGAACACCCAGATGAATAGTGTGCGATATGTCGGG
>Ga0181517_10006487_pt1 | contig 10004 bp, 6 predicted proteins | sample PEATcosm2014_Bin_31_FD_119748 | JGI IMG/M metagenome (GOLD analysis project Ga0181517, IMG submission 119748) | Peatland microbial communities from MTU Mesocosm Facility, Houghton, MI, USA - PEATcosm2014_Bin01_30_metaG | ecosystem: Environmental > Terrestrial > Soil > Wetlands > Peat | place... | reverse complement strand
ACGGGCCCGACCTCGAGCGCGCCGTGCGCGCCGCCCTCGAGCGCGTCCGCGGCGCCTTCGCCATCGCCGTCGTGAGCGGTCGCTCGCCCGGTCGGGTCGTCGTCGCCAAGCAGGACTCCCCGCTGGTCGTCGGGATCGGCGACGGCGAGATGCTCGCGGCCAGCGACATCCCGGCGCTCCTTGCGTCCACGCGCGACGTCATCTTCCTGCACGACGGAGAGATGGCCGTCCTCGAGAAGGGCGGCTGCAGGATCACCACGCTGGCCGGCGAGCCGGTGACGCGCGCCACGACCCGCATCGACTGGTCTCCCACCCAGGCCGAGAAGGGCGGGTTCAAGCACTTCATGCTCAAGGAGATCACCGAGCAGCCTCGGGCCATCGAGGACACGCTGCGCGGGCGCATCGACGTCGCCCGGAGCGAGGTCGTGGGCGAGGAGATCGGCGTGTCGGCGGCGCTCGCCCGCAGCATCGGCCGCGTCTGCTTCGTCGCGTGCGGCACCAGCTCCCACGCCGCCATGGCGGGCCGGTACTGGGTGGAGCAGCTCGCTCGCCTCCCGGCCACGGTCGAGATCGCCAGCGAGGTCCGCTACCGCGACCCGGTGTTCACCGAGAGCGATCTGGTCGTCGCGGTCAGCCAGAGCGGCGAGACGTCGGACACGCTCGCCGCCATCAAGGCGGCCAAGGCGCACGGCGCCCACATCCTCGCCGTCGCGAACGTCCTCGACAGCGCCATCCCCCGCGCGTCGGGCAGCGCGCTCTACACGCACGCCGGGCCCGAGATCGGCGTCGCTTCGACCAAATGCTTCACCAGCCAGCTGGCCGCGCTGCTGCTCCTCGCGGTCCACCTCGGCAGGAGCCGCGGGACGCTCTCCGAAGCCGAGGCCGAGCGGGTCCTCTCGGCGCTCCGCGGCGCGCCTCAGCAGATGCGCGCGGTGCTCGCGAAGGCCGACGAGATCAAGGCGGTGGCCCGCAAGTACATGCACTCGCGCGACATGCTCTTCCTCGGGCGAGGCACCGGCTTCCCCGTCGCGCTCGAGGGGGCGCTCAAGCTCAAGGAGATCTCGTACATCCACGCCGAGGGGTACGCGGCGGGCGAGATGAAGCACGGCCCCATCGCGCTCATCGACGAGTCGATGCCCGTCGTCGTCGTCTGCCCCCGCGACGCGCACTACCAGAAGACGCTGTCGAACATGCAGGAGGTCAAGGCGCGCGAGGGGCGGCTGGTGGCCGTGTGCACCGAGGGCGACCGCGAGGTCGAGCGCATGCTGGCGGACGACGCGGCGACGCGCCCCCCGACCTCGGCGAGGGCGTCACGGCCGGACTACGCGAACGCGCCGGACATCATCGAGGTCCCCGCGGCCGAGCCGGAGGTGCTGCCGCTGCTCACGGTGCTGCCGCTGCAGCTGCTGGCGTACTACGTGGCCGACCTGAAGGGGACCGACGTGGACCAGCCGCGCAACCTGGCCAAGACAGTCACGGTCGAGTAGCGCGGAGGCGCTACAGGACTCGCCGGAGTCGATCGATCGCTGCCGTGAGCTGACGCAGCGAGCTCTGCTGCTCGTGGGCGTTGGACTCGATGCGCCCGGCGGCCGACAGGAGCTGCTCGCCGCCGACGATCTGCGTGCGGTGGCTCTGGTTGAGCTGGTTGACCATGCCGGAGATGCTCTCGATGGCCGAGGTGATCTGCCGCCCGCCTCGCGCCTGCTCCTGCGAGCTGCGCTCGACGTGCTGCGTGATGACCCGCATCTTCTCGGCGCTCTTCATGATGAGCTCGGAGCCGCGGGCCTGCTGCGCCGTGGCCGCCGCGATCTGCTGCACGGTCTCGGCGATGCGCCCGATGGCGTCGGTGACCTGCTTGGACCCCTTGGCCTGCTCGACGGTGGCGCGCGCGATGGCCCGCACCATGTTGGTCGACTTCTGGCTGCTCTCGAGGATCTTCTTGAGCGCGCGCTCGGCGTCGTTCGAGACCTCGACGCCGCGGTCGACGTTCTCGGCGCCGCGCTCGACGGCGTGGATGGCGTTCTTCGACTCGCTCTGCACGGTCTTGATGAGGTCGGTGATCTCGCGGGTGCTCGCCCCGGCGCGCTCGGCCAGGTCCTTGATCTCGTCGGCGACGACCGCGAAGCCCTTGCCCTGCTCGCCGGCCTGCGCCGCGATGATCGCCGCGTTGAGCGCCAGCAGGTTGGTCTGCTCGGCCACGTCGTCGATGACGTTGACGATCTGGCCGATGGCGTCGATGCGCGAGCCGAGGTTCGAGATGACCGAGACGGCCTCCTGCGAGCTCTCCTTGATGCGGTAGATCTCGCTGATGGTCTTCAGGATGGCCTCGGCGCCCTTCTCGGCGTCGGTGGCGACCTCCTCGGACAGGCGCGCGGTCGCGTTGGCGTTGGACTGGACCTGGTCGATCGAGACGTCCATCTCGTTCATCGACGAGTTGGTCTCCTCGGCGGTCAGCGAGAGGGCGTCGACGTTCTTGGCGACCTCCTTGATCGAATAAGCCATCTGCTCGATCGAGCTCACCGTCTCGCGCACGCTCCCCGCGAGCTCGCCGACGTTCTCGGCCACCTCGTCGTTGGTCGCGGTCATCTCGAGGATCGACGAGCTCGACTCCTCGGCGCTCGAGGCGAGCGTCTCGACGTGCTGGGCGATCTCGCGCACCGCCGTGGTGAGGTCCTTGATGAGCTTGGAGGTCTCCTCGGCGGCGGTCACCTGCATGCCCACCGCGTCCGCCAGCTTGTGCGACAGCTCGTCGAGCACGGCCTCGGAGTCGTGCACGTCCTTGTTCTTCGTCTCCGCGTCCGCCAGCTCCTTGCGCCGCTCGGTCGACAGGCGCCCGAGGTCGTCGTAGAGGGCCGCCAGCGCCGCCGGGGCCCCCTGCGGAGCGCTCACCCGCTCGCCGGAGGCCGCCGCACGCACCGCGTCGCCGACGCCGTCGAGCTTCGTCGACGACCCGGAGGGCCCGCCCACGACGATCGCCCCGATCGCGATCGCGCCGACGACGAAGACCGGCACCATCGCCGCCTGGAACAGCATCGCGAGGATGCCGGATGCGACCACGACCGCCAGGAGCGAACCGAGCTGCTTGGGGGATAGGGTCGAGTTCATCGAGCGCGTGAGTCGATCATGGTTGCCGCTTCCTCCGTGGGGCATCGCTCGGCTCGGGCGCGCCTGCGCGATGGCCCATCGTCCGGGTCTAACCTAGGCTTCATGGGCAGGCGGGCGCAAGCCGTGGACCGCCCGGTCAACCGAGCACGAGCGAAGGCCTGCCGGTGATTCGCGAGCCGGCTCCCCGGCTCCCGGGCAGCCTCCGGAGGACTCGCCGGAGTCATTTCGGGGTCCCGGACAGCCTCCAGAGGACTCGCCGGAGTCATTTTTGGATCCCCGGAAGCCTCCAGAGGACTCGCCGGAGTCATTTTTGGGTCCCGGGCAGCCTCCAGAGGACTCGCCGGAGTCATTTTTGGGTCCCGTGCAGCCTCCGGAGGACTCGCCGGAGTCATTCTGGGGTCCCGGGCAGCCTCCAGAGGACTCGCCGGAGTCATTTTTGGGTCCCGTGCAGCCTCCGCCCCGGCCGACCGGGCCGCGAGGGCCCCTGCGGCTGCGGTCAGACGAAATCCCCGACCGGCCCGGCCCCTTCGCGCAGGACCTCGGGCGGCGTCTTGGTCAGGTCGATGACGCTGGCCGGCGTGAGGCCGCCCGCGCCGGCGTCGAGGACCATGCCCAGCACGGGGAAGGCTTCGTCGATCTCGGCCGGGTCGATGAGCGGTTCGCCCCCCTCGCAGCGCGCGGTGGTCGAGATGATGGGCCGCCCGAGCGCGCGGACGAGCGCGAGGGTGACCTCGTGGTTGGGCACGCGGATGCCGACGGTCTTCCTCTTCGAGAGCACCAGCTTGGGCACCTCGCGGGTCGCCGTGAGGATGAAGCAGTAGGGGCCGGGGAAGCAGTGGCGCAGGATGCGGTAGGCCGCGTTCTCGACGATGGCGTAGCGGGCGATGTCGGCCAGGTCGGGGCAGATGAACGCGAGCTGCTGGCCGCGGCGCATGCGCTTGACGGTGTAGAGGCGCTCGACCGCGCGCTTGTTCATCAGGTCGCAGCCGAGGCCGTACACGGTGTCGGTCGGGTAGGCGATGATCTCGCCGGCCTCGAGCGCGTCGACGGCTCGCTGGATCTTCCTGGGTTCGGGGTACTCGGCGTGGATGGGGAGCAACATGGCGTGGCCGTGCGGGGCGAGCGGATACCGTGCCCGGCGGCCGCTGTCGAGTTGGGTGATGAAGCGCGGGCTGATAAGCTCGGCCCAAGTGGTCGTCGGCGAGATCCCCCTGCTGTTCTCCCGCGTGGTCGGGCTGGTCTTCGGCTTGCTCTGGGGGAGCTTCCTCAACGTCGTGATTTACCGCACGCCGAGGGGCATCAGCGTCGTGCATCCGCCGTCCGCCTGCCCCGCCTGCCACGCGCTCATCCGGCCCTGGGACAACGTGCCGGTCCTCTCCTGGCTCTTGCTGCGAGGCAAGGCGCGCTGCTGCGGAGCCCGGATCAGTCCGCGCTATCCCGTCGTCGAGCTGATGGGGGGGCTGCTGTCGCTCGCGATCGTCGAGGTCATCGTCCGCGCGCTCCCCTTCGAGACGCCGTGGCCGCGCGCCCTCGCCGTCTTCCTCGCGTACTTCACCCTGGCGCTCGGGCTCGTGGCCGCGGCCTTCATCGACGCCGAGCACATGTACCTGCCAGACCCGATCACGCTCGGCGGCGCGGTGCTCGGGCTCTTCACCGCCACGTTGCGATCCATGAGCTGGCGCGCGTCGGCGACGGGGGCCCTCGTCGGCTTCGTGGTGGTGTGGCTCCCGTTCATCGTCGTCTATCCGCGACTGCGAGGCCGGCACGGGATGGGTCTGGGCGACGCCAAGCTGACCATGCTCGCCGGCGCGTGGTTCGGCTGGGAGGGGGCGCTCTTCACGCTGATGGCAGGCGCGGTGCAGGGCACCGTTGGAGCGCTGGTCATCTACTTCACGGTCGGAAAGATCGAGGAGCCCGAGGCGGTGAAGCAGGACCGCGAGGAGCTGCAGAAGGCCGCGGCGGAGGGGGACGCCGAGGCCAGGCAGATCCTCGACGAGGACCCGCTGGGCGAGGCTCCTCCCGAGGGGTTCACGCAGTCGCGCCTGCCCTTCGGGCCGTTCCTCATCCTCGCCATGCTGGAGCTGCTCTTCTTCCGCGACTGGATCGGGCGCAGCCTGCGAGGGTTCATCGGCGTCGTGTGAGCTCGCCGGGCGACCAGCGGGCGGTGAAGAGGAAGGTCCGGCCAGGGAGCGGGTAGTCGAACTGGTCGCCGACGGGCGCCAGCGTGGACGGCAGGCCGAGCGCGCCCGGCACGAGGCCCGTGCGGACGTCGAAGAGGTTGTTCACGTCGAAGGCGACGCGCAGCGTGGGGACCCACGGGACGTCCACCCGCACGCCGGTCGACTGCAGCACGCGGTCAGGGACGGGGACCTGCCCGTCGTTGTCGGTGTAGAGGCGAGCCACGACGTCGACGCCGTAGCGGACGCGGACGGGGCCGACGGCGTAGGCGACGTCGCCCACGAAATCGTGCGCCGGGCGTCCCGGCAGAGGCGGGCGCGAGCACGTGGGGCACACGCTCGGGTCGTCGTTGAAGGTCAGCAGCCCCGTGTAGGCCGCGCGGAAATCGAGGCCGTGGCCGCGCACGTCCGCGCTGGCCTCGACGCCGAAGATGCGCGCGCTGGCGATGTTCTCGGCCTTCAGCAGGCCCTGCAGTCCTTCCGGCACGAGCGTGATGAGATCGCTCGCCTCGGTCGCGAAGCCGTCGAGGTCGACCTGCCCCCTCCAGCCGCTGGCGTGCGCGGCGTAGCGAGCCCCGGCGTCGACCGTGAGCGCCGACTCGCTGGTGAGCGTGGGGCTCGCGAGGACCCCCGCGCCGCCGTAGCGCTCGACGAAGCTCGGCGGGCGAGCCAGCGCCCCGGCGTGCGCGGCGAGGGTCACGGGGCCGACGAGGACCTCGCTGCCGACGTGGCCGGTGGGGTGGAGGTCGGTCCCCTCCGTGGGAGCCACGGAGGTTGATCCCGAGGCCAGCGGGTCGGCCCGGTCGACGCTGGCATCGAGCCGCCCGGTCGCGCCGAGCCCCCAGCGTGGGACCGGACGCCAGTCCACGTCGACGCCGCCCCCCGCCGAGGCCCGGGTCGCGCCCGGCAGGGTCCCGAGCTCCGACACGTCATCGCCCGGAGCGAAGCGCTCGAAGCTCCCGTCGACGCGCGCTTCGAAGGACATCCGGCGCGCGAGGTTGCCTCGCCACGACGCAGCCCCCCCGGCCCCCACGACGACGTCGTCGGTCGACAGCGCGACGTCCTCGAAGCCGCTGTTCAGCCGGGCAGGCTGGTCATGACTCGCGATCTCGTCGCGTCGCATCCAGCCAACCAGATGCACGGCCCCGGCTTCACCCGCAGGCTTCGCGACATCGACCGAAAGAACCTCGCGGTTGGTCGACAGCTCGTCGAAGACCGTCGGATGACTCGCCGCACCGGGCAGGTGCTGGAGGCGAGACTGGGCGAGCGCCGTCATGGTGACCGTGCCGGGATCGCCGCCGCCGAGGTCGAGCGGCAGGGCCACCGCGGTGAAGCCGTTGATGGCCGCGTACTCGGCGTTCTGCCGCGTGGCGTACTGCGCGGAGGTCGCGGTGGAGTGCGTCGTGTCGTAGTAGGAGAAGTCGTCCGTCGCGCGTGACGCGCTGAGCGCCGTGACGACCCGACCGCGACCGGCGTCGATCGCCCGCACGTCGGCCAGCCGCAGCCGCTCCTCGCCGAACGACCCGACGCCGAACCAGGCCAGCGTCCCCTCCTCGTCGGTGGGCCTGGGCGGCTCGACCATCAGCGTCCCGCCGAGCGACCCGGCCCCGATCGACGCGGGGGTGAACGACCGGAAGACCCTCACCCGTGCGCCCGGCCACAGGGGCAGCGACGCCAGGTCGAGCGACGGATCCGCCGCTCCGGTCAGCGGCACCCCCGCGAGCAGCACGGCGACCTCGGACGAGGTCGAGCCTCGGATGGAGAGGGTCGAGAACGTGTCGTCGGCGCCGAGCCTTCGCACGTGCACGCCAGGGAGCGGCTCGAGGAGACTGGCGATGTCGGTGACCTCCCGGGTCGCGTCGGCCTCACTGCCCCTGGACACGAAGCCGGCGGCCGCCGACGGCGCCACTCCGCGGACCGTGACGTCGCTGCTCGCGGCCGCATCGTCGGGACCGGCGGCCGCCATGCGTACGACCGAGCTCACCGCGGCCAGCGCGGGCGCCGAGAGCCAGGTCGTCCGGCGCGGAGGCCTCATGCGGGCATCCTCACGTAAGCGTGCGCTCGAGCGCCACGAAAAATCGGCGGGGGATTGCGCTGGCGCCAGGAGCGCAGAAGACTGCAGCTTGGCGACGCCCCGCAGCCTGCCCCTCGCCTCCCCGTCCATGCCGAGCATTCACGACCTCAACGTCGCCAGCGAGCTGCCTCTCGTGCAGGGCTTCGAGGAGGTCCTTCCCGACGCCCTCGCCGAGCTCGCCACGCTCGTCGTGCAGCGACGCGTCGCGACCGGCGATCTCGCGACCGAGCAGGGGCAGGTCCCCCTCGGGCTGTGTCTGCTCGTCCGGGGCGCGGCCAAGACGGTGCGCACGCTCGGTGCCTCGCGGGGCAGGGTCGAGCGTGTGCTCGACGTCATGCGCGCGTCGTGCATCGTCGCGGACGCGTCCGTCTTCGACGGGCTCCCCTCGGACGCCAGCGTCGTCGCGCTGCGCTCCTCGCACCTGTTCGTCCTCGAACGCCGCGCGCTGCTGAAGCTCATGACGTCGCACCCGTCGCTCGACCGCGCCCTGTTCGGGCGCTTCGTCCATGAGTCCCGGAGCCACGCGCGCCGCGTCGACGAGCTCGCGTGCGGCCCGGTCGAAGAGCGCGTCCTGCGCCTGCTCGAGGGGCTCTCGGCGCAGCACGGGACGCCGCTCGGTCACGGTCGGTTCGTCGCGCTGCCGCTGCGGCGCAGGGACCTGGCGAGCATGGTGAACTCGACGACCGAGACCGTGAGCCGCCTGCTCGCAAAGCTCGAGCGCGAGGGGAAGGTCCGCAGCACGCGCAACGGCATCTGGTGGCGAGGCGTCGTCCGACGCGCGCCGGCCGCGGCTCCGGAGCCCGCACCCTGATGCCGCGCGCAGCGTTCGACATGGCGCCGGGTCCGTGCTCGTCTTAATGTTGAGAGACATGCAATCGAAGCTGGCCTCCTACATCATCGCGGCCCTCGGCCTGGCCCTCCTGATGGTGGTCCACGAGGCAGGCCACCTCATCGCGGCGCGGAAGTTCGGCATGCGCGTGGTGAAGTTCTCCATCGGCTTCGGCCCGGTGCTCTACAGGCGGCAGCCGGCGGGGAGCACGACGGTCTACCAGATCGCCCTCATCCCGTTCCTCGCGTACGTGCAGATCGCGGGGATGAACCCGTACGAGGACATCGACCCGAACGACCCGCAGAGCTACGCGAACGCCACGCTCTGGGCGCGGGTCGCGACCATCACGGCGGGGCCCGTCTTCAACTACGTCTTCGCGTCCATCCTCATGTTCGGCGGCTTCTCCCTCGGCGGCCACAACGTGGTGGACAAGACCGGGATGCGCGTCTCGATCGCGATGGAAGGCCCTGCGCGCGCTGCCGACATGCGAGACGGCGACCGGATCGTCAAGGTCGGGCCGACGCCGATCACGGACTGGGACCAGCTCAAGAAGGCGGTCGGCGCACACCCTGGCGAGCCCATCACCGTCACGGTCGAGCGCGGCGACAAGATGGTCGACCTCACCGTGACCCCGCTCCCCAAGGGAGACAAGCTCGCCGGCAAGATCCTGATCGGCCCCTACGCGAGAGTCGAGAAGGTGTCGCTCCTCCAGGCGGCCGTCCTCAGCCTGACCGAGCCGCCGAAGGTGGTCTACGACCTGGTCGACGGCCTGGTGCGCGGCATCTCGCTCAGGCTCGCCGGCAAGGATGACGGCCTCGAGTTCGTCGCGCTGCCGGGCATCTTCAAGATGACGAGCGAGGCGGTCCAGAGCGGGGCCGCCATCACGATGCAGTTCCTCGGCGTGCTCTCCGCGTACCTGGGCGGCTTCAACCTCCTGCCCATCCCGGCGCTCGACGGCGGACGGCTCCTGTTCCTGGTGTTCGAGGCGACCTCCCGCCGGCGCGCCGACGCGAAGATCGAGGCCCGGGTGCACGCGGTCGGCATGATCATGATGCTCAGCTTCGTCGCGTTCCTCACCTACCGCGAGCTGATGCCGTAGCCGACAGCCCGCGGTCGCGCGCTCAGGTCCCCGCAGGCTCCTCCGCAGGGTCGCCAGGCTCTGGCTTCTTCGGCCCCTCGTGGACCGTGCGCTCGAGCAGCCGTGCGGGGGGCTCCACGATCCCCTCGAGACGGTCGACGAGGTCGCGGCAGATCTGGTCTGCCCCCGCGGACTTCCCCTCGTCGCGCGCCGCGTCCTTGCGCATCCCCACGAGCCGCTCGAGGCGCGACAGGTGGAACCTGGCGCACCGGCGACGCGGGCCGTTCTTGTCGGCCTCGCGGCGCAGCGACGTCACGCGGTCGCGCCCTGCCGGCTGCCAGTCGCGGGTGAACCAGCCGCGCGCACCCTGGCCGAAGTCGCCCGGTTCGTCGCGCGAAGGCGTGCTCAGGGCCGGCAGCATCGCCAGCGCGAACACGGCGGCACACACGACGGCTCTGACCGGCCACGTCCAGCGACGCTCTCTCCACGGCGCGAGCGCGGCCACGCCCGCAGCGGCCAGGAGACAGCCCGCGACGACGTACCAGAGCGCAGGCGACTTCACCCCCACGAGCTCCAGAGCGTGGTGGGGGACGAAGCCCGCCAGCATCATCGGCCAGGTGAACTGGACGAAGGGGCGGGTGATGTCCTGGGGGATCGTGTTGAAGTGCAGCCCCACGATGCCGATGGTGAGGACGCTCGCCAGCAGCGCCCCTCCGGCCACTCCGCGCACGACGGCCCGGT
>Ga0181517_10006486_pt1 | contig 10006 bp, 5 predicted proteins | sample PEATcosm2014_Bin_31_FD_119748 | JGI IMG/M metagenome (GOLD analysis project Ga0181517, IMG submission 119748) | Peatland microbial communities from MTU Mesocosm Facility, Houghton, MI, USA - PEATcosm2014_Bin01_30_metaG | ecosystem: Environmental > Terrestrial > Soil > Wetlands > Peat | place... | reverse complement strand
TTGGTATGCGAATGCCTTTGCGATGCCCGGACATTACCAGCAGAGTCTGGAACAGTTGGACAAAGCCCAGCAGTTGGATCCGACCTCCCAGGCAACCCTCGCGGACAAAGGGATTTTGTTGTTGTTCCTCGCCAAAATTCAATCCGACCACAAATTAGAGCGTGTTTGATCTTTAGGAAGCAGCAAGGTCTTTAAAAAGATTGTAGGGCGAAGATTTGCGCGAGGTGGACTTGCGGTGACCTCCGCTCTGGCATTGCTCGATAAGACTGAAATGCGATGCGGCGGAGCTTTAGGCAGCGAGTTCGTAGCGGTGATGCAGGCCTCCAAGCCGCGGTATGGAAACAACCTCCGCATTCACCGTCGTACTTTGTGCCGCTGTGCGTCCGGCCGGCGTATCCTTGCCCAGGCCGAGATGTGTCCGGTCATCATGGTAATAGCGAATGTACTCCGTCATGAGCCGCTTCAGGTGGCGTCGGTTGACAACAATAACATGATCGAGCAACTCTCGGCGGCAGCTACCTACCCATCGCTCTGCAACGCCGTTCTGCCATGGGCTACGAACCGCTGTTCGTACCGGGCGGATGCCTAAATTCACAGCAGTCTCTATCAGCTCACCATTGAAAGTGTGCTCGCGATCGAAGATCAGATATTGCGGCGCTGAATCGTAAGGAAAGGCCTCGCGGAGTTGCTGGGATACCCAAGCAGTCGTAGGATGCCGGGTAACGTTGCATTGGAGAATCCGCCGCTTTGCATGATGGATGATGAAGAAGCAGTAGAGAAGGCTGCATCCAAGAGTCGGAACCGTGAAGAAGTCCATTGCCGCAATTGCTTCGCGATGATTACTCAGGAAGGCCGCCCAGCGCCTTGCGGGCTCAGCATCTCTGGGAGTTTTCCGCATCCAACGCAAAACGGTCCGCTCCGAGATCTCGAAGCCGAGCATCTTCAATTCGCCATGAATCCGGGGCGCACCCCATCCAGAGTTTTCCCTGACCATTCGGAAGATCAATTGGCGGAGCTCGGGGCTCGTCGGTTTGCGTCCAACGGGAACATGCTTTCGGGACAGCCATTTCCAATACATCTTGAATCCGGACCTATGCCAACCGACGACTGTGTCGGGTTGAACGAGAATCAGGGCCTTTCGCCATCCGGGCCACAGCCGACGCAAGGCGAGCCAGAAAAGACGGTCGTGTGAAGTGAACCGCGGCTTCGCCTGGTAGCGCGCTAGAGTCGCGAGTTGGTGGCGAAGTGCGAGGTTCTCCAAAATGATGTCGCAGCGAGGCTGCCAACAACGACTCAACACCGCCAGGAGTGTCCTTAACAGATCCAACATGGGTGCTTTATATCACAGAAAATAAGGGATGTTGCGCCCGGATGGAGTTTTGGCGAGGGACAGCTACAAATTTGACTACAGCCTATCTCCATCTGTCATTTTGTCGGTCAGATATCGAGAGAAACAGCAGGAACCCAACTGTGGATTCCTGTTGGACTCACGCGGTTTGCCACATCTCTTCAAAATGCGCCAAAGGCCCAAGACTCTCAATTTCCAGCCGACTTAGCTCTTCAGTTCTGTGTCACGAAACCGCGGGCAGATTCGGGAAAAGCATCATTGCAGACTCTTTGCGTAAGCAGATAACAGCTTCCATTCTCGCTGTGCTGCATCGCGAGAAAGGTCTTCGAGTTGACGATGGCGCTTGTCGGGAGAGGGTTCCAATTCCGCAAGCAGAATTTGAGCCTCGAATTGCAACGGCGCATAGCCGTGTTGTCGCGCCGTCTCGGAAACGGAGCGGAGCTGTGCCCTGGCGGTTGTTGTCCCGCCCTGCGCCAGTTGAACCCGGGAGAGAGCGAGCATCGCGATCAACCGCTTCTGCGGATCGAATTGTTTGCTTGACTCTGCACCGGCACGATTCGCGGCCGCCAATGCGTCGGCAGTGCGTCCCTGCTGCAGGAGACATCGGGAGAGCCATGAGAGAGCCAACGCGGAGGCGCCATGATCCTTCTTGGCGATAGCGGTGTCTACTGCCTGCTGCAATTCCACTGACGCGCTTTTTGGGTCACCGGCCAGGAGGATTGCACTGCCGAGTGAGATTTTTGCGGAAGTGATTATGCCCGGCTCATCCATGCCGGCAATCGCTTTGAGAGCCAGGTTGTACTCTCGTATGGCGCTTGGCAGTTGATTGCGCGCCGTTTGCAGATCTCCCTCACCGGTCAGAGAGGCTGCGAGGCCGCGTGTGTAGCTGATCTGGCGGTTAATCTGTTCAGCAGAATTGAAGTCGTCCGATGCCTGATTGAGAGTGCCCATCTCCAGTTCAATAGTTCCCATATCGTTGAGCGTTTCGGCGATTCCGCGTTTGTCGCCGGTTTTCCGGAAGATGGCCAGCCCCTGACGGTTCGTCTGCAACGATCCGGAGAGATCGCCCTGGAGGCCCTGAACATTTGCAATATTTCCGATAGCGCTTGCTACCCCGATATCCCAGTTCATTTGGCGATAGTCATGAAGAGCAAGCTGGTAATATCGGTCGCTCTCCGCGAGGGAGCCCTCATCGAGGTAGGTGTTCCCGATGCGCTCCTCGACAGTGGCCATGTTGCGACGATGTCCGATCTCGCGAAAGATTTCGAGCGTTTCGAGAAAGTTCTTGCGAGCTTCCGCGGTCCGGGACTGGTCATAGAGCACGTCTCCGGTCATGAGCAGGGCCAGGCCGAGGCCGTGCTTGTCTCCTATCGACCGGAACAGGCTTTGAGACTCGGCGGAGGCGGCCAGAGATCCCTGCGAATCCCCAAGCCGTTCAAAGCCTGAACTCTTGAGCCAGAGCGCCTGACCGCGAACCCACTTGCTGTCCAAATTCGTGCCGATCTGGACGGCTCGATCGGCTGCGGCGACAGATTCGCGAAAGTCTCCCGTCTGGGAATAGACCGACGCTTCAGCGATATCAACCCGAGCCTCGTCTGCGGGTGACAGGCCACGATGGCGCATGTTCTCAAGAGTGGCTATGGCGTCTGCGAAGTGGCTGCCGAGGAACTGAGTCTGCTCAAGGTGAAGTCCGTAGGAGATATCGTCGGGATAAAAAGTTACCAAGGATTGGAAGATTTTGGCGGCGCCGGGCAAGTCTTCTGAAAACAGCGCCAGTTCCCCTTGCATATTGAGCAACTCCTGGCGGGGAAGCCCGGCACCCAGCTCAACTGCCCGCGCCGCTTCTCTCTGTGCATCTTTGTCATACCCCGTGGCGTGCCATGCTTCTGCGAGTGCCAGGTGAGTGCCAGCATGAGTGGGTTCAATCTGGGCTGCTTTCTGAAGAAGGTCTCTGGCGACCAGAGGATCGAAAGCGCGCAGGCTCGCCAGCCCCTGGGAATAGAAATTTGCAGCCTGCGGGTTTTCCGGAATTGATTTGCGAACGGCTGCATCGGCGCTGGCCGAAAGATCTCCCAGGCCGTAATGCCGCCGCAATTCGGCGCCACTCGTTGAAACCAAACTAAAAAGATCCGAAGTCGGTCCAGATTCCACGAGGGCAATGGGCGGCGCATTCGAGGTCAGGTCTTCCAGCCTCAGGTCCAGACGGATATCGGGCGTCCGAGCTCCGGGTTCCCGAAGGACTGTATAGGACCCGTAGACGATCATGTCGGCGCCAAGTTGGCTACCGAACCGGGCCAAGGTCTCATGCGAAGGCGCAGCGGATGGCGATTCTGCCAGGCCAGCCCGCGCTACTTCTTCTCCAGAGATGACTCGAAGGCGATCGCTGGTAGAAAGCTCCGTGGACAACATCTCGGCGAGAGCCGTAGAAAGCCACTGGTCCTCCGGTGTCCCCTTCAGATTGCGCAGGCCGATCACAGCTACCGAACGGCGGGCTATTGGCTTGGCAATAACTGCCGGAGAAATCACCTGTTTCAGCGGGGCTCGGAGCAGATAGACCGTACCAGCGGCGAGCACCGAAAGAGCGGCGAGCGCGAAGGTGAACGGGAGAGCTCGGAGATTCCAACCTGGCCGGGCGATTCCGGCTTGTTGGGGTGTTCGTATTTCGGTGGAATCCGGCTGGGGCACGGGCGCCGGCACAGGCAGAGAATCGACGGCAGGCGGATCGCTTGCGGAGGCAAGGTTCCGAACCGGTGCGATGAAACGATAGCCGCGGCGGGGAAGGGTTTCGATGTAAATCGGGTCGGTTGACGAATCGCGCAGGGCCTCGCGCAACTTGCTTACGGCAACACGCAGACTCTTATCGAACTCGACGAACGTATTCTCGGGCCAGAGATGGGATTGAATTTCCTCCCTGGTCACTATCGTCCCTGCCTGCACAAGGAGGAGGACCAGGAGTCGAAAGGGCTGGTCCTGCAAGGGCACGACGTATCCGTTGCGAGTGATCCTGCCTTCGTCCAAATCAACTTCATAGTCCGAGAAGCCGTAGGTTGCAGGCATCGCCGCGGTCTCCTGGGCACCGTCTTGGAATCGGTTGCGTGCGATTGGACTTGGAAAGAATAGCATATTGCAGACTGAGAACTCCAAAAAGGATCGACGCAATCAGCACAAAATATTGCGTTTAGCTGTTAACATCCGGTTTATGCGGGGTTAACTTGACGTGGCTGGCGGAGTGGCTCGAAATGGGGCTCAGCCATGCAGAACTTCGACCTCACTTTCCGCGCCCCGGTCCTCCAGCCTCCCAGCAGTTTTACAGTCCATGCCGGGAGGCATCGCGAGGCAGGTCCGACGCAATCCGGATCTGCCCAGTCCGCGGAGCCAGCTGCTCCCTCCCTCCCCCGCAGGCAGGCTCGCGTTTGCCAGCGCTTCCGTCGAACGCTGAGCGAATGGGTCACCCGGACAGCAGTGACTTTGCTGGCCGCCTACCAGTTATGCCCGCTCACCTTGCCTGTGGCTGCTCAAACAATTTCTCCGGTTCAGAGCCGGAGCGTTACCGAGAGCTACGGTAGGCTGCCGCTTAGCTTCGAGCCAAACCGCGGGCAGGTCGATCCTGCAATTCGCTTCGTCGCCCGCGGCAGGGACTATGGGATTTATGTTTCCGGACGCGAGGCTGTGCTGGCATTTCGTTCCGGGAGCCCCTCCAAACCGAGTCTGCACACCGGTCAGCGCAATCGCGGAGAAAAGCAGGACTTAGAGACTGACTTGTTCCGGATGCAACTTCTCAACGCAAATCCCGCAAGTCAGGAAATCGGAGACCAGCCCCTTCCCGGAACGGTGAACTACTTCGTAGGCAGCGATCCCGTTCGCTGGCGCACGGGAATTCCGACCTACGCGAGGGCCCAATTCAAGAGCGTGTATCCGGGGATTGACCTCATCTATTACGGCAACCAGCAGCAACTCGAATACGACTTCGTGGTGAAGCCCGGTGCAAGTCCTGAATCGATCCGCCTGCACTTCTCCGGAGCGAGCAAGGTTGAGGTTTCGCCGGGGGGCGGTCTGACCCTTCAAGGAAAGAGTGGCCAGATCGGCTTTCGTGCGCCCCTGCTTTACCAAACCGTCAATGGCCGGCGAGAACCTGTTCCTGGACGGTTCGAATTGCGTGTAAACAACACGGTGGGCTTTCGTGTTGGGAGCTATCGCCACGATCAGGCTCTGGTGATCGACCCCGTGCTTGTGTACTCCACTTACCTGGGAGGCAGCACAGCAGACGAGGTTAACGGGATCGCTTTAGACAGCAACGGTAATGCCTACCTGACTGGGCAGACGAATTCCGCGGATTTTCCTGTCACAACCGGAGCCTTCCAATCGGGAAACAAAACAAACGGCAGGGGCACCGTCTTTGTGAGCAAGCTCAACGCCACAGGCACGGCTCTGGTGTACTCAACCTATCTGGGCGGCAGCCAGCTGGACACTGGATACGCGATTGCTGTTGACAGTGGCGGAAACGCCTACGTCGGGGGAAACAGCGAATCAGCGGATTTCCCGGTAACGACGGGCGCCTTTCAGACCACAAACGTCGGGGAACGGGCGTTTGTAGCCAAGCTAAATCCCACCGGCACTGCGCTTGTCTATTCGACATTCCTGGGTGGAAGTTCCTCAGAGGCCGTGAAAGCTATCCAGGTCGATAGCGCTGGAAGCGCCTATGTTGCGGGTACCACCTTCTCTTCAAACTTCCCTGTCACTTCGGGAGCCTTCCAGACTTCAAACAAAGATGGCCACACCGTCTTTTTGGCCAAGTTGAATGGGACCGGAACGGCACTTGACTTCGCGACCCTATTGGGAGGGACGGACCAGGAAGAAGGGAACGGGTTGGCGATCGACACCCTGGGAGACAGCTTTGTCACCGGCGTCACATATTCCAATGATTTTCCGGTAACCTCCGGAGCCTTTCAAACTTCTCTGCACAGCAGCGAAGGTTCGAATGCTTTCGTTGCCAAGATGAACCCGACCGGAACGGCGCTCATCTACTCAACCTATCTGGGAGGCACCCTCCTTGATATTGCCAATTCCATTGCGATTGACGGTTCAGGGAATGCATTTGTTGCCGGCTTCTCAGAGTCTTCCGATTTCCCTACGACTGAAGGGGCGTTCCAGACCACACCCGGCGGGGTTTTTGTTTCGGAATTGAATTCCACTGGGACGGCGTTGCTCTACTCCACATATCTGGGAGGGCCTGGGGATGTGGGAGTCGAGGGAGCCTTTGGGATCGCTGTAGACAGCGCCGAGAATGCCTATGTCACCGGTGTTACTAAAGGCGGATTTCCAGTGACTCAAGGCGCGATCCAGAGTACCGGAGGCTCAGGAAATGCGTTTTTGACTCGATTGAATTCGAGCGGAACAGGGCTCGTGTATTCGACCTATCTGGGCGGGGCGCAAGGTGCCAGCGCACTCGCGATCGCCATTGACGGTTCCGGACATGCATACGTTGCAGGCGACACTTACTCAAAAGCGTTTCCAACTACCACCGGAGCTCTCCAAACGACGAACAACACAAACGGAAGCTATACCGGATTTGTAGCGGAGTTGGATACAAACACCTCCCTCGTTGGAACTACTACGACGCTCGCCTCCAATGCCAATCCGCAGACCTCCGGCCAGTCGGTAACCTTCACCGCCACCGTGGAACCATCCTCGGGAAGCGCGACACCGACGGGAGATGTGGTCTTCAATATCGATGGCGCAAATGTGGAGACCGTGTCTCTTAGCGCGGGCGCAGCAACCTACACGACATCGTCGCTTGCGGTGGGCCCGCACACGGTTCTTGCGACCTATCAGGGAGACTCCAGCTTTCAGCAAAGCAGTGCCAGTCTGACGGAAACGATTCAACTAGCGGCCGCCGCAACACCAACGTTTTCGCCTGCAGGCGGCGCCTACGCGGGATCTCAGAGTGTGACGATCTCCGACCCGACTGACGGTGCGACGATCTACTACACGACGAACGGCGCAACACCGACGACAAGCTCCACGGTGTACACCGGCCCGATCGTGGTAGCGGCAACCGAAACGATTCAGGCGATCGCTACGGCATCGGGATTTGCTCCCAGCGCGGTTGCCTCAGCGACCTTCACAATCCAGGAGCCGGTGGTTAGTCTGTCCACTAGCTCACTCAACTTCGGCAGTCAAACCGAAGGTACCAGCAGCCAACCTCAAACCGTCACCGTTCAGAACTCCGGGAGCGCATCGCTGAGCAGTATCGCGATCACGCTTTCGGAATCGAGCGGTTCCTCCTCCGTGGGAAAGATCAGCGCGAACGATGCCGGGATTTCTTCTCACGACTACTCAGCGACTACCACTTGCGGCAGCACACTCGCGGCCGGAGCCAGCTGCACCGTGAGTGTGACATTCACGCCGACGACAACTGGGTCGCTTCCAGGTTCGTTGCAGATAAGTGATAATGCTGCAAGCTCGCCGCAGACGGTTGGTCTCGCCGGAACTGGAACGGCTCCTGTGCAAGGGGACTTTGCTGTTACAACAAGCCCTTTGTCCGCAACGACGACTTACGGCAGCTCCACACAGTTCCAGATCAGCGTAACGGCGTCGGGCGGACCTTACGAAAGCTCGGTGAGTCTCAGCGCATCGGGACTGCCGGCGGGCGCTACGGCCAGCTTCTCTCCCTCATCGGTCATCCCGGGCACTGGCACCGCCAACTCGGTTCTGACGATCGAGGCGCCGACTCTGAATGCCGCAAACTCGCATACCGCGCCGCTTTGGCCGTTTGGTTCGTCCGCTCTGGCGCTGCTGTTCTTTGCGATTCCCAGAAGACTGCGCGAACAGTGGTCCCGACGCGTGATCCTTGTCGTGCTCATGCTGGCATCAATCAGCGCGGCGGCAGTGTTGATTGGCTGCGGCGGCGGATTCGCCTTGCCGCAACCGACCACGACCTCCACCATTACGATCACTGCCGCCAACGGCGCCGACGTACACACCACGACCGTTCAGCTGACGGTGAAATAAGGGAGAATGCCGATGGGAGTTCGAATTGCACTTCTGTTGATGATCGCTGCAGTCTCCGTGCCTACGGAAGCTCAGACCAGTCCAGCGCAGACCACCGGCCCTGCGCCGCAATTGGCACTGCAATATACCTATTTGCGGTCCAACGCACCTGTTGGGCAATGCACCTGTTTTTCGCCGGAAGGCGGGAGCGCATCAATCAGCCTGCCACTACCGGGTCGCCACTTTTCGCTGGCTGGAGACGTGACCGCAGGCCACACCAGCGGAATCTCCAATGGAAACTACGATCTGACGCTCACGGTCTTTACCGCCGGCCTGCGCATCACACCTGGCTTTAAGATTGGCCGGTTGGTCCCTTATGGCCAGATCCTTGCGGGTGGAGCGCACGCGGGAGGATCGCTGGTCTCGGGCAACTCTCCGGCGAACAATTCCTCGGTGGTCTTTGCATCCAACGCAGGCTGCGGACTGGATTTGATTCTGCATCCGGAGAGCCGCGTTTCGTTGCGACTCGTAGAAGCAGATTACCTGGCCACGCTTTTTCGCAACGGGCAGAACGATCATCAGAATAACCTGCGCATCAGTGCAGGCATTGTGATCCGAGTCGGTCATAGATAGCGATAAACCAAAGGACTCCTCTCTTGCGTATGCCAGCGGCGGGGAGGCTGGTTGTATACGAAGAATCAACAAGAAGCCCAAGAGCGGAGGATCGTTCTTCGCCTACGGCCTCCATTCGTCGTGGCAAATAGCATGACCCAGATCGCCGTCCTGGTTCATCCTTTTGAAAGCGCCGTCAAGCACTCAAAGGCATTTTTGGCCGGATTAGTAATGGCAAGTTGACATGGCAACCGAAATCCCTGGCCGGTCCTTTAACTGAGGGCTGCAGGCGTCATGGGCGTTTATCTGGATCGATTCTGGTGCACCGTCGCTCGAAACGTGCATTGGTCTATTACCGTCAAGCGCGAATACATAACGAGCTGCATGAACTGTGGCGTTAAAGCGCCATCCATGGCCTTAGTGGTAAATTCAGTCGGCACGATCGCTCCTACCTGCCCTAAGACTTAAGACTTCGATTAGTCTGCCTGGGCTTCATCGCCGGTGTCCGAGCCAGGTCAGCGCGTCCTCAAACAGATCATCCTGGTGCGCATCTGTAAATATCTTGTCTCCATGGCCCATGTTCATGTAGATCATTCTGTACTTTGTATTCGTCCAAACCACGGGAATATCGCCGCTGGTGAGTGTGTCTTTGAACCCCAATGGATAGTTGGAAGGGTCCAGCGTCAACAGAACCTTGACGTCCTTGTTTGCGCGAGGGTCAGGCAGCCAGCTATACCACTCGTTTGCAGGAGAATCGAAGTGGGCTGGGAGACGCCTGGTAACGGGACTGTCTTTGTCGTCCACGCGAATTGTTGCGGGAAGGGGTGGCCAGTTGTTGCCATAAAACACTGCACCTCCAAGAAACTTTACGAACCACGGCCAATGCGTACCGCTATCGTTGTATCCGGCAGCATGGAATCCGATCCAGCGTCCTCCGCTCTCCATGTATTGTTGAAACGCATTTCGCTGTTGCTCGGTGTGTGGAGCGTCATTGAGCCATAGGATTACATCGACGTGGTTGAGGCGCGCCGCGTTCAAATCGTCCCAATTCGTCGT
>Ga0181517_10006485_pt1 | contig 10006 bp, 9 predicted proteins | sample PEATcosm2014_Bin_31_FD_119748 | JGI IMG/M metagenome (GOLD analysis project Ga0181517, IMG submission 119748) | Peatland microbial communities from MTU Mesocosm Facility, Houghton, MI, USA - PEATcosm2014_Bin01_30_metaG | ecosystem: Environmental > Terrestrial > Soil > Wetlands > Peat | place... | reverse complement strand
GCTTCGGGCCAATGTCGTGGCGGGGGCAAGTATGGCGTTTGCCGCCCGACACAAATCGCTGATTTTGCCGATCGACGACGGTTGGGTTCACGACGCATGGATCAGTCTTCTCATCGCGGCTGTCGATCGCTGCCAGCCCATCGCCGAGCCACTGTTTTGTTATCGGGAGCACGCCGATCAGCAAATCGGCCCTGCTCCGACAACGGCCGCCGCCAAATGGTCCAAGGCCCGCCAAATGGATCGCGAATATTTCCAACAACTGGCCACGAATTTTGCCCGCGCCGCCGCCCGTTTATCCGCGGCCGGCGCCCCGAGTGAAGTTCTCCGGCATATCCAGGAGAAAGCCGACCACTGTCGCGCCCGCGCGAGTATGCGTCAAACCGGGTCAACGCCTTTGGCCCGCCCCGTACTCATCGCGCGTGAATGGTTCCACCGGCGATATTTCCGATATTCGCTGGGCGCTGCCAGTGTCGTGCAGGATTTGTTGCTCTGAGCGGAGCGCTTGACGGCTTGGCTCGCGGAGGAATCAGTCGCGGCGCGCGACGCAGGCGCCGAAATTCCGGTCCTGCCCGGCACCGGATAGATGTTCGCGAACCTCGTTGCAGCCGAAGAAAGCGCGTAGCAGGTTATCCATCGCGCGGGACTGTATCACTGCGCCAGTCAGCCATCGGGAAATCGTCTCGGCGGCGACGCCGAGTCGTTCGGCGGCTTCCTTCTGCGTGAGGTTCAGTTCACCGAGGTTGGCTCGCATTTGGTCTGGCGTCAGGAGACCAAGCCGATCTCGCAATGCGGCACTTATTTGTTCATCGGCGTCGTTACCGAAACATACGCTCCCGCATTTGTCGCAGCGAATTGCGCACAGATCAGGAATCTGCAGCTTGTAGAGCCTGCCATCATGGTTCTTTTCAAGCGTGTAGGGAATCACCGCCGGCCGAGCTTCCACCTGGCCGCATTTCATGCAGCGAATTGGAAATCTCTTGCGACGTTCGTTTGTCGGCGACATATCGTTGGTGTCCTTCGTCATGGTGACGCTGTCACTCTCTCAACACCTTATACGGGGTGGATATTTACTACGTGAATAACGCAATCCAAAACGTCCTCGTGGTCGTCGAGCACCGTTTCGATGTAGATACGTTGCCCCAGGATGGACAGCCGCATGTCGTAGTGGAACTTCCACCACATGAATTCCTCTCGGGTTTCCTCAACCTGATCGATCTTCCCATTGCAGGCGGCGTGGTTGTGCATCAACTCGTGAATGCGCCTTGTCCCGACACCTGGCAGGTGACGAGACAGGCGATCCAGCGCGCCTTCCTCCCACACGATATAGTCCGTCACATGCGATAGTTCGATCAAGACGCGCCGATAGCGATCCAAAGCCTCCGGATCCTTCACGCTTCCCATGACCGCCTCGATCCAACCACGCTATCCGGTCCATTGGTGACTCCAAAGCCAATTATTCCGCGACTATTGACATATGTCAAGTCGGCACGAACCGCCGCGGACTTGAAATAATTGACATAGCTCATGCCGTTTTCCTCCCGCATCGACGCGCTCCCGCTCTTCCAATACCGTGCCGCGCCCGGCGATCTACACCCGGAAAATCGCCCCGAGTTTCTTTCCCAGCAGCGAATTGGCCGCCACGATCGTCAACGCCAGCAGCACCATCACCCACGCACCCAGGGCGCTGGCGATGTACGCGCCATCGCCGATGCGGCCGCTGAGTTCGAGGATCGCGCGGGTGATCGGGAAATAGGCGGGCTTCTGCGCCAGGATCAGAGAATCGCTCACCTCCAGCATCGCGAAACTGAATGCCAGCATCGCGCCGGCGATCAGGTTCGCCGTCACCAGGGGCAGCGTGATGCTCGACAGCACCCGGCCGGCTGAAGCGCCAAGGTTAGCGGCGGCAAGTTCCAGTTCGACCGGCGTCTGTTGCAATCCGGCCACCAGCGCGCGCACGACATATGGCAGCCGCCGGGCCGCGTAGGCGATGATGAGCAATATCGCCGGATTCTCCTGGACGTCCACCCATGATGGCACGACATGGCCATTGGCGGCATGGCCATTGGCCAGCAGCCATCGCCGGGCATTGACGCTCATCGCCAGATAGCCGAACGACAGGACCAATCCCGGCACAGCCAGCGGCATCATCGTCAATGTGTCAATCACGCGGCGAACGGGCAGGCGGCTGCGAACGATCACGATGGCCGCTGCCAGGCCCAGACCCAGCGCGATGACCGTTGCGGCGGTGGCGTAGCGAATCGAATTGACCACGCTTGCAAAGGCCACGTCATCGGTCATGGCGGTCTTGATGTGCGCCATGGTGAATCGCGAGGGAAGCAACGTGCGATACCAGGCGCCGGTCGCCGTCACGCTGGTCAGAAGGACACCCAGGTGCGGAATGATGGCCAGCAGGAAGACTCCGCCGAACGCGGCCGTCGCCGCAAGGCTCTGCCATCCGCGCAGGCGCGTCGGCGTCGTGGCCGTCGTCGCGCGCGTCGAACCCGTGTCGTATGGCTGACCGAGCAGCAGCTTGCCGATCGCGTACATCGCCGCCGATACCAGAAGCACCACCACGACCAGGGCAAAGGGCAGCGGATTGCCGGAAACATCGGTGATCAGCCGGAAGACCTGCACCGGCGTGATGGTTTCGAAATCGAAAATGAGCGGCGTGCCGAGTTCGGTAAAGCTCCAGATCAGCGTCAACGTCGCGCCGGCGAACAGGCCCGGGCGGATCAGGGGCAGCGTGATCCGACGCAATATCGTCCACCGGCTGGCGCCCAGATTCGCCGCCGCCTGCTCCATCGCCGGATCGAGATTCGCCAGCGATGCCTGCACGTTCAGCAGCATCACCGGATAAAGATGCAGCGTCTCGACGAAAATCACTCCCACCAGCCGATACCGGCCCAGCCAGTCAATCCCCGCTCCCTGGCCATGGCCCAGCAGAACAGTCAGCGGTCCGAGCCGGCCCAGTATCAATCGCAGCCCCAATCCGCCGACGAACGGCGGGAGAATCAGCGGCAGCAGCAGCAATCCCCCCAGCCATCGCCGGCCGGGAAATTCATACCGCACGGTGAGAATCGCCAGCGGCACGGTGAGTGCCGCGCACAGGAAGGTGACGCTGGCACCGACGGCCACGGCGTTGAACAATCCACGCATGAGCGTCGAATCCGAAACAATGAGCTTCACGTACGCCAGCGTGAAGCCGCCATCCTTATCGAGAAAACCTGTTCCCAGAACCTGCACGATGGGCAGGATCAGAAACAATCCGAGAAAGACAAAGAGAACGCACGCCAATATCCAATGCACCCGATCCGACCGCGCGCTACCCGGCCGGCGGGCGCCGTCGTCGCGGTCCTTGCGAATCGCGCGGCCCGCATCAGTTGTCGGCACGCCATGGCTCATGGATTCACCCCGGCGGCGGCGCCGACATCACGATAGTGTTTGGCAAATTTCTCCGCCCAGTCGATGCGCTTGCGGGCAAGCCATATATCGACATTGGCCTTCTGCGCTTTCTTGTCCTTCGTGTACTGCTGCAAATCTGCAAGCGTCACGGGAATATTCGCCAGCCGTGCCAACAGTTCCGCCCGCCGGGTCGGATCACTCACCGCCACAATCCGCCGGTACGCGGCCGTCAGATCGTCGCGAGAATCGATCCATGCCGCGCCCCAGATCGCGACGGTGTCGGTCTGCATGGCGCTCCACGCCCCGCGCTGATTGAAGCCGCCGGCCAACTCAAATGGATTGATTGGATCGGCCCAGCCGGTCTGGTCGCCATACAAATCGCGGCGGATGGGCGATCGCCGCAACGCCCGGTCCACCGGCCCGCCCGGCTCGCCCGCTCTCAGATCCCACAGCAATTGTCCTGGTTTGGACAGGACGAATTCGATGAAATGCATCGCCAATTCGAGCTTTCGGCCCACCACGCCATACGGAATCGCCAGTGAATCGGGCGTGATGGCGGTGGCGGCCTTGGGACTGACGTATATGGCGCGGTCTGTGCCCACGGTCTGCGATTCAACGCGGCCGAAAAAGTCGATGGCGATTCCCGCGGCCGCTTCGCCATTTCCCACATCCGTTGGAACCACCGTCCCGGAATCCGTGAAGTAGCGAGCGTTGGCCGCTATCAGGACCAGCCGGTCCATTCCCGTTTTCCAGCCCACGGCCAAGGCGGCGTTGTATCCGGCATCGCCCGACATTTGCGTGGTCGGCATTTTTGCCACATCCGGATGCGCCGCCAGATACGCCGATTCCGCGTCCGCCATGGCCCGTTGCAGCACCATCATGTAGGCTGCGGCCGATGATCCGCTGTGCGTCGGATCGGCCAGCGCCAGAAGTCCCGCGAAACGCGGATCGGTCAGGTCTGTCCAGGTCTGCGGCCCCGAAACGCCGATGTGCTGGCAAATATCCGGGTTGTAAACAATCCCAAAGCTGCTCAGGCACCCGCCAATCCAGTAGACCGGCTGCTCCGTCCCGTTGGCATCGACACTCCAATCGTACAGCCGCACACCGGCCAGCTTGGGGTCGGGAAAGACCTCATGCAGGAAAGCCGGATCGATCGGGATCGGCTTGATGATGCCCTTGGGCTTAAGCGCCTGATCGAACATGAAATCCCCGCCGCCGAAGATCAGGTCGATCTCCGGATGAATTTCTGATTCCGGCAGATGATCTCCGGCCGCATCGCGATCAGAGCGGTCAATGGTTTCCAGTTGCCGCTGAATGTCCGCTGTCCCGCCTACCGCGCGATAGTCAATCTGCACCGCCGTTCCATAGGTCTTGAGATGCCAGGCCGAAAACGCGCGGGCAAATTCGTTGCGGATGTCCACATTGTCCGGCGTGATGACCACGAGCGTCTCGGCTCCGGCCGCGGGAGCCGCCGAGGATGCAACCCCCAGCCACGAGCGCGTTAGCAGCGGCACCGCCAGCACCAACGCAAAACCGAAAATAGCCAGGTATCGCGTCATTATTGAGCGAACGGTTCCGACAGCATTTGAACGTCCGCCGCATTAAAGCTCACCAACATCTTGTTGGGCGGATCGAACAGCGGCGGTGTCGCCATCGCGCGCAGCCGCAACGCGGACATTTCCAGCGTGTGCTCGCTGGCCTCGCCAAGAAACGTTGAATCGACGACCCGTCCGACGTAGCGATTGATCGGATCGGCGGCCGTCGCGCTGCCAGTGGGCGGCGCCACCGAGGCGAGCGGACTCAGATGGACTTGTTCCGGACGGATGCACAATGTGACAGTGCTGCTGACAGCCAGTTGATCCGGGTCGGGGGCGAGAACATCACCTAAACCCGTATGAACCTGGGCAAACCCGCCCAAATTTGCGACGACCCGGCCCTTGAGCAGATTCGCCTGACCGATGAAATCGGCGACGAAACTATTTTGGGGCTTGCCATACAATTCGGCCGGCGTGCCGATCTGGCGAACCCGGCCGTCCTGCATCACCGCGATCCGGTCGGCGATCGACAGGGCTTCCTTCTGATCGTGCGTGACGTAGATCGTCGTGAATCCCCCTTCCTTGCATATCCGCCGAATATCGCTTCGCATCTGCAATCGCAACTTCGCGTCCAGATTGCTCAGAGGCTCATCGAGCAACAGGCAAGCCGGCCGCACCGCCATCGCCCGCGCCAGCGCCACACGCTGCTGTTGCCCGCCGGACAGCTCGGCCGGTTTGCGATCGGCCTCGGCGGTAAGATGCACCAGTTCCAGCGCTGCCTCGACCTGCCGCCTCGCCGCATCCGCCGCCACGCCACGCACTGACAGGCCAAATCCCACGTTCTGCCGCACGGTCATGTGCGGCCACAGTGCGTAGCTTTGAAATACCATGACGGCGTTACGATTTCTCGTATCGACGGCTGTAACGTCGCGATCGTCGAAGAAGACTCGCCCGCGCGACGGTTCGAGTAAGCCGGCAACCAGTCGCAAGAGCGTACTCTTGCCGCAGCCGCTGGGGCCCAAAAGGAAAAACAGTTCTCCCGGTGCGATGGCGAAATCGACATCCGCCAGCGCCAGCAGGCCGCCAAACGATTTCGAGATGTGCTCAAAGCGAACGCCGGTCATGAGTCCGGCATTATATCGAATGATATGTGTGGATTGCGCTAAGGCGAAACGGAACCGTCAACCGGCCACCGTTCACGACCCGCGCCGCTGGGCCGCGGCTAACGCGTGAATGACCTGGTTGCTGACGCACGCATCGCGCAGTTGCACCTCGTTGGCGGCCGTCAGGCGAAAGACCGCATCGCTGTGTTCGATGCGCCAAACGATCACATCGTTGCTGACACCCTGGGCGGTCCATTCGATAACATCGCGCATGGTGAAGGCCGTAAGAGCGGCCGGCGTGATCCCACTGGCAGAAGCCTCGACCACCGGGGATGCGTACTGGGCCTGCGCATAATCCGGCTCTGCTGCCGCGACGGCCAATGGCGCGGCAAGCGAATCCTGCCTATCCACCGCGGCCGACGATTGAGCCGGCAATGCGGCGTTCGGTGCTACCGTTGAACTCTGACAACCGACGCAAAAAAGAACCACTGCGGCAAGCGCAACACAACTGCCGATAACGCGGAACATTTTCTCTGCTCTACTTCCGGGATCATTTCCCAAGGCTCCATCTCGGAGACCAAAGTATTGTACCCCGTCTTCGGCCGATTTGCGCATCGACGTCCGAGTTCATGACAGTGCCGAGCGAGATTCGCAAAAGCCTGACCGCTCACACGCTTCCATAACTGATTGTTATAGCTATATTTACAGATGGCACATTGGGACAATCACAAGGTGATCGCCAACGTGCAGATTCTGTAAAAATAGGTAATTTATGCCGGATGCGCGCCCTACCGCTAAGTCCGGTAAGCCGCCAATTTGCGACCTCGGCATCCCCGCGTAGACACCCCAATCTTCCTCAGTGCTCAATGCCGCTCCGGCTTCGGATCGCGGCTCATCAGGGCGCTGAGCGCGTTGAGCACATCCAAACCTTCGAACAGGATCGCATGCACCGCGGCAGTGATCGGCATCTCCACCTTGAACCGGTTCGATAGCTGCATCACCGACTTGGTCGTGGTCACGCCTTCGGCGACACTTTCCATGCCACCCAGCACATCCTCCAACTTCCGGCCGCGTCCGACCTCTTCCCCCACGTGCCGGTTGCGACCCTCCGGACTGACGCAGGTAGTGATCAAGTCTCCCAATCCCGCCAAGCCGTGAAATGTCGATTCGCTCGCCCCCATCGCCAGACCCAGCCGCGTGATCTCCACCAACCCGCGCGTCACCAAGGCCGCCTTTGCGTTGTTTCCCGCCGCCAGACCATCCAGAATGCCCGCCGCAATCGCAATCACGTTCTTGGTTGCTCCGGCCAGTTCGGTTCCGATGATGTCCGTGTTGGTGTAGATGCGAAACCACTGCGTCGAGAACACCGACTGCGTCCGCTGCGCCAGATCCGCATCCTCACTGGCCGCCACCGCCGTCGCCGGCAGATAGCGCGCAATCTCCATCGCGATATTCGGCCCCGACAAAGCCGCCAGCATGGTCTTCTTCGGCTGCAGCACATCGGCGATGATCTGCGTCGGTCGCATCAGCGTATTGTTCTCGATCCCCTTGGCCACCGAAACAATCGGCACCCCCGCCGGCACATACGGCCGCAGACGGGTCCACGTACTCCGCATATATTGCGTCGGCACGGCCGACAGGATGAGCGTCGCCCCATCAAAGCAATCGGCATCATTGGCGGTAAGGCGGACCGAGGCTGGAATGCGCACTCCTTTGAGGAGGCGCGCATTCTCCCGGTTCTGGATCAACCGCTCGATCGCCTCCTCGAACGCCCCCCACATCGTGACCTGATGCCCGCCGCGGCTCAGCAAAATCGAACACACTGTCCCCATCGCCCCGTCGCCGACAATGGTAACTCGTTCTGTCATATCCCGTCGAAGGTTATACGATCATGGCCAACAAATCGAGAGACTGAAGCAGAGACTGAAGCGGATGTCGTCGCTGGTCATTTGGCCAAGAGACCCAGCTTAACAGTCGTCGCCATTTCCTTTACGATGATGGCTATTGGGCAATGGAGTTCTGATTGCTGTTTGCGAGTACGATGGGCAATGTGGAGCACCAAGACGACAAGTACCTGGGCCTGATCCGCGACGCCCTGCGCGTCTGCCTGAACTATAAGCCCGCCTTCGGCCACGGCAAAGGCGACGGCATTTCGCTCGAACACTTCCAGCAGATCTATAGGGAGGATGAGTTCTATTCGTGGTTCGGACTGGACTCGCCCTTGGTCTACGCGGCTCACAAGGCCGCTGGGGGGATGACCTCCGTTTACAGGCAGATTGGGCTGGGCTGCCAGTTGTTGTTCCAAAACGTCTTGCGAGATGCGCTTGGCCTTAGCGCCGCAGATGCCACCTGGTCCTACAAGGTCAAGGCCAGAGGCACCAAGGCGCGCACGTTGGCGCTGGACGGCCGGATTCCGCTCGACAAAATCGCGGCAGGCCCGGTCAGCCAGCGCGTTGAGTCCTGGCTAGCCGACGCCGCTGCGAGTGTGGGACTTCGGGGAAAGAACGCCGATGGTCTGGAGGGTTGCGTGTTCGAGGTTCGCCAGGGATACAAGAGCAATGACGCCAAGCGGCAAAACGCGGATGTGTCCAACGCGGCCAACGCTTTTGCTCACCGTTACCTGCCTGTGATGCTGCTTTTCTCCGTGCAGATTCCCGATAGCCTCGCGGCGCGGTACCAGCGGGCGCACTGGCTCATCCTGCGTGGGACCGCTGGCGGCACCGTGACCGACTCCACTTACGTCTTCTGCCGCGAAACGCTGCGCTATGACCTCGCCGCGTTCTTCCGACGGAACTCGGGGGCGATTAAGGCTGAAACGCTGGCCGTATTCGAGGGATTGCTGAAATGAGCACCGACCTCTTTGGCGATCCAGTTGCCAACGGCAAGCCCCTTGTCGGGCTGGGCAGCCGCGATCATCTGACCTTCCGCGGCAACGTTTCGCTCGGGCGACACGGCTGGCTTCGTTTGACGCCTGCCTATTCTCTGCGGCTGGTTCAGGAACTGCTCAAGAAGTCTGGCCCCAATGAGTTCGTGCTCGATCCCTTTTCTGGCACGGGCACGACTCCGCTCGCCTGTGCCTCGCTGGGAATCCGGTGCCACGCCGTGGACATCAATCCATTCCTGGTCTGGCTCGGCAACCTCAAACTGACTTGCTTCAAAAAGGAGGCCGCGCTAGCGGTGAAGGTCGCCGCTGCGGGCATAGCGGACGGGGCTCGCGATCCCGACTCCGGCGCTTGGAAGCCCGATCTGCACCAGATCGACAAGTGGTGGGATGCGCCCACTCTGCAAACCCTGGCCGCACTTTGCGATGGCATCCGCAAATTATCGCCCGGCCGAACCGATGGTGCTGTGGACCTCCTCCGCGTCGCATTCTGTCGAGCGATGATCCAGTCCGCCAACGTTTCCTTCGGCCACCAATCCATGTCCTTCAAGAAGAATGGCAAAGATGCCGAATTGGTTCCCGAGACTCCGAGTCGCACTGCCAGGCGAATCGCCGATGCCTTTCTGGCCGCCGCCAATGAAATAGCCGACAGCATTGCAGTTGATCCACCAATCGCGGAATGCCGCGTGTTCCTCGGAGATTCACGCGATATTCCCAACGCTCTTCCCGCTGGTGAGCGCCGATACACGGCCGTCATCACCTCGCCGCCCTATCCCAACCGAATGAGCTACATCCGCGAGCTTCGGCCCTATATGTACTGGCTTGGCTACCTCTCTGACGGCCGCGCCGCCGGCGAGCTTGATTGGAAGGCCATTGGCGGCACGTGGGGCTGTGCTACGAGTATGCTCGGCGCATGGACGCCCAGCGCCCGAAGGGACATTCCATTCCCGCAATTCGACCGCATCATCCGTGACATCGGCAACGGCCACCCGCTTCTGGGCCGGTACGTGCATAAGTATTTTGAGGATATTAAGACTCACGTCTCTAGTTTGAAGACAACACTTGCTTCAGGCGCTCGCTGCCAT
>Ga0181517_10006484_pt1 | contig 10007 bp, 8 predicted proteins | sample PEATcosm2014_Bin_31_FD_119748 | JGI IMG/M metagenome (GOLD analysis project Ga0181517, IMG submission 119748) | Peatland microbial communities from MTU Mesocosm Facility, Houghton, MI, USA - PEATcosm2014_Bin01_30_metaG | ecosystem: Environmental > Terrestrial > Soil > Wetlands > Peat | place... | reverse complement strand
CGCGGCGCGGCTCGTCGACGAGCTCCGCGAGAGCTTCGGCCGACTGTCGCATCGTTTCGAGGAGCTTTCCTTTTCCCTGACTCTCTCCGCGGGAATTGCGTCCTACCCCGATTTCGTCGGGCCGGCCGATATGATCGAAGCCGCCGACCGGGCGCTGCGCAGGTCCAAGGATCTCGGCCGCGACAGGGTGAGCGTCGAATCCCCGACCAGCCTGCGCTATGCCATAACCTGAGGCGGCCAGGGACTGCGGCCGCGGCGCCGGGCTCGGGCCAGCTCCCGCCATCGCAGCGAGACGAAGGCTCCCGGGATGCGGTCTCGCTCAGGGCCGATGCGCAAAGCGAGGAGGGCGAGCGAGCAATCGCCGAATGCCGCTCGAGGCGGAGGCATTCCCTCGGCGACGCTCAGCGCCATGCTCGGGTCGGCGGGACGGCAGAGGAAGACGCCCACGCCCGTCTCCAGCGGCGGCGCGGTCAATGGCGCCAGACCCCCTGCGCGCAAGGCCTGGGCCGCGCGCGAGCAGAGCTCCTCCAGGGGCCCGCCGAGCGCCAGATACAGTAGACCGCCCGAGACGACCGGCGCCGCCGAGGAAAAAGAACCGCCGATTCCCTTCCAGCATCCTTCGAGCTCGCGAGTCGCCAACCGACCCCCCGGCGAGGCGAAGGCCAAAGGGACCATCTCGGGAAAGGCGAGGGCTGAAGCCTCGCCGAGCCGGGAGAAGAGCCCACGCCTGAACAGCGCCAGATCCCGCGCGACATTGCCCGGCGGCAGCAGGGCGATCACCAGGCCCGAACCCTCCGTCCCGGGCTCGCGAACTCCGCCTTCGATTTGCTTTTGCACGTTTCCATGATACAATCGTTCGCGATGAAACGGAAAGTCGAGCGCCTGGCGCAGTCCATAACCGACGCGATCTCGACCTGGGACTCGGTCGAATGCGTGACGCTTGGAGAGCACTCGGAATCGGACGTCCTCGATCCCTATTTCGCGCTGGTGATCGACGTCTACCTACGAGCCGCTCCCCCCATGGTCGATGAGCGCCACGGCGCCTTCGCGAGGGCCGTGGGCCAGCCGGGCGCCTTCGAGAGCTCGGCGTCGCGATCCAAAGATCGCTTTTTCATAGACGGGCTGCCGGTACGCGTCGAGTACAAGAGCGTGGCGATGGTCGACGACGTCGTGGGCCGCTGCAAGGGGCCCGATTCGCAGATAGTATGGATCTTCAAGAATTCCGGCACCTACATGTTCTATCGTCTTATCAATTCCCGCATCCTGTATCAGAAGAGCGAATGGGTGCGGGATGTCAGGCGGGAGCTGGCGAAGCTTCCCGATACCTTCTGGGAGGGGCTCGGCGAGGCCTGCCTGGCGAAGATGGAGCATTACCTCGCCGACCTCGGAGCCGCCTCGTTCAGCGACGACGGATATTTCTATAGTGTGTCCATGGCGGGCTTCATCCGATACGCCGCCGCGGCCCTCTTCACCGCGAACAGGCGATTCGAACCCTCGCACCGCTACGTGTCGACCCAGCTCCACGAGCTCGCGTCCCTGCCCGACGATCTCCTGGGGCGATGGGAGACTCTGCTCCGCTCCGATCTGGACATAAGCCGCAACCAGAAATACGAAGTCGCCGAGCTCATCGCGCGAAGCGTCCTGGCATTGAGATGAGGTAGGCTAAGCCGACGTCGCTCGCTATGTCTCCGTCAAACGCTCGCGCGTCGGCTTAGCCGACATCGCTCGCTATGTCTCCGACTGTTCCGAGAGGGCTTCGTTGACGGTCTCCACCGCCCAGGAGCGCGTCATCTCGAGGAGGGAGGCCGCGTCCATCCCCCCGGGCCCGGCCTCGCGCTGGAAGGCGCTGGCCGAGGGAAGCAGGGTGGTCCAGAGGTCTCTCTGCTCGGGACCGAGCGATCCCAGGTAGCTGATGGCCGGATCGCGGGGCGGGGGCAGGGCGCGCAGGTCGGCCGCATAGCGCGCGAGAAAATCGGAGGCCGGGCAGGGCGCTTTCCCCGCGGCGAACAATCGGCGAAGTTTGGTCTCCCGCCTGGGTAAGCCTCGGGGCGTCCTGATGAGCACTCCCTTGCCCGCAAGGGGGATTATCTCCATCGGCGATCGGGAGGCGAAGCGCTCGAGGTGCTCGCGGTAGGCCATGAGGGGCTTGGTCAGGTAACGCGAGTAGGTCTCGCCGGAAGGGCCTTGGCCCGTCTCCTTTTCCAGGTCCGAGCCTCGGAAGAGGAAGCCCGAGAAGAGGGACTCGAGAGGGGAGAGCCTCGATTGAGACCGCCCGAAGTATCCATATATGTAGGTGCCGCGCGCGTAGCTCTTGCCTTCGGGATAGGAGAAATCGGCGCCCGCGAGGAGGGTCGACTCCGCGCCGAGGGCCTCGGCGAGCGAGAGGGCGGCGTGAGTCACGTTGCCTCCCGACGTGTCGAGAGCCGGGAAGGGCCTCCATCTGGCCGAGACATAGGCGCAGAAGGGGTGGCCGGATGTGAAGAAGCGAACGGAGTCACCCAGACGGCAAAGAGTGGCGGGAGAGGCGAGGTCGAGTACGAGGGGGAGGCCGTCGGCCAGCCCGCCGAGGAAATGGTAATAGCTGATGTGCTGGCAGTCGATGGACACGACAGCGTCGGGGATGAGGTCCCTCCCGACGAGGGAGGGAAAGCTCGTGTCGGTGGCGATCAGGAAGGCGCCTCCCTCCTTCGCCTCCCGTAACGCGGGAATCTGATCCTCGAGCGAAGGGCCGGCGGCGGCGACGGCGGCTTTACGCACGGGAGGCATGGGCGCGGAATATCTCTCCGCCGAGAAGAGGTTGCGGACCGCGTTCTTGAACCAGAGCTTCCCGAAGAAGGCCTGGACGCTGTAGTCGTCCGATATGCTGCCCAGCACGGCCTTGAGGCTGTCGGCCGCGTTCCCGAAAGCCTCGGGCGAGAGGTCCACTCGGCCGCGCAGAGGCAGACTCCGTATGTCGCCCGAAAGCGGGGGCAGGTACAGCGACAGTATGGTCTCCCTCAGCTCTTCGGGGCTCGGGTCCAGGAGGAGGGAGATGCGCTCGTCGATGAAGAGATCCGATAGGTCTATCTCCTCGAGGAGGGCGCGGAGCATGGGAGCCGAGTACTCGACGACAAGGAGCCCGGTCGTCGCGCTCGACGCCATGTAGCGTTTGAGCAGGTAGGCGGCGCCCAGGCCGAAGGCGACTATGAAGCCGTCCGCCGGCTGCGCCCGTTCCAGCCTCTCCGCCTCGCGCTCGGGATCGACCAGGGAATGCATCGGAGAATCCCTGCCGTCGCGGCTCACGACCGGGACCGGCGCTCCGCTCCTCGCCGCGCGCATCGAGAGAGAGGGATCGGGCGCGGCGTCGAGCAGCCTGTCGCCGAGGCTCCGGTCCGAACGCGAGAGGGCCAGTAGGTTGCGGCGGAATACAAGATCGCTCACGGCGCGAACCTCTCCTCGAGAGCCGACAGGAAGACCTCGCATCTCGAGGCGAGGTCCCGAGCGGCAGCGCCCGGCTCTCCGCCCGCCAGGATGGCGCGCCTGGCCGCCGCGTAATCGACCAGGTCTATGGACCTCATCAGTTCGGCGACGAGCCGGTCGGTGGGGAACAGGCCCCGCGACATCGCGGCGGCGGTGTCCCCCGCGAGCTCGCGCCAGGACGCTATCCGCGATGCCAGTATCGAGAGGCGATCGTCCCTGTCGGGAAGGATCGTCGCCTCGAGGCGTAGATCGGCCGCCCCCGATCCGCCGTCGCCCGCCATCGCCTCGATCCCCTCGAAGTCGATTTCCTCGAATCCCCGCAGGCGTACCGGCGACGGGCCCAATCGGAAGAGCCTGCCCGCGAACAGCGAGGAATCGAGAGAAAGCGCGGAAGCGTAGGATGCGAGGCTGCGGGAGCTCCGCCACGGCTTCTCGGGCAACGCGATAGGCGAGGATTCGACGTCCCTCTCCCAGGCTCCTCCTTCGAGTGGGTCGAGGCGGGAAGGCTTCGAAGAAATGAAAGCTTCGAAGCCGTGGGGGCGCGCGTGATCGATTCCGCCGAATGACGCGAGGTCCAGACCGGCGGCGATGATCGGGCCCCGGCTCAATCTTCCGGCCAGGAATATCGCCGAGCCGCTCACCGTGCCGTGAGGCGGTACCGCGAGCGAGGGACCCAGATGGGGCAGGAGCTCGGTCTCGGCGAAAGAACCCTGGTCGAGGAGGACGAGGCCGGTCCCGCGATAGAGCGAGGACGAGGGCAGGGCGGTCAGAGGCGCGGCGAGGGGAAGGGGTCGCGAGGCAAGGGGGTAGAGGTGGAGGCGGCTCCAGTATCCGCCGTCGGTGGCGACGACGATATCCGGCTCGAAACCGGCGAAACGGCAGGCCGAGAGCGCGGAGGAAACGGCGATTATCGCGAAGCGTCCTTTGAATCGGGCGAGTCCGCGCAATGACTGTCCGAGGCTGGGACCGGCGGCCGCGACGAGGATAGGCGTGTCCGAGTGCGGGGCGGTCAAGGCCCGCTCGGCGAGGACGAACGAAGCGCAGGCGTTCGCGATCCACCTTCGCCCGGAGGACTTGACGGTGGCGGCGGAGGAGGCGAGCCGATCGAGGGACTCCCTGACGGCGGCTCTAGCGGCGATGGCCTGGTCGGGGAAGGCGCGGGTGGCGGGTTCCCATTCGAGCACTTTGACTCCCGAAACGGCATCCTCGTCCAGGACCGAGTCGAGAAAAGCTTCCAGCGACGTGCCCGAGCCCGGATACCACGACGCATCGGCGCGGCCGACGCTCGCGTCGACGAAAAGCTCGGAGTATTGCACGGCTACGATGCGGGCGCCGGGAAGCAGGCTTCTCACTGCCGGGCTGAGGTAGTCGAGACAGGGGCCGAGGAGAAGGACGTGCGAGGGCTTGGATGAAGATAACTCCGATTCGACGAAGCGACGGGCCTCCTGTTCGGGATCGTAGCGGGAGTGGAGCCGAACGCCTTCGGCGGATATGGAGGGTCGTCCGCTTCGCGAAGGGCCTATGGAAAAGTCCATTATCGGGAAAGGAAGGCCGACAGCTCCCTATGGGCCAGCTCGGAGGAAGGCACGAATCCCGCAGCCCGCCCTTCCGGCAAGGCTCCGGACGCGAGGAAGGGAAGTATCCGCCTCAGCGTCTTCCTGAGCTGGAATAGCGCGAGGTCAGGATCGATCGGCGAGGCGGAGCCGAGCGCGCAGGCGACCGAAAGCTCGCCGTAGGCCGCGGTCGCTCCGCCGAGGGACAGTATCCTGGCGCAGGCGGAGAGGAAGGCGGAGCGGACCGCGTCCGCTTTCAGCCCGCGAAGCCGTGTCTCGTCCCGGGCATAGTAGTCGGTGAGGTCGAAGGAGAAGGCGGAGGCGTAGGGGTACTTGCGCGACGCGTCGATCAGGACCCGCGCGGGGTCGGAAGAGGGGATCGCGATGGGCGAAGGCGGCAAGGAATCGCCGGCGCGCGCCAGGAGGGATCCGATCATGGCCAGGGTCGCCTCGGACGATGAGTCGAGGGAGGGATCGTGATAGACCCACAGACCCACGAAATCCGACTCGGGCACCATGGCCGCCGCTCGAAGGCTCAAGGACAGGGGAACGCCCAGGATCGGCGCGAGCAGGGCCTTCGCCTCCTTTCCCAGGGCCTCGGCGCCCATGTGCGAGGATGAGGCGAAGGACATCGGGATGCCGTCTTCGGTGCCGGAGGGGAAGCCGTTCTGCGCGGCGGGGACTAGGAATTCCCCGCGCGGAAGAAACAGCGAAAGGGCGGAGAGGGGGATCGACTCGGAAACGGCGCACCAGGCCGCGAGGAGGGAATCGCCGTAGGGAGGGAGGGACGCGAGGCGGCGCATGAGCGCGTCCGGGTCGGACAGGGAGAAATCGGCACGCTGCGCGGGGTCGGCCTCGGAAGGCTCGCCGGGCAGGACCGCGGCCTGCGCGGCTACGGCGCGCGAGAAGAGACTGGCACCGGCCTCAGAGCTGCTGGATCCCGAACCTCGAATCGCCTTCTCAAGGAGGCTCATCTCACACCAAGCCCAATTCCTCGAACAGCTTTTTGTAGGTATCGAAATACTCGGAGTTGGCGAATTCCTCGATCTTGTCTTCGGGCAGGGAGTCCAGGAGCTTGTCGAGGTAGGACAGGACGCTCCTGATCTCGGATTTCAGCCGGTCGCCGTCGCCGCCCGCGGAGGGCTCCGCCGCCTGTTTCGCGGCCGCCGGAGCATCGTGAGGAGGAGCGGCGCCTGCGGGAGGACGTGAGGGTGCGAGGTCGGGGACCGTCTCCTCCTCGGCTTCGAGGACGAGATCCTCCTCCTCATCCAGGGGAAGGTCGCGGCCGCGGGGCGCCGGCGGCTCGGAGGGAAAGGCGGCCGAGAGGCCGGAATCGGAGAAGGCGTCGATCTCCTCGAGCTCCGAGGGCTCGGAGGAGGAGAGGGATTCGATCCCCTCTTCGTGGAGGTTGATCTCGGAGAAATTGGGCTCTTCGACCTCGGGGACGGGCTCCAGGAATTCGGCTTCGACGACGGACTCTTCGGCGGCGTAGCCGGGCCCTGCTTCGATGCCGAGCGTGAGCTCCTCGGAGGAGGAATTCTGCTCGGAGGCGAGGGGCAGTTCCTCGTCTATCTCGGGGCGGGGCTCGAGCTCCTCGGGCTCCAGGTCGAACTCCGAGAGATCGGGCTCGACGAGAGGCTCGTCTCCCAATGGCGCGCCTCCGAGCTCCATGCCGGCGTCGATGCCCTCGAGGTAGGAAGTGTCATCCGGAGCGGGCGTCATCGGCTTGACGCCTTCCTCCACCACCAGGCTGAGCACTTCGGTCTCGGGCTCGAGACTTTCGAGCCCGATTTCGTCGACGCTGTCGGCTTGGCCGATCCTGACTTCCTCGATGGCCGGCTTCGCCTCCTGCCGGGCCGGATCGCCCGACGCGACGGAGGAGTAATCGCCCGACTCCGGCAGGAGGGTCTCGTCGAGGAGGCTGCCGCTTTCGAGCGAGGAGGACTCGGGAGGGAGGATCTCGGACTCGAGATCCAGGGGCTCCTCGGCCTCGGCGATCTCCTCGGTAAAATCCGCCGTATTGAGGATATTGTCCAACTCGTCGCCGGTGAGCGCGATGGTCTCGTCTTCCTCGTCGTCGAAGAACCCGCCGGTGGGGCCCGATTCCTCGCCCTCGTCGGGAGCGGCTTCCGCGGCCCTTTTGGCGGCGGGCTCGGCGGATTTCATGACATCGCCGATTTGGGTCTTCAGGGAGATGAGCTCGCCGCGGATCGAAGAAAGCTCATCGGCGATCTTGAGGAGTATCTCCGTGGAGAGATCGGGCTTGGGCGTGGTCCGCGAGCTCGCAGTCCCCGAAGGAGGGGCGGACAGCTCGCGCTCGACCGCCGAAACGTCGTCGAACCCGTCGTTGATGGACTGCGGGTTCGAAGCGGGCGCGGCGTCGTCGGGAGCGAGGAAATCGTCGAAATCGGTGACGGCCTCGAAACCCGCCTCCGGCGGGGCCGGCCGCAAAGTGTCGTCGGAGCCGGACGCCGAGCCGTCGTCGAAATGGAGATCGATATCGAGAGGCTCGAAGTCGATGGAGGACTCCGGCGCCTTCGGGGCGGAGGCCGTCTCTTCGGCGCCGAGGAATTCCGAGGTGACGTCGTCGAGGCCCGAATCGGGCGTCCGCGTCTCCGCGGGCTCAGGCTCCTCTACGAGGTCGAGGAAATCGGAAGAGACGTCCTCGATGGCGCCGAGCTGGGCGGCGCCGTCCGTCTCCGCGCCGCCGCTCAAGCCTTCGACGCTGTCCATGTCGATCTCGACGCCGGGGTGGATGGCCGAGGGGCCGCGGGAGACTTCGATGTCCTCGAGGGAGATGTCGATGCTGCCCGACGGGATGTCGTCGACCTCTTCCATGACCGGCCTGGATTCCGGCTCGAGGAGGGAATCGTCGAGCGCAGGCATGTCCTCTATATCCGGCAAGGGGCCCGATTCTTCGGAGGATGACCCGGAAGAAGCCTCGAATTCGGAGTCGAAAGAGCCGAGGAGCTTCTCCTCGTCCTCGGAAAGAAACGATTCTTCCGGTAGGGAGGCCGTATCCCGGGGAAGGTCGAAATCCAAGTCCTCAGAGCCGGGGACGGCGACTTCCTCGAAGACATCCTGCGGCTCCGCCTTGACCCAAACGCCGTATTGCTCGAGTTCACCCTTCGGTGCCCCGGAACGCGGCGATGCGCTCTTGGGATCTGGATCGGGACGTATGGCCATGGCAACTCCGTGTTACAGGCGGTCGTTAGTACAATATCGGCAGTTCGGCGCCGCCCATTAACGAAGCTTCGATCCCTTTGAGGGCCGAAATCCCGGGACGAGCGGCATTCTGAGGCCGATAACCACTCTAAGCGTCGATGTGAGGGTTGTCAATAATCGCTTCGGGGATGGCGGATACGAATAAAGCCCGAAGCCCGGAAGGCCGTAAATTAACTTTGATGAGCCTCATGTACGCGACCGGCGCGAGGGATTCGTCAAGGTCGAATCGGCGCGGAGCTTCTCGCTTCGGCTTTCACCTCATGATCTCGCTGTACGCCGGATTTTCGGTCTATTGCCTGCTCTCGCTCCTCCTCGGTCCGGCGGGGATATCCACGTACCGCCGCCTCGAGGCGCGGAAGGCGGCCATGGAGGCGAATCTCGCCGAGCTCGGGACTATCCGGCAAAGCCTCGATACCGAGCTTGAATCGCTCAAATCGGATCCCGACAGGATCGCGCTCGAGGCGCGAAGCCTCGGTTATCTCCGAAAAGACGAAACGGCAATCATCTTGGGTGAAAAGACCGAGAAAATACGACCGATAGTCACGGGCAAAGTCTTACTATATATAGAACCCGCCGCCTTGAACGACTTGGAGATCAAAGAGATTTCCTTCGGAGTCTTCCTGGCGGTCCTGGCCATCCTGTCGAGCCCTCGAAGCTCGGCCGTCTCGCGCAGGCGCGCCTCTCCTCGTTAGGGCCTCAGCGGTAGAGCCTGGTCCAGACGGCGTCGCGAACATAATTATTGTCCAGCGATACCGCTCCTTTGTCGTTCACGTTGACGTATACGGACTCTTTGACCCCGTTCAGACTGTCGCCGTCGGTCGACAGCGAGAAAACCCACCGCCAGGGTCTGGCAGCCGCGGAGACGATCCTCGCCGACTTCGGGTCCAGGCCTGGACGGTAGAAGTCCGGCGAATTCGGCTGATCCTGGAGGATGACGACCGTCCCCCCCTCGATCGTCGCCTTCAGCACCATGCGAGCGCCGGAGGCGAGCACCGCGAAGCCTCTGCCGTCGGGAAGTATGGAGACCCTGTCGACGTTCTTGTCGCCCTTCCAGGTTCCGGCGACGAGACCGAGGCTCGGGGCGGGGTTCGCGGGAGGGCGCGCCTGGACCGATGTCGCCGATGCCGGGGGCGCGGGCATGGGTATCGTCGTCGCGCCTGTCGGCGAGGAAACCGAGCCGTCCTGCGGTTTCTCGAAGAGGCTTCGCGTAAGCCTGCGGGACGCCAGGATGAGATCGTTCACGGAAGAAAAGGGCTCGGCGACGCTCTTCTTCACGCTGCTCGCGACTTTGGTCACGCTCAATGTGAAGACCAGCAGAGTGCCTACGCGATTGGCCTCGGCAGAGAGGATATAGTCGGCGGTCAGGGGAGTCAGGTCCTTGGCCACGCCGAGCTGGACGGCCGTCTCCTCCTCCTCGAGCGAGAGCTCCTGGCCGCTCTCGTCGATGACTCTGAACATCTTGAGCTCGATGACGTAGCTCGTGACGAGGTCCCGGAGGGCGGCGGCTTCTCCCTGCTCCAAGCCGTCTCCTCCGAAGGCGGCGACACGGAGCACTCGCAGCTGCTCCTGGGCTCCGGCGCCGCGGGCGAAGGCCAAGACTAGGATGGGAAGGGAGAGGACGAGGAGCCGTCGCTTGCCGCGCATCGTTTCCTCCTGGGCCATCGCCTAGTTAAGGATACCGCTTTGCGTATCGGGAGTCTGCCCGCTCTGGCCGGGATTGGAATCCCCTCCAGAACCGGCGGCGGTCGTATCGCCCAGGTTCAGACCGGG
>Ga0181517_10006483_pt1 | contig 10012 bp, 10 predicted proteins | sample PEATcosm2014_Bin_31_FD_119748 | JGI IMG/M metagenome (GOLD analysis project Ga0181517, IMG submission 119748) | Peatland microbial communities from MTU Mesocosm Facility, Houghton, MI, USA - PEATcosm2014_Bin01_30_metaG | ecosystem: Environmental > Terrestrial > Soil > Wetlands > Peat | place... | reverse complement strand
TATCAGGAGAATGCGCGGGAGATTGGCGAGGGCGTTCACGGGCGCGCCTCTGCTTGAATTGCTGGGTTGGGAATATTGCCGGCGGCGCTGACCAGTCTTTGCAGATCCAGGATATCTATATTTTCGTTTTCGATGGTTAAGCTGCCTGCGAAATAGGGCGGAGCGTTTTCGTCGCGCGGTTGCATTTCGCCCGTGGCCAGCTCGCATTCGCCGTTTACAGGGATGGCGCTGGGCTCGTTGGCTTCGCTGCCGGGGCCGAAGGCGCGTTCGGCGATTAGATAAAAACGATGCACGGAGGATTCGCGGCCACAGAGAACGGGCGCGACGTCGTATACCGGAACGATGCGGCCGCGGCGGACGATCACACCAGCGATTAGCTTTGAAGTGTGCGGGAAATTATGCAGGCGCACGGGAGGCGCGAGTTCCATGACGGACTCTGCGGGCAGCGCGAAACGGCGGTTGCCGACGTGCAGGAGCACCCAGGATTTGCGCGTGTGATTTTCTGCGGCGCTCATGAAGGCACGGCTCCTTCCATTTCGTGGCGCGCTTCGATTGCCTTTGAGGCGTGATCGAGGCGCGCGAATTCCTGGGGGGTAAGGAATCCTTCCGGACGGATCACCGGGAGCACTCGATCTTCGAGATAGATGAGGCCGCGATACCACTCGCGCTCTTCGCCTTGGAAGGCTTGCGGCAGCGCGTGAACCTGGGCTATGTCCGCCATTCTTTCGATGGAGTCTACGAGAACGGCGGTGCGAATTTGGCGCAGGATCAGGACGAGAGTGGGACGGGTGACGCGCAGGCCGAAATGGGCGCAGCCGCTGACGACGTAGTAGGTGCGATGGCTGCGTTCGACCAGGTGGCGGACTTTGGGAACTTCGGCAAGTTCCATTTCGATTGCGGCTGTGGCCAGGCTGTCCGTGCTGCGAATTTCCTGCACGGCGTCCGCTGCGATGGCGAAGGTTTGCGTGCCAATGCAAAAAAGAATTACGGCTTCGGTGGAGCGCGAGCGGCGCGATTTTGTGGCGTCTTGAGCGGCGATTTTCATCGCGCACCTATGGGAGCGAGGCGGGTGATTTTGGCGACGCGCTTTTCGATTGCGGCGCTGATCTGATCGAGCGGGAGAATTTCGTCCACGGAGCCGGTCTTTATGGCTTCGGCAGGCATGCCGAAGATTACGGAGGTGGCTTCGTCCTGGACGATTACGTGGCCGCCGGCGGCTTTCACGGCTTGCACGCCTTTGGAAGCGTCGTTGCCCATGCCGGTCAGAACTACGGCGACGGTGAGCGGGCGCGCGAAGGCTGCGGCCGATTCGAGGGCGACGTCTGCGCAGGGGCGATAGCCTTCGATGCGCGGGCCGCCATCGAGCGCGATTTTTCCGGTGGAGGAAATCCGCAGGTGATTGGCGCCGGGGCAGAGGTAGATTACGCCTGGCTGCGGAGCTTCGTGCGATTCGGCTTCTTTCACGGGCAAGCGAGAGACTTCCGCGAGCTGAATGGTGAATTGACTGGTGAAGGCGGCGGGCATGTGGAGCACGAGCAGGACCGCGGCCTGGAGATCTTTGGGCAAGCCTGCAACCACGCGCATCACTGCAGCGGGACCACCCGTCGACGCCGCGATTACGACGATCGGGAATTTTGTGCCGTTGACGGCATTGTGTTGTGCGCTGCGGTCGCCGTGGCTGGTCGGGGCTGAAGGGAGCGGCGGGTGCGAAGCTGCGAGCTTGGAGGTGGTGGCGGTGCGCACGACGCGGACTTTTGCGGCCATTTTTAATTTGCGCGTCAGTTCTTCGCGGATGTTGCGCATGTCGAGGTCGATGCCGTTGGTGGGCTTGGGCACGAAGTCAATAGCGCCGAGCTCGAGCGCTTTCAGGGTGCTGGCCGCGCCTTCGCGGGATTCGGAGCTGACGATCACGACCGGGCGCGGATGCTGCGACATGATCAGCTCGGTGGCTTGCAGGCCATCGAGATGGGGCATGTTGATGTCCATGGTGATCACATCGGGGCGGAGGGATTCGGCCAGGGCCACGGCTTCGCGGCCGTCGCGGGCGGTGCCGGCGACTTCCAGTTGCGCGTCGGAATTGATGATTTCCTTCAGCACCTTGCACATGAAGGCGGAATCATCAGCTACGAGTACGCGAATTTTCTTTTCGGGGACCTTGTTCATTTCAATCCTGCCGCACCGGCACGGTTAACTTGCGGCGTGTGTCGGGTTTTTCCGCGCCTATCAATTCATCTACCGTTGCGACCAGTTGATCTTCCTGCACGGGCTTGGTCAGGAATGCGGCGGCGCCTTCTTTCATGGCGCGGTCGCGATGTTTTGCGCCAGCGCGGGAAGTGACGACCAGCACGGGAATTTTTCGAGTGACGGGATTCTGGCGCAGATGGGCCATCAGCTCGTAGCCGTTCATGCGCGGCATTTCGAGATCGGTGATGACCAGGTGGCAGCCGATTTGCGCGACGAGCTCGGAGGCTTCGAGACCGTCGGAGGCGAGCTTCACGCGATAGCCGGCTTTTTCGAGCATGCGTCCGACGAATTTGCGCACGCTGATGGAATCGTCGGCGACGACTACGACGCGATCGTTTTCGATGGAGTCCACAGCTCCGGCTGGGATGCTTCCCGCGGCGACTGCTTCTGCTCCCGGCGCGAAAACGCGGGCGGCGGGCGAAGAGGTGGGGAGCACGTTGCGTTCGGCGGTATCCGCGGATGCGAGACGATTCAAATCGATGAGCAGGATTAGGCTGCCATCGGGCGCGATAGTGGTGCCGGGGAAAAGTTTCACGCTGCGGAGATAATCGCCGAGGTTCTTGATGACGATTTCGTCTTTGCCCAGGACTTCTTCGACGACTACGCCCACTTGTTTGCCGGCGACTTTGACGATGACCATGTGGAAATAGCCGTTGAGCGGCTCGAGCGGAGGCAGAGCCAGCTGGACGTCGAGGCGGACGACTTCGGTGACTACGTCGCGCACGCGGGTGAGAAGTTTTCCGCCCACATCTTCGATTTCGTCGGGCTTGAGGCGGCGAATTTCTTCGACGACTGCGAGAGGCAGAGCGAAGACGGATGTGCCGCAGCGCACGAAGAGCGCTTGCGAGATGATCAGCGTGAGCGGAACTTTTACGGTGAAGGTGGCGCCGTGGCCGGGCTCGGAGCGGACTTCGATTTCACCGTTCAGAGCGTGCACGTTGGCGCGGACGACGTCGAGGCCGACGCCGCGGCCGGCAAGCTCCGTCATGGAAGCGGCGGTGGTGAAGCCGGGACGGAAAAGGAATTCGCGCAGCTCGCGGTCGGTGAGCTCGGCGGCGGCGACGGAAGACATGGCCCCCATTTCGACGACGCGGCGGCGAGCGCCATCGTAATCAATGCCGCGGCCGTCGTCTTCGACCTCGATGAAGATATGATTGCCGCGATGATAGGCGCGGACGCTGACCAGGCCCTTTTCGGCTTTGCCGTTGCGCTGGCGGGTGCGGCGGTCTTCGACGCCGTGGGCGACGGCGTTGCGCACGAGGTGAATGAGAGGATCGGAAACGTGTTGAATAATATTGTTGTCGAGTTCGGTATCCGCGCCTTCGAGGGAAAGCTCGACGAGTTTGCCGGTGGCGTTGGCGGCATCGCGCACGGTGCGAGACAGGCGCGTGTAGAGATTGCCGATAGGGACCATGCGCGCAGCGGTGATTTCGTCCTGGAGGTGGTGCGCGAGCTTGGTGAATTCGTCGATGTCGGAGTCCACGCGGCCCATGAAACCCTCGAGCTGAGTGAGGACGACGTTGACGTCCGCGGAAATTTCCGTGAGCGAGCGGGAAAGGATGTTGACGTCGTCGTAGCGATCCATTTCCAGCTCGCTGAATTCGAGCAGATCGTTGGTCGTGACCGAAGGCATGCCCGGGAAATTGGGGCGGAAGGTGTCCATTTGCGGGGCGTGACTTCCGGGAACTAGCGACGGCTGAATTTTGCTGAACTCGTGCTTTTCCTGGAACTCGGAAACTTTTCCGGAGAGGCGGCTCTTCGAGAAATTAAGGACTTCGACTAATTTGGCTAGTTCGGCCAGGCGGCCGACCATTCGCGTGCGGTTGATCACGAGTTCGCCGACGGCGTTCATCATGCGGTCGAGGCGCTCGAGGGAGATGCGCACGGATTTAGCTTGCGGCAGAGCTTCGGGAGCGGCGCGGCGTCTTTCAGGCGCAGCGATTCCGGTTTCTGTGGTTGCTGCGTCGGGGCTGCTCGCGGGCGCGGATTGGCCTGATGCCGCATCTTCGGTTTCTTCGGGCGCAAGTTCAGCGATCTGAGCGAGCAGCGGATCTACGGCGGCGCGCATTTCGTCGTCGCTGGTCCATTGGCGGTGCAGGAATTTCTTCAGGACGTCCACAGATTCCAGGCAGATATCCACGATATTGGCGCTGGGTTTCAGTTCGCCATCGCGCAGGCGGCCGATGAGATCTTCGACGCGATGGGCGACGGCGGAGAGGCGATGCAATCCTACCTGCGCGGCGGAGCCTTTTACCGTGTGCATGGAGCGGAAGAGGCGGTTGATATCTTCCGCGTTGGGATTGGCTTCGAGCGCTAGCAGGCATTCGGTGACGGCTTGCAGGTGCTCTTCGGCTTCGGGAACGAAAAATTCCAGGACTTCGGCCGGGACGTCGCTATCCTGCGGTAGATGGTCAACATAGGAGTACGCGGGCGGCGCATCGGCTTCAGCGACAGCTTCTTCGGCTGCGACTTGGGCGGCTGCGGCTTCGCGCGCGGCGCGCGAGGCAGGCGGAGCGGGAAAGGCGAATGAATAGCGCTGTTTGAAGGCCAGGATGTCTTCTTCGGTTTCGGTGCCGCCGGAACTGATTTGAAGCAAGTCGAATTCGAGAACGGAGATTGCGTCGGAAATAAATTCGGTGAGCGGGCCATGCATGTCCGCGGTGAGCGTGGCGTTCATGGCGTAGTGAAAAATGTGCGCCATTTTCGCGGCCACTTCGGAAAATTGCGGGAAGCCGTAGCTGGCGGACGTTCCGGCGAGAGTGTGCGCGGCGATATAAAGTTTTTCCAGATCTTCGGGCCTAGTCTGTGGTTCCTGCAACATGCCGGAATATTCCCGCAGATACTGGAGGTTTTCGGAAGCCTCCTGGAGGAAGAGCTCGACGGATTCCTGATTGGGCCCGTTCACAGGCTTTCCTCCACCAGCACAGATGCGGCGCGCGATTCAGCGGTGACCGGCTTGCGATAGATGCGGCAATCGCCGATCACCAGAGATTCAAATTTCATGGGCACGTTGGAAAGCGTCTCCGAGTGACCCAAAAGAAAATATCCGCCCGGTTCGAGGGCGTCGTAAAAGCGCCGCAGAATCGCAAGGCGGCGTTCTTCCGAGAAATACATGAGCACGTTCATGCAGAAGATGCAGTCCATCTTGCCCAGGTACACCGGCTCAACCAGATTCATTTGCGCGAACGAAATCATTTTTCTGATGCGCGGCCTAACCTGAAAGCCGTGCTTGGTGTTCGTAAAATGGGCATCCACCTGGCCCAGCGAGACGTCTTGCAGGCTGCGCTTGCTGTACAGGCCGCGTTCGGCATGGCGCAGCGCGCGGCGGCTGATGTCCGTCGCAAGAATTTCGATTTCCCAGGCTTCGACAAACTTCAGCGCGTCACACAGGGTGATGGCGATGGAGTAGGCCTCTTCCCCCGTAGAACAGCCTGCGCTCCAGATGCGCAGGGCGCGCGGATTCTGCCAGAATTTGCGTTCCTGCACTTCCGGCAAAATGCGTTTTTCCAGCGCGTCGTAGATCGCCGGGTATCGAAAGAACGACGTTTCCTGCGTCAGCAACCGTTCGAGCAGGGCTTCGTATTCCGTGCTGGAACTTCTTATCAGCTCGAACAGTGCGGCGCCCCCGGCCAATTCTTTTTCCTCGATGTATTCGCGGATGCGGGTGGAGAAAAACCGCTCGCGCGACGCATCGAAAAGAATGGCCGAGCGCTGCTCGATCAGCGTGCGGATATCATCGAGTTCAAACTCGCTGAGCTTCGTCGTCGTTGCTGGATGTGATTTCATGTTCGGCGCACATTCGGGGCCGGCAGGCTGCACCGGCTCCAGGAATCACTGCGGCCTAACGATGCGCACCCACGGGCGCGGCCGGACGCGGTTCTTCGGCCGCTTCACCCGCGCGACCGGAACGAAATTGCGCGAGGGCTTCATTTAATTGTTCTGAGAGCTTGACCATGTTGCCGACCGTCGAAGCGGTTTGGCGCGCGCCCTGGGTGGTCTGGCGCGTGATGCCGGAAATGATTTGCATCGCATTGGCTACACCTTCCGTGCCGCGCACCTGCTGCTTCGAGGCCAGGGAAATTTCCTGGACGAGTTCGGCAGACTGGCGCACGACGCTCGAAATTGCTTCGAGCGCTTTACCGGCTTGATCGGCAAGGCCGGCGCCGACTTCCACTTCGCGCGTGCCGTCTTCCATGACGACCACCGCTTCGTTTGTTTCGGCCTGAATCGCTTTGATGAGCGCGGCGATGTCTTTGGTGGCGCTGCGGGAGTGCTCGGCCAGTTTGCGGACTTCGTCGGCGACGACGGCGAAACCGCGGCCGGCATCTCCAGCGCGGGCTGCTTCAATCGCCGCGTTCAGAGCGAGCAGGTTGGTTTGCTCGGTGATGTCGTTAATCACGTTGATGATTTCGGAAATTTCGAGTGAACGATCGCCGAGAGATTTAATTTTCTTGGCCGTGGCTTGCACGGATGCGCGAATGCGCTGCATGCCTTCGAGCGTATCGCGCACGGCGCGGTTGCCTTGTTCTGCGGCATCGAGCGCGCGACGTGCGGCTTCGGCGCTAGCTTCCGCGTTGTTGGATACCTGTTTCATGGAGACAGTAAGCTCTTCGACGGCAGAGGAGGTGTTGGTGATTTCCTGGTCTTGCTGGGTGGCGCCGGCGGTCATGTCGTCCGCGGCGTCGAGAATTTGATTGGCGCTGCCGCTTACGTCCACGGCGGCTTTGCGGACGCGCTCGAGAACTTTGGTGAAGTTGTCGAGCATGAAGTTCACGGAGTCGACCACGTTGCCGAGGGCATCGTTGGTGACTTTGCCGCGGATGGTCAAGTCGCCACGGGCGACCTGGTTGATCGTGTTCAGGAGGTCGGTGATGCTTCGTTGCAGCGAATCCTGTGCCTCTTTGTTGGTGACGGCGTGGGCGACTTTGGCGGCGCTGCGATTGAAATTCTCGGCGATGAAGCCGAACTCGTCGCTGGAATTGATTTCTACGCGAGCGCGGACGTCGCCTGAGACCACGCGTTCGGAGAATTTCGCGAGTTCGTCCACGGGAGTGAGCACGCGCTTGCTGAGCACGTAAACGATGGAGATCACCGCGACGAGGCCCAGCACCGCTGCGGCGAGCAGCCCGCCATTGGCCCCGCCGGGAACGGCGCCAGCGTCCTGACCGGCGGAGTGGACTCCAGCGTAGTAGGAAAAGCCGACGGCGGCCGATAGCAACAGTGTGACCCAGAATACCAGCAGCCAGACTGTGGAACTCAAACGAGCTTTCATGACTTCCTCCCAAGAACTTGTGCGCCCATTTACCTGTACCCCGCCGGTCCGTGGTGCGGAACGGAAAGTGCGCGCGGCCTAAAACTTTGTGACCCCAGAACCCACGCCTAATCCAATTTCGATCGCCCAATTCGAAAAAGGCAAAGTCAAAGACGCCCGCCTAAAAAGCAAAAGCAGGCGGCCGCGACCCTTCGATCCCGCACCGCGGGATCTCAGGATGAACCTCCCTGTAGGGCGATTCACAGAATCAAAACCGACGGCAACGGCTGCCCGGTTCGATGAACCTGAACCGGCCGCTACAAATTCAAAAACAAAGTCAAAGGCGACGACAACGTCAAGAGAGCCGGCGAGACGCCTGCCTACCGGCAGGCAGGCCGGCGCTACCAAAGTCAAGGGCAACGGCAAAGGCTCAAATCACCGGCACCGGAAAAACGTCCACCAGGCGGCGCAGGTCGACTACCAGCGCGAGTCGATCGTCGTGGCGCAGCATGCCGCGGCAGTGCGGGACGTCGGCGGGCGCTTGATCGAGCAGCGCCTCTTCGGTGGCTGAAAATGTGCCGATGACTTCGTCGGCGGCAATTCCCAGCCGCATGTCTTCGCGGTGCGCGTCGCCTTTCAGGAGCGCAACGACTACATGTTTCGGCAGAAGGCCGGGACGGCGGCCTTCGGTGAATGCGATATCAATCAGTGGGACGATGGTGCCGCGCAGATTGAACACTCCCATGAGGAAGGCGGGAGTGAGCGGAATGCGCGTGACGATAGGCCAGTCCACCACCTCTTCCACTTCAAGCACTGAAAAGCAAAATCGCTCGCGGCCAGCGCGGAAGACGCAGTACTGGCGCTCGGGCAGGCGCTCCTCGGAAAAGACTTCGCTTTCAAGGAATGCGCCGCCATCGAGTTCGGCGGAAAGCGCCGTGTTTTCACGTTCAAGGGACATCAGGCAAACCTTTTCACCGCGTTGAGCAGTTCATCCGGCGTGAAGGGCTTGGAGACGTACCCGTTTGCACCTTGCTGCTCGCCCCAGTAGCGGTCGCTGGGAGCGGATTTTGAGGTGACCAAGATCACTGGGATATTTGAGTACGTCTGCTGACTCTTCAGATCGCGGCAGGCCTGGAAACCGTTGCGGCGCGGCATGACCACGTCGAGCAGGATGACGCTGGGGCGCTCTTCTTCGATGGCTTCTTCGATTCTGGTGGGATCGGAAATGCCCACGGAATGAAAACCGCCCTGCTGCAGCATGGACTGCATGAGGTGGAGTTCGGCCTGGGAATCATCCACGATCAGAACTTTCTTCGACATCGACGAACCTCCACAGAAATACCCGCAGAGAGAAATGCAACTCCGGGACCATGTGCGGAGCGGATTTCGCGTTCTGCGACTGGATTGCAACAGCGTTGTTTTTCAGCTGGTTGCGGGGGGTGGAGCTACCGCGCGAGGCCAGCCGTGGAAATTTGCGATGCGCTCGATGTCTCAGCTTGAGATTCTTTCTCACCGGCGCGCATTTCGGCGGCGACTGATGAGAAACGCTGCATGATTTCGTTCAGACGCAGGGCCATGGTGTGAATCGTGCGGATTTGCTCGCGCGCGTCAGGGTGCAGGGGCCCGGCGTCCAAAAGCAGAAGGTCGGCATTGCCCAGAACGGAGGTGAGGGCGTTGTTCACGCTGGGGCGCATGTCGAGCATGTAGCGGCCCAGGGTCGCGTGGCGTTGTTGTTCGACGGCAATGCGTTCGGCGCGCTGGGCGCGGGCGGTGGCGGCGGCGCGGCGCAGGGCTTCTCCGGCGACGAGGATTAGCGTGCCGATCCAGCCGTCTTCGCGCGGGATGGTCAATACGTGCGAGTGTTCGGCGGCCAGGTGCGAGACGTCTTTTGTTTCGGCGGAGACGTAGATGGTTGCGGCAATTGGAATTGCGTTTAGCGCGCTGAGGATCGCACTGATTCTGTTGTCGCGAACCGGGCCGACGATCACCAGGTTGTAGCCTGCGGCGGCGGAGGATTGCCAGACGTCACTAGTGGTGAGGGTAATCTCCGGGACGCGGCGTTCGGCCTGCCAGCGAGCGGCTACCGTGCGCGCGAATTCAGTGTCGTCCGAGACGATCAGGACGCTGGAGTGAGTCAAGACCTTTCCCCCAAGCAAAGGCAAAGTCGAAAGCAAAAGAGCCGGCGAGACGCCTGCCTACCGGCAGGCAGGCCGGCGCTACGAACCGCGACGCCAAAGTCAAAGACGCAAGCCCAAAAAACGAAAGCAGGCGGCCGCTACAAAGTCAAAACCAACGGCTGCCCGGTTAGGTGAATCTGAACCGGCCGCTACAGCGGCTACGGCGAAAGTGAATCAGGGTTGCAGCTTTTCGGCTTCCTCTATGAAGGAGAGGAGGCGCTTGGTGCTGATGCCGAGATTTACCGCGGCTTCGGTGTTCTTAGCGCGCTTGGCCTGTTCGACGCGGCCCTGGAAATACGAAACCTCAGCTTTGGCTAGCGTGAGTGCGGCTCCGAGCTGG
>Ga0181517_10006482_pt1 | contig 10014 bp, 21 predicted proteins | sample PEATcosm2014_Bin_31_FD_119748 | JGI IMG/M metagenome (GOLD analysis project Ga0181517, IMG submission 119748) | Peatland microbial communities from MTU Mesocosm Facility, Houghton, MI, USA - PEATcosm2014_Bin01_30_metaG | ecosystem: Environmental > Terrestrial > Soil > Wetlands > Peat | place... | reverse complement strand
TTCGTCGCTGGTGGTGTTGTGGTCTTCGCGGGTGCTGGCGGTGTGGCCGGCTTCTCTGCGGCCTGCTTGGCAGCCTGCAACTGCATGTTGAGGGTCTGGAGTTCCCCCATCTCGCGTAGGTAATTTTGAAACTCCACCAGGTCACGCAGGCTGTTGTAATCGATCTGGGCGTGGGCCTGGGTCAGATCGATTTGCTTTTGGATCTCCGCGGCATTGCCGGCAGGTGGCTGTGGTTGCTGCGCGGCCACGGTCAACGTCACGGCCAGGATGATTGCGGTTACTGCTAGTGTCTTCTTCATTTCATCTCTCCAAGTTAATTTGTGGTTCCTAACAACTCACTGCTACTTGCGACCAATCAAAAATTCGGTGATTCGTTGGGCAATCTGCTGAAATTCTGTTGCCAACTCTACCCGCTTCACCCCGTCCTTCTTCCGGCGATCCCGTAGGTCTGCCGCATGGCAAGCCCGGCAGTCTCTCTGACCTGGACGGCATATACGCTTGCACCCTTTATGCATACACTTCCTCTTTGTTTTCAATACCGAAGGGTCAATTGTTTCACGTGGAACAATGGGCGTTTTCATGGTCTGCTCCCTGTGAGGTTGTGCGTTTTCAAATACTCTCGCACATCCTCAATCGATCTCGCTACAAGATACTCGTGCCCAGCGGCGCGCGCCTGGCTTGCAAAAGATTTCTGGGCCTCGCTCTGTCGACCATCCGCCGCCTTACATTCAATCCAGAGAACCACGGGCATTTTGTATCGCTGACATGCTCCGTTCTCACATTCAACCATCGGCGTCGCCAGGATGTCACCCATGCCCGGTGTTCCAAACCGCATGGGTCGTATCTTCCCGCCCTTGCCTGTGATGGGCAGGGCCCCGCTCTGCATCCGAACTGCCCAGATGCGCTCCACCGCCAGGTACTCCAGGATGGAGGCCAGAACAGAACCCTCCGGTGTTCCCTTGTAGGCTCTGCATCGCGTCGTCATGCTGCCCTCTTCCTGAGACTCAACTGCACCTCGCGGCCAAAGTACTTCACCATCCCGTCATGCACTCGCCTGGCGTAGCGCTTCAAACCCTCGGCCGCCAACTTCGGGTCTGGGGTGGTCAGCACCAGCACCAGACCGTTCTCTCCATCGCCCTCGTACTCATCGAAGTCCAGCGGCTCAAAGATTTCCCTCCACTCGTCCAGACCGGACCGAAGGTGGGGTAGCGACGCGCGACTGGCATCCATCAGACCCCCGTGGATGTAATCCATCACCCCCACCCATGCCACACGTACCACCGAGGTTCCAGCAGTTTTTATTTCCTCCGCCTTCACGGTTTGATCATCACCCCCCTGCAAGGGGGGTAGGGGGGTCTCTTCTTGTAGTTTAATAGTCTTTTTTAACAATATTGATGGCTGTCCACTCTGAGTAGACAGATCTGTCAACCCTGGAGTAGACAGATTTATCCACGGTTCACCCCCCAATCTGTCTACTGGGTGGACAGATTTACCGCTTTTCCTCTGAACACCCACAGGCTTCTCCACATCTTTATCACCGGTCAATCTGTCTACCTGGTGGACAGATTCCATCCGTCGCCGCAACTCGCCCTCACCCAGTGCCAACGTCTCTTTCAGGTCGAGTAGGTCATACCCCACCGGAGTCTTCGGGCGCCCGCGGCGCTCCCCCACCATCCCGATCGCCACCATCACCTGCAGACACCTCCGCACCCACTCCGCACTCATCCCGGAGAGCCTGGCCAGTTCACGCAGAGGCTTGTCCACCTGGCTGCCCCTGGCGTTCCGGCAAAGGGTGATATACACCATCACCGCATGCACCCCAATCAGTGGCAGGAAGACGTCCAGGAGCTCGTTCTCAGCCCAGAACCATCCCGGCTTGCGCTGGTCCCGCATCTTCATAGACACCCCCCAGCGCGCAGTAAGGGTAGGTCGGTCTCGATCACATGCTCACAGCGGGCTCTTGCAATGACACAAGTCTCCGGATCGTTGTCAATGCCGATGCAGTTGAAGCCTTCGAGCAGTGCCGCTTTCAAGGTTGATCCGCTGCCCATGAAGCAGTCCAGCACCGTTCCATCCGGAGGTGTCACTAGCCGCACCAGCCAGCGCATAAGGTCAGTGGGCTTGACAGTTGGGTGGGTGTTGCTTCGCAATGTAAATCGATTCAGCCCAATACCTCCAGACCCTTGGTATTCTTCTTTTCCATCTTGGAGCGCAGCCTGCGCTCCAAGAGACTGTGCAAAGACCTTCGGCTCTATCTCGCCACACCCCTCATTGCGATCCTCAGCGGATGCCTTCGCACTGTAGAAGAAACGCGCCACAGAGCCCGCATCAGCACACTGGCCCGGAGCGTCAGGGAATGCAGCCAGCACCTCATCGCTTCCATCATGGATTACATTGGCTGGCCAGCGGCCTTGTGTGTTTATCTCCTGCTCATACTTCGGTCGATCCATCTGCCCAAACCCAGACCACTCTTCCAACCGGTTTATCGGCACCGGCTCACCCTCAATGCGGCAACCGTCAATGTTTAGAGCACCAGTTCCGTGCTGTTGAACATTCTCCGCTAACGTCCCCTTGAATGGTTTGCGGGCCACCACAATGGGTTCGTGGGCAGGTTTGAGTGCCGTACCCCAGCCTTGCCATTCTTGGGCCTCAGCGACCAATTCTCTATCCTGTTTCTCGCCAATTTCGGCCATGAACTGTCCGGGGCCTGCTCCAAACCCTCTGCCCTCTGGATTATTTTCTGAACAACCACCCTTAAATTTCCCGTGGTTCGCGCTGGTTGGATCAGCCCCACCTTGCGGTACTCCGCGAGCCGCCTTGTCAATCGCCTTGCTTACATCCAGCGACTTTGGAAACCCACTCCCGTAGATCCACTGAATCTGGTCCCTGATCTCAAACCCTGCATCCTCGATCGCACAGACCATCCTGTGATATGTCCGGGTACCACCGAACGCCAGCAGATACCCCCCAGGCTTCAATACACGAGCTACAGCGCGCCAAGTCTCAGGCCGGAAGGCAATATCCCCACCATCCCACCTCTTCCCCATAAAGCCCGTGGTGATGCGCGCGCGGCCGCCGGGCGTCTTCAAATTCACCGAGGCCTCACCGGATCCACCCTTCTTGTTCGCTGTCAGATGATAAGGGGGGTCTGTAACGACCGAATGGACGGACTCCGCAGGCAGCTCGGCCAGTCGCTCCATCACGTCGCCCTCGAGTATCTGGTAACTCATATTGGGTAAGTGTGCCGGCGTTAACCGCCGCCGGCTGCGGGTTGGAGGCCTAGGAGATGCCGAGGTATTCGGAGATGACGAACAGCGCATCGCCGATACGTTCGAGGTTGTTAATGGTGGCTTGCGCGCGATCCTTCAGTGGCCCATCGCTGGCGACATTCGCAGGTGACAGTTGATTGGAGGGAGAAGCGGGCGGAGTACCGTAGAGCAGCCTCTGTTTGATGGTGTCCGCCTGGTTGAGAACCTTCGCGGACATTGCGGCCATAACAGCGGCCAACTCCTCCGCTCCGGAAGACTTTGGCGGCGCGACAGCAGGGCCCTGCACCGCAGCTCCCATGGCGAGGAGTGGGTAGTCCGGCTCGGACGTTGGCCTACCGCACCGATCGGTCTCCTGCTTGGCCTGCTCGCGCTTATGCATAGCCTCGACTTCATCGACAAAGATGTTCAAGCGGTCTGTGGCCCTTACCAGATTTCCCAGGATGAGGGTGTTAATGGGTACTTCCTGGGACTGGGCTACTGGTGAATCTGCTGTGGTTGAAAGTTTCGTCCTATTTCTCTTTGCTGCCTTCTTAGTTGCCATTTGTCCTGCCTCGATTCTTTGGAGTTGGTGGTGCGTGGATCGGTTACTGCGGTACTCGGTAGTACTTGCTCAACCAGATGTTCTGCCTGTTGCCATGCTTGCCAGGCCTCTTACTGCGCACCACGCGGTCCGTGCGGGCCAGCACACCCATCGCGGCCGCTCGTACCATGGCAGGCCCTATCGCGGCCAGGTTGTGCGTCTCTGGTGGCTCTGGCAGGGCCTCGATCTCCTCCAGCACATCATCCGAGGTAATCTCGAGTTTCTTGCGCGCCGCAGCCAGCACACAGCCATCGAAGATGTGACGCCAGCGGCTGTCAGCGTTCTCGTCCGCCTGGCGCATACCGTCTGCTATCCGCTCCTGCGCCGGCGGTGGGAGATGCTGGGTGTAGTCCAGGGCGTATTGGATCTGGGACTCAGGCATCACGCCACCGCCTTGGTTATTTCCATTGGGACACATGGGATGACCCGTTTCTTTGGTCCCCGCTTCCTGCCCACCAATATCCGCACCCTCTCAAGCATTACCGATGGCATATAAACCGCCCGCGTTAGAAACACATCCGCCGCACCGGCGCAATCATGGTTCTCCACCGTTCCCGAAAAAATCATCGTGCGTAGATCTGGGTGTAAACCCTTGGCCCTGCGCACCAACTCATTCCCATTCATCATGGGCATTAAGAGATCGGAGAGCAGCAAATCAATGGACCCCTGTGCTCGGCCGGCCAGAAAACTCAGCGCCGCATCGCAAGAGAAAAAGGGGTAGACACGATAACCGTGTGTCTCCAAAAGGAAGGTACAAACCGAGAGAGCAGCTTCATGGTCGTCAACTAGAACGATGACCTTCTTGGGCCTCATAGGTTAAACCTCGCATGTGGATCCACCCCAGGCTTGCCGCCCACCTTCTGTCTTAGCCCAGCGCGCACCAGCATCCTGCTCACCGTGTTTCTGTGGACCCCCAAGCGTTCGGCCGCGCGCTGGCTGTGCCCACCCTCAATCTTCACCGCCTGCTTCACCGCCACCAGCAACACCATATTTTCAATCTCGCGATACGATACTCCAGAATTGACCATTTCCACAACAGTCATATAGAACCTTCCTTAGTGTGGCAGGGACCCCGGTAAGGAGAAGAACCCGAGGTCCCCGCCCATCCACAGAGCGGGCGCCATACCCCGTGAATTTTGTTAGTGGAGGGTAGAAGCTCCCCAACCCCTACCCTCCGCACCCAATGCGCGGCTTCTACAGTGGGTGATCCTTAGACGATGACAGGGAGGTCGTTGATCTCGCTCACGGCACTGGTCTTGATCTTCTGCTCCAGCCAGGCCGCTATCGTCTGCATCGCCGTCAGCTTCCAACGTCCAGCATCCGCCTCAAAGAGAGCGCAGGTATTGCCCTGGGTCTCGACCGAGCGTACCCGGAAGATGTAGTCGCCCGCCGGCTGGTCCACCTCAAGGAAGGTGCGGAAGGGTTTCAGTGTCACCCGTGGCTTAATGGTCACGGTCTGCACCAACTGCACCCCGGCCTTGGCCGTCACGTTCTGTGCGAAGCCATCGTCTTCCTGGCGAACCTCGCTCTGCTTGGCAATGTTGCCCGCCAACTTAACGAGGGCGTCCAGATCGTCGTCCTGCACAAACATCGTGCGTAGACCGATGTTGAACTCCTCTTGTGGAATGTAGGTATTGAACTTGAACTCCCGCTCTGGCTTGGGTGCCTCGGCACAGGCATAGAACATGCGCCGTCCGAACTCATCGCTCATGATCGATGCGAGAAAAACCTTATCGAAGTCCCGCACCCAGACCATCGAAGTCATGGGACCGAAGTTCTCCACCTTCTGCTCGACCAACTGCACAAATCCGGAGAGTGTGCTCACACCGGCCATCTTGAACATCGGAGGAATAAAGAGGGTACAGTTCTTGTCCTTGTCAATGTGATCAAACCCACCAATTGAGATTACCTTTGCCGGCGCCAGTTCTATCAGGCGGTCAATCGTCGCTACAGTCAAATCGCTATTCATTGCTTCCTTCAATCTCCAGGCGTGGCCTGGGCGTTGCGTTCCATATTGGTTGTATTGCTCAGTTCGCCCGCGGCTTGGTCTCGACCGGTGCGGGCTGCATCTCAAACTGAATCTCTTCCTGCTTCGTGTTCCGCCCGAATGCCAGGAACTCACCCCCGCGGTTGGCAAAGTACATATTCGCCTCCGCAGGCTTCAGTCCGGCCAGCTTCGCGTCGACGCGTGCCTTGTATTCGGCCCCCGAGCGGTCCTTGTAGGGAGTGACGTCGATCGTCAGTGTCAGCTTGCGCTTCTGGGTTGGCTCTGTGTTTGGGTCAGCGACGTTCGCCGCCAACCGCTTCAGGGCCTCGTTGAACATCTCATACACAGCTCCGCTCGCCATGTTGTCGATGCTCAGTAGTTCCGGTAAACCATCGTGTACCGGCGCTGCTTTCTCTTTTTCCATAGTTCTCCTTTTCATATCCGAATCAACATCTCCATCAACATCCAACACAATAACGTCAAACTGATTGCCGTAGGCACCAGAACCAGCCAACAGGTCCGCGTCGACCAACCCATCGGCTGAAATAACTTTAGCCAGTTCCGCTGGATCATAAACCCATCCGCCATCACATCCACCAAGTTCTGGCTATGGGGATTCAGGCGCGCGCGTAGTTGCTCAGCGTGATTCATCCCACCACCTCGATCTCTGCAGCCTTGTCGCGCTTGCCGGCTACCGGGCATGGCACAGGCGTAAACTCCACCACCACCCCAATTCCTATCGAGGTCTGGCTCTGACCAGGTGCCAACCCATTTACATGAAAGTGCCACTGCTTCCACCGGCCGTCCGTTTCCTTCCACCCATTGATTGTAATGAACCCGTATCGCCCCTTCGCACTGAAATACTTCACATACCCCACCAGGCGCCCCGTGGCGATCGGCTGGGTCTCGGGCTCATGTAGGCAGATAGTGCTCATGCACACCCCATGGGCTTAGTTGTGTAGGGTTTGTTGGAGAGGTCCAGAACAATCACAGAATTCACCATCAGATTCCCAACTCAGGGATGTGAGCAACATTGCTCAGTCTCCACAGCCAGCCTGTGGAAGTCAAGAGGTATTTTGAAGTGTATCAAAATAGTCATCATCAACACTATAACAATATCATCATAATACCCTATTGACATTTTGACAAGCGCATTCTACTATCATCGCAGAAAGGGGATTTAGCCATGAATCAACAAGAGGCTCTCCAGGCCGCCCGCCAACAGTTCGGGGATGCACAAGTCTCCGTAATCCCCGGTGGCATTTTTGTGATCGCCATCCGCGAAGAGCAGCACTACATTCCGCTGGGCTATGGCGGAACGTGGGAAGAGGCCCTGATCGATGCACGGGCCCAGAAATCCATGGAGTGCGTATACGCATGACCACCCGCAAGGCCAAATCCAAACCTCACTGCAAGCCGCTGCCAGTCTATCTCGATGCTGAACGGCGCCGGCAGCTCGAACAAATTCAGCGTAGGATCGGCGGCACCGTCTCTGGTGCCGCCGTCGCTGCTATTAGCCACTACCACGCAACCCTCAAGAAAGAGTGGCCCGATGACTTCAACTAAAGAGCAACCGATCTTATTTTCCGCGCCAATGGTTCGCGCCATCCTTGAGGGGCGCAAGGTTCAGACGCGCCGCGTTATGAAGCCGCAACCGGGCGACGACTGGAATCCCGAAGTTGGGATATGCGCCTATGAGTGGAAGGGTAGCGGGGAGCCTGGGCCCGACTTCTTCGGTGCAGGAGACGAGGATGAATGCTACAAATGTCCCTACGGCGCACCCGGCGACCGGCTCTGGGTGCGGGAGACGTTCTGCCCTGTCTACCACGGAAGCTATGAGCCATTGCCGAAAGGCAGAATGCCAACCTCTGAGCATGAGGCGGTGATTGTCTACCGAACGACTCCCGCTGCTGATGAATACGATGGACATTGGCGACCATCCATCTTCATGCCGCGCTGGCCCTCGCGCATCACGCTGGAGATCACGGAGGTTCGGGTACAGAGAGTGCAGGAGATCAGCGAAGAGGATGCAGTCGCAGAGGGAACCGGCCAATGGGCAATGGAAACCAACGCCATCCTAACCTGCGAAACCATGCGGGATGCCTACCGGAAGCTTTGGGACTCGATCAACATCAAGAAATATCCGTGGGAAAGCAATCCCTGGGTGTGGGCACTGTCGTTTCGGAGGGGCACACTATGAACCCCCTCCTCATCCTTCTGCGCTGGCTGGCCGGCTGTGAACCAGAGACCATCCCTATACCCAACCTGGTGGATGACCTCGAGCCCTACTGCTCCCAGAAGCGTCTCCAGGAGCGCATCGATTTCGTTGGTCCACTCCCCTCGAGTCCCCACAAGGCCATCAGTAAGATTGCCGCACGCTATGGGGCCATATTATGAGAATCTGTTACGACTGCGGCTGCCAGATACACCGCCGCGAGAAATGGAAGATTGTAGGCTGCATCATTCGCCATATCAGTTGTAAAAACCCAAAACTCCAGCAGGGATCTCTACCCCTACTGAGACCCCAGGAGGTACACCGCGATGATCGAGATGAAACACGAGATGCACAGCTGGAAGCGTGAGCGTAAAGCCCGTAGATTCGCCAGCGGGTGGATATTCCTACTTATCTCCCTCAGTTTCTTTGCCTGCCGCATGTCGGTCCCTGGAGTTGCACTGGTGCTGGCAGGTGTAGGTTTGGTTTGGAGTGCACGGTAGCCGCGTCCGATGGCGTGCCGGGGCTGCGCAGTAGGCGGGATAAAGATGATCCTGACGTGGACGAGTTGCAAAGGGCGGAGGAAAGGGAAGCATGAAGTTTGACGTATCACTTGAGAAATATCGCATTCGCTCTGGCCCCTACGGTTCCGACACTGGCGATCCGTTCGGCGCATTCGTTGGGATTCCGGGGCCGTGCGGGCACGCTCTCAGGGTTATTGCCAGCGATGGGCATGATCCAGATATAGAAATTCCGTGGGAACACGTTTCAGTATCGTTGCCGAATCGCTGCCCGAACTGGCCGGAGATGTGTTTCATCAAAGACTTATTCTTCGCGCCCGATGAGGTTGTCATGCAGTTGCATCCAGCCAAATCGGAATACGTCAACATACACAATAACTGCCTTCACCTGTGGCGACCCTTGAAGGCAGAGATACCACTACCGCCGCTCATTGCAGTGTGACGTAAACGCAGCACCTAACGGCGACGGGAGCACAGCAGCAGAAGGGGAGGATGCAGAATGATCAAATTGGATGCATGGAAGCAAGCAAAGAGTGAGCAGGAATACGCAGAGAAATGGGCCGCAATGCTCGGTCAACAGTCTCGTTCAACAGCAGTACATACGGGGAAAATCCACTGCGCAAATGGGAGCCTAACTATCCATTTTCAGCCTATCGATGGGGCTAATAACTATCACGAGGCACCTTTGGCATTCCGTGATGCTCTCGCTGAGGTAATGAAGGATATGGGGCCAGAGTTGGTCAACAAGACACTGGAGGTCATGCGCGAGAGAACGCGGCATTACCTAATCTGCTGCGAACAGGAAATAGCAGAAATGCAGAAGGAAATTACCGCAGCGAAACAGTAGCCCCGCCGAGCGCGGAGAAGGAGGAGCGATGATGTGCGAACAACGGTATGTACCGAAGGCGCAGTACGATGCCCTCAAAGCGCGGCTAGAGGAGGCGTTGGAGGCGTTGCGGTTGTTTCAGAAGTACGCTCCATTCTCCGGCGATATGGCGCTTCTGATTCGTGCCAATCAAAGCGGCGGTCAAGAGATCGCGGATAGGGCCAATAAACTGGTGGAGCATTATGGCCATTTAGACGAGGCGCACGACAAAGCTAGATTGGTTCTTGGAGAATAGAGATGGTCACGCATCAGGCGATAGTCCGCAAAGGGCCATTCGGCGGTACGCTTACTACCACGCTATGTGGCCGTATGAACTTGAAGTCCACAGACGGCATGAACTCATCAGGCAACGACGAAGAAGTGACCTGCAAGTTTTGCCTCAAAATCAATCAGGCCCGCGCAGTGCTGAAGGAGCGATCATGATCAAGCTAGAGGTAGGGCAAACATGGAGCAACGGGAAGACGACGCGCAGGATCACCCATGTAATCCATCGGGGAACCCCCAGCGAGATGGTCTTCTTTACGATGAAACTCGATAATTACCTCCCAGTACATGAGCG
>Ga0181517_10006481_pt1 | contig 10016 bp, 10 predicted proteins | sample PEATcosm2014_Bin_31_FD_119748 | JGI IMG/M metagenome (GOLD analysis project Ga0181517, IMG submission 119748) | Peatland microbial communities from MTU Mesocosm Facility, Houghton, MI, USA - PEATcosm2014_Bin01_30_metaG | ecosystem: Environmental > Terrestrial > Soil > Wetlands > Peat | place... | reverse complement strand
GCGGCGGCGGCGGCGGCTTTCTTCTGGTCGTCTTCGCCGGCGAAGGACATGCGGGTGATGGCGCTGGCCGGGAGCAGGGGGTTGGCGGCGAAATCGGCGGAGACGTCGGCGGCCAGGGCGTTGGCGGGGGAGAGGTATCCGTGCAGACTTATGACCGTCTGGCCGGTCAGAGAGGCATCGAGGGCGACGAGGCTTTGCGTGGTCTGGCCAGCGGCGCTAAAGCTGGTGATGCGGGCCCCGCCGGTGAGCATGGCGGCGACGCCGGCCGTATTGCCACTGGACATCACCTGCACGAACTCATGGCAGGTGGCGTTCCACTGAGCGACGGCGGCGTCGGCGGGACGGGTGGTCTGTGCGGCAACGCGGCCGGCTGGCCCGATGACGGCCAGTGCCGCGAAAAGAACTGCCATCATGTAACGCATCACGCGCATAAACGCTCCGTATGTCCTATCGGCATGATTTGCCTGTCCAAAAACACTTACCGCAATGCCAGCTCAAACGGAGGAGAGGGATGCGACCTGGGTGAATCGGCCCGCGGGCGATTTATCGGACGTTCGTTTATGCCGGGGCGCACCTTCGACCGATAACAATCCGTGGGATAGTGTCAAAGGAGTACACATGGCTGTGACCGTCGATCAATCCCCTCTGAAAACCGATGAGTTGGGTCTGTGTACGGTCGGGCAGGTGCTGGCACACTTGCAGCGGAAGAACCGGCTGGTGGTCAATGTTCTCATCGACGGCCGAAGCCCCGACCTGGAACGCATGGGGTCGTTGCGCCAGTCGCCGCTGAACGGTCACACGGTGTTTATCGAGACGGCCGATCCGTCGGAAATGGCTCGGGGCGTGCTGGCGGCGGTGGGGGAGCAATTGCTGGATGCGGATCGTCTGCGGACCGAAGCGGCCGATCTTCTGCAACAGAATCAGAACATGCGAGCCATGGAGAAGCTGGCGGGATGTTTCAGCGCCTGGCAGAACGCGCAGCAGTCGATCGAGGGCGTGGCGCAGCTTATGCGGATGGATCTGGGGACGATCGTGGTCGACGGGCGAATCATCCCGGATTTTCTGGTCGATTTCGCCGAGCAGCTTCGGCAGATCAAGAGTTCGCTGGAAGCGCGCGATTTCGTGATGCTCAGCGATATTCTCGTCTACGAAACCACGCAGGCGGCCGCACAATGGCGCGCCATCCTGGCGGCGCTGGCGGAACGCATCGGCTGATCAGGATTTCAGATCGCGTATCTGATCCGCGAGCGGTTCAATCGCTACAATTCACGCATGACCCAGGCCAATCTCGATGCCCTGTGCGATCGCGGCCAGCAGCAGCTCATGGAGATGGACTACCTTTCGGCCGAGGCGACGTTTGTCGCGGCGGAACGAATCGCTCTGGAAAGCCGCGATTTTGATGCGCTGGCCCGGTTGATGCTGCCGCTTCAGGAAGCTCGCCGTCAGCGTCGCCAGCGCTGCGGAGAGGGGATTGTGCGGCTGGATATCGTGGCCCGCGGGCCGAAGGACCTGCTGGATGCGGCGCGCATCGCCACCGATTATCCGCACGGGCAACTGCTGATCGCCGGCTGGGGCACGGTCGCCCCGGCGGTGGAATTGCGTCGGCTCCAGGGCAAGCAGCGGCTGTACGTCGAGACGTTTCTGGCGGCGGCGTATCCGCCCGACAAGTCGATCGCGGTCCTGATCGTTCCAGATGAGGCGACCGCATTGCCCGAGATGCGACCGCGCAGTTTCAGCGATTTGGTGGCCGATGCGCCGCACAGATCGATAGTGCTGGATATCGCCGATTTGCCGGCCGGCGCCAAACCCGCGACGGCGGCGACATACGAGCAGGTGATGCGTCTATGGGAACGGCTGCACGCGCCGTTCCTGGCCGCCGCTTATGCCGAATCCGATCCGCGGCGGAAGATTGATGCCTGTCGGGCTGCGATCAATGTGGACTATGCGTGCGAGCTGGCGCACCAGGCTCTGGCCGCCGCCGCCCGCGAACTTGGCCGCCGGGGCGGGGGATAATTCAGGAATGACGACTGTGCCGCGGCGCGATGGGAGGCTGTTCGCGGCAGGAGTTGGCTGGCGGAAGCAGAAAAAGAATTTTCTGGTCGCTTCGCGGGTCTAGCTTTTCTCGAAGGACGTCCGATAATGGATGTGGGCAAGGAGGCCTGCGGATCGTGGCTGATGTATTGGATCAATCCGAAGTTGATGCCCTGCTGGCGGCGGTGGATACCGGGCAGGTGGCGGCCGCGGGTGAAGCGCCGCCGACCGTGTTCGGCAGTCGCGGACCGGCTCAGATCGATGTTCAGGTCTACGATTTCAAACGCCCCGAACGCGTCAGCAAAGACCAGATGCGGGCGCTGGAAGCGCTGCACGAGGGATTCGGCCGGAATTTCGGGGCCGCCATTTCCGGGTATCTCCGCACGATCATTGAAGTCTCGGTCGCCCACATTGAACAGCTCACCTACAGCGAATTCATCCATTCCCTGCCCAATCCGACCTGCTTCAACCTGCTGAAATCCGATCAACTCGACGGGCAGCTTTGTCTGGAAATCAGCCCGCTGATCATCTATCCGATCATCGACCGCCTGTTGGGCGGCTCCAACGCGGACCTGTTCATCCCACAGCGGCCGCTCACACAGATCGAGCAGCGCCTCGTCCAGCGCATCACCGATCGCGCGACATTACACCTGTCGGAAGCGTGGAGCAATCTCCGGCCGGTGACGCTGGTCGTGCAGGGGTTTGAGAGCAACCCGCAGCTCGTGCAGATTGTGCCGCCGAACGAGACGGTGGTGGTGGTGGGGTTTGAACTGAAGATGGGCAATCGCGCCGGCACGATGAGCTTGTGCATTCCGTACAACGTGATCGAGCCGATCATGGGCATGCTGGCGGCCCAGAACTGGTTCAGCTATCAGCGCAAGTCGCAAAACGACGACTATGTGCGCAAGCTCACGCAGACGGTGACCAGCGCAACGGTGGAGATGCGGACGTTTCTGGCTCAGACAACGATGACGCTGAAGGATTTGATGTCGCTGCAAGTGGGGGATTTGATCACGACAGAAAAGGCCTGCGGCCGGGACGTGCTCGTGCAGATCGAGGGACGCAACAAACTGCTGGGGCAAGTTGGGCAATATCGGGGCAGCCGGGCGATCAAGGTGACGCGGATTCTGAGCGCGCCGGCCGAGCCGACCCCGCACGATGATTCGCCGCCGCCGCCCAGTGGTCAGCAATTGCCGCCGACGAACGGGCCCTCGACGCCGGGGCCGGCCGATCGCTCCGGGGGTCAGCGATGACACGTGGTGGATCAACGGCGTCGGGCAGCGGCGTCGTCGGCAAGGCGATTCTGGACTATTTTCATCGTTCCGAATTGCCGCTGGCAAGTCTGCTCTTCCTGCTGCCACTGATCGTGATGTTCGAGGTGGCATCGCGCTATTACACGACGGGCGATCCGATCGCATTTTGGATGATTGGGCGGTTTTTCAACTGGTTTGGCGTCGGCGGGCGATCGCTGCCAGCACTGGTCCTGGTCGCAATCTTGCTGGGCTGGCACATGGCACGCCATGATCCGTGGAAGTTCGATATCCGCACGCTGCCGGTTATGGCTCTGGAAACGATGTTCTTGTCGCTGCCGCTGATGATACTGTGGGCGGCCATCGTCGGACGGCGAGTTTCACTGAACGTGCATCTGCCCGTCGGCAAATGGACGGCACTGGCCGTATCCTCTATCGGCGCAGGGATTTACGAAGAGTTCTTGTTCCGTCTGGTGGGGATGACGATTCTGTACCTGGTGCTGGTCAGGCTGTTCCAGTTACCGAAGGTATGGTCATCCCTACTAATGGTGTTGGGTACGGCGGTCTTATTCTCGGCCTACCATTACTTGGGCACAGAGGCCTTTGAATGGCGATTGTTCACGTTTCGAACAGGGGCGGGAATTTATTTTGCCATGCTGTTTCTGACGCGTGGATTTGGCATAACTGCTGGTGTACACATATTTTACGATCTGGTGATTTCAGCCGCCTTCTGGCTGCGCTAGCGCGCTATTAGCGTATCGCCAGAGATTTTTGCTGCGTTTTTCAGCCAAAAGCCTATAATGTCCAGTCACGACCCGCGACAGATCGTATTGTACGGGGCGGGCGGGCTGTTTATGTTCCGCAGTTTCAAGGCCGCGAATTGGATGCGCGACCTTGGCAAGTGTACCTGACAGGGAGTCTCAAGGCCGGTTGTCGGCCTGCCTGTCGGCAAGAGTCTTCGACAGAACAGACTTTGTTCTTTCTGTCACTAAGTGAGGGATGTGTTTCTCCCTCTAGAAAGAGCATGGAAGCCATGAGCAGCAGTAATCGAACCAAGCAGAGGCGCTCAGGAGGACTCACTCTCCTCTTGTATCAGCGCACTCTCCATCCTGAACTGTTCCGCATCCTCAACAGCAGCCAGGTCAGCCGCCGTGCTTACGAAGCGGATATCTGGATCGTCGAGGGCGGCCACGTGATCAGTTTTACCGCCGGCAAGAACAATCTCACGGAAGTCATCGCCGTCAAGGGCGAACCATTGACCGATCGCGGCCTGTTGCAGTCGATCCCATGCCGCGGCGAGCGCTATCATGAAGACACGTACAGTGGAAACATCCGCTACATGATCAGCACTCAGGAAGAGCAGCTTACGCAGACGCTCTACGAGGCCACCAAGCACGAGATCGCCAGCTACGCCGCCAAGCGCGAACTCATGACCGCCGAGCAGGCCGCCACACCCGAAACCAGCGCCACACTCAGCGTTCTGGACATCGAATGCCGCAGCCATGAACTGCTGGTGCAGAGCTATCACTTCTTCGATGAAAACCTCATGGTCATCAAGACCCAGGGAATTATCGAAGTGATGAAGAACGTCTGATTGATTGGATTCAGCAAGCGAATCACGCCCGGCCCGGAAACGGGACGGGCTTTTTCGTGCGCCAATATCTGATCACAGATTTTCGATCAAACACCGCGCTTCGGCCGTGGTGGCAGGCGCGTCGGCGGCGGGGATGTGCGAGGTGGCGGCGGGAGACGAACCGCAGGCGCCGCCGGACCGGCAGCAACCGGTGGCGCCTTCTCCGCCGGCTTGCCAGCCCGTGGCGGCATCATCGGCTCGGCAACTGCGCCGCCCGGCTGACGCATCGCCTTCTCAATGATCTCATATATTTTGTCGATCGGGTCGCGCTCGTAAATGTAATCGTCCAGCCGAAATGTCCGCTTGCTTCCATCGGCAAGCTGATATTCCACGATCGCGATCCCTTTTCTCTCCCACCGCGACGTGTCCATCGACTCGATCTTCCCCAGCGGAATCGGCTCATGCCCCGGCACATGCAAGATGTCCCCCGACAGCCGGATCTTCCCCCGCGATTGCCACAAGCCCCACGCCAGCGCAAACACACCCGCCGGCGGCAACACGATCCCCAGAGCCTTGTTCAGAAGAATGTCCGTCTGCGTGTGCTCGGGCTCCTGCCGCAAACGCGCTCGCTCGGCGTTGTCGGCCGGCCAGCGAATGAACCCGTCGTAACAAAACCACGCCCCGATGCCCACCAGCAATACCAGCATCCCCACCCGCGTCTTGCGAAAATACGAAGCCCCGCTGGCGCTGATGTCGGGCTGATTTTCGCCGGCCGGCTGATCCGTCATGTTCGCTCCGCCTTCACATCCGCTTCCATTTCCCCCGCCGCGTCCGGATCGCTGCCCAGTGCCGCAAGCAGCGCCCCGGCCGCCGATTCAACCTCGCGCAAAGCCAGGTGCCCGCGTTCCGGTTGCAATTGGGCGCGATAGCCGCCAGCCTCCAATTCCGCCGCATGACCGGCCGCATCCGCCGCCACCCGGCGCAGATTCCGCCCAGCCCCCCGCAAGAGCTCGGCGTCGGTCCGCGCTTCATTCATCGGCCGTATCGTAATGCCATTTTACCCCCCACGCCACCCACCGCCGCCCGCGGCGTCTTCCCCCGCAGGCAGCGGCCCAAGCGGCCCGTTGTAACCTCCGCGTTCCCACGTCTCTGCCTGCCGCGAGTCTATCGAACCGGCGAGCGATATTCTTCTCCAACTCTCTTTCCGGCCATCAATTACGACCAAAAGCAGGCCCAACCCCATCCCGCCGCCACCCTCGTTTCCAGCCGGATATCGCGGTGTACGCCAAACATGGCGTCCAAGACTTGCGCTAAATGTCCCGAAGAAGTCGGAACTTTGCCTATAGGAATTGGACCTTCGCCCGGCCGAGTGGGATTTCGGATAGATCTTTTCACGCCGTTCTGGTGCCCTCCCCACCCGAACTCACAGCCGGAATCTCATGGCGCGTTGGCGTCGCGGCCCGAATTGCTTTTCCCGCGCTTTGCGACCCCGCCGCCGCGATGCAAAGATCGCCGGATTCGCCTTGCACGATACGAATTGCCATGCACAATACCGGCCGGGTTTGAAAACAATCTCCATCCGGCCCGTGCCGGTGGAGTCAGCCGCGCCAAGACATGGTACCGATCCGCCTCATCTCCTCTCTCTCGCCTTCCCATCGCGCCACACTCCCTGCCGACAGACCGACGGACGATTAGAACTAGACAACCACCGGCTGAAGCAGGTGGTTGTTTAGTTTTGCAAAGAAGGTTATACACATAGATCTGCGCAGGATTTCTGCGCACATTGGCCGATTACAGTCAAGTAGACTGGAAATACGGCCGATAATCGCCTATGATGTTGATTTGTGCGCAGACTTCCTGCGCGACCACTTTTGGAGGCCCCAAATGCTTCTTGAGCTATATGGCCAGAACTTTGGCTGCTTTCGTGATGAGTTCCGCCTATCTATGCTCGCCACAGATATCGATCCGGGCTCCGGCCGCGGCATCGTTGAAGCGAGCGTCGATGATGACAATGAGCCCTTGCGGCTCCTGCGCGCCGTTGCGATTTACGGCGCAAACGCGTCTGGAAAATCTACCGTGTTGCGGGCGGCAAACGCATTGAGGCACTTAATTGTGACGACGCGGGGATTGCGATCAGATGCACCGCTTCAGCCTTACGAACCCTTTGCTCTGGGCAAGACGCGAGACCCTGTGCGACTTGGGGTGAAAGCCCTCATCGACCGGCAGGTCTACGACTATGAGGTCCGCTTTGACCGCAGACAATTCCTGTCTGAACGGCTCATCTGGCTGAAGGCAGATGAGGCTCGTATTCTTCTGGACCGCCAAGGCCTTCAGGCAACCGGCGAGTGGATGCAGAACGAACGCTTTGAATTGCTGGCAAAAGACTTCCGCCAGAATGCACTGCTACTTACCCTTGCTGACCGCTTGGCCCCTACTTTGGCCAAGAGTATCGCGAGGGGCCTACGTCGCATCCTCAGGGGCTTTGACCACCAGCCGGAATTTCCTTGGTTCATGAGCGGTGGATCAACAGCCAAACGGGCTCGCGAGGATTCGAAGTTCGGGGGTTGGCTTCTGTCTCGGCTGAAATCAGCGGATATCGGGGTGGAGAACCTGCGAACCGACGAAGCCAAAGTGCTTGTCAAAGTGGAAACTGACGAAGCCGAAGGCGATGAAGAAGCCGAGGAAAGCGACTCGCCAGTTGAAAGCGGAGAACACACCACCTACCACCTCACTTTGGTACACCGCGGAGCGGAAGGGTCATTTCCAATCCCTTATCACCGCGAGTCCGGCGGCACACGTAGGCTCGTTGACCTTGCGCCGGTGCTCTATGATTTGGCGCGCGGTCCAGAATCGAGCGCGCTGTTCATCGACGAAATCCACGAATCGCTCCACCCCACGCTCTTGCAGGGCATGATTCAACACTTCAATTGCGAGATACCGATGGAAGAGGTAAGGGGACAGTTGATCTTTGTAACACACGAAACCGCCCTGCTAGATGCCGAAGCGAAGAACGCCCTTTTGCGACGCGATCAGGTTTATTTCACAGAAAAAGACGGCTCCGGCGCCGCACGGCTCTATTCTGTCGCGGAATTCAGGGAGCGAAACAACCTGAATCTTCGCAGGCGCTACTTGCAGGGGCGCTACGGAGCCCTCCCATCCCTCGGTGACTTTAAGGAGTGATTCATGGGCTCGGGGCACAAGAACACGAATCCTCAGCGCTATGGCAGGCGACCTTTCCAGACTCGCTCGACTCTGCCGATCGTGACCGTTGTGTGCGATGACACCAAGACCGCAGTGGCCTATTTCAACGAATTCAAACGCCAGGTGAAAGCGAGAATTACTGTGAAGGTCGAGCCGGCACCGCGGTGCGGCGCAAGCCCAGATGATGTGCTGAAGGTGGCGACTGAGCTCGCGAGAACGCTCGCGCCAAAGGAAGAGGGAGATTCAATCTGGACCCTATTGGACACAGAAGCGGAGGAATACAAGCAAGAACATGCCCACCGAGCAAAGCGACGAGCAGACGAAACCCTCGTGCATGTCCTCTTGTCGAAGCCGTGTTACGAAGTATGGACGCTGGCGCATTTCATCGACACTGGCGAAGCTTTCAGCGACTGTAACGCGGTGGTTGCAAGAGTGAAGGCGGAATGGAAGAAGAGGTTCGGGACCGGGTTCGGGAGCAAGAAAGGCCAAGCTGACTATGCGAAGTTGATGCCCCTTCGCACCGAGGCCGTAAAGAACGCCAAGAAGCGAGCGCCAGACCGGGACTCGTCGTGGACCGAGGTGCATAAAGTGGTCGAAGCGATCCTCGCGCTCTGCATGGATCAGACGAAGTGACCACGGACGACTGCGAGAAGCCGTCTTTTCAAGCGGAACTCCGCTTCATCCGCTCGAATATCAGATTAGACACTGCGGCACCGGCCGAATTGCTCCGGCCGACGCTAGTACGCACGTCGGGGAATGGAACGGGGCGCAGCTCGTTTTGAAAGGCATTTGCAAAATTTATTTCCAATCCTCGCGCAGGTGCGGCAGTGCGCCGCCAATTTGCGAGGCGGGAATTGAGCGAACGGGTGCGGACACGCCTGGAGCCACAGGCCGGCGTTCCCAAGGGATTGGAGCCGCCCGCCGGGCGCCTGACGCCAATGGCCGATCGCCGGGCGCCGATGCAGAATGCCGTCCATCCCCGACGGGGCAGCGCCAAGTCGGCAGCGGCCGCCCGGCTGCATCGACCCAAGCTGAACGCATTTGGCGCAGCCATGCCTAACTCCCGACATCAACGCGGAACCCGTTCAGATAATCGACCGCCGCATCGTATACCGGCGATGGCCGGGACGGAACCGGGAAGGGACGGAACCAGGAAAAATTTCTTAATCTTTGCGAGGCCAGGGCTTTGGCACATGCAGTGGCCGTTTCAGGGACGGTGCCAGGCCTCGGCGGTGTGGCGATGCCCTTTCTCCGCCGTGTCGGCTTATCGAAGTCCGGGCAATTTCTCTTCCAACCGGCCCCAACATCGAATAGAAATATGCCATGCCAAAGCGTCGTTCTCATCGTCCGGTCAAGCTGGAATCGCTGGAATCGCGGCGGTTGTTGTCGGCGGTGGCGGAACTTGTGCCGCTGTTGAGCACGGCGGCGACAAATCTCGTCGCGCAGGACATGGTGCCAACCTACCGCATCGAGACGGCCGCGGATGGGGCGGATCAGACGGCCGGGCCGTCGGGTTTCTCGCCCAGCCAGATTCGCACCGCATACGGCATGAATCAGGTGAGCTTCGGCAGCGTCACGGAAACCGGGGCCGGGCAGACCATCGCGATCATCGACGCCTACAACGATCCGACGATTCAGGCCGATCTGAACGCCTTTGACGCGGCGTTTGGGCTGGCCAATACGACGCTGACCGTCGTCAACCAAAGCGGCGGGAGCACGTTGCCGTCGGTCGATCCAGCCGGGCCGGGCAGCAGCGATTGGGAAGTCGAGGAAGCCCTGGACATTGAATGGGCCCATTCCCTGGCGCCGGGAGCGAATATCGATCTTGTGGAAGCGAACGATTCGAGCCCCAGCAATCTGTTTGCGGCCGCCAACTTCGCCCGACAGCAGACGGGTGTGTCGGTGGTGTCGATGAGCTTCGGCGGCAACGAGACGTCGAGTGAGACGCAATACGATTCCAT
>Ga0181517_10006475_pt1 | contig 10022 bp, 9 predicted proteins | sample PEATcosm2014_Bin_31_FD_119748 | JGI IMG/M metagenome (GOLD analysis project Ga0181517, IMG submission 119748) | Peatland microbial communities from MTU Mesocosm Facility, Houghton, MI, USA - PEATcosm2014_Bin01_30_metaG | ecosystem: Environmental > Terrestrial > Soil > Wetlands > Peat | place... | reverse complement strand
GACGGGTGGGAACGGGATGCCGTACGCCCTGTGCTCGGGCTCGTACCAGCCGGCCCCAAGCCCAAGCTCGACGCGCCCACCGCTCATCAAGTCAACTTGAGCCACGGCGATGGCTAGAGCGCCGGGCCGGCGAAAAGTGGTCGGCGTCATCATCGTCCCGAGCCGGATCTGTTTTGTGTCACGGGCGAGACCAGCCATCGTAGTCCACGCGTCGCACGGCCCAGGGGCGCCTGAGCCCGGTCCGATGTGCAGATAGTGGTCGGAGCAGAACAGCGCGTCAAAGCCAAGTGCCTCTGCTTCAAGGGCGAAGCCAAGGATGTCGAAGTACGTGGCGCCCTGCTGCGGCTCGATCAAGATCCGGGGCTTCATAAGCTGGTCACCTCCATCTGATAACCGCTGATATTGAAGTGCCGGTCCCTTGCTGACACACGCGTTCAAAGAAGGACGGGGCCTCGGAGGCCGACAGGTGGTCAGTGATCAGAGCCGCCGGAGCCAGGGCCCCTCGGTCGATACCCCGCATCACCGCGGCCCTGTAATCGGCAAACCCGTCGTCGCAAGGAAACACCATCCTAAGACGCCTCTGGTGCGCGGCGAGGAACTCAAAACTGGCTCGGCCGCTGCCGTAGTGGCCCTGCCACACAAATGTCCCGAAGGGCCGTGTCAGGCCGATGCCGATATCCACCAGTTCCGGTAGGCCGGTGGCCTCGAACACATAGTCGGCGCCATCGCCATCCAGCAGCTGATGGACGGGCCCGGCCGGTCCCTCTGAACCCACAACAACGGTCTGCCACGCGCCGTAGGCGCGGGCGACCTCGCAGCAGTGCTCTCGCAAGTCGACGCCTACTACGCGTGCCCCGCGCGCCGCGGCTGCAGCCACAACGCTCAACCCGACGGCACCCAATCCGATGACGACCACGGTGCTGCCCGCAGTTACGCCCGCCAAGTCTACACCGTACAGGCCCACAGAAAGGACTACAAAGAGGCTCCCTTCTTCGTCGGGTACGCCCGTCGGTACTACGGCGGCGCCGTGGTCACCGGTGGGGTCCAATGACGCGATCGAGCAATGGAGGCCGTCGCAACAATTGAGCCGCTGGCCCGAGCTCGCCAAGACCAAGTCCTCCGCGTGGCGCACGTAGACCCTGTCTCCGGGGGCGAAGCCTACTACCGTTGATCCCACGGCCACGACGGTACCGGTCGCCATATACCCGGTCACCATAGGGAAGCTCCCCCAGTCGATCTTGCCCCGAAGGACGCCGAACTCGGTACCGAGGCTCACTCCGGAGCACGTGATGTTGACGACTATGTTTTTGTCGCCCGCCCCCGGCGCAAGGACAGGCTCGGTTGAGAAGTGACCGTCGCCCCAGGCCACGAGCGCGGTACCCTCAACCTGATAGTCCGAAAGAGAGTTGGGCGCAAGTAGGCTCATTACGCGGCCTTTCGGTGATGGGGCCGCCGGGTGCGGAAGAGCTGATCGATGGTCCCGCCGAGGACCAGGTCGAGATCGGCCGTATTCAGGCCAGCCAAACGCCTGCGCGCGAGCTCCAGTGACTGCCGGTAGGTGATGTACCGTCCCGCGGCAGAGAAGTCTGAGCCCCAAACGAAGCGGGCTGCTCCGAAGGCCGTCAGCAGCGGGCGGAGCACCCGCGCCTGAACTTCCAGAAAGGGGAAATCCCAGGCATCCTGGGCTAAGTAATGCAGGCCGGACAGCTTGAGGTACAGGTTGGGAACATCCGCCAGACCAATCAGGGCGGCGAGGTCGGCCTCGAATGTAGGCCGAGCCAACTGCAGCATTCCGAGATGGTGGAGCAGTATAGGCAAGGTGGGAAAGGCCAGGGCCACCCGGCGCAGGTCGGAGAACCACGGCGCCGATAGTGCCAGCGAGGCAACCAAGTCCAAGCGAGTCGCGGTAGCAAAGAACTCCTGGCCATCTTCGCTGCACAGCCAGCCGTCGTTTGCCCCGTCGACGTAGTGGGTGAAGCCAGAAAGACCGTACCGCTCTACGGCTTGTTCGAGCCGCTTTGCGGCTCCGGGCTTGTGGTACTCAGCTTCGGTCCAAAAGCAGTCAACGTCAGCCAACATAACCAGCCGATCGGGATAAGCCGTTATGGCGGCGGCCACGTAATCGTTGTTGTCACCGTTGGCGCAGTGTTCGCTGACCTCTTCGCCCATCCGCACGCAGACTACGGCGGCACGATGAACCTGGTTCTCGTCCATCTCCCATAACAATGCCTCGACCGACCCGCGGGTGTGCAGGTCGGGCACGTGTTCGTCGTATGGCCAGTTCCTCCAGGCATGACAATGAGAATCGAACAGCATAAGCCTCCTTTGTTAGGTCGGGCATTTTGCGAGACTGGCTAGATGGCGCCCGCCCAGTGCTGTTGGGCGAGCAAACTGGCGTCGGCCGGGCTCATTCGATCGCGAACGAGCCGTCTTTGGTGCCAGTAGGGGTACAAGAGCGGCCGCGCCGACGCGGCGTCGAGCCTGTCAACCTCGTCAGGCGCCAAGGCCACATCCATGGCCGCCAAGTTGTCCACAAGCTGCTTCTGCTTTCGGGCTCCCACTATGACTGAGCTCACGCTCGGCTTAGCCATTAGGTAGGCGAGCGCCACCTGGGCCGGCGTTGCCCCCCGGGCCGCGGCCAGCTCGCAGAGTACGTCTACGATGTCATAAACGAGTTCCCAATCAGAAATAGGCGGCTCGTGCCAGTCGCCGCTATGTCGGGCGTCGGACGGCCAGTCACGGTCGCGGCGGTACTTACCCGATAGGATACCCCCCGCTAGCGGGCTCCAAGCAAGGGTCCCTACGCCTTGGTCGAGACCGGCGGGTATGAGCTCGTACTCAGCATCTCGGCCGATCAGGGAGTAGTAGATCTGATGGCTGACGAACCGGCACAGGCCAAGTTTGTCCGAGACGGCCAGGGCCTTCATGAGGTGCCACGCCGAATAGTTGGAGCAACCAATGTAGCGTACCTTGCCCTCCTTGACCAGCGAGTCCAGCGTGGACAGGGTCTCCTCTAAGGGGGCCTGGCCATCCCACCCGTGTAACTGGTATAGGTCAATGTGGTCTGTCCCAAGGCGGCGCAAGCTTGTCTCGCAACTGTTGATGATGTGAAGCCGCGACAGACCAGCATCGTTCGGCCCGGCACCGGTCGGGAAGCGAACCTTGGTCGCCAAAAGGAGCCGGTCCCGACGGCCCTTTATGGCCTGGCCAAGAATCTCCTCCGCCAGACCGCCAGAGTAGGCGTCCGCCGTATCCATCAGGTTGACGCCCGAATCGATCAGGCGGTCCACGATGTTCCGAACGGTATCGACGGTCACACCGCCAATGCCCTCCGGATTGTCTCCAAAGGTAACGGAGCCGAGCGAAATCTTGGATACGCGGAGCCCAGATCGCCCGAGAAAGCTATATTGCATCGTAGGCTAACCTCGCAATTGGTAGGGCGGCGGGCCCAAGCTGCCATCGAGTTCGAGGGCTTGGCCGAGGGGGTCTTCCAGCTCCGGCGATCACAAGATCCCACCTGGCATGACGTCCAGAGGCCTACGGCGGGCAGGCCGATGTTGACGATGCGTGTCCGGAAAGGGCCTCTGCCCCTGGAGACGATCGCCGACGGAGGGTGTCAACGGAGCGGGAAGCGGACAAGAGGCGGGAGGTCGTCTGCCGCCGGGTCAAGTTGCAGTAGGCAGCGGTCGCCGTCCCATTTCGCTTCGACCGGCTGACCCGAGGCGGTAACCGCGGACCCAATTTCTATGGCCTCTGGGTTGAGATCGAGGATCACGGGGCCGGGTCTATCGAGGATTGCCCAGGCGAAGTCAACGTTCTTTGTCCATCTCACCCATGGCTCGTCGGAGGTTCTGGCAACCGCGGTTTCAAGAGGTCTTGACCCATGAATGGCTGCAGTCCCGTCACGCATCCAACGCCCCAGGTAGTTGAGGGCCTCGCGCTGGAGGTCAGGGATCGCGCCGCCGGCAGTGGGGCCGACGTTGAGGAGCAAGTTGCCACCCCGGGATACAATGTCCACAAGGTGCCGGAGGAGCTCAAGCCCCGACAAGGTACAACGAGCGTCCTCTACTCGGTTGTAACCGAAAGAGAGGCCGATGCCGCGTGTGTTCTCCCAGGCCCCCGCCTTCTCAAGTTCCAGACGCGCCTTGTACTCGCTGGTGAGGTAGTCGGAGTGGGTGTCTCCCCACCTGTCGTTCACGACGCCGTCCGGCACGGTCGCGTAGTAGTGGCGGAACAGCTCGAGGAGGCCGAGCGAGCCCCCGTGCTTACCGGCATCGGGCCACTCGATGTCGTTCCAGATGAGGGCCGGTTTGTAGCGATCGATTAGATCCCGGACGTGAAGGTAGGCGTATGCCGCATAGGCGGCGTCCCGAGGACGGATCGTACGGGCCGGCCCGAAGATGTCAAGCCCCGGGATGGCGTCTATGGGTGGGAGGTTGCTTATGGACCAGTCCAAGCCGCCCGAGTAGTAAACGCCGAAGCGAAGTCCCGCTTTCCGGGTCGCTCGCTCGATCGCCTGTAAGAGGTCCCGCTTTGGCCCACGGTGCACGGTGTTGCGGGTGGCGGTGCCCGGTGCGTCCCAAAGAGTGATGCCGTCGTGGTGCTTCGAAGTCGGCACGATATACTTGGCGCCGGCCTCGGAGAACAGTTCCAGCCAGCGGTCGGGCTCGAAAGCGTCTACCACCCACGCATCAAGGAAGTCGTCGTATGGGGCGTCACCGTAGGTTTCCCGGTGGAACTGTCGTGCTGGGCTGTCTTCGAACCGGATGGTGTTCCAGTACCACTCCGCGTACGGGCTGTGATGGAACCAGGTCTCGCTGGCGACCGTCCCCAGCTCACCGATCGGCTCCGCCCAGGCGGGGACGGAGTAGGCCCCCCAGTGGACCATGATGCCGAACTTGGCATCCCGGTACCATTCTGGCAGCGGGCGGTTGAGCTCAGACCAATCGACTGTACCGAGGCTTTGGTTAGGCGTGTTATCGCGTGTCATTCGAGCTCGCTTACGCTTCGACCGGGGCGATCTCGCCCAGGGCCGGCCGGTCTTCGTCATCGGGCAACATGTGCGCCTCCTGGAGCGGGACGGGCCACTCGATGGCCAGCTCTTTGTCCGCGACGCTGACGCAGGTGGAAGGATCAGACGAGGTGCGGCCGTCCTCCAAATAGGAGTAACCCACGTCGTCGGTAAGAGTTTGGTAGGAGTTGCCGCAGCCCCTCGGCACGAAGATTGCGTTCTCGGGTGTGAGCACAACAGTCTCGACCCGGCCGAAGGAGCTTCCTCGTCGGAGGTCGACGATGGCGGCAAAGGCTTCGCCCCGGGTGAGACTGATGTACTTATTGACCGTGTCGGCATGGATCCCGCGGGTAAAGCCACGCCGTTGGACGGCGGCGACCTGGTAGCCGACGGGCTGGAAGCTCGACGGGAAACCAAGCGGGACAAGCTTGCTGAGCTGGAAGCTCTCCTTGAGCCACCCCCTACCGTCCGGGTTGATCACGAGGCGTACTACGAGCATCCCGGGGATGTCTGTCTTGGACACCTCGACGGAGCGGTTGGTAAAGCGGTTAAGGTCGAAATTGGGATATTCCACTTGCGAGCACTTCCTATCTTTGCTTAGAAGTTGGGTGGGGATGGGGGAGGGGCAATTGCGTCAATGGCGGCCAGGTCGTCCAGCGTAGGTTGCCAGGCGCAGGCTGCGACATTGACTGCGACCTGCTCCGCACTTGTAGCGCCGGCGATCACCGAGCCGACCGACGGCCGGCCGGCAAGGCCGCCGATAGCGATCTCCAAGAGACTTCGACCGTGCTCCGCTCCCCATTCGATGAGCCGGTCAAGGCGGTCCATTCTTTCGTCGGTCACCATGTCTGGCGACCCGGCGATCTTTGTTCCCGGCGGAAGGGGCTCGCCTCGGCGAACCTTGCCGGTGAGCAGCCCCTGGGCAAGAGGCATGTACGGGATGATGCCCAGGCCGTAGTGCTCGGCCGCCGACCTCATGACGCCTTCCCATTCGCGATCGAGCAACGACCATCGGTTCTGGGCCGAAATGAACGCGGTAAAGCCGTTCTGACGAGCGACGTGATGGCCTTCCGACAGCTGCCACGCGTTCAAGTTGGAGTGCCCGAGGTACCGCACTTTCCCATCAACTACGAGCTCGTGCAACGCGGCGAGAGTCTCGGCCATAGGGGTGGTCGGGTCCGGGCCGTGGAGCTGGTACAGGTCGATGTAATCGGTGCGGAGCCGGCGAAGGGACTCTTCGACGGCGCGCCGTATGTACGCTCTGCCACCCTTGGAACCAGCCGCCACTCCGTAACCCATGTCCCGTCGCGGGTAACCAAACTTGGTCGCGAGCACAACCCGGTCCCGCTTCCCCGCCAGCAGCTCCCCAAGGGCTGTTTCCGAGCCGCCTATGTTGCCATAGAGGTTGCCGTAGATGTCCGCTGTATCAAAGAAGGTAATACCGTAATCGATGGCGGCGTCTACTACCGCACGTGAGCGGTCGAGGTCCATCCGCCCGCCGAAGTTGTTACAGCCGAGGCCCAGGACTGACACGATCAGCCCTGACTTGCCGAGGTTCCGGTACTCCATATGGATACTCCATCGCTAGCTGGGACGGGACGTCGCCCCGAACGGGTACAAAATGACTTTTCCGCAGTTGCCCGTCTCCTGCAGCCGCATGGCGTCACTTGCTTGGTCAAGCCGGAACGTATGGGTCAGCATCTTGTCCAACGACGCCCTGGACTTGCGGACCGTTGACCACATGAGGTCGCAGTCGCGCCGGTGGTTCCAGTGCCAGCAGCCGTCAACCTCGAGGCCCTGGGGGATCAGCGGGGGCAGCCGCACAGGCACGTCCCATGCCAGGAGAGCCATCCGGCCGAGCGGCCGGAGCACGGCCATGGCTCGTTCGGCCGCTCCCGGCACACCACTGGTTTCAATGGCACAGTCCGCTCCTTCACCCTCGGTGGCGGCGGAGACAACATCGGCCATATCAGAAGTCACGTCGTCGACAACCGTGACCGCGCCCAGGCTGAGCGCCAGCTTGGCACGGAAGAGGTTCGGCTCGGAGACGATCACCCGGATCCCCCGCGCTGTCGCATTGACGACGGCACCCAGCCCGACCGGCCCGCACCCGGAGACGAGCAGGGTTTGGCCCTCTTTGGCCTTCATCCGGCCCAGCGCGTTGAGGCTTGGCCCGAGCCCACAACAGGTGAGAGCGGCATGCCGGAACGAGACGTCATCGGGGATAGGAAGAAGCAGGTGGTCGGGTTTGATGATGTACTGGGCGTACGACGCCAGGCCATAACTGGAACCGGTCTCAGTCAGCAGGTCTCGCTGGTGGCGGCAGTAGATGTGCTCGCCGGCCAAGCACGTTGTGCACTTGCCGCAGGCGTTGCCGGGCATGGCCACGACTCGCTGGCCGGGCTCTGAACGGGCAAGAGGCCCGGCTTCGGCGACGACGCCCACCGCCTCGTGGCCGAGCACCTCGCTTGCTCTCCCCGCACGGAGTTCCTTGAACTCAGTGCACATGGGGACTATCTCGATCCTGACCTTGACGATGTCCCCGGCTGCTTTGGGCTCGGGACGTTCCACCAGGGCGAGCTGGCCGTTATCCTCAATGACGCAAGCCTCCACGCCTAGACGCTCGCTACGAAACCGAGTTTGCCGGCGATGGCGCTCACGTCGAACACCGAGTCGAAGGCATGGGGCCCGTCTTGGTAATACAGTGTGCTGGCCCTGCCGTCGAGCCAGGGGCGCAGGAGATCGGCCACCGGGACATCCGTCCAGGCTTTTTGTGGACCGGCATTGAAGATCCTGAACCCGGCGCCCAGGTCCGTATCGAGGGCAAGGCGGAACGCCGCCACAGCATCGGCCAGAGCCATCTTGGTGATACTGGCAAGGGCGTAACTTGCAGGCCGCTCGACCGACGAGACCTTCGGGGGTAGCTCGGGGCTGGGGAAGATGCTGCACAGGCGCAACGCAGTGATCTCGAGATCGTTGTGAGCTCGCTCGAAGTAGCGAGACATTTCCTCCATCAAGTACTTGGACAACCCGTAGGCGTCCCGGGCCAAGCAGGGGTGCTCATCCGGTATGGGAACAGCCTGGGGAGAAAAGTCCGAGTCCGCTACGCCCACCGCCGCGATCGAACTGGCGAGCACGAACTTCCGGCAACCTCGGTCGACCAAGTACCGCATCAGCGAGCGAGTACCGAGAACATTTACCCGCAGGCCGTCTTCTTCACTGCACCCACCGGTTACGGCCGCCAGGTGGCACACGCGACCTATCTCGAGGCCGTCGAGGACGCGGAGGTCCTCCGGGCTTGCGAAATCGCCTTTTAGCACGTCCAAGCCGCACCCCTCCTGCCGGCTGAGGCCGACAACGGGCACTCCGGCCTTGGTCAGTTCTCCCAGCAACGCTGCGCCGATGTAGCCCCCGGCACCCGTAACGAGCGTTAGCGACAACGGGTTCAGCTCCTTTGTACTTCAGGTCTGGTGGTCATTGCCTAACGCCAAGGCCAGAAGCCTCGTAAATGCTGTCGATCACTTGCATATTGGCGATGGCGTCCGCTCCTCCTGTTAGTGCCGGCCCCGCGCCGGCCACGATGTTGCAGAACGCCCGCAGCTGGTACTCGTAGCTGGTCGCTGTGTCGAGCATCTCGTCCACAATTGTCCCGTCGGCTAACCGACCGGAGATGCGGTGGCCGAACTGGGGCGCCATGGGGTTTAGCACCTCTAGGTTGCCAGCCTTTCCCCACGCACGAAAGACCATCGAGTCGGGCCAGATCGTCTTTTCGGCCACCATGCTGCAGCTGACGGCGGCGGCCAACCCACCAGGGAAGGAAAGCTCGGCCTGCATGGACAGATCTATGCCGCGCGGGCCCTCGACGGCCTTGGCGCTGAGCACCTCAGGCTCCGTGCCCACCACCGTCCTCACCATGTGCACGCAGTAGCAGCCGAGGTCCATCAACGAACCACCGGCCAGTTCAAGCTGAAACCTGACGTTGTCGGTGGGGATGTGCACATTGAAATGGGCCTCCACCCGCTCCAGAGGACCGATCTGCTTACTGAGCTCGATCATCCTGGCCGCTACTGGGTGGTACCGCCAGTGGAACGCCTCAACCAGGATCCGCTTCTCTTGCTCCGCTGTGCTCACCATGTCCTGAGCCTGCTTTGCGTTGGAAGCGACCGGTTTTTCACAGAGGACGTGCCGGCCAGCCTCCAGCGCGTTGATGGACCACTGTGCATGCAACGAATTTGCCAACGGGACGTACACGGCGTCAAGCGAACTGTCCTCGAGGAGCGCCTCGTACGTTGGGTAGACTTTCTCAAGGCCCTGCTGCTTAGCGAACGCAGCGGCACGGGTGGCATCTCGTGCGGCCACGCCGACAATTTCGACTTCGTTCACGGACCGAGACGGATCTACGAATGCTCGGCCGGCGATCCCGGCGGCCCCGATAATTCCCATTCGGATCATGTTCTCCTCCAAGAGGTTGTTGACATACGGGCAGATACGCGGGCTTCGCGCCGCGCAGTCGGGCGCGGCTCATCGGTCAGCCATTGATTCGGGGTCAGGGCCGAAGCGCTGGAGCGGTATGCGGGCGAATCGGGTCATGTCATGCGCTGTGAGCTCAAAGTCCCAGAGCTCAAGGTTCTCCTTCAAGCGGCTCGGGGACGCACTTTTCGGTAATGCGATGGTCCCACGCTGAAGGTGCCATCGGAGCACGACCTGTGCCGGGGCCCTGCCCTTTTCGGCTGCTATTTGCCGCACTATGGGGTCCGCCAGCGCCTGCCCCTGCCCGAGAGGGGCCCAGGCCTGGGTCAGGATCCCATGCTCTTTGTGGAAGCTCAGCAGGTCATCTTGTGGGAACTGGGGGTGAAGCTCAACCTGGTTCACTGCCGGGACTACACCCGTCTCGTCAATGAGCTGCTCTAGGCACGAACGCGTGAAATTGGAAACGCCAATGGCCCGCGTGCGCCCTTCCTTCTGGAGATCGACCAGTGACCGCCAAGTCTCTAGGTACTGGCCGTACATG
>Ga0181517_10006469_pt1 | contig 10027 bp, 8 predicted proteins | sample PEATcosm2014_Bin_31_FD_119748 | JGI IMG/M metagenome (GOLD analysis project Ga0181517, IMG submission 119748) | Peatland microbial communities from MTU Mesocosm Facility, Houghton, MI, USA - PEATcosm2014_Bin01_30_metaG | ecosystem: Environmental > Terrestrial > Soil > Wetlands > Peat | place... | reverse complement strand
TCGGGTCGCCCTGATCGGCCGCCCTGCGATACCACGATGCCGCCTGCTCCATGTCGCGCGGAATGGTATCGCCGCCGCCATCGCGATAGAGCGCGGCCATGTGCATTTCCCCGGAGATGTTGTCCTGATCGGCAGCTTTCCGGTACCACGCTAGCTCCTGCTGATAATCGCCGGCCATCTGCGCTCTGTCGTGCTCGGCGGCGGCGGCTTGCGCATACTGCTCGCCCACCGCGACCTGGGCCGCAGGATCGCCGCTATTGGCCTTGGCCAGCAAGGCCGGGTCAATGCTTGGCGTCGCCGTCTGGGCTGCGGCAGGAAGCAGAATACCGAAAAATATTGCCAATGGAATCAGATAATTGCGTTGAATCGACACGAATGCCTCGCAGATTCTTGCCTTGGGGGATGCTGATTCCAGTTTACGCAATCGTCGCCGATATCGATACGGTTTCAACACGCCGGGGAACCAGCTAAAATTTAGATATGACTGACCGCATGTCTTTGCCCCTCGCCCAGGCCGATCCCGATGTGGCCGCCGCCATTGACCATGAAACCCTCCGCCAGCACGAGGGGCTGGAGATGATTGCCAGCGAAAACTTCGTCTCCGAAGCGGTGCTGGAAGCAGCCGGCTCGATCTTCACCAATAAATATGCCGAGGGCTATCCCGGACGCCGTTACTACGGCGGCTGCGAGTATGCCGACATCGTGGAGAACCTGGCCCGCGATCGCGCGCGCCAGATCTTCGGCGGCGAGCACATCAACGTGCAGCCACACTCCGGCTCGCAGGCCAACGCCTCGGCCTTCGCAGCGGTGCTCGTGCCCGGCGACACCATTCTCGGCCTCGATCTTGCGCATGGCGGCCACCTGACGCACGGTCATCGGCTGAGCTTCAGCGGCAAGCTTTATCGCACCACGTTCTATCACGTGCGCCGCGACACCGAGACCATCGATTACGACGAGATGGAGTCTGTCGCAGTACAGGAAAAGCCGAAGGTCATCATCGGCGGCGCCAGCGCTTACCCGCGGCTGTGGGATTTCGAACGCATGCGCGCGATTGCCGACAAGGTGGGCGCAATTTATATCTTCGATATGGCGCACATTGCCGGCCTGGTCGCGGGCGGCGTGCATCCATCGCCGGTGCCGCACACGCACATTACCACTACGACCACGCACAAAACTCTGCGCGGGCCGCGCGCCGGTCTCATCATCTGCAACCAGGATCTCGCCGTGGCCGTGGATAAATCCGTGTTTCCCGGCCAGCAGGGAGGTCCGTTGGTGCATATCGTGGCTGCAAAGGCTGTGGCATTTGCCGAGGCACTGCGGCCCGAGTTCCGCGACTACGCCGCGCAAATCGTCGCTAACGCCAAGGTGCTGGGCGAGGCGCTGCGTGCAGCAGGGTTTCGGTTGGTATCGGGGGGAACGGATAATCACCTCCTGCTGGTGGACGTGTTCGAGAAAGGCATTCTCGGTTCTGAAGCAGAGCTGGCTTTGGGCAAGGCTGGCATTACCGTGAACAAGAACTCCATTCCCTGGGATACGAATCCGCCGCTCAAGCCATCGGGCATTCGCGTGGGCACGCCCGCGCTTACGACGCGCGGCATGAAGGAAGGGGAGATGCGCACCATCGGCACGTGGATCGCCAAAGCGCTGGAGCAGCGCAACGACGATGCTGCGCTGGAACGGATTCGCGGCGAAGTGGCTGAGCTTGCCAACCAGTTCCCGCTTTACGCGTGGCGCCGCGCTGCGGCTACGGTGAACGCGTAACTCGAAACCCATCCAAGACCAGAGCCCCACGAAGAGGCGAGGCGCAGGAAAATTTTGCGTGCCGGATCTTGCCCGCCTGTGCAAGAATGCCGGAGGGCAATGAAGGTTTGCCTCTGAACATCTAACGGAACCGGGCCGTTCGTGGCTCGCGTATTCTTTCGGTCAGCAGGAGGAAACGATGAAACCGATTCACATTGCATTCGCAGCTTTGCTCGTGTTCTCTGTGCCGGCGTTCGCGCAACATGGAGGCGGCAGCGCACCCAAGGCACCCAAAAGCGGGCCGGCGCCTTACCACGGCACGCCGCAGGCGCCGAATCCGCAGCGCAACTATTCCCCTAAACCCGGCCAACCCAACGCACCGCACGTGGAAAATGGCAAAAAGTGGGTTGGTCATGACACCGGCGCCAACGATCCGCGCTATCACGTCGACAACCCCTGGGAGCATGGCCACTTTGCTGGCGGCTTCGGCCCCGGGCATACGTGGCATCTTGGCGGCGGAGGTCCCAATCGCTTCTGGTTCAACGGCTGGTACTGGTCCGTCGCGGCAGCCGATATGGCCTTCTGCGACGGTTGGCTCTGGGATTCCGATGAAATCATCATCTACGAGGACCCGGATCACGTCGGCTGGTATCTTGCTTATAACGTGCGTCTTGGTACCTATGTGCACGTGATGTATCTCGGCATGTAAGTGGTTACGAACTTGCGAGAGCGCAAGGCCTGCGAAAAGAAATGCGGCGGGATGGGGAAAGCCCCTGTCCCGCCGTGGGTTTTTGCGGCATTGCGCGAATCCCGTGGAGCGCACGCCGTTATGGAAGCCACTAACCGGTGTGCCGATGGCAGGAGTTGTAGAAGTAACTGAAGTTATCTTCGCGTGACTTTATCTGATTACCAAATAACTTGCACCGAACGATAAATCGGCGAATTTTCTGCATTATGCTTGATGGATGGCGATAGAAAATATTCTTGCAGAAATCGACGCCGAGATATCCAGGCTGCAGCAGGCACGCGCACTGCTGGCCACACTCGGAGCCGCAACCACCAAAGCTGGACGCACCGCCAAGAAAGCGCCCGCCAAAGCCAAGACCAGAAAGAAACGGGTTTTGAGCGCGGAAGCGCGCAAGAAGATAGCCGACGCGCAACATCGACGCTGGGATGCGCAAAAGGCCAAGGCTAAGGCGACTAAAAAGTAATAGGCATTCAAGAACGGCTCAAGCCTCCTTTGGTTTGCAACGGGATCAAGTGACCCGGCCGCGGAACCCTCCCTCGCGAAGGCGAGGGGGTGAACTGTTCCGCACCCTCCCTCGGTGTTACTGCCGTCAACCGGAGCCCGGCCTGAGAGCAAATTTCTTCGAACTCCCCCACTCAACGAATGGTCCATCCAGCCGTGCGGTAGAGTTGTGCCTGCGTGGCGTCGGCCACGGCCGGGAGCCGGTTGCGGCAACGCACCTTGCATTCACTGCGGGTCTGGGCTAATGTGTTGCCAATCATCCTGATTGCCTGGAGGTGGGAGATGCGCTCTACGCTCTTCATTGCTGCAACAGTCATTTCAGCCTTTTTTCTGGCCGCCCCAGTGAGCCCGCAAACCAGCGCACAAAACACGCCGCAGGCATTGCAAGCTACGTACGACCAGGCCATGAAAGCGAAGGATTGGGCGGGCGCAATCGCGGCGGCACAGCAATTGGTGGATGCGAATGCTACGTCGGCCAATCTGCTGTTGCTGGCAAACGCGCAGCTCTACGCGACCACCGGGCAAAGCGACACTGGTCCTTTGGAGACGGCTCTTGCTACCTATGATCGTGCCCTCGCCGCGGCACAGCAGGAGAAGCCCGCGCAGGGACAGCCGGATACCGCGTGGAAAGACGGCGTGTCGAAGATCTATGTCGGAAGAGGCAATGCGCTGCTCAAGTTGAAGCGTACTCCGGAGGCGATCGAGAGCTATAACCACTCCGCTGAACTGTCCTCAAATCCCGGGCTGGCATATTTCAATGTCTGCGCGGTGCTCTACAACATTGGCGACACAGGTAATTCGGCGGCAGCTTGCCGCAAGTGCGTGCAAGCCGACCCCACGCGTGCCAATGCCTGGTTCGTTCTCGGCTCGGATCTTTTTGCGGATGCACCGGTCAGTTCCGCCGGTAAGGTGACGATAACAGTGGAAACGCGCCAGGCGCTTGAGAAATATCTCGAGCTTGCCCCTGACGGCCCACATGCCGCTGATACCAAAGCGATGCTGCAGATGGCCGCGCCCTAGAAAACAGTTCGCAGTTCACGTACGACGGCTTCTATCCTCAGTCTGTAATCCTGTTTCTGGAGAAATTCGGGTGTGTCATTTGAGAGCCGCTTCCGGCATCAGCGCAGGTTTCGGACTTGCTGCTGCCCTCGCCGTCCTGTTCGCCCTGGCGGCGCCCGCACCGGCCCAGAACACGGACACCTTCAACCCGATGCCGCTGGATGGACGTTTTGGCCCGATCGATGCCCGGCCTCCCAGCACGCCGCTTGACGAAATCATCAAGAAATTCTCCGCCAAGGAGACCGAGTTTCAGGAAGCCATCAACCACTACACCTATCGCCGCACCGCCAGAGTCGATACCATCAACAACCAGCAGAACATCGACGGCGAGTGGTACGAAGAGGACGACGTCCTCTTCACGCCGGACGGTCGGCGCGCCGAAAAAACTGTCTACAGCCCCGAAAACACCCTCAAACGTATCCTTCTCACGCCCTCCGATCTGCAGGATATTGAGGGCTTGTATTCCTTCGTCCTCACTACAGACGAGGTCCCGGCTTACAACATCACCTACGTTGGCCGCCAGAAAGTGGACGAGGTTTACTGCTACGTCTTCGACATCAGCCCGAAGCAGATGCAGAAGAACCACCGATATCTGCTTGGCCGCATCTGGGTCGATGACCACGACCCCCAGATCCTGATCACCAGCGGCCGCATTGTTCCCGACAACACCAAGACAGGCCATCAGGACCTGCATCCACCGTTTATGACATGGCGGGATCAGGTCGACGGCCGGTACTGGTTTCCCGTCTACACCAAGAGCGAGGGCTTCCTTCAATTCGCCGGCGCGAGAGGCCACTCGGGCCTGGACGTCCATATCCGCGAGGTAGTGAAATATAGCGCCTACAAGCGCTCCGGCTCACCCACCAAGATCATCAGTAACGGCCATGAAGTGCAGAACCAAAGCCTGGCGGCTCCGCCGCAGCAGAAGTAGCCTCGTCCCTTGCGGCGATGTTTTCGGGTCCTACGAACTGCATCAGCTTGGCCCGATGCCGCTCATCACCAGCATGCGCGGCTCTGTCATCTCCTCGATGGCCCAGCGAATGCCCTCGCGGCCCAGGCCGGAATCCTTCACGCCGCCGAAGGGCATGGGATCGAGCCGCCAGCTCGGTGTGTCGCCGATAATCAACGCGCCCACTTCCAGCTCGCGATACGCGGTGAGAATGCGGCCAGCGTCGCGCGTGAGCAGCCCGGCCTGCAAACCGTATTTCGAGTGATTGATCCGCGCCAGCGCATCTTCAAAATCGTCGTACGGTTCAATCGCAAGCACGGGCCCGAAGACCTCCTCGTCGTGCACCTTCATGCCCGACGCGGTTGCGCTCAGGATCGTGGGTTCGATCATCGATCCCTTGCGCTCGCCACCGGTGACCAGCTTCGCGCCGGCGGCAACGGCCTCTTTTATCCACGCCTCCACGCGGTCCGCTTCGCCCGCCCGGATCAGTGGACCCACATCCGTCGCCTCATTCGAGGGATCGCCGACCACAAGCTTGCCGGCGAGATCCACCACCTTCCAGACGAAAGTCTGAAAGATGCTGCGCTCGACCAACACACGCTGCGTGCTAATGCATGACTGCCCCGCGTAATTGAAGGCGGAGTGTGCAGTGCGCAACGCCGCGTCGTCCAGATCTTTCCAGTCGCTGTGCACGATGAGAGTGGAGTTCCCGCTCAGCTCCAGCAGCACGCGCTTGCGCGCCGAGTGCGCCTTCAGTTCCCAACCCACCTTTGCCGAGCCGGTAAAACTCACCAGCTTGATGCGATCTTCCTTCTCCGCGAGCCACGCGGTGTCGGTGTTATCGAGCGGCAGCACGGCCAGCGCCTCTTCAGGCCAACCCGCCTTCAAGATCACTTCGCCCAACGCCAGCGCGGTGAACGTGCCCTGCGGCGAGGGCTTCAGAAGGAGCGGGCACCCGGCTGCGATGGCCGGCGCTGCCTTGTGCGCCACCAGGCTCAGCGGAAGGTTGAAGGGCGTAATCGCCAATACCGGCCCAACGGGAAAGCGCTGCACCAGTCCCCAGCGGCCCTCGTTGCCCTCAGTCAAATCCAGGGGAATGCTTTCGCCGCCCAGCCGCGCGGCTTCTTCGGCAGCGGTCTTGAAGGTAAGTACGGCGTGGTCCACTTCGGTCCGCGCCAGCCGCACCGGCTTGCCCGCCTCGGCCACAATCAGTTGCGCAAAGCGATCCTTTTGCTCGATGAGCGCCGCGGCCACATCTTCAAGAATCTCGCGCCGCTTCCAGCGCGGCAGCGCGCGCGTGCGGCGCAGGCTGGCCACGGCGTGATGTACGGCCTGGCGCGCATCGGCACGCGTGGCCTTGGTCACCCGCCCCACCAGTCCCTGATCCCACGGCGAGCGCACTTCCATCGCCTCTCCGTCGGTCCATTCCTTGCCGCACAGCAGAAATCCCGTTTGCGTTCCCGGCCGCATCTTCATGATCTGGCTCCCATCAGGAAAAGTCTACGCTCTTGATAGTAAAGGCGACCGGGGAGCCAGCGCAGGCTCCGTCAGGGTAGGGTGGATTCGGGAGGTGTCCGTGGCCGCACTATCCCGTTCCGGGTCCATAAGCGAACAAATCGCTTACAGGAGTTGGCTTTCATGCGGTATAGTGGCTGCATTCTGCAATCGGAAGTCCCCCAAAACCACCTGCAATTGACTCCATGAAAGGGAAATGACAATGCCCGATTCGACCGGAAATCAAATTGCTCAGCAGCCTGCGGGAGCGCCCCCTCAAAAGTCAGGTAACACCGCCGTAAAGATCATTCTGATTGTTGTGGGCGTCTTTGTCGTCCTGGGTATTCTCGTCGTCGGGGTGATCGGCTACATAGGCTACCGCGTCGCTCACTCTGTCCACAAGAATCCCGATGGGACGGTCACCATCAACGCGCCAGGCGGCGGCACCATCAGCGCGGGTGCGAATGGCCAGTTCACTGAGAGCGACCTGGGCATCGCCATCTATCCCGGCGCCCAGCAGCAGAAGGACAGCCTGCGCATGAACATGGGCGGCAAATCCATGATCACTGCAAACTACCTCACCCCCGATTCCAAGGACCAGGTCATCGCTTTTTACAAAGACAAGGCCGGCGCCAACGCGCAATCCATGATTACTGCCGACGGCGCAGAATTTATCGTGGACGTGGGAGGGGGCGACCAGACCACGGTGATCATCAACCAAGAGGCGAATGCGCATAATGGCCAGACGCAGATCGCCATCGTGCGCACTTCGAAATCCTGAGCCTGCTCTGATTCCGCAGGAACACATGTACTCTCGCCGGTTCGCCGGGATTCTTTCCCGGCGAGCCGGTCGCGCTTGTCCTGTGCAAAGGCCCTCGTGGCGATGTGGAGACTCTCGCGCCAGGCAGACGCCTGACTGCGACGGATGGGGTATAGTGGCAGCAACTTAAGACGGCAGAGTGCCACAGTCCCGAAAATTCCACTCGCAAGGAAGGCGCCATGACTGACATTCCGGGCAACCAGCCTCCTCCACAATTCGGCCCTTCGCAGCCTTATCCGCCGCCCTACCCGCCGGTGATCTACCCTCCGGCGAAAAAGGGACCGAGCGCGCTGAAAATTGTTCTCATCGTCGTCGGCGTCTTCGTCGGTCTCGCGCTCATCGGAATCGGGTTTCTGAGCTACGAATTCTACAGGCTTGCCAAGTCTTCGCACATGACGACCAGTTCGCAACCGGTAGCGGCGAGCGATCTGGGCGTTGCCATCTATCCGGGCGCCGAGCAGAAGATCAACGTGCGCATGACCATCATCGGCAAAAGCGTGCTCGCGGCGACCTTTTTCACCTCCGACTCAAAAGCAGAGGTGATCGCGTTTTACCAAAACAGCCTTGGCCCGAGCGCGCAGGTCCAGACCATCTTGAACGAGACACAGCTCAAGCTCGACAAGGGCGCGGGCGAATCGGTGCTTGTCAAAATCTCGCAAGGAATGGGACTTGAAAGCGGCAAGACGCAATTTGTCATCACGCATGCCACCCCGGTTGCTACGCCATCGAAGTGAGGAATGAGAGCCGGGGCGCGTCGGAGTTGCGCTGCGCGCGGTTTTCGCCCATTGTGCGTTCTCATGCCCGAATCACATAACGAGCGCGCAGATCGTCACCATACCACATGATGTAGTTCGTGCCCCAGCAATTGTTGAAGAGGCACGAGTGCAGTCCCTTTGTCAGGTCCGGCTGATCGTCCGAGAAGAGCAGGGGATCGCGCTCGCCGAGAGCCACCACGGGCGCATCGAGCGTGCCGACTGCGAAGGAATTGCCGCCAGCGCCGTACGCGAATCCAGTTTGCACGACGTGCATGTGGCGATTGCCTGATGCCGCCACATTGAATGGCGCAATCCATTCACCGGACTTTTCGAGCTTCCAGCCCTTCACGTCTTCGATGATGGGATTGAAGGTGAGCCACAGCGCCTCCGCCATGCGCGTGGCCGGTTTGCCGAACCACGAGAACTGCAAGTGGATCACGGGCTCAGCCTTGGGCAGCAACAGTTCGATAAATGCATGCCGCGGAAATGCGGCGCGGCCCGAAGTGAAAGCTTCCTCGTCGTTGAACTGCAAACCCACCACGATGCGATGCCCTGCATCGTTTTCTTCCACGAGAACATCCGCGCTCGCTGGCTGCCATTCCTCGCGCTTCGCGCCAAAGCGCTCGATATTCGGTTTGCCAAAGTCCTTCTGCGCCCAATCCTGCTTGGAGATGACATAACTCGCCCGATAGCGCGTGTAGTCTTCCTGCGCAAGCGTCTGGTAAGTCAGCAGCGCGATAGGATTTTGTTGGCTTGCCCACTCGCGCCCCGTCGCTTTATTGCGCAGCCGCGTGATGGCGCCGGTTTTGGCGTCGATTTGCAGAGTGAAATGCGCAGTTTCAATCGCCTTTCCGGGTGCAATTGCTATCGCTTTCGGAGAAGCAACCGGCCGCGTTGCCTTCATGCTTTCCATCGCAAGCTGCGCTTCCTCGCGCAGCACCTCCGGTAGCGTTGCAATCCCGTCGAGCAGATCCTGCCGCTTCTCAATCCAACTAAACTCCACAACCTTGTAATTCTTCGTGTCTAGCATGCCCGCTAAGTCAGACGGTATGAGGTTGTCGTAGTCCAGCCAGGTCTTGGTATCTGTGCCCCAGGTGTGCTCGGGCGCGAGCAAGATGTGGCGCAGCAACTGAAGGTCCGTCTCATCGCCCACCTTCAATGCGCCACTGCCGATCCACGCTTCGCGCAGCCGCGAAAGCTCGCGATAACGGGCCACTTTGAGCGGGTCGCTCGCACATCCGTAGATCCACGTGTCGCCGATTTCCTCGGTCACTACCGGCAGCTTGTCGCGGTAGGGCGCAAGAGCATTCGCCATCTCGCTCAGATTGGTGGCGACGATCTCCGCATTCGGGAAGCGCGCGGCAAGATCCGCATGAATGCGGTCGATCTCGTCAGGATGATGCGGGCCGCTGTTGTCGCCGCGCACACGCGTCACGAGAGCCAGATCCGATCCTGGAACGACGGCGATGCCTTCGTAATCGTGGTGATACATCATGGGCAGGCTCGCGCCAGAGGGATCCTTCCACAGAAAAAGCGGCGGCAGCACGGCGGGCGTCGATCCGCCATTCACGCCGATCTCGAGAAATGTGACGCCATGCTTTGCGAGCGGCGGAATGATGCCGCGCGTGTGTCCCGGCACGTCGGTCATCTTGGCGCCGGTGGTCACCTTGCCGAAGCGCCGGTCAAGCGACTGGGACAACGCGAGGCTGCCCTCAATCATCGACGGGGACAGCATCTCGGTCTGCCATGTGAAGGGCAGTGCGTGCCACGCAATGTCACCGCGCGCAATGGCTTCTTCCATGGTCTTGCGATCGGCCGCGGATGCCTGATCAAGATATTCGAAGAGCAGCCACGAGCCGGTGGTCCACACATAGCGCCGTTTGCCGCCGGCGTTGGCGGCGCGCGCAGTCTCAATTGCCTGAGGGAAAAACTTGTCAAAATAGCGGTGGTGCACGACGTTG
>Ga0181517_10006466_pt1 | contig 10029 bp, 7 predicted proteins | sample PEATcosm2014_Bin_31_FD_119748 | JGI IMG/M metagenome (GOLD analysis project Ga0181517, IMG submission 119748) | Peatland microbial communities from MTU Mesocosm Facility, Houghton, MI, USA - PEATcosm2014_Bin01_30_metaG | ecosystem: Environmental > Terrestrial > Soil > Wetlands > Peat | place... | reverse complement strand
TTCGACGACGGCGTGTTTGGCGAGCAATCCAAATCCACCGCCGATATCGAGGATTTCGCCCTGCTGCGCAGCGACGGCATGCCGACTTACCATCTGGCCTCCTGCGCCGACGACGCCGATCTGCGCATCAGCCACATCATTCGCGGCCAGGATCACATCACCAACACCTTTAAGCACATTCAGATTTTCGAAGCCGCCGGCGTGGAGCCGCCGCGTTTCGCGCACCTGCCGCTGCTGGTCGCTCCGGATGGCGCCAAGCTCTCCAAGCGTAGGCACGGGCCGGTGGTGAGCGTCACCACTTATCGCGACGCCGGCTTTCTGCCGCACGCGTTCCTTAACTTTCTGTGCCTGCTGGGCTGGTCGCCCAAGGACGATCGCGAGCGCATGACGCTCGACGAGTTGACCGACGCCTTTACGCTCGAAGGCATCAACCGCAGCAACGCGGTGGTCAATTTCAGCGAGGCCGATCCGTTCGACCCAAAAGCCGTCTGGCTGAACGCGGATACCATTCGCAGCATGCCGGTGGATGCGCTCGCCGAAGCGCTGACGCCGTTCGTCGAAGCCGCCGGTTTCGCAGTCAGCCCCGAGAAAATGGCGCTGATCACACCGCTGATTCAGGAACGCATACGCCTGTTGAGCGAAGTGACCACGGTGGGCGATTTCTTTTTTGTCAAGCAATTGGCGCCGTACGATGCCGCCGAGCTGATCCCGCAGAAGGGTGACACGGCAATGGCGATCCGCGCGCTGGAGAAAGGCGCCACGGTACTGGCCGCGGCCGAGTTCCGTCACGATCCGCTGGAACAGGCGCTGCGCGCGGCTTCGGCCGAATTGGGCATCAAGGCCGGCCAGATGTTTCAGCCCGTGCGCGTAGCGGTGTGCGGGCGCAAGAACGCTCCGCCGTTGTTCGGTACCCTGGAAGCGCTGGGGCGCGAGATCTGCCTGGAACGGATCGGGCAGGCTCTGGAAAAGTTGAAAACCATATGAACCCGTCCAACGTTAATGCCGGCGATCCGGGTAACCCGCCCGCGGCCGGAGCTTCGAATTTCGTCCGCGACATCATCCTCGAGGACTTGAAGACGAATAAATGGGGAGGCCGCGTACACACGCGGTTCCCGCCGGAGCCGAACGGTTACCTGCACATAGGCCACGCCAAATCGATCTGCCTCAACTTCGGCCTGGCCGCCGAGTTCGGCGGCAAGACCAACCTGCGCTTCGACGACACCAACCCCGAGAAGGAAGAGACCGAGTACGTCGACTCCATCATGGAGAACGTGCGCTGGCTGGGTTTCGACTGGGAGGACCGCTGCTTCTACGCTTCGGACTATTTCGGCCAGTTGTACGAATGGGCGGTGCAGATGATCAAGACGGGGCAGGCTTACGTCTGCGACCTGACTGCCGAAGAAGTGCGGCAATACCGCGGCACGCTCACCGAGCCCGGTAAAGAGAGCCCTTACCGCAACCGCAGCGTGGAAGAAAATCTGGACCTGTTCGAGCGCATGAAGGCGGGCGAATTCCCGGATGGATCACGCACGCTGCGCGCCAAGGTGGACATGGCCTCGGCGAACCTCAACATGCGCGACCCGGTGATGTACCGCATCCTGCACGCGGAGCATCATCGCACCGGAGACAAGTGGTGCATCTACCCGATGTACGACTATGCGCACGGCCAATCGGATTCGATCGAGGGAATCACGCACTCCATCTGCACGCTGGAGTTCGAAGACCACCGCCCGCTGTACGACTGGTTTTGCGAGGCGCTGGGCATCTATCATCCGCAACAGATCGAGTTCGACCGGCTGAACCTGACTTACACGCTCCTCAGCAAACGCAAGCTGCTGCAACTGGTGAAGGACGGGCACGTGACCGGCTGGGACGATCCGCGCATGCCGACGCTGGCCGGCATCCGGCGCCGCGGCTACACGCCCGAAGCGATCCGCAATTTCTGCCACTCCATCGGCGTTTCCAAAACCAACGGCACCATCGAGCTGGGCCTGCTGGAGCACCACCTGCGCGAGGATTTGAACAAGCGCGCGCCGCGCGTGATGGCGGTACTGCGGCCGCTGCGGGTGGTGATCGACAATTATCCGGAAGGCCAGGTGGACCATTTGGACGCCGGCAACAATCCCGAGGACGCTTCCGCCGGCTCGCGCCTGGTGCCCTTTTCCAAGGTGCTTTACATCGAGCAGGACGATTTTCGCGAAGATCCGCCGAAGCAGTATTTCCGGCTCACGCCGGGGCGCGAAGTGCGGCTGCGTTACGGCTACTTCATCACCTGCACCGGCGCGGTGAAAAACGAGAAAGGCGAGGTCACGGAAATCCACTGCACTTACGACCCGGCCACGCGGGGCGGCAACGCGCCTGACGGGCGGAAAGTGAAATCGACCATCCACTGGGTTTCGGCCGAGCACGCGATCGATGCCGAGGTGCGGCTGTACGACAGCCTCTTCGGCAAGCCCGATCCCAACCAGACCGAGGAGGGGCAGAGCTTCCTCGCCAATCTCAATCCGCATTCGCTCGAAGTGGTCAACGCCAAGCTGGAGCCCAGCCTGAAGGATGCCGCCGCGTACAGCCGCTATCAGTTCGAGCGGCTCGGCTACTTTTCGGTGGATCCGGATACGGCGCCCGGCAAGCTGGTCTTCAACCGCACGGTGGCGCTGCGCGACACCTGGGCGAAGATCGAAAAGCGGGAGAAGGGCGGCCGGTGATCATCCTGGGAATCGGCGGGGTGCTGGGCGATGCGGCCGCCGCCATTTTGAAAGACGGCGAGCTGGCCGCCGCGGTGGAAGAGTCGAAACTGGTGCGGCGCCGCATGCACTGGGGCGGCCGGGATCCGCTGCCGGAGCGCGCCATCGCGATGTGTCTGGAACTCGCCGGCGCCAAGCCCGAGCAGGTGGACGCGGTAGCCGTGGCGCGGCCGGTGCCGGAGAAGGATTTTTATCTGCGGCTGCGCGCCCAGTTTCCGGCCAGCCGCATCACGCTGGTGGAGCATCACCTGGCGCACGCGGCCTCGGCTTACTTCGCATCTCCTTTCGACGAAGCGACGGTGCTGACGCTCGATCGCGGTGGCGATTTCCGCTGCGGCTCGCGGTGGACCGGCCATGGCGCCAGCATGACCATCGAACAGGAGCACTACTCGCCGGATTCGCTGTGCGACGTCTACAGCCGCGTCACCGAGCTGCTGGGCTTCGAAGCCAACGTGGATGAGCACAAGGTGCAGTGGCTCTCGGTGCACGGCGACGATCGCTTCCGCGATCTGTTCCTGGAGATTCTCAAGGCAGACGAAGGCGGACTGCACGTGGACCGCGCCTTCTTCAGCACCGAGCGGCCCCATTCGGGCGGTTTCGGACACCGGTTCTATAAGGCGCTGGGCCTCGAAGACGGCGCGCCGATTCCGGAAGCGCTGCGCGCGCCTATCGCGGCCGGCGTGCAGCGGGCGGCCGAGACGGCGGTGATGCGGCTGGCCGGCCAGGGGCGTAACCTGTGCCTGGCGGGCGGCCTGGGATTTAATGCGCTGCTGGTTTCGGCGCTCGAAAACCGATCCGGCTTCGAAAATGTTTTCGTTCAGCCGGTGGCGGGCAACGCGGGCACGGCCATCGGGGCAGCCCTGGAAACCTGGCACCACCTGTTCCGGCAGGAGAAACGCGTGCGCCTGGAGACGCTTTCCCTGGGCCCCAGCTACAGCGCGGCAGAAACCAAGCAGGTGCTCGAAAACTGCAAGTTGCGCTTTCATTACCTGCTGACCACCGAGGAGCTGATCGCGGCCGCGGTGGCACAGTTGAACGATCACAAGATTGTCGCCTGGATGCACGGACGGATGGAATTCGGCGCTCGCGCGCTGGGCAACCGCAGCATCCTGGCTTCGCCTCTCGATCCTTATTCCACCGAGAACCTGAACACGTTCATCAAGCACCGCGAGGCGGTGCGCAAGTTCGCGGCCTCTGTGCCGGCCGAGCTGGCCGGCCGGTATTTCGAAGTGGGGCCGAATGCGCGGTACCTGGCGACGGTGGGCCGCGTGCGGCCGGAACACCGCGAGAAATTCGCCGCGGCTATCCTGGCCGGCGATCTGGTGCGCGTGCACACGGTGGACGCACGAGAGAATCCGCTCTACTGGAAGCTGCTGCACGCCGCCGGCGAATCCACCGGGCTGCCGGTGCTGTACAACACGTCGTTCAACCTGTTTGGCGAGCCGCTGGTTTCCGACCCGCGCGACGCCGTGCGCAGCTTCTATTCCTCCGGCATCGATGCCATGTTTGTAGGCAATTTCTTCTTGCAGAAGTAGCACTTGGCAGCGTCAGTGGTCTCTGCCGCCGTGACTTTCCTGAGAGCGGTCTTGCGGCCTTTCCCGAACCGTGGCCGCGGTTCAGCGTGCACAGGATGCAAGCGCTGGCGGCAAGGCAAGACCGCTTGCGCTACCGGGAAAACGCGTCAGAAAATCTTCATCCCCAGGTACTTCCTGGGATTCTTGAGGAGATCGTGCGCCATGGCGCCCATTTCGCGCGACATGCCGGTAAGGTTGTCGTAGAACAGGGATGAAGTGAACTGGGGGCCGGCATTAAACTCATCCACCGTCTGCACCAGCGCCGACAGGCGGCGGGCGAAATCCACATAAAGCTCGTCGGATTGGAAAAGCTGGCCGGCGCGCGTATCGGCCACGGACTTGCGCAAACCGCGGGCCGCATCGAGGAACTGCTGGTATTGGCCGGTGTCGCGCAGCCATGGGCTGGACTGCATGCGGGCGAGCGTGGAATCCAGGCGCAGCAGCGGATCGTCGATCTGGCGGTAAAGGCGATCCGTGTAGAGCACGCTGCCCACGGCGCCGGTGGTTTTCGCCGCCGCGCGCAGGTCGTCTTGCAACTGGGCCATGCGCCGCACCACGTCGGTATAAACCTGATCCCCTTGGACGAACTTGCCGACCGGGCCGCTGCCGGTCTCCATGTCGCGAAGAGCCGCATCCACGATGCGTAACTGCTGCTGGAACTGCGCCAGGTCGAGGCTCTTCATCAGGTCCGGCCCACCTTTGTAACGGATCTCGCCGCCGGCCGCGACGTGGGTCGAACTGGTGCCGCTGGTGATGTCGACAAACTGATCGCCGACCAGGTTGTCGGCGGTCAGTACCGCGGTCGCATCGCTGGTGATGGTGGACAGGAGGCCGCGCCGGATGCTCAGAACCAGGCGCACCGCACGGTCCGGGACGGCGGAGCTGGAAAGCCCGATCTGCGCCGTGGTTCCGACGTCGATCCCGTCCACGCGCACGTCCGCCCCGGTGTCCAGGCCGGTGGCGTCGGGCACGTAAAGGTACACGGTTACCTTCGGCTGGAAGAACGTCCCTCCGCTGAGCAAGAGCAGCAGCACGGAGAGAATCGCGAGGGCGGCCACGGTGACCGTGGCAACGCGGAACCTCGCCCAACCGATGCCACGGGTATATGACATTCACCTGGGATTGTACCGCGAGGGAAAGGAGGCGGGTGCGGCTGGTTGGCGAGAGGATCGCGACAACACAAGAAAACCAGCATAGGCCAACTTTCATGTCCCGCACCCGAACGCCCCACGCGATGTCCCGCGCGCCCGCTCAACTCGGGTACAATGAAAGTCTTAGCGGAGGTGGGTCTTCTCGAGTAGCCGGCAAGCCGCAATCTCGAATTTAGGTCCCCGGGTAGTTCGAGCAACCTCCTGCGCCCTTTTTTCTCTTTTCCTCCCCGATGATTGCCGCATTTGCGGCCAGCCGTTGCACGAGATTTCCCGTGTTCCCGTGTGCCCCGCTTGCCTCCGGGCGCCGGCCCCGCTCGACGCCGAGTTCTTCTGCGTGTCCTGCCGGACGCCATTTCGCAACCGCTTCCCGCTCGATGAAGAAGGCCGTTGCGCGCTGTGCCGCGGCGGACTGCGCGGTTTTGACGCCGCGTACTCGTTCGGTTTCTACGATGGCGTGCTGCGGCAGTTGATCCACCTCTATAAGTTCCGCAAGGTGCGGACGCTGGTGGGCCCCTTGGGAGACCTGTTGCTGCGGGCGCTCCCTCGCGACGAAGCCTTCGACTGCGTCACACCGGTTCCTTTGCACTGGCGGAGACGGTGGCAGCGCGGATTCAACCAGGCGGATCTGCTGGCGCGACGGGTCGCCGCGCACAGCGGCATCCCGCGCACGCGCCTGCTGCGCCGCCTGCGCTCCACCGCTTCGCAGGCGAGTTTGAGCAATACCAGCCGCCGGCGCAACGTGGCCGCCGCCTTCGCCTGCCGCCGGCCGGACCGTGCGGCGGGCCGCAAAATTCTGCTGATCGACGATGTGATGACGACCGGCTCGACTGCCGCAGCCTGCGCCCTGGCCTTGAAGCGCGCCGGCGCAGCCCGTGTTTCGCTGCTGACTCTGGCGCGCGCCGACCGGCGTTTCGCGTTTTCGCGCGGGCCAAGTTCATCGGTTGTGGAGGAAAGATTCTGAATGGCTGATCGACTGCAGAAACCGGTGCTGGTACTCAACGCCAGCTATGAGCCGATCAATATCTGCGCGGCGCGGCGCGCCCTGGTGCTGGTCCTCAAGGGCGTCGCTTCGGCGGAAGAAGAATCGGCGAGCGCGATCCATTCGGCGCGCGCCGCGGTGCGCCTGCCGTCGGTGATCCGCTTGCTCGAATACCGCAGAATTCCCCATCAGACGCGGGCGCTTTCGCGCAAGAACATCCTCATGCGCGACCGCTACACCTGCCAGTATTGCCATCGTACCTTGCCTTCCGGCGAACTGACCCTGGACCACGTGGTCCCCCGCTCGCGGGCGGGCGAATCGGCCTGGGAGAATCTGGTCGCCTGCTGCCATCACTGCAACAACCGCAAGGGCAATCGGACGCCGGAAGAAGCGGGCATGCGCCTGGCGCGCCAGCCCCGTCCTTTCAGCCTCCACACCAGCCGCCATCTCATCCGGATGCTGGGCAAAAGTGACGCCCAGTGGCGAAAGTACCTGTTCTATTAGCCCACGCCGCGAATCACCGCGACTTCGCAAGAGCTCAAGAGCCAATGTACTGTCCCGCATAATCCTCCTCCAAAGTTGACAGTTGTAAACCCATCGCAAGCCTGCGCCCTTCCGCCGGAACTCGTATACTGTTTGGTGCAGGAGGAAGGGGACGACATGAGGAAGCTGATGATTTTGGCCGCGTTGGCTGCCGGTTCGGCCATGGCAGCGGAGTGGACCGGGTACATCATAGATGAGGCATGCTCCGGCAAGAAAGAAATGCTGGGCAACGTGACCTGCGCGCAGAATTGCATTAAGCGCGGTTCGCCCGCGGTTCTGGTCACCGACGATGGCACGGTCCACAAAATCGCGGATCAGGACAAAGTCAAGGAATTCGCCGGCAAGAAGGTCACCATCCACGGCGATATCGCAGACGGCGCCATCAAAGTCGAAAGCGTGAAGTAGGCTCGCCAGAAGACGCTTCGCATCAGATCCAGCCGGCGCAGCAGCCGGTGCGGGCGTGCGCTTTTCGTCACGCCCGCTACAGTTTCGTCTCCACTTTCCGTTATCTCCGCGCCACGGTTTCGAACGCTCTGCCCCCGCCATAATGCCCCTTTGGTCATCTGCGCTGCCAGGCACGTATAATCGGAGCTAAGGGCAATCTCATGCGGAAGCGGCTGGTTTACGGATCTCTCTCCATCCTGCTGGCGATTTCCGTCATCCTGGTGGTCTGGGAAGGCTCCTTCAACCCAGGCAATTTCCGCCCCGCCAATCCCGATCAGACGCTGATTTTCTGGGCCGTTTCCAGCCTCATTTTTCTCCTCATGGTGACCCTCGGCTGGATTCTGATCCGCGAGTTCGTCAAGCTGTACGTCGAGCGCCAGAGCCGCCGCGAAGGGTCGCGCATCAAGACCAAGCTCGTCGTCGGCGCGCTCGCCCTCAGCTTCGTGCCCGTGTTCTTCCTCGTGCTGTTTAGCTACGAAGTCATGAATCGAAACATTGCGACCTGGTTCCAGGAGCCGAGGGGCAACGAGTTGAAGGCGTTCGAGACCATCACCCGCCAGCTTGGCAAGGAGATGCAGGACGAAACCGACGCCCAGGCCGCCCTGTTGGCCGCGCAGCCCGAAGTCCGCCAGTTGATCGAGGGCGGCGCGCGCACGCCAGGCTTTCTGGCGCGCTTCGCCGTCAGCTACGAGCTTGCCTCGGCCGCGGTTTACGGCTCCCCTGGCGGGCCGCCGCTCGATTCCTGGGGAGACTACCGGCAGCCCGCCAAAGTGGACCGGCTGGTGTCGGCGTCCTACCCGATTCTCCAGGGCCAGCGGCGTTTGGGATTCGTCACCGTGACCGCTCAAGTGCCCGGAGACGTGGCGGAAAAGAAAGCCGTCGTCGGCACCTGGGCGCGCCAGGAGCGGGAGAACCACGACAATGCGCGCTCGGTGCGCCGCGTCAGCGTCATGCTGATGACCTTGATCACGCTGTTCGTGCTGTTCGTGGCCACCTGGATCGCGCTGTTCCTTTCCAAGCAGATCAGCATTCCCATCACCGCGCTGGCCGAAGCCGCCAGCCAGGTCCGCGGCGGCAACCTGTCGCACCGCGTGAATGTGCGCGCCGCCGATGAACTGGGGTCGCTGGTGCGCGGCTTCAACCAGATGACCCAGGAACTGGAAGCCAACAGCCGCGAACTCGACCGCCGCCGCCGCTTCATCGAGGCCATCCTCGAAAGCATCCCCACCGGCGTCATCTCCATCTCCTCGGACGGCGCCATCCGGCTCGTCAACCGCGCGCTCTACCAGATCTTTCCCGAACCCCGCGTGGAAAAGGCCGCCCGCCTGGAAGACCTGTTCTCGCGCGAGGACACCGCCGAAATCAAGTACCTCATGAAGCGCGCCCGCCGCACCGGCGCCGCCTCGCGCCAATTGGAACTACGCACGGAAAACCACAACCGGCACCTGGCGGTCACGGTTGCCGCTCTCGAGGACAAGGTTACTTCCGGCTTCGTCATCGTGATCGAAGATACCAGCGAGTTGCTGCGCGCGCAAAAGGCCGCCGCCTGGCACGAAGTGGCGCGGCGCGTGGCGCACGAAATCAAGAATCCACTCACTCCTATCGCGTTGTCCGCCGAACGCATATTGCGGCAGATCGACCGCCTGGAGCTGGCCGCCGCGCCGCGCCGCATCCTCGATGAGTGCGCGCAGACCATCAGCCGCTCGGTCGAATCGGTCAAGACCCTGGTGGATGAATTCTCGCAGTTCGCGCGCTTCCCCGCCGCGCAGCTTGTCCGCTCCGATCTGAACGAAGTCGCGCGCGAGGCGCTGGCCATTTTTCACGGCCGCCTGGACGGCATCAACCTGCGCACCAGCTTCGCCCCCGACCTGCCGCCGGTTAACCTGGACCGCGAGCAGTTCCAGCGCGTGGTGGTGAACCTGGTCGATAACGCCGCCGAAGCCATGCAGGATTCGCTCGTCAAGAATCTTTATGTGGCCACCCAGCCGGGCGCGGCCGAAACCGTCGAGCTGGTGGTGGCCGATTCCGGCTGCGGTGTCAGCCCGGACGAAAAGGAAAAACTGTTCCTGCCCTATTTCTCCACCAAGGGGCGCGGCACGGGCCTGGGCCTCGCCATCGTCAGCCACATCGTGGCCGAGCACGACGGGCACATACGCGTGGAAGATAACCTGCCGGCCGGCGCGCGTTTTACCATCGAGATTCCAGTGGCCATCGATGCCGAGGCGATCGAGAACCCCGTGCCGCAGGCGCAGCCCACCGCCCCGGTGAAAGCATGAAGCAGCGTCGCATCCTGGTGGTGGACGACGAGCCGGAAATCCGCCGCTCGCTGGCCGGCGTGCTCGAGGACGAAGGCTATCGCGCCGAAACGGCGGAAAGCGGCGAAGCCTGCCTGGACGCCCTTCCCGGCGCCGGCTTCGAGCTGGTGCTGCTCGATATCTGGCTGCCCGGCGTAGACGGTATGGAGGTCCTCGAGCGCATCCAGGCTATTCCATTCGCCGAGCGTCCCGAGGTCGTCGTGATCTCCGGCCATGGCAGCATCGAGGCCGCCGTCAAGGCCACCAAGCTGGGTGCCTTCGATTTTCTCGAAAAGCCGC
>Ga0181517_10006465_pt1 | contig 10030 bp, 8 predicted proteins | sample PEATcosm2014_Bin_31_FD_119748 | JGI IMG/M metagenome (GOLD analysis project Ga0181517, IMG submission 119748) | Peatland microbial communities from MTU Mesocosm Facility, Houghton, MI, USA - PEATcosm2014_Bin01_30_metaG | ecosystem: Environmental > Terrestrial > Soil > Wetlands > Peat | place... | reverse complement strand
GAAACCGAGCACCTGCGCTTCGCCGCCGTCGGGCGTCAACAGTCCGCACAGCATGCGGATGGTCGTCGTTTTGCCGGCGCCATTCGGGCCGAGAAAGCCGAAGATCACGCCCGAATCGATATCCAGCGAGACGCGATCGACCGCGACGAACTCGCCGAAGCGTTTGACCAGGTCGTGCGTTTCGACGACTTTCATTCGCGCGACTCCACGGCGGCCAGGAACACGTCCTCGAAATTCGGCCGCACCGGGTGAATCGACTTCAACATCAGGCCGGCGCCGGCGATCGCCTGCCGCACCAACGCCTCGCCCGTCTCGCGATCGGCCGCGGCGGCTTTGAGCGCGTCGGCGGCCGGATAAACGCGGCGGATGCCGGGCGTCTCGGCCAGCGTTTCGCGCGCGCGCAGGGGGTCGTCGGTCAGGATTTCGAAAAGCTGATCGGGGTAGCGCGCGAGAATCGCCGGCGGCTCGTCGAGCGCGAGCAGCTTGCCCTGGTGCATCAGAGCGACGCGGTGGCAGCGCTCCGCCTCGTCCATGTAAGGCGTGCTGACGACGACCGCCACGCCGTCGGCGGCAAAGCGATAGAGGATATCCCACAGTTCGCGTCGCGACAGCGGATCGACGCCGTTGGTCGGCTCGTCGAGCAGCAGCAATTTCGGCGTGTGGATCATGTTGCAGGAGAGCGCGAGTTTCTTGTACATGCCGCCCGAAAGTTTGCCGGCGGGGCGGCCGGCGTAGGGCTTCAGGCGCGAGAACGCGTAGAGGCGTTCGAGCCGTTCCTCGCGCTCTCTTTTCGGAACGAAGTACATATCGGCGTAGAAACGCAGGTTCTCGGCGACGGTCAGGTCGGCGTAGAGGCTGTATTGCTGCGGCATGTAGCCGAGCCGCTCGCGCACCTGGTCGGGCGTTTTCGCCACGGCCAGGCCGTCGACTTCCACGTCGCCTTTTTCCGGGTCGAGCAGGCCGACGACGCAGCGCAGCATCGTCGACTTGCCCGCGCCGTCCGGGCCGATCAGGCCGAAGATTTCGCCGGGCGTCACCGAGAAACTGACGTCCTCGACGGCGATGACGTCGCCGAATTGCTTGTGCACGCCGCGGACTTCGAGTAGCGCCATGCTTCAACTCGCGAGGAAGCGCACGTCGACCGGCATGCCGATCTTGAGCACGCCGTCGGGGTTCGGAATGATGACTTTGATTTTGTAGACCAGCCGCACGCGCTCGTCCTTGGTTTGCACGTTCTTCGGCGTGAATTCCGCCGTGTCGGAAACGTAACTCACCTTGCCGCGCATCGCCTTGCCGGGGTACGAGTCGTTGAACACGTCGACCGCCTGGCCGATCTTGACCTTGCCGAGCATCGGCTCCGGCACGTAGACGTGAATTTCGAGCGAGGTCAGGTCGGCCATCGCCAGCAGCGCCGAGCCGGGGAACACGGTGTCGCCTTGTTCCACGTGCGTACGCAGCACCGTGCCGGTGATCGGGGCCGAAACCTGCGTGAAGGCCAATTGCGTTTCGACGACCTTCACCGCCGCTTTCGCCTGGTTGACCTGCGCCGCCACCGCCTGTTGCTGGGCCTTCAACACGTCATGCTGCGTTTGCACGGTGTTCATTTGCATATCGGTCGCGGAGCCGGCGTTCAACAACTTTTGCGTGCGTTGCACCTCGGTGTTGACGCCGCCGAGGTTCGCCGAGACGACGCCCTGCTGCGAGCCGGCCGCTTTCACCAGCGCCTCGGCCTGGCCGAGCGCCGCCTTGTACGGCGAGTCGTCGATATGCGCGATCTCGTCGCCTTTCTTCAAAAGCTGGCCTTCGGCGACGGGAAACTGGACGAGCTGTCCGGCGACCTGCGCGCTGACGATCACCTCGGTCGCTTCGACCGTGCCGTAAAACAGGTCGTTGCGTTTTTCTTCCTGTGCTTTGACGTAGGCCCGGTAACCCATGAAGGCCACCAATCCCAAAATCAAAAAAACCGGAATCAATCGTTTCATCGCGGTCACCTCCCGATCTTCTGCAGGTCGCCGGCCGCGGCGGCCAGGCGCACCCGCGCGACGCGGTAATCATATAAGGCGTTCAAATAGGCGACGCGCGCGCGTGTGGCGGCCAGTTGCGCGTCGATGACGTCGAGGCTGGTCAACGCGCCCGCCTTGTAGCTGTTTTCGGCGATGCTCACCAGTTTTTCGGCGCGGTCCAGCGTCGCCTTGGTCGACTTCGTGCGCTGCGCGGCTTCGTCGGCCGCGAGCAGCGCCGCCTCGACTTCGGTGCGGATGTCGGCGCGCATGCGCACGGCCGAACGCCGCAGCCCCTCGGCGTTCGCGCGATCGCCGCTCATGCCGCGATACGCCGCCAGGCCGTCAAACAGCGGAATCTGGACGCCGACGCCCACCGTCCAGTTCGTGTCGCCATCCAAGTCAAAGTAGTAGGGTTTTTGCCAGCCGTACGAGCCGGTCAGAGCGACCGCCGGCAGCATTTCGGCGCGCCGGCTTTTGGCGGCGTCTTCAAAGGCGCGCTGGCCCGCCGCGAACGCCGCCAACTCCGGACGTTGGCGTTGCGCCGCGTCGTGCGCCGCCGCCCAGTCTAACGGGTTGATTTCCGCAGCTTCCAATTTGCCGAGCGGTTTCACGGGGGTATCTTTCGACAAACCGGACGCGCGCTGCACGTATCCCACGGCGAGCTTGATCTGCTCGGCCGCCTGGCTCACTTGGGGCTCGATCGTGTCGACCTCGACCTCGGCGCGCAGCAGGTCGAACCTCGATGCGGCGCCCGCGTCGTATCGGGTTTGCACGTCCTTCAAATGGTCCGTCGCGTCGCGCAACGAGGCGCTTTGCGCATCGAACACTTCCTGCGCCATCAACAGTCCGAGAAACGCCTCGGCGGTTTGCTGCGCGACCTTCAGCCGCGCCGCCTCGACCTCCAGCGACTTCTCGGTGATCTGCTCGCCCGCCGCGCGGTAGCCGTAGTAAACGCGGCCCGACGCGAAGACGAGCTGGTTGAGATTGGCCGCGACCATCCAGTTGTTGTTCGCGCCCATTTCGATCGACTTGCTGATGTTGACCGGCGGGATGAACGCCGGCAGCGGCGGCGTGATCGACAAGCTGATCTTCGGCACGTTGCCGATGTACTCGTAGCCGCCGGTCAAGGTCAACTTCGGCAGGAAATTGGCGAACACCTCGCCCTGCGCCTCCTGCGCCACGGCCACCGCCGCCTCGCGCTCGGCCAAATCGGGGCTGTGCGCCAGCCCGTAGCCGATCGCGTCGTCCAGCGCCCACGTCACCGGCTCCGCGGCGCGCACCGGACCGGGCAGCAGCAACAGCGCGACGGCGAGCGCCAGCGGCGTGTAAATCCAACATGGCAGGCCCCTCGCGCCGACGGCTCTCCGGTTTGTTTGCCCCTCTCCGCGTCGGGGAGGGGCGCGCCGCGCGTCCCGCGCGGCGGGGGAGGGGCCCTGAAAGATCCTAGCGCCCATGGTCCGCCTCCTTCGCTTGTTCCGGTTCGATGATTCCGCGCGTGAGCATGGCGCGGACAATGTTGAACGTGTCTTGCGGGGTGAGGTTCGCCGTCAACAGGAAACCGGGCTCGGCGACGGTCATGACGATGCGTTGAAAGACCTTGCCGAAAACGGCCGCGTTCAGGTCCGAGCGAATCACGCCCTCTTTTTGCCCGCGCTCGACCAAGGTGACGACGAGGCCGACGACCATCACGCGGCGCTCCTCGATTTTGCGCCACAAGTCGGGCGTCAGGGTTTGCACATCGGACAGAAACGGCAGCGAAACGGCGGACAATAAATCCTCGTACAGCAGGCGAAAGTGGTCTTCCAGCACCTCGCGCACCGGCCGGTCCGACAACAAATTCGGCACGATCCGCCGGATGACGTGCGCGGCGAATCCCTCGACGACCGCCCCGACCAACTCGTCGCGATGACGGAAATATTTGTAGAACGTGCGTTTCGACAGCGCCATGCCGGCGCACAACTCGTCGACCGTGATGCGCCGAAAACCGCGCTCGTTGAAGACGCGCTGCGCATAATCCAGGATGCGCTGCCGGGTCCGTTCCTCGCGCTCGCGGTCGTGCTCGTGCGGTTCGTGCTCGCGCCGTTTGTCGTCGCGGCGTTTGCGCTCGCGGCGCTCGGGTTGGCGGTGTTCGGGTTCGGGATTTCGTTTCTTCATGCGCTTCGCCTATGGAAACGTTTTATGTTTTTTTCGTTTACATAGTAGCTGAGCGTGGGGCGTTGTCAAGCGGTGTTTTCGACTTATTTCTTCCAGATCCGCCGGGGAAGGAGCCTTGCGACTGTCCCGGCATAGGCGACAGCTTGCCGATTGCGCTGCGAGCAGTTATTCTCCATAACATTCGAGAGAAAAAAGGGGCGCAGATGCTGTTGCGACTGCACGTGAAAGGCTTCAAAAACCTACGGGACGTGGAAATTCGGTTTGGGCCGGTCACGTGCTTTGTCGGTCCGAACGGCGTCGGCAAATCCAATATTTTTGACGCGATTCAGTTTCTGCGGGCGCTCGCCGATCACGACATCCAAACGGCCGCGCAATCAATTCGTAGCCCGCAAAAAGGTGCATTTGGGCCTCAGGATCTTTTCTGGCGCGGCGATAACAACGATCGGATGTCGTTTAGTGCAGATATGCTCGTGCCGAAGGAGGTCGTCGATGATTTCGGACGAACAGCGAGACCCGCAACTACGTTGCTGCGCTACGAGATCGAATTCCGTTATGAGAACGAAAGCAGCGCGCGCCTTGTGCTGATGAAAGAAAGCCTGACGCCGATCAGACTCGGCGAGGCGCAAAGCACATTCGGATTTCCCCACAAGGCCGTCTTTCGCAAATCTACTTCACTTAACGTGACACGACGCGCCGGCAGTTTTATTTCGACACAGAATGATGGCGAGATGGTCAAGCTAATGCTCCACGGGGACGCGGGGAGTCGCGGACGACCTGTGCCCGCCGGGTTGTCCCCATTGACCGTCCTAGGTGGTACGGGCGCTGCCGAATATCCGACGGTCCTCGCCGCACGGCGAGAAATGTCATCTTGGAAAATTCTTCATCTGGAACCGTCAATCATGCGCGCTCCCGATGAATTTGGCGGCGCAGCCGAGGTGAGCGAGCATGGCGGTGGAATTGCCGCAACGTTATATCGTCTTTCTCGCGAGGACCGCATCGAGGGACAGACTTTCGCGGAGGCCGCCAACCGCTTGGCGGAACTCGTTCCGGAAGTTCGTTCCATACGCGTTGATCGTGACGAAGCGCGACGGCATTTAACCGTACTTGCAGAGGTAAAAGGTTGTTACGGCGAGCTCGGCCCGCGAGCGCTGTCCGACGGAACGTTGCGTTTCCTTGCGCTCGTCGCGATGCAGATGGATAATACAGTGCACGGATTGCTTTGCATGGAAGAGCCGGAAAATGGAATCCATCCGAGCCGCGTTCCCGAACTGTGTAGCTTAATGAAAGAATTCGCCGTCAGGCCGGAGGAGGAGACCGGCGAGGATAATCCGCTTCGCCAAGTCGTCGTCAATACACATTCGCCTGACGTTGTTCGGCAATTGGCGCCGAGCGATATACTGTTTGTCGAGGCGATTCACGGTCCGGGCGGTCTCGCCGCGTCGGTGTCAAGTTATGAAAACGGCTGGCGACCCAAAGCCTCCATGTACACACGGCAACAACTGGCGGACTTCATCGGCGGTTCGCCGATCGGCGATAAGATGGAACAGTTGAACTTGCCGTTCAACATTGGAACTGCACGATGACCGGGGCCGTTCGCTCGGCGATCATCGCCGACGGCAGCAGCGATTTGGCGCTTCGTCCGGTCATCACGTGGTCCTTTCGGCAAGCCGCTCCGAACGTGTCGTTTGAAAGGCCGATATTCGTAATTCGGCGCAGCGACCAGACACTGGACGCCGAAATCGTCAGAGTGAAAAATGAATACAAGCCGAATATCGTTTTTGTTCATCGGGACGCCGAAAAAGAGGATTATTGCACGCGGCGGGCGCAGATCCCGCGGGGCCCGGATCTCGTGGCCATTGTGCCGGTACGAATGACGGAGGCTTGGCTCTTGATCGACGAGCAGGCAATCCGAATGGCCGCAGGAAATCCCAACGGCAAAGTCACGTTGAACATGCCGCCAATCGCTCGTTTGGAACATGTCGTCGATCCGAAGGAAGAATTACGACGTTTGCTGGTCGAAAGCTCGGAATTGCCGGCGCGGCGGGAAAAGCGTTTCGATCGGCAAAAGGCTCTGCACCGTGTCGCTGAATTGATTGAGGATTTCTCGTTGCTCCGACGACTTTCCGCTTTCAACGAATTTTGGAACGAGCTTCGCCAAGCCCTTGACGCGCTTGGCGTCGAATAGTCCGCACTGAAACCCACCGGCCGTCAATTCACCTTGGTCAACTCGACGTAAATCTTGCCGACAAAGGCGTCGGTTTCGATGCGCAAGACGCGGTGCGGCGGGGCGTTGTCCACCCACATGAAGACGGATTTGACCTTGGCGACTTTCGAGTTTTGATCCGGATCGGAGGAGGTGACAATCCGCGGTTCGACTTTCCAGGCGTCAAACGTGCCCAACCCGATATTGATGCGCTCGCGGCCGAGCACCGTGTAGCTCAACTCGTGGCGGCGATGGCCGTCGAAGACCTTGAGCAGGTATTGCTTGCCCTGGACAAGCGGCAACTGCTGCACGTAAAGCAGCGCGCCGAGCGGGTCGAGGTGGTCTTCGGGCGCCTGCGCCGGCCCGAAGGTCTGATTGCCTTCCTTGCGCAGGCGGGTGCGCGAGCCGATCAGCAGGCTGCGGGCCGGATCGTAATTGATCGTGGTGTCGAGGAAAAACTTGGCCTCGCGCTGCTGGAACAGGAACTTGTTGCAGCGGAAGGTGTCGGCGTAGGTCTCGGACGTGATCATATCCCGCACGCGCCAGACCCAGTCGAGTTTCGACTCGCTTTGGAGCTTCATCGCGATCTTGTAGCCGGGCTGGCCGCCGATGTCGATGCGGTCGACCGACACCTCGGCGAAGGCGGCGGCGATGTTCTGCCAGCCGAACTCGTAGTGCAGCCGCTCGCCGGCGAAATCGGCCGCGACCGCCGGCGCCGCCAACGCCGCGGCGAAAACCAACGCGGGCAATAGCCTGGCGAAAATGCGGCGCTTCATTGAGGTTCCTCCTGCGTGATGCGGCTCGCCTGCTCGTAATGAGCGCGCGTCATTTGAATCCATTCGTTTTCCACGTGCAAGTCGGCCGCGATCTCCAGGTTCCGCCGATACGCGATCAGCGCATTTTCCAGCAACGGGCGGACTTTCTCAATCACCTCCCGCCGGTAGGCCGGCCGGTCGCCGGCGGCCAAATCGGCCGGGTAGGGCACGGCCAGCACGGCGCGGAAAAACAACTCGAACCCGAGGCCGACTTTGTACAGCGAGGCCGTCACCCAGGTCGGCTCGTAAGTCCGCACCGCGTTGGTGTAAAATTCGCGGGCTTCGAGCAGCGCCTCGGCCTTTTCCTGCAGGGCCATCGCCAGGGCGCTCGCTTCGCCGGCCAGCGCGATCGACTCGAAGCGCCGGAAGCGGATTTCGCCCATGACAAAGCAGGCCTCGGCGTAGGCGGCGCGGGCGTAAATCACGCCGCGCTTCGCGTTGCGCTGGTACTCCGGTAGCGACTGGCCGAGATAGTGCTCGGCGAAGATGGCGTCGCCCAAATAGAACAGGACGATGCCCAGCCGCATCCGCGCCTCGTTGAACTCCAGCGGCGGCACGCCCAATTGGTCCAAAATCTTGGCGAATTCCGCCTTCGCTTCCGGCAGCCGGCCGAGGCGTTGCAGGCAGATGCCGCGCCGCAGCCGCACCTCTTCGGTCCGCACGCCCTGGCCGGGCGGCAGCGCAAACCCTTGGTAGGCCGCCAGCGCCTGCTCCCACTGCCCCGTGTTTTCGAACGTCAGCCCGAGGTTGTAGCGGGCCAGCGGCGCCACGTCGCTGTCGCCGTATTCCTCAAGGATCTTGCTGTAGAAGCGAATCGCGGCGGGCCAATTGGCGTGCGCGAAGGCCTTGTCGGCCCGATCGAAGAGTTCGTAGACGTCGTACACGTCGCCGCGGATGCCGTTCGGATCGCCGACGATCGTCGTCGTCGGCATCGTGAGCCGCGCGCCCACGCCGGCCGACGCGCACCCGGCCAGCAGCGCCGCGCCCAGCAGCAACGACGCCCAGCCGACGCCCGCCCACGCCACAAAATGGCGACGGCGAACCGGCTGGCGGCGAATCGTGTCGATCATTTCGTCCGGCTGGCGCCTCCCGCGGCCCGTTTCGCGGCCAGAATGCCGAACGACAGGCCGGTTGCGCAAGCCCCGCGGTCGCAACCGGAGGTTTTTTGCCACAGACGAACGCAGATGGCCCCAGATACGGGGCACGGGCCATGACGTGTCGCCTTATCGAGGGCCATCCGCGACCCGTGTGCATCTGCGTAAATCTGCGTTGTCCGCCTGAAATTTCGCGAATCCCTTGCCGCCGCTCTCCGCGACCCCGCGCGCTCCGCGTGAGCTTCCGCCGTGTTCGCCGTGGGCGGCAACGGCGCAATCCGGCATTGCAGCGGGACATGTTTTCATGGCGAGCGCGGGCGAAACCGTTCGCGAGTTACGTCAATCGTCACGAATTCAAACTGAACTACTCATTGAAGCGGAAGGGCAACGTAATGGTCTTGGCCGCGCCCTCGAACGGCTGGAACCGCATGAGCGACACGCGGCGCATCAGGCACTGTTCGATTTCCGCGTTGCCGATGGACGATTCCGCCACGGCGGCGTCGGACACCGAGCCGTCCGGATTAATCTTGAACCGGACCGTCACGACGCCCTTCGAGTCCGGGTTTTTCGCAAAGCAGAATTTGACCCGGCCCATGTAGCTGTTGATCGTGGTCTTGATGTCGTCGGCGGTGACGTGCTTGAGCGGCGCCGCGGGCGGCGGCTCGGTCCCGGTCGGCGGCACAACTGCCGGATTCGTGTTGCCGGTCTTGGCGACCTGCGTCAATTCCGGGTGCTTCTTTTCGAATTTTTCGACTTCCGCGAGTCCGCGTTTGGCCTCGGCGTTGTCGGCGTTGATGAACAGCGTCTTGCGGAAGCTCCATTCCGCCTTGTCGTATTTCTTGTTCTTCAACAAGCCGCGGCCGAGCGTGAGGTAATGGTTTTCGATCTTCTTCAGGCCACCTAACGCCGCCACGTTCTTCGGATCCAGGTCGAGGACCAGCGTATAGATGCCGTACGCCGATTCCTCCGGCGGATCGGTGATGTGGTTCTCTTTAAAGTAGGTGTCGGCCTGCGTCAGCATCGCTTCCAGCGTTTCCTGGAACGTCGGACCGCCGCGCTCGGGCATGATGTTGACGCTGTCGAGCTTGAAGGCGTTCGCGTCGGCGGGCGCGGGGGCCGGGGCGGGCGCGACCGGCGCCGGAGGCGGAACCGGCAGCGTGGGCGTCGCGACGTTGGCGCGCCATAAATAAACCCCGCCGAGCGCCAGCACGACGACCGCGGCGGCGATCCAGGCGATGTAGTTGGGCCGCGGCGCCTTCGCCGCCTCGACGCGTGCGGGCGCCGCGGGTTTTTTCGCTGCCGCGGCAGGCGCGGCGGCCGGCGTCGCGCCGAAGAAATCTTTCTCGACCGGCAGCAGACCGCCATCGGCCTCGGCGGCCGCCGGGCGTTCGGCGCCGGCTTCCGCAACTTGATGGATGGCGCGTTCGCTGACCGCGTCCATCGCCATTTCCGCGGCGGCGGCGAGCCGATCTTCTTCCGTGAGCTCTTCCGGGGCGGCAGCGGGCGCCGCAGCCTCCGCGGGCTCAGGCCGCCAGGCCATTTCGAACGACGCGTAAAACGCGTCGGCCGACGAGGGACGCAGATCGGGATCGGCGTCGGCGGCGCTGCGAGCCAGGTCGAGCAAGCGGCGCGGATGGGGGCCGCGCACGGTCGCCGGTTCGCCCGGCGAACCGAATTCGCCCAGCGTCAGGATGTATTGCAGCAGCCGGCCCAGCGAATAGACGTCGGCGGCGGCGGTCATCGCGCCGTTCTTGCGGAACT
>Ga0181517_10006456_pt1 | contig 10040 bp, 6 predicted proteins | sample PEATcosm2014_Bin_31_FD_119748 | JGI IMG/M metagenome (GOLD analysis project Ga0181517, IMG submission 119748) | Peatland microbial communities from MTU Mesocosm Facility, Houghton, MI, USA - PEATcosm2014_Bin01_30_metaG | ecosystem: Environmental > Terrestrial > Soil > Wetlands > Peat | place... | reverse complement strand
GAGGGCAGTTCGGTTACATCTTTCAGGCCGAAGCGGAGCAGGAACTCGCGGGTAGTTTTGTAGAGAATCGGGCGGCCGATGACCTGCTTGCGGCCAGCGGTGGCGATGAGCTTGCGGGCCAGTAGCGAGCCGAAAACTCCGGACGAATCGACGCCGCGGATTTCGTTGACTTCAGGCGCGGTGACCGGCTGCTTATAGGCCACCACGGCCAGCGTTTCAAGCGCGGGCAAGGAGAGCTTGAGCGGCGGCTTGAGGCTCTTCACGAAAGAACGGACCGCGTCGTGGTACTCGGGCTTGGTGGCGACGCGAAAGCCTCCGGCGATCTCGCGGATTTCAATGCCGCGATTGTCGGCGGCGTACTCGGCGATGAGCTCGTCAAGCATTTTGCGGAGGACGGCGCGGGCCTCGCGATCGCGCAGGCGGGCCAGGCGGCGGGCCTCTGCTTCTTCGCCTTCGGACGGCTCGGTTGCGGATTCGTTGTCCGGTTCGGCCTGTGGTTCAGATGCGGAATCGGCGTTCGCTTCAATCGGCCGTTCATCGGCAGGGGGAGTGGACTCAGCTTCAAGTTCAGCCTCAACGACTCCGGCCTCAATCACCATTTCTTCGATTGCCATTACCGGGTCAAGTTCAGAGAGCCCGGCGTTGATGAGGGGCAGGGGCTCGGCTGCAGCCTCTTCAGAGGCTTCGAGCGCAGACGCGGCTTGCTGCGCCTTCCACTCGAGGGCGTCGGCGGCGAATAGGGCGGTGAGCTGGGCCAGTGTGACCGGCTCCTCCGCGGCGTAGATGACAGCTTCAAGCTTGGCTTTAAGGCTCATTCTGCAATAGGTACCTCAAGTATGGTACCGGAAGTGGACGAGCCCTGCGCGTTCATCGAGGTTCAAACGGGGGTGGGAAGGCAAGAAAAAGGGCGTCCGCAGTGGCGAACGCCCTGAAATGGAGCCTAAAGGCCGTTTAGTGAGTCACCTGGCGGAAGAGCCAGAATAGCGAGCCGGAAAGCAGCGCCGCGGCGGGCAGGGTAAGAACCCAGGCCATGGCGATATTGCGAATGGTGGCGAGCTGCAGGCCGCTGCCGTTTGCGGCCATGGTTCCAGCCACGCCGGAGCTGAGCACATGGGTGGTAGAGACCGGCAAGCCGAAGTTGTCCGCGGCTGAGATGGTGCACATGGCCACCAGTTCGGCACAGGCTCCCTGGGCGTAGGTCAGATGTTCCTTGCCGATTTTCTCGCCGACGGTGACAACAATGCGCTTCCAGCCCACCATGGTGCCCATGCCCAGCGCCAAGGCAACCGCGACTTTGACCCATGGCGGAATGAACTTGGTTGCCTTGTCTACCGTGGCTTTGTAGGTGGCGAGGGACTTGTTGTCATCGGCACTGAAAACGGGCCGCTGTCCATTCTTCACCAGCGTGGCGTCGTTCTTCTGCATCAGGCGGATGGCTTCGCTGGCTACGTACATGTCGTTGCGGACGTTGGCTTGCTTGTTGGCGGGAACGGACTTGTACGCCTTGTAGACAATCACGTCTCCTTCGAGATCCTTGACCAATTCCCGGAGAGCCAGGACCGTGTCCGGCTTGATCTGCTTGGTGCGGATATAGTCGGTGACCTGGCCGCGGGCATCTTCGCCCAGGATGCCGCTCTTGTCGATGTGCTGGTCAAGGACATGCCCCGCCTGTTCCGAGGCGGCAATGAAGGCCTGGATGTCGTGCCCGGTTACCGCGTGGTTGAGGGCATAGGCCGTGGGCACGGTGCCGATGAGGATGAGCATGATCAGTCCCATGCCCTTCTGGCCGTCGTTGGAGCCGTGGGCAAAACTGACGCCGGAGCAGGTAAAGACCAGCAATGCGCGAATGGGCCAGGGTGGAGGAGTGTCGCCCTTGGGCGCGGTGAAGAGCACGTCGCCATCCTCGATAACAATCCTGGCGAACAAGGCAATGGAGTAAAGGCCGGCGATGCCTACCAAGGCCGTGACGAGAATCATTCCCCAGAGATTGGATTCGAATTGTTTGATGGGTGCCCAAATCTGTACCAGGGGGCCGAAGAGTCCGAGCACCAGGGGCGCAACCAGGTTGAACAGCCAGGTTCCGATGACCCCGGTGATCGCGATAACAGGAATGGCCACCAGGGGCTTCTTAAAACTGTCTCTATAAATGACGGCGAAACCCTTCGCCCATTTGGTCAGGATGAAGACTTTGGAGAGCAGCAGCAGCAGGGCCGCTGCACCGAAGCCGACCAGCGGCGAAATAAGCAGGACCTTGAAGACCTTGGTCGCCTGTTCCCAGTCGACGCCGGAAGTGCCGGTGTGAACGCTCATGAGCTGGTTGGCAATGCCCACGCCGATGATGGAGCCGACCATGGTGTGCGAACTGGAAGCCGGCAGGCCGAACCACCAGGTGCTCAGGTTCCAAATGATGGCGGCGATAAGGAGGGCGAAAACCATCGCAAAACCCGCGCCGGCGCTGACCTGAAGAATCAATTCGACAGGCAGCAGGGTGATGATGGCAAAGGCCACGGCGCCGGAGGATACGAGAACGCCGCAGAGGTTGCAGAGTCCCGACCACACCACGGCGATATTGGGATCGAGAGAGTGGGTGTAAATGACGGTGGCCACGGAGTTTGCGGTGTCGTGGAAGCCGTTGACGAATTCGAAGCCGAGCGCAATCAGCAGGGCCACAATCAGCAGCAGGTAGGGCCAGAGGCTGCCAATGGCCACCCCCGCAAAGTCCTTAAAAATGTTGACCCCGATGTAGCCTACCCCGATAGCCAGTGCCGCCAGAACGACACCTCCACTGATCATGGCGTGGGATTTCTTCATCTTCTTGTCGAGAAGAGCTGCCGCGGGAGGACGTACATCCAGCGCGATCGCAGGATCTGCCATATATAGGCTCCATGGAGTGAGATCGTTTGCGTGTCCGGCTTCTCTTTTGGAACCAAGAAACTGGACAAAACAATGGATATACGAGGCAGATGAAAGGGAGATGAAAATCCGCGGTCGGGATGTTGATTCCGCCAAATTCTCGATTAAGAAACCTCTAATAAATCGGTGTAGGTTTGGTCCTTGGTGTGCATTCTTTAACGGCAGGCAGCCAATAAACGACAGATGAGCTGCAAATTGCAAGGGTTACGTTTCGCCGGCGGCGAGCGAAGTGAATACCGCAGTACTCACTGATCACCTGCCGTATTCACTTGGGGATCCGGCAACGGCGGAAGGCAGCACCGGCCCAACTAATTGACCCGGGCATTTGAGCGTTGACTGTTTTTTTGATCCTTGGTTCAGGTCCAGCTTGGGGCCTTCAAGTTCAGGCCCGAAGAGTTTGACCAGTTTTGGAATCACAGTCCTCGAAGACAGAAAAGGAGTCACCCCGACGCCATGTGGAATATCAGACCTTCTCAAGCAGCCTCCACCGCTCCGGCACAGGAACCATTGAGCCGGGAACCAGTTCAACCGATCTCCAGCATTGAAAGTGCAGCCCGGAACCAGTCCAGCTTGGGCAAAAGCTGGGTAATCAAAGGGGATATTACCGGTTCGGAGCCTCTGTTTATCGACTGCCGGGTAGAGGGAAGCATCAACCTTCCTGGCGAACTTGTGACGATCGGTCGCAACGCTCACATAACAGCAACCATTTCGGCTGCCGACATTGTGGTTTTGGGCACTGTAAACGGCGACGTGATTGCGACCAATCGGCTTGAGATTCGCGCCCAGGGAGTGGTGAAGGGCAATGTAACCGCGACTCGGCTCAGCATTGAAGATGGGGCCTGGTTCAAGGGCGGCGTCAACACGTTGCACGGGGAAGCAGAATCGGCAGAAAAGACTGCTGCGGCGCCGGCGAGGGGAACCATCAGGATCCGTCAAGCGAGGCCGCCAAAGGCAGAGAATCTGCCCCTGCTCCCGGTTCCCATGTCCGCGTAAGAATCGAGGCTTGTCTCCTGCACTTTTTTCGCGGAGGCTATTTTGCCAACTGGGGTGGATGTTGAGATCGCTTGTTTTGCAAAAGTGAACGAAATTGAACACAAATTCGTCAAGCACATGAAGAATAAAGAGATCCAATCGCGGCCTTGGGAGGATCACGGGCCGGAGAGGACCTTTGCTGGGCAGAGGACGTGGGCGGTAGCGGAGCGTGATTTATCTCACATCGTTACGAGGACGGAATGCCTATAGTGTGACCATGTGGGCGAAACATTCAGCCCACCTTGTTTGAATTGTTGCAACCCGGCGGCCTTTGCACGTTGGCCAGGGTTCTTTGGCCTTGCTTTTCCAGCGTTTTTGGTGAGAGGAAAATCCGCAACCCGGCGAAGTTGATTTGCGATTGATGAACCGCCGGAGTGCGGCACCGCAAAAATGCTGTTGATTTAGAAGGAGAAGCAATGAGTGTTCTGGCCCAAGTCCCCAACAAGCCGCGACCATGGCAAGTGACCGTTGGAGCGGAAGGAATTGCTGCCGCGCAGTTTGCACGGTGCGGGTTTGACGTGTCGGTCCAATCGGGTCGCGACAAGCCATCCTATGACCTGGTTGTGGCCAAATCCGGCAACCTGCTGAAGGTGTCAGTCAAGGGCAGCGACGACGGCAGCTGGGATCTGACTCTGCCTTACTTGAAGCGGGTGACCGACCTGCAAGGCAAAAGGGCCAATTTCCTGGGGTCGATCAACCAGTGGCTAGACCACCAGGGCTCACGCGCCATCTGCTGCCTGGTTCAGTTTCAGGACGTGCCGATTGGCGAACTGCCTCGCATTTATCTCGCATCGCCGCAAGAGGTTGCGCAGAAACTGAAAGAAACCGTGGATCGGCTTGGGATCTCGACACTCTACGAGAAGTATGAGTGGACAGCTGCCGGGGATGGATTCGCAATGATCGAAGAGCTGCCGTCAGCCTGGGCTTTCTCAGATTCCAGGATTGAAACACTGCTGGTCAAGGCGAGCGCGCCGGCGCCCAAGCCGACACTGCTTACGCGAGTGAAGTCGCCCGCTGGAGAGTGGACCTCAGGGATTGACTCGCGCGGCAACGGCGAGGCGCGGGTTGAGCTGAGTGCTTGAACGCGGAGTGCCAAAGGCTAACGCCTGGATCAGGAAATAGAGCGGAAAAACCAGAAGAGCAAGCCTGAAAGCAAGGCGGCGGCGGGCAAGGTGAAGACCCAGCCGGCGGCGATATTGCGGACGGTGGAGAAACGCAGGCCGCTGCCGTTGGCCGCCATGGTTCCGGCGACTCCGGAACTGAGGACGTGAGTGGTCGAAACCGGCAAACCAAAGTTGTCGGCCGCGAAGATGGTAGCCATGGCAACCAGTTCTGCCGTGGCGCCTTGCGCATAGGACAAGTGCTCTTTTCCGATTTTCTCGCCCACAGTGATGACGATGCGCTTCCAGCCGACCATGGTTCCCAACCCCAGTGCCAATGCAACCGCAACCTTGACCCAGTCAGGGATGAACTTGGTGGCTTTGTCCACCTTGGTCTTGTAGTTCTTGAGGGCGGCATTCTCCTGCGCGGTAAAGGCGGGATTGCCGCTCTTTTGCATGAGGCGGATGGCTTCGCTGGCCACGTACATGTCGTTGCGGACGTTGGCCTGATCCTGCGGCGGGACCGATTTGAAGACCTTGTAGAGAGCGACTTCGTGGTTCAGGTCCTCGACAAGTTCTCGAAGCGCCAGGATGGTGTCCGGCTGAATCTGCTTGGTGCGGATGTAGTCGGTAACTTCAGAGCGGGCGTCTGGGCCGAGGATACCGCTTTTGTCTACGTGCCGGTCGAGGATGTGGCCTGCCTGCTCCGAGGCGGCAATGAAGTCCTGAATATCGTGGGCAGTGACGGCGTGGTTGAGCGCATAGGCGGTGGGGACGGTCCCGATGAGGATGAGCATGATGAGTCCCATGCCCTTCTGGCCATCGTTTGACCCGTGGAAGAAGCTGACGCCGGAGCAGGTGATGACAAGGAGCGCACGAATGGGCCACGGTGGTGGCTGATTATTCTTTGGCGCCTTGTAAAGCTCGGGGAACTTGATGAGCCGCTTGGAAAGCAGCATCAGGAGCGCGGCGACGGTGAAGCCCAGCACCGGCGAAATGAGCAGGACTTTGAGAACCTTGAGGGCCTGATCCCAATCCACTCCAGAAGTGCCCATGTGTGGGTTGAAGAGCTGGTTGGCAATGCCGACGCCGATGATGGAACCCACCATGGTGTGGGAACTGGAGGCGGGAAGGCCGAACCACCAGGTGCCGAGGTTCCACAGGATGGCGGCGATCAAGAGGGCAAAAACCATGGCGAAGCCGGCGCCGGAACTGACCTGAATAATGAGTTCAACGGGCAGCAGCGTGATCACTGCAAAAGCGACCGTTCCGGTGGAAACAAGCACGCCTGCCAGGTTGCAAATGCCGGACCAGACCACGGCGATGTTGGGATCGAGCGAATGGGTATAAATGACCGTTGCCACAGCGTTGGCCGTGTCATGGAAGCCGTTGACAAATTCAAAGCCGAGAGCGATGAGGAGAGCCAGGCCGAGCAGCAGATAGGGCCAGACGCTGGTGATGGTGACCGAGTCAAGATCGCTGGCCACGTGAAAGCCGATGTAGCCGAGCCCGCTGAGCAGCACGATGACGAACATCGCTATGCTTCTGCGGCTTGTCTTCTTTTTCATCTTTCGATCAAGAAGAGAGGGACCCGCGGGATGAGTTGCAGGCGCAGTAACAGTTGCAGTCGCTGGAAGCTCCTGAACAAGCGTCGCCAAGTCGGCCATCAGATATCACCAATGCGGCCGGAACAATTCCGGGGACGCCTGGGCCTCCAATGTGCAGACTTTTGGACGGGAACTTTTAGAAAATAGAAAGGAGTTGACCTGCGGGAGGAAGTGTTACAGCCAGATAAATAGACGTCCATAAATCCCCAACAACCACATATGCGCAGTTGTTTGCTCGGTGAGCCCAGACTGCGGGCTCTGCTTTAAAGATTCTACACCGGAGGGGTGGGGAGACAGTGGAAATCCGGCGTAAAGCGGTACGTTACCGGGGGTTGGCGGTGAATCATCGGGTTGCGGTGTTGCTTTCGAACCAATGGGCCAGTTGGTCCTCGGTGATCTCGCTGGCGGCAAGGCTCAGGAATGTGAGGCAAGCCTCCTCCTGGCTGGCGGTTACAGTATGTCCACTGAACTCGAGGAAGACAAAGGCTGTCTGCATCGCAGTCCTCTTGTTTCCGTCGACAAATGGGTGGTTGGCAGAGATGCCGAAAGCATAGGCTGCGGCCAGTTCGGCCATCGTCACCGCGATTTCGGCATAGGCAAACAGGTTCCTGGGCCGAGCCAGTGCAGAGTCCAGCAGTCCTTTGTCCCGTATTCCATCCGACCCGCCAAAGAGGGCAATTTGTTGGGTGTGAAACGCCAATGCTTCGATTTCGCGAATCCAAACGGGCTCTTTCACTTACTCAGCCAGCTTCTTGAAAGCATCGCGATAACGGCGGATGACCTGATCGGCAACCTCCATCTTGGCGCCGAACTCCTCGTCGAAGGGGCTAATCTGCAAGCCAAAGGACGTCTCGGTTATTGAGACGTTGTCTCCCTTTTCGACTTTCAGCCGGGCCAGCATCTCTTTCGGCAGGATGATGCCGGCGGAGTTGCCAATGGCGATTATCTTGGTGGTGGTGGCCATGCGGGCCTCCTCGTGCCCCGAAGTATAACATAAGTTATAACAGTCGAAACCGCCGCTGGGAGAGGCTATTTCCAGTCGTCACGGGCGTTGACCAGGCCCTCGTTCATTACGGAATCGAAGTTGGTGTTCTTCTTGATGAAGATCTCACTGAAAGCGCGATCCTGACGCAGCAGGATGGCCTGCAGGCGGACCAGCTCAAGCAGGGCCAGGAACATTGCGATGAGCGAACGCTCAGAGCGGGTGTGCGAGAGCAGACGGCGCAGAGCCACCGGCTTGTCTTCCATGGTGAGGCGGCGGGAGAGGAACTGAATCATCTGGGCCACAGTCACCTGGTCCTCGGTGACGTTGATGGTGGGGCGGGTACGGGCGCGCTCCAGAATGTCGCGGAAGATGCGGACCAGGTCTACGGTGTCGGCCGCGATCTCCGGCTCCGCGGCCTCATCGTCCTTGAATTCCTGAGCGCCGGGGTTGGTCCAGCTTGCGGCCTCAAGCATCTGCTTCTGCTGCAACATTTGGGCGGCGTTTTTGAAGCGCTCGTGTTCTAAAAGCCGCTCGACGAGCTCGCGGCGGGGATCTTCGGGGGTGTCTTCAGGGCCTGCGGGGGCGCGGGGCAGCAGCATCTTGCTCTTGATGTGAATCAGCAGAGAGGCGATGTAGATAAACTCGCCGGCAACATCCACGTCGCCGGCCCTGAGCTGGTTTACGTAAGCCAGGAACTGCGACGTGATTTTCGAGATGGGGATGTCGTAGATGTCGATGTCCTGCTTACGGATAAGGTCAAGCAGCAGGTCGAGCGGGCCGTCATAGACGTGATCGACCATGACCGAGAAGGGTGATTGCTCGTCGGCGTCGGCGAGCTTTTTTTGGCGCGCGGCGAGGCGTGCGGCGGCTTTTTCGTCAACTACTGGTGGGGCAGCCGGCTCGGGAGGCGCTGGCTCGGGGGCCGCAGTCGCTTCGACGGCCGCCGGTGTCTGCGGCTCGGCTACAGGCGCATCTGCTTGCGCCTGTTCAGCGGTTCCTTGCAGTTCAGCCGTGGGCTCGATTTGCTGCTCAACCGGCGGTGCTTCCGGGGTGGGCGGCTCAATGACGGTGGTTTCGGCAATATCTGCAGGTTGCGCGGTTTGCGCTTCGGGTGATGGCACGGCGACTGGCTCAGCCGTCATTTCTTCAGTTTGCGGGGTTTCGGTCTCGGTTTCGGGCTCGGGTTCGACTTGGGCGGCGGCTGGAGATTCGTCCGCCGCGCCAGCAGGCTCGGGCGCGGGCAGGGATTCAACAGAGTCCTCGACGGTTGCTTGGGGCTCCGAGGGCGTTGAGTCAGAGGGCGGCTCAGCGGCAAGGGCCGGATCTAGCGCAACCTCGATGACCTGCTCCTCAGGGGCTAAAGCCCCCACCGTTATTGGTGTGTCTTCGGCACGACCGAAGTCGTGCCCTGTTACAGAGCCTGGGATTTCCGGGTCTGGCACGACGAGATGTTCCTCGGGGGCGGAAGCGGCTGCCGTTATTGGTGTGTCCTCAGCAGCATTGAAGTCGCGTTCTGTTACGGGGCCTGTCGGTTCCGGCTCGGTGAGATGCTCGTCAGAGACCAAAGAGGTTGCAGGAGAATCCGAAAAATCAGGGGGAGCCGGTGGAAAGTCATCCTCCGGGGCTGAAGCCCTCATCAATCCTGCAGGCGTTATGCGGGGGTTGAAACCCCCGACTCCTTCCGACCAAACCGAATCCGCCCCGGCTTGGAGTTCTTCCGCAGGTGGTACGGTCTCCAACGTTGTTGGCGCGTCTTCGGCGGGATTGACATCGTGTTCAGTTACGGAGATTGTGGGTTCCGGGTCGGTGAGATGCTCTTCGGGGGCTAATCCGACCGTTGCTATTTCGGGGTCTTCGGCCTGGGTGAAGTCGTGTTCTGTTACGGAGCTTGAGCGTTCTGGCTCTACAACCTTCTCTTCCGGATATAAAGAGATTGCAACAGAACTCGATGATTCGGGGAGAGCCTGTGGAGAGTCGGCCTCCGGGGCCAAAGCCCCCATCAATTCTGTTGGCGTTGTGCGGGGGGTGAATCCCCCGCCTCCCTCCGTCGAAATCGAGTCCGCTTCTAGAGGGAGTTTTTCTGCAGGCTGTGAGGTCTCCATCGTCATCGGAGTGTCTTCGGCAGGACTGACGTCGTGTTCTGTATCGGAGTCTAGGGTTTCCAGTTCGATCAGCTGCTCTTCAGGGGCTGAAGACCCGGTCGCTATTGGCCTGTCTTCGGCAAGACCGAAGTCGTGCTCTGTTACAGAGCCTTCAGCTTCAGTGTTTTGTTCGACTTCGGAGGGTTGCTTTTCGGCCTCGGGCGCGGCGGGATGCAACTCAGGTTCGGCTGCGGGCTTCGGTTCGAGCGCCTCTTCCGCGACGATCGCCTCTGGTTCAGGGGGAGAACTGAAGATGGGATCG
>Ga0181517_10006455_pt1 | contig 10040 bp, 9 predicted proteins | sample PEATcosm2014_Bin_31_FD_119748 | JGI IMG/M metagenome (GOLD analysis project Ga0181517, IMG submission 119748) | Peatland microbial communities from MTU Mesocosm Facility, Houghton, MI, USA - PEATcosm2014_Bin01_30_metaG | ecosystem: Environmental > Terrestrial > Soil > Wetlands > Peat | place... | reverse complement strand
GTCAGTATGACGGCGTCGTGAGGGAGCACTACAGAAGGGACTGAGGTCGGCTCGCGGCCTGGGCGGGCCGCCAACCGGCCCTCGGAGGTCGCCGTCTTTTGGACTGGCAGCTACTCCTTCATCCTTGACAGGCTTGGTGCTCACGCAGTGTCGGTGTCCCGAGCCGAGAGGCAATTCGGCTTTACCCACTCCCCTGCCCCGGGTGTCGGCACCGGGGTCTCGACGAGACATGCCACACCTGGTGGTGTGAACGAAAGCGCACGCATCCCTCCGAACTCCACACGACGCGGAACGCCGATTTCGATCGCCTCCGGGCTCCGAACGACGTTGTCATTCTGCGTGCCCGCAAACCGGCGATTTGGGGCGTGGCGGCCACGGGGTTCGGGGACGCTCGGACGGACCTTTATGGGCTACCGAGTTGGAGTCTCGGCTCCGGCGAAGTGGGTGGGCAACCCTTACTCGGACGCCAGCCGGACCACGTCGGCTAGCCAGGCTTCGGCGGTAGGGCTGCCGAGACCCGGGTTGATGTCGAAGCGGTCGCGGGTGAGCGAGTCCATACGCCAGCCTGACCCAAACGCGGCGCGTAATGAGTCCTCGGTAACACGGCGGGGACCCCAGTCGCCAGGCTGGTGGTCGCTGAAGCACATGAGGTGAAGGTGGCCACCCGGGCGGAGGACGCTGTGCACAGCCGTTACATAACGGGCACGAGCAGCATCGTCGAAGACGTGGAACAGCCCGCTGTCGAGGATGGTTTCAAAGGCCTCACCGAGGGTGTCGATCCGAAGCACGTCCAAGACCTCGAAGCCGGTATCGACGCCGCGATCGGTGGCCTTGCGGCGGGCGATCTCGATGGCTCGCTGGGAGACGTCGACGCCGAGCGCTTTGGCGCGGTGACGCGCGGCGAGGATGGTGTGCTCGCCGGTGCCGCAGCCGGCATCGAGCAGTACGCCAGTGAGCAGGCCAGCCTCGGCGAGCCGGACGAAGGCAGGCTGCGGGCGGCCAATGTCCCAAGGCGGAGTCGGTCCGGCGTAGGAGTCATCCCAGTCGTGTGAGGCGTCAGCTGCGGTCATGTCCCCATTCTCTCCCGACGAGTGAGCAGATCGACCGGCATGGCACTTCACGCCATTCCCATCGCCCGGGAGCCGGCGGTCTGGGGCAGGTAGCTGCAGTCGATCAGGCTGCGGTCCTGGGGCGCAACCAACGTGGTCGGCGACGGCCTTGATCGTCAGGTACGCCACCGCAAGCTGGTCCGTCCTCGGCGCAACCAGGCTTCCTGGCCCGAAGGCCACTGAGGGGTTCGCGTCACACCCAGGCCACCTACCGAGGCGCTTGCCCGCCATCTCCGCCCAGCTGGCTGCCGACCTCGGCGCGGCGCCTGAGCAGCGTTCGGGACGTTGAGACCCGGGTTCGGGCCGGCCTCTGTCCTAAAGACGGCGGACACCACCACGGCTCCCAACGACACCAAGGCGCCGGCGCACCACCGGATGCCCGTGGTCCTGTCCTCCGACACTGGGACGAGTGGCTACGCCCGGAACCAGTGTGCCCCAGCTGGCTCCGCGAACTCCTTCAACCCCCGCCCCAAGACTTCCTCATTTGGCACATGGTCAGTACCGCCGTCAACAGCGCTCGCTACGAGAGCCCTGAGCTCGTCGCGCCCGTCCGGCCCCGGAGCTGCGCTCCGCCCTGATCAGTCCGAACGCTTGCGCCGCTGACGTTCTGGCGCGGCACATACCCAGCACGCCATCACCCGACGGTTCTCACTCGTCCCATCAAGCGGAGAGCTTGAGGTCGAGCTCGGGGGCGAACGAAGGGGTGTTAGTACGGCCGACGAGTGCGGCCAGCCCCCTCGACGGCCCGCATCTGGCAAACCAGACTCAGGATTACGTACTGGTCGAAGCGTCTCCCGACGTCCTTGGTGACGTGAGCCAAGCCCTGCGAGTCGCGTCGTACCGCTTCCGGACCACGTTCGGCCGCCGCTGGGGCAGCTATCTGAGCATGGTCCTCCTCATCGGGTTGATCGGTGGGACCGCCATGGCATCGATCGCCGCGGGACGGCGTACGCAGTCTTCGTACCCGACATTCCTGGCGAGCACCAACCCGTCGGACATGACCATGACGGTGTACAACTCCTCCACTGGAAGTCCAGGCCCAGCGTTGACCGCCACGATCACCCGCCTGGCAGACGTGAAACGGGTCGAGACCGTTGTCGCACCCACCGTTGCACCTCTCGCTCCCAACGGCGCCCCCCGCCTGGACGCGTTGGCTGACGTGGAGATCGGGGGCAGCCTGGACGGCGTGTTCTTTGAGCAGGACCGGCTGACGGTTGTCGAGGGCCGGAGGGCAGATCCGAGCCGAGCCGACGAAGTCATGATGACCGCTCGCGCCGCCGAGCTACTCGGCGTGCACGTCGGCCACATCTTGCCTATGGGTCTCTACACAGATACGCAGACAAACCAGCCCGGGTTCGGCACGCCCCGCGTGGCGCCCCGCATCCGGGTGCGCGCCGCGTTGGTGGGGATCGTCGTCGCCAACAACCAAGTGGTCCAGGACGACGTCGACGCCGCCTACGGCTTTGTGGTGCTAACCCCGGCGCTCATTCGGGAGGCCATTGCCTCCGCGGCACCGGCGAGGGTCACGCCGATTGTCTACGATCTGCAACTCGACCAGGGCAATCGAGATGTTCCCAGGGTCGAGCAGGAGCTCGTGGGCGTCGTCCCCCGGGGCTTTACCTATGAGTTCCATGTGACCTCGCGAGTCGTGGCCGAGGTGGAGCTCGCGGTCAAACCGGCGTCGGTCGCGCTTGGCGCGTTCGGAGCGATCGCCGCCCTGGTCATCTTGGTTCTCGGGGTTCAGGCCATGTCCCGCCAGCTGCGCTTCGGGGACGAGGACCGCCAGGTACTGCGCGCCCTCGGAGCCGGGCCCGCTACCGCTGCTGGTGAGGGGCTGATCGGCGTCCTTGCCGCGGTGGTCCTCGGCTCGCTGTTCGCGCTCGCCCTGGCGGTCGGGCTGTCACCACTCGCCCCGCTGGGACCGGTACGCGCTGTGTACCCCGATAGGGGGACCGCCTTTGACTGGACGGTGCTCAGCGTCGGCCTTGCGGTGCTTGTCGTCGGACTTGGAGCCGCCGCGGTCGCGCTGTCGTACCGAGGGGCGCCCCATCGTATGGCCCGTACCGGGCAGGCTGAGGCTCGCCGTTCGAGCGTCACACGCAGAGCCGAAGCCACGGGGATGTCGGTGGCTGGCGTGATGGGCGTGCGTTTCGCACTCGAACCAGGTCGGGGCCGCACTGCGGTGCCGGTGCGCTCCGCGTTGGTGGGCACCGCCCTCGCAGTCGCCATGGTGGTGGCCACCCTCACGTTCGGGAGCAGCCTGAGCACCCTCGTCTCCCATCCCGCCCTCTACGGGTGGAACTGGGACTACGCGCTCAACCCGAGCAACGATGTCCCGCCGGAGACCCTGTCGCTGCTCAACCACGACCCCGATGTCGCCGCATGGACCGGCGTCGACTACACCGACGCCGAGATCGACGGCCAGACCGTCCCCATCATCCTGGCGAGCCCGCACGCCAAAGTGGCTCCACCGGTCCTGTCCGGACATGGCCTCGATGCGAACAACCAGATCGTGCTCGGTGCGGCCACCCTGGCCCTGTTGCACAAACGCATTGGCGGTACCGTCTTCGTCAGCCTCGGGACCGCCAAGGACGCCCCCGCCTACATCCCGCCAACCCCTCTAGTGATCGTGGGGACGGCGACGTTCCCGGCGGTTGGCTACGACAGCTTTATTGCCGAACACACCTCGATGGGAACCGGGGCACTGGTGTCCACGGGCATCCAGCCGGCCGCGTTCCGACGAGCCGGTCAGAGCCCGGACCCGAACCTCAACGGTCCGGAGCTGGTCTTCGTGCGGCTCCGAAGCGGCGTCAGTCCCGCCGCCGGCCGAGCCGACATGCAACGGATAGCCAACGCAGCCAACAAGGTGTTTGCCGCCGACCCGAACGCCGCCGACGACAGCGTCAGCGTCCTCGGCGTGCTGCGTCCCGCACAGATCGTGAACTATCGCAGCATCGGCTCGACCCCGATCGTTCTCGCTGTCGGGCTCGCCGTTGGGGCCGTCATCGCTCTCGGCCTCACAATCGCCGCGTCGGTCCGGCGGCGCCGGCGAGACCTGGCCCTATTGAAGGCTCTCGGTTTTACCCAGCGACAACTGGCAGCGGCGATCGCCTGGCAGGCGACGGTGGCCTCAGTCGTCGGCATCGTCGTGGGGATACCGCTCGGCATCGTCGCCGGACGCGAACTCTGGGCCCTGTTCGCCCGCAACATCAACGCGGTGCCCGACCCCACCGTGCCGGTTTTGTCGGTATTCCTCGTCGGCATAGGTGCTCTCGTTTTCGCCAACCTCGTCGCCGCCCTCCCCGGGCGTAGCGCGGCGCGCACCCCGACAGGGCTGGTCCTGCGAGCCGAGTGATTTGACGTCCCTTCACCGCAGCTGCAAACAGAATCCGAACGTCGCTCCCATCTCGCACGGCAGCTACTCATAATCAGACGGCTATTCGCTCGGCTTCCAGCAGGATCCTCAGAAGGCCTGTGGTTCCGAACCAGCGCCCAGATTATCGAGGTGAAGTGAGAACATTATGTTCGGTCAGATGAGCCTTGTGCCGTCGTCGGCCTTGCCCGCGAGATCGCCGACTCGGAGCGGGTGCAGGTTCGGCGATCCGCCCGAGCCGACGCGCCCAGAACGACGACAAGGCTTGAGGCGAACGGGACTCTTCACCGCGGGTGTCGATCCACCTGTCAAGCTGGCGGCGGCTCTTGGGGCGCAACTTGACCATCTCTCGGCCGAGAGATCGGCGAAAATTTGACCGCACCGCCCACCCAACCTCGGCCCGCGCCGGACCGGGTCCTCGACTCACCCGGCGCGGTCCATAGTCACCGGGCTGCTCGTCGCTGGGCCACGCTCAGATGTAATATTCGAGCGTACCGGTGGTAGGAGCGATCCGGTCTCGGACCGGCCTTGAGTATCTGGAGCGGTGCTTCATTTGGCGCGTACGTTTCGCTCGGCCATGCGGGCCATCACTGCCCGAGGCATAACCCGATAACCGGTCGCGAGGAGGCGGTTGGCGACGCCAGGGATAACACTGGGACCACGGCTGGTGTCGAACTTGCGGAGCGCGACCTCTGCGACGTGGTCGGGCGATTGGCGTCCACGGGTCATGAACTGCTTGGTCGGGTTGGCCGTCTCGAAGAACCGGGTCTCGGTCGCGCCGGGACAAAGAGCCATCACGCGGACCCCGGACGCCTCTGTCTCGGCCCAGAGAGCTTCGGTGAACGATAGGACGAAGGCCTTCGATGCCGCGTAGACGGCCATGGTGGGGATGGGTTGGAACCCCGCGGTTGACGCGACGTTGATGATGCCGCCTCGTCGGCGAGTGACCATTGCGGGCAGGAGTTGGCGGGTGAGAGCGACCAGCGACGTGCAGTTGAGCTGGATCAGGCGAATGATCGCACCAGGGTCCTGGTCGACGAAGCGGCCGTGGGACCCTACGCCGGCATTGTTGACCAGGACGTCAACAGTGACGCTGTCCGAGGTGAGTTTGGCTGCTACCTCGCCGGCACTGACCGCTTCGGCCAGGTCGGCCGTGTGCACCGTCACGGTGACCGCGTCGTGGCGGCGGCGCAGGTCGGTCGCGAGATCTTCAAGTCGCTGGTGGTCGCGGGCGATGAGCACGAGGTGCACGCCGCGGTCGGCCAGCTGGCGGGCGAACTGTTCGCCGATGCCGCTGCTGGCGCCGGTGACCAGGGCGGTCATGCCGGCCTCGATGACTGTGTGGTTGCGAGGCATGGGAAGATTTTCCTCATTTCTTGCTGGCGTACCAGTGGAAAAGGGCTGCCCGGCTCAGCTCACAGCGCGAGGCTGAGCGAGCGGAGCAGGTCGGGGCGGCGGTGACGGCCGGCCCGTCATTGGCCGGACCGCGCCCGCAGCGCGGTGGGCTTGGCTGCGGGCCCTGTTGGGCCAACGATCCCGGCACCACCGGGTCGGTCCGGTGCTGACAGAGCACTCGATGTACCTGCGGGGCCGGCGTTGGCACCGGGTGAGGCCGAGCATTATCGTTCATGTTGAGGCGCCAGGGCCGGCTCCAGGCACAGGTCCTTGACCGGGCGCCTGGACTTCAGCCCGGACGGGAAGAACCCTAACTGAGCTCCCAGAACTGGGGGCCTTGGCTCTTGCTGGCAGGAAGGCCAGGGCGGCCAAGGCGGCTGCTGCAGTGCCCCCGGCGGCCACCAGTGAACCCGCGGAAAGCCCGTCAACAAACGCTTGGCGGGCCGCGAGCGCCCCCGGTGCCCGGAGGGCGGGGGCAAGATGGGCGGCAACGCTGAGGCCGGCAACGCTGAGGCCGGCGACGATCGACTGGCGGGCGGCGGTTGCGGCGGCGGCCGGGACACCGAGGCTCGTCAGCGAACGCAGGACGTGGGCGCTGTAGACCGAACCCATTTACCGAACCGACCACGGCCACGCCGAGGCAGCCGCCGAGCTCACGGGTCGTGTCGTTCACGGCAGACCCAGCCCCCGCCTTGCCGGGCAGGACGGCGCCCATGATCGCCTCGGTGGCCGGGCTCGACACCAGCGCCAGGCCCACGGCCATGAGCGTCATAGAAATGATTACCCGGCCCCAGTATGCCGAACTGACCCCTACGGTCGCCGCCACCACAAAACCAGCGCTCATGGACGCGAGGCCGCTAGCCACCACGACCTTGGTCCCGGCCCGTTTCATGGCCCCGATCGCCACCGGTGACATTAGGCCCATGACTACGGCGAACGGGATGGTGGCAACTCCGGCCCGGAGGGTGTCGTAGCCGCGTACGACCTGGAGGTACTGGGTGATGAGGAAAATGAAGCCGAAGAGCCCAAAAAAAGCGAGAGCGATTGCGCCACTTGCAGCCGAGAAGCGAGCGTTGGCGAACAACCGCACGTCGAGCATCGGGTCACGCCGGCGCACCTGCCAAGACGCAAAGCAGACCAGGATTACGGCCGTACCGGCAAAGCCGCCCAACGTCGCGGGCGATGCCCAGCCATGCCGACTCCGGCAGCAGCCCGGCCCCGGCTATAAGAGCGATAACCGCCACGGGCACGTTGACATAGAAGATCGAGCTCCACGAAAAGTGACGGAGCAATAGGCCGCCGCTCAGCGGCCCGATGACCACGGCCAGGCCCGAGACGGCGGACCATATACCGATGGCGGTAGCCCGCTCACGGGTATCGGTGAAGGTGGTGGTCAAAATTGCGAGAGTGGCCGGGTAGATCAAGGCGGCGGCGGCGCCCATGGCGGCCCTGCTGCTGATGAGCTCGTCCGTGGTCTGCGATAAAGCGGCGCCGACCGAGGTGAGGGCGAACAACACCAGGCCGGCCTGAAGAACACGCCGCCGGCCGACTCGGTCGCCGAGGTTGCCGCCCACCAGCAGCAGCGCCGCGAACACCAACGAATAGGCGTCGACAAACCACTGCAGGTCTTGGGTGGAAGCCGACAGCTCCCGGCTCATGGTCGGGAGCGCGACGTTGACGATCGTGTTGTCCACCACGGTGAGCAGGACGCTCAGGCATAGGACCACCAGGATCCACCAACGTCGCCGGTGGACCTCGGTGCGCCGAGACCGCGGCAGGGGTATGGGCCCGTCTGCGTTCGCAGCTCCGGCCACGGCGATGCCCCCTTGGCGCTGGACGGGTGTCATGCGCCGAGCTAGGCCAGCACCGGGAATGGGCCGCGCGCCGCCTGGGCAGCCACGTCCGCCGCCGCCAACGTAGTGCAGCCATTTGCTGTGTAGTGATGAGGAGTCGGGCTCCGCAGGTAGTTCACGGGCGTGGCACAACAAGCCCCGAGTCCGGGCATCCCTCGGCCAACACGACCTCCTCGACCCGCGGCCAGGAGCGGCTCCCCGTCGACCAAGTGCACAGCCTGGCTCCCAGCTCGGAGACGATCCATGCTTCGAAGGCGCGGTCTTCCACCCCCGTATACTGCTCCGTTCCGGGCATTGGTGCCGCCACTTTTCCCGTCAGACCCCTGAGTCGGTCCTTACCGCACCGAACGGCAGACAGATCGTCGCGTCACGCCGCCGGGCCTTATGTGCGCGAGACTCGTCCGGTTGGCCGCCTCGACGGGCATGCGCGCGATGCCGAATACGCGGAGGTCGGGCCGGTACCGGACGTGTGCAAAGCCTGCTGTTGCTCAGTGCAACACGGCTTGGTCGGGGACAAAGCCCCGAACCGGGTTGAACTGGTAGTTCTCAAGCCTCTTGGAAGTGAGCTCGACCCAGCGTCGGTTAACCGTGCGCACCCAAACGGCCCGGTCGGTGATCTGGTGGGTGAACCTCGGTCCACTGGCCGAGGCCTGGCCCGGGTCTTGCAGCTCGAAGAGGGTGGCCTTCGGGCTGTGCGGCAACGCCACCGGCCGTGCCCACCGGCGAGACCACGCATACGCTCTACGTGGCCGACAACCGCAAGGGTGACCTGCCCGGAGAAGTGACGATGGTCAACACGTCCATTTGCAACGGGTTCGTGAGTAGCGGGTGCCACCAGGTCTTCCCTACTTCCTATATCGGGCGCTCACCTCGGTTGGTCGCCCTCGACCATGAGGCGGGGGCGCTCTATGTCACCGACAGGGGGAGCGCAGCGGTGTCTGTGTTGCGGACAGCCGACTGCAATTCCGAGGTTACAAAAGGCTGCCCCGCCCTGGCCCCCGAGCTAGCGGTGGGTTCCAAGCCGGTGGGCTTGGCGGTGGACGAGGCCACCGGCACCGTATATGTCGCCAACACTGTCTCAGGGACCATGTCCGTCCTAAAGGTTGCCTAAAGGTTGCCCCTCACCAGTAGCACGAACAAGAGCATCTCGCCGTCGTGCACTTTGGCCAGGTCCTTGGTCACGTGGACGTTGGTGGCGGACAGGAGGAGAAGACGGCCTGAGCGCAAGAGGTCCTTGGCATTGCGGTGCAATAAGGTAGCCGCGCTGGCGCTGCGGGCATGGTCGACGGACGCCGCCAACCCGCCGGGGCGGGGTGTCGACCGCCCGCGCCCGCCTAACGTCGCACCAGGGCGCCCAGCGCCTCAGGGTCGTACATGGCCTCGGTCGGGATGTGGGCGCCGTCAAGAAAGCCGGCCGGCGTACCGCCGGGATCCTCTTTCTGGAAGCTTTCTTCGACCTGGCGGGCCCAGTCCTCATAGCGGGCCTGGCGCACACCATCGACGTAATGGGGTGTCACCAGCCCAGCCCGCCGCCCCAGCTCTATCAGCAGGTCGGTGGTGAACTCGCCCTCTCCCTCCGGGGGCTGCGACCGGAACAGCTCCATGCGCAGCTGGTCGAAGCGGTCCTCTTCCGCCGCTAGGGCCAGGGCGTTGTCGGCCCTCACCGATCCCGGGCCGAGCATGCAACGCATCCTGTACTCAACGGCAACGGCTCCGGCCGACACCTCGCGCCGCAGCATGTCGCCGGACGCCTCTTCGAACATCCGGCAGTAGGGACATTGTGGGTCCTCGAATAGGAGCAGCCGGCGCCGGGCACCCGAGCTTCCGACGAGGACGCCCCCGGCCGGGGTGTGCTGAGAGGGGGCGGGTCTTGTGCCAGATGAGGTCATTGTCCAGTTATACCCGCCGCAGCGTCATGGGCCTGCCCTTGAGCAAAGGCTCTGAGTGCCATCTGGTTAGGTCCCCCAGGTCGCCAGCAGCTGAGTCGGCGCGCCGCGAAGGATTAGCCCAATGGCGCTCCAGCGTCCCCTCAATGACGGCACCCTCACCCCCAGAGTCAGAACGGGTCCAGCCGAGGCGGGTCGTCGGAGCGTATAGAGAAGTAGTCCTCACTTGTTTGTCTCCCGAAACGTTGCTGAGCTCACAGCCATTGGGGGGGCTGACCGTGTCGTGCGCGCTCTTCGCCGGGCTCTGCGGGACCGCTCCGGGGACCTAGGATCGTCCTCGCTTTCGACCGCTGCGACGTGGAGGAAGGCCGAAAAGGACTACCGAGAACGTCCCTCAGCTCGGGCCAGCGAGCCCGTGGCCTTT
>Ga0181517_10006453_pt1 | contig 10045 bp, 6 predicted proteins | sample PEATcosm2014_Bin_31_FD_119748 | JGI IMG/M metagenome (GOLD analysis project Ga0181517, IMG submission 119748) | Peatland microbial communities from MTU Mesocosm Facility, Houghton, MI, USA - PEATcosm2014_Bin01_30_metaG | ecosystem: Environmental > Terrestrial > Soil > Wetlands > Peat | place... | reverse complement strand
CTCGCTCACCGGTCCCAGCCATCCGGCCACGGCGGGCCGCACGATCGTCCCGTCCCGCACCGGATCCGGACCGGTGAATCCGGCGGCGACCGACGGTGTTCCCGCGCCGCTCACCACGCTCGTGTATGCCACCGCGACTCACAGCGCCACGATCGGCTCGGCGGCGGCGACCGTGAGTTTCGCCGGACTAGCACCCGGCTGGGTGGGCCTGGTGCAGGCCAACGTGGTGGTGCCCGCCGGTCTGGCCCCCGGCACCTACCCGCTTACCGTCACCATCGACGGACAGACCAGCAACGCGGGCAACATCAGCGTACAGTAATCGCAGGAGACAGAAGTCGGAAGTCAGAAGGCAGGAGTCAGAAGGCAGGAGTCGGAAGTCAGGAGTCGGAAGTCAGAAGTCAGGAGTCCGCCGCGCTGCCGTCATTCTGTGACTCCTTGCTTCTGACTCCTTACTCCTGACTCCTGACTCTTTAACTTCTGACTTCTGCCTCCTTACTTCTGACTCCTGCCTTCCACGCCCCGCTGGATATCAAGGCGCTTAGCACATGGCTTGTTAATTCCCGACCGATATCACGGGCCCGTTAGACGCCTGGCCGGCGATGGTAATCTGCACGGGGTAAGTGCCCTTGGCGATTTGCGGAACCACGAAGTTCGCCTGATAGAGCCCGACCGATCCCGGCGACAAGCCGATGTAGATGACCGACGGGGATGGGATGCCGCCGACGGTCACGGAATAGTTTCCGGTGACCCAGGAAAGTCCGTTGGGCGCGGGACCGCCCGTGACGAGCTTTCCAGCGGGCTGGACCGGGCCGCCGCCGGTGAACCATGCGATCACTGTATCTCCGACATTAACGGGCGTGCCTGCGGAACCCACGACGTTGTAATTCGGATCCGTGACCACCGCGCGATTGGAGTTATAGACGGCGATCCCCGGGGTTCCCGTGGCTGGAACATAAACCATCGTGGCGTTGCTGGTCGCAGCCCCGTTCTCGACCACCACGGACGCCACCGCGCCGCCCGGAGTTTCCCAGGGCATTACCGCGTTGATCTGGGTCGCAGACACGTAGTATAGCGGCACGGCCGTCCCGTTCACCGTCACTTTGGTACTCAGCAGCGTGGTAGGAAATGGGACGGTAGCCGCCGACGCATCCTTGGTGGCAAGATCGGTCCCGTAGAGTACGAAAACGCTTCCCGGCGGCGTCGCGTTTGGGGCATAGCTGAAGACATTGCCGATGGATTCGGTCGGATTCAGATACGCTGCATGCGCGGAACCGTCGCGGACAAACTGCGGGCCGGCCGCGATAAGGTCGGCGTTGGACCCGTACTCACCCGTGATTACAAAGTCCAGCGTGTTGGTCTTACCGTTCGAATCGACCAGGGTGGCGGATGCGAGGCAGGCCGAGGTGACCGAGTAAGTCCCGGTGGCCGTGATCGCGGCAGGGGTTGTCCCGCCTGTCGAATCCGTGTAACTGGCGGTTACCTTGCCCTGGCCGTCGAACTGTAACACGCCAGCCTCATCGGCGGAGCCGGTCTGCGCGGTTCCCGACAGCGTCGATCCGCTGGCACTGAAGCTGTACGCGCCCGACAACGTTGGGGTGGCGCAGGCCACCGGCGAAACGTTGTTGCCACTGCCGGAATAGACGTAAACGGAGTCCGCGCCGGTAATCGCGAAGTCGGCGCCGCCGCCCCAGACCACCAGCGTGAATGCGGCCGCGCTTCCGGTAACAAAGGTAATGGTGCCATAGCAATTGGACGGAATGGCGTAGCTTCCGGCGTAACTGAACATAGCGCCGGCAGTCTGATTCGTGTTGACAGTCCCGGAGAAGGTGACGGCGCTCTTGCCATCGAAGGTAGCCGTGCCAACCGCCTGGTATGTGCCGGCGAAGGCGCCGGCAGCCGAGATCCCGCGGCCGCTGAGGGTGAGCGAGTAAGTGCCGCTCAGGCTCGCCGCGCTACAGGTTCCGCCGCCGATCTGGTTCTGCGCCAGAAGGGGCGCCGCCAGCAGGCAGGAAAAAGAAAACAGACCAACGGTGCGTGCGTATTTCATGCTCGTCCTCCCCGATCGGCGGAGCCGGATTGCGGCTCCACGATCATCCCAAACACCGGTCTGTCTCCCGGCCGCTCAACCGCCGCGCTCGCCGCCGGCTGCCCGTACACGGCGTGCGCATTGCCGGTGACGAGAAATTTCGAGCTTCGCGCCAATCCCACATAGGCGGCTGCGTTGGCAACGGAACTGTTGTAGATGCTGAAGCTCATCACGTAAGAGTTGCCGCTCGCATCGGTGAGGGCCGCCGACCCCAGGCAGTTGGACGAGATCGTATACGATCCGGTGAGGGTGAGCGCGCTCAATGCTGCACCGCTTGCCGACAGGGTAACGTTAACCGTCACCGCGCTCACGCCGTCGAATTGCAGCAATCCCGACCCGTTCTCGATTCCGCTCACGGCAGTGCCGTTCAGCGAGAATCCGGTGCTATTGAAAGTGTACACACCGGAGAATGTGCTGGCCGAGCAACCGGACGGTTGGTTGTTTCCGGTGCCGGAGTAGGTGTAGTTGGCATCGCTGCCGCTCAGCAGGAAGTCGAAGGTGATGGGGTTAAGACCCACCCGATAGACCGCCACATTCAACGTGGCGCTGCCTCCCTTCGTGATGTTGATGACGCCGGCGCAATTGGCTTGAACGCTGTAGGTCCCCGACCAGGTCACCGCGTTCGCCACGGCTTGGCCGGTGTTCGCCACCAGGGTGATGGCGACCGCGCTCAGCCCGTCAAAGTTCGCCGAGCCGTTCGACTGGAGGACGCCGGTGAAGGTCCCCGAAGCAGTGACCTGCCTGGCGGTTATTGAGACGGCATAGATTCCGCTCAAGGATGAGGAGTTGCAAGTCCCGCCGCCGATGGTGGTCTGCGCCAGCAAAGGCGCCGCCAGCAGGCAGGACATGGAAAACAGCGAAGCAGTGCGTCGCTTCATGCGTTTGGTTCCCTCCCATTGGGTGAATTATATGCCGGCTCGGACGTTCTTGGGTAATGGCGTTTTGCCGGGCCTCGCTTTTCCATGAACCCGGCGGCAGGCGAAAAGTCGTGCTGCGCTATCGGGCGCCCAGCTCTTCGAGCAGGGTCAAAATGCGCGGGCGATCGGGGATGCGGCGGCCGAAGCGGAGGGCGTTGTAGGTAATGGTGAATTCGGCGACCGCCGCGGCGAGGGGGCCGGCGGGAATCGAAGCGGCGAACTCGGCGGGGGTGAACCAAGGCGGCTTGTGGTAGCCGCGGCGTGCCAGGATAGCCAGCATGCGCTGGTACAGCAGCGTGGCATCGGCAGCCGTGGCGGGGCTGCGGCGGGCACGGCTGACGCGCAGGCGGAGGCGCAGGGCGCGGAGCGAGCGCGGGCCGAACGTCCAGAGACCAACGCCAAGCAGAATCGCCGCGGCCAGCGCAAGACCGAAGCGGCGCATCCAACCCGCGGCGCGCTGTTCCCAGGTGTTGCCGGTGTCCCAGAGGGAATCGAACCAGCGAATGCCGGCTACGCGCGCGGCTTCGTCAGCCCGGTCGGCGAGGGCGCCCTGGCGGCTGGGATCGAAGTCGATCACCCAATGGCTCCAAAAGGTGCGGGCGGCATCGAGATACAGCGCGAGGCCGGCGAGAGCGGATGGCGCGGCGCGGCTGGGATCGGGCGGCGTGGGGTCGAAAGTGGTCCAGCCGCGGCCGGCCAGCCAGGCTTCCACCCAGGCGTGGGCGTCGGAGGCGCGCATCAGCCACTCATCCGTGAGCGGGTTGTAGACGCCGCTTTGGAAACCGGTGGCCAGACGCGCCGGCACGCCGAGGGTGCGCAGCATCACGGCCATGGCCGAAGCGAAGTATTCGCAGTGGCCGCGGCGGCGGACGAACAGAAAATTGGCGAGCGGGTCGGCCGTGCGGGCGGGCGGCAGCTCCAGTGTGTAACCGTAGCCGGTGCGCAGGCGAGTTTCGATGGCGCGGGCGATGGCGAGGTCGCTCGAGGCGCCAGCGGCCCAGTGACTCGCCAGTTCGCGGATGCGCGGGTCGAGCGTTGCGGGCAACTGGAGGTCGCGCCCGGCCTCATCGGGTGCGAGCGAGGGAGCGGGATATGCGGCGCGCGCTAGTTCCGGCGGCTGCTCCAGACGGCTGTAGGCCGAATAGCGGAGAATTCCTGGCGGACGGCGCGCCAGGCGGGGCAGCCCGCTCGATCCGCGCAGCACCGCGAGGTCGCGAAGGTCCAGGCTCTCGGGCGTGCCGGCGAAAAACAGCGCGGTAGAATCGGCTGGTTCGAGTTCCAGATCATAGGAGATGTGCGGGCCCGGCTGGCGCTCGGCGGAGGGAAGCAGAGCGAAGTGGCCTGGGGACGCGGGCGGCAGGGGCCGCACTGGCTCGGGATTGGTCCACTGTCTGCCGTTGAAGATTGTCTCGAGTGCACCGCGCCATTTCAGACCGGCCACCGGCTGCGGACTGAAAATGGTGACGTGCATGACTGGCCGCGAGCTGGTTTTGAGCTCGCCGATTTCGCGCAGTGTGATGCGGCTGGAAAAGCCGGCCAGATGGAGGCCGTGGGTAGCCTGCCAGCGCTGGGCGGCATCGGCCGTGCGTGGCAGCAGGAAAAACACGCCGGCCGTCAGCAGCAGTATGCAGATTGTGGTTGAGCCGGCGAGTAACACCAGGCGCGGTGCCAGGCGCCGGCCGGGAACCGGCGCAGCGGCGCCTTCGAACGAGCGCAGGATTTCAGCCGCGGTAAGTGCCGCCACCGCGCAGGGGACGAAGCACGCCAATGCCAGGAAGAAGCCGGGGCCGGCGGAATCGAGCGCCTCGGCTGACAGAGCGGCGAACGCGAGAACCGCTATCCGGAAACGGCCGCGGCTGGTGCCCTCGACTAGCAGCAGGAAGGCCGCCAGGAAATAGAGCTTGGGGATGACCGCGCCCACGAAGTCGGCCTGTCGATTCCAGGCCTCGATGAGTAGATAGCCGCACCAGGCGAGCACGACGCCAACAACCACGAACCGCGGCGGGCTCAGCCGCGATCCGGCCAGCCGAGCCCCGCGCCACCCAAGGGCGACCGCGGTGAGCACCAGCGTGGGCGCGTCCCACCATCCGCATACCGCAGCCGTGAGGGCGCCGCTCGCGACCAGGGCCAGCAGCGAAATCCGGAGGAAGCGCTCGATGCTGGCCGCCTCGGTCGCGCCGGAACGCTTCATGTGGGTATTCTACCGCGCGCCGAATCGCGGTCCTGTCCGGAGCGGAAAGGCGGTTACCGCTTGACCGTGAGCGCGTACTCGCGCAGCAACTCACCGGAGGATTTGTAGATGCGCACGAAATAGCCGCCCGGAGCGAGCGCACCCACGAGCGCGGGCGCCCCAACCGGAAACTCCGCAACGCGGCGCCCCGCGGCATCCACGACTTCGCCGGCGAAGGGCCGCCCATCGCTTAAGCCGGTCAGATCGAGTTCGAGCAGCAGGGGGCGGCCGGCGGGCACTGGCCCCGGCGCGGCTCCACGCACGGCTGTCAACTCAACGGCAAAAGGGAGCGCGGGTAGTCTGGAACGGTGGCCGAACCACACCGCAGCGCAAACCACCAGCAACGCGGCAATCAACACCGGAGCCAACCGGCCGGGCCACGACTGTCTCCGGGGGCGGATGGCAATCACGCCAGCCGCGGGCTCCTCCACATGCTCCGCAGACCACTGGAGGCTGGCCTGATGCATGGCTACGACGTAGCTCTCGGTTTCGGTCAAACGGTCGCGACAGGGTTCACACAAAAAAAGGTGCTCTTCCAGGCTCGCGAGCCGGACTTCGGCAAGACCGCCGAGACAATACTGCTCCAACTCCTCCTCAGTTAAATGATCCGCAGTTTGCGGCATATCTCCGCCTCCTCAAAGCAATAGGTGCAAAACTGATCGTATAATTCTCTAATAATTCACAAAAAAGTTAGTAGCACTAAAGAAAGTGTTACCTGAATTTGGCAGTAAAGCCCCTCCTGCGGGAAAGGCGCGCCCTACCCAGCTCGCCAAAACGCGCTTTGGCGCGGGATTTAATGAGGCGAAACTGAGTTTCCGTCAGGTCCATCTCACGGCAGATCTGGTCGGCAGGCTGTTCGTTGAGATAGAAACGAATCAGCACCTCGCGGTCGCGCCTGGCGATGCTGTTGAGGATGCGCAGAGCGACTTCGATGTTTTCTCCGCGGATGGCCAGACGCTCAGGATCGGGGGAGTGATCGCGCAGCACGATGCCATCTTCCAAGCTGGTCTGGCGGCGGCGTGCGTGGACATTGGCGTCGATGCGGGCCGCCACCTGGCGGCGAACCACGGTGCGCACGTAGCCCATCAGGCGTTCGGGCTCGCGCAGTTCTCCGCTCTGAATGGCCTGCGTGATGGTCAGAAAGACGTCGTGCACCCTGTCGTCGAGATCCTGCGGGCCCAGTTGCCGGCAGAGATAGAAGCGGATGCCTTTGGAAAACAGGCCATAAAGTTCTTCCATTGCCGCCCGGTCGCCGGCGCGGATGCGTTCCACCAAAGGCGCCCAGGAGGGCTGCGAGGCGTCGTGCATGGCAGTACCGTCCGGCCCTTCGCTCATGGGCTGGACAGGGATGGTCAGGACCGTAGCTTCACTCATTTCCCACCATAAAGTACGCTCCCCAGTAGCGCGGACGAGCCCGCCAACCGCCGGAGCGAATCATTTCGCGCTGGGCCGAAGCCAGCGCCAACGCCGGGTCGGGCGTTAGCTGCGATCGTAATTCTCGATACAAAGCGGCGAATAAGGCGCCGCTCTCGTCGGGCGTGTCCCAACGGCTGCCCGCCACGCTGCGTGCGCCGGCGGTGAGCCAGGCCCGGGTGAGACCGAGCAGGCCGGCTCCGGGCAATACACGCCCGGCATCGGAGTGGCATCCACTGAGGACAACCAGCTCCGCCCGGGTTTTCCAATGGGCAATTTCGACGGGCGTCAACAATTCGGTCTCGCCGTGGCCGTCAAGACTCAACGCAATCAAGCCGTAAGCACCGCCGGCAGTCGAGCCGCGATCCCGCTGGGGCGCCGAGGATTCCAGAAAGTGAGTTGCGAAGTGAATGATTTCGGGATCGCGATCGAGCGCGGCGGCGAGTTCCGAGCGTGCCGCCCAGGCGCCTTCGAGCAGGGTGTAAGGTCCGCCCCAGGCGCGCGCACAGGAATCCAGTTCGCTCGCGCTGGCTGGCAGCCTGGCAAGAGACAGGCCGGCTGGGGTAGCGGCGGCAACCACGCTGGGCCCCAGCCACGCCGCCCAGCGGAAACGCGAGGCGCTCGGCGAGCGAAGGCGGGAATCGGCGGCATTGTAAATCGGATCCCCGATGCCCAGGAACCGTCCGCTCGAGGATGCGCTGCCGCGCCGCGTCATGGCGTCCACCCAATACCCGGCGCCGGGTGTGACTTGAATCACGTGGCGCTCCGCCAGGTAGGCAGGCCGCCCGGCAACCCGTTCCATCAGCGCGGCAAAAGGAACGTCAAACAGACTTTTGTCCAGCGAGAGTATCCACCGCGCTTTTTGGAGGAAACGCGGGGCCACGCCGCCGAACAGGCCGGCGTAGAGGTCCGCGGCGGCGGCCTCGGCGTGAGGCGCGTCCTGGCGGATAGCGTCCAGGGCGGCAGTGGTTTTCCGCTGCAACTGTTCTTGCGGAGGCAGCCGGTAAAGGACCATTCCGCCCCGATCCACCGCCCATAACCAGGAGGCGGATTCACCCAGGCGGAAACTGAACAATACCCCATCGGCAGGCAGAGTGGCGGAAACGCGGGCCAGCAGGTTCTCGGCCGACGGTTCCGGCGGGGCGGCGGTGGAAGCTTCGATGCGGGTCAATTCGGCGCGGCAGTTTTCGATCTGCTGGCGGCGCCGTGCGTCTGGGGATTGCAGTGCGGCTGCCTCGGCGCGGCGCAATCGCGCGAAGGCTTCCCAATAGGAAGGAGGCAAATCGCCGGAAGCCCCGCCGCCGGACACTAAAGCGCGCAGGCTGGCGGCGCGGTTTTCTTCCGTGGCCCGAAAGGTTTCGGCCGTAAGGCGGGGAGCGCGCGTCCGCTCGTACAGGCGATTGCCCGCGTCGATGAACGCGGCGTAGACCTCATCCAGCTGGCTCTCCGCGCCGATGCGGACGGCTTCGGCGCCGGGCGCCGACGCGCGAAAGGCCCCGGCCAGGCGAAGCGCGTTGCCGAGATCGTCCAGCGCCTCCGGCATCCGCCCTTGTGCCTGGCGCAGCAGGCCGCGCGCGTGATAAATCTTCCAGATGGGCAGAATGGCGTTGGGCAAGGACGCCAGCTCGACCGCGCGATCGAGCAGCGCCGATGCCGATACCAGATCCCCTTGCGCCAGCCGCAATCGCCCCAAGGCAAAGTAGGAGCTGTCCATCGGAAAGTGACGGAATATGCGAACCCGATAGGCCTCGAGCAGCGGCGGTTCGGCCGACGCATAGTCCCGATGGAGGGAATATGCGTCGCCCAGGTTGTTGCAGCCGGTGGCGTACAGTTTCCAGTCACCGGCGGCCGCGGCGGCTTCGATTCCCTCCCGGAACGAAGCCACGGCTTCCGGCATCTGCCCTCTCTGCTCGCGCATGTCGCCGCGTTGAATCAGCATCCCGGCAAGATGCAACCGCCGGTAGTCGCCGGAAAGGCGCTGAGTGGCGGCATCCAGCCATTGGATGCCGGCGTCCGGATCTCCCATTTGGTCATACAGGGAGGCGATGTTGGCGTCCGTCACGGCCAGGTTATTGGTATCGCCTAACGGCTCCTGGATGCGGCGCGCGCGTAGAAACGACTCGAGGGCTGGCTGATATTGATGGAGCGCGAAATAGCAGGCGCCGGCATTGCTGCTGGCACGGGCAGCGAGGCTGTAGTCGTGCGCAGACTGCGCGGTCCGCGCGAGCCGGTCGAAGGTTTCAGCGGCTCTTATATATTGGGCTTGCGCGAACAGGTCGCGGCCTCTTTGCCACTCCGCAGCAAAAGGGGACGAAGCCCGATTGCCCGCTGTTTGCGCGGTTCGTGCCCGCCCGAAGAATCGGGGGACGTACACTGTTGCCGCGCCGGCAAGCAGCACCAACAGGCCATACACCCAAACCCTAGCCCTTCTCAAGAAAGGATGCTCCTATCCCACAAAGAATGGCTCCGCTCCAATAAGGTGGTACTGACCCTTGAAAAATCTTTGGGAATATTCCATTTAGAATATTCCCAAAGATTAGTATCCAATTTGTTTTTGAGATTAGCTTCCCCGCAAATAGGGGTTTTTGGAATTTAAATCGCGTCTTGCGGTCAGCGCGAAAGGCGGCTACTGAAGCAGGGCCGCTAAAGCCAACACGGCCGATAAGATAACGATAATCGGGTCGCTCATCGTGTTCATGCTCCGTTCCTCCATCAGGTGCGGCAGGCTTCAGCCTACCGGCCCAGGTAGCGGAAAGAACTGGCTCCAGTCCGATAAGGCGATATTCACCCTGGAATAATCTTCGGGAACATTCCAGTCTAGAACATCCCCGAAGATTAGTATCCAGTTATTTTTGAATTGGCCCCCATAAATGGGGGTTTTCTGTTTGACGTAAATCGCGTTTGTGGTCAACGCCGAGAAAGCGGCTACTGAAGCAGTGCCGCTAAAACACCCACGACCGCCGTGATGATGATAATTGGATCGTACGGCATGTTGTCGAGAAAGGCCGCACCTGCTGGAGTGGCCTTCCGACTCAAGCCTATTCCCACGCGATCCACCGGCAAACGAATTCTTATACGCAAGTAATTGAAATGAAAGAAACGGTTTATTATATTTCTTTGGTGATTGTCGCTGGAGGAGGTTCCACCGAAATACGCCACTTTCCCAACTCCGATAGCGTTTTGTCTCGCGGGCGCAAGGGCGAGGCGTGCCTCACCCCTACAACGGACCTGTAGAGCCGGGCACGCCCGGCCCGGCTGGGGCGCGCACTGGCGCTGGATCTCCGGTGCCGCTTCAGCGACCCTCACCGCTGCTGTTACGATAGAAGGCGATGAATCCCCAGCCACCTGTTTCAGTGCCGAAGTTGCCGATTTCCGGCGTGAAGAGCCTGATCGCCGTTG
>Ga0181517_10006451_pt1 | contig 10050 bp, 10 predicted proteins | sample PEATcosm2014_Bin_31_FD_119748 | JGI IMG/M metagenome (GOLD analysis project Ga0181517, IMG submission 119748) | Peatland microbial communities from MTU Mesocosm Facility, Houghton, MI, USA - PEATcosm2014_Bin01_30_metaG | ecosystem: Environmental > Terrestrial > Soil > Wetlands > Peat | place... | reverse complement strand
TCGTGCTGGGGGGTGGGGCGGTGGGCTGTGAGATGGCGCAGTGCCTGCGGCGCCTGGGCAGCCAGGAGGTGACCGTGCTGGAGGGCGCGCCGAGCCTCCTCGGCCGCGAGGAGCCGTTCGCCGGCGAGGAGCTCCGCGCCGCCTTCGAGGCGGAGGGCATCCGCGTTGTGCTCGGCGCCCGGCTCGCGTCGGTGCGGCGCGAAGAGTCGGGTTCGGTGGTCGCGACCCTGGGTGATGGCGGCGAGCTGACCGGCGACGAGATCCTGGTGGCGACGGGCCGCCGCCCGGCCACGGCGGCGCTCGGCCTGGAGAGCGTGGGCCTCGAACCGGGCCGCCTCGTGGCGGTGGACGACAGGCTGCGGGCCACCGGTGTCAGTGGCGGCTGGCTCTACGCGGTGGGGGACTGCAACGGCCTCGCCCTGCTGACCCACATGGGCAAGTACCAGGCGCGGATCGCCGGCGACGTGATCGCCGGCAAGGACGCGCGCGACCTCGCCAGCCGCGACATCGTCACCCGGGTGACGTTCACCGACCCGCAGGTGTGCGCCGTCGGCCTCACCGAGGCCCAGGCGCGCGAGCGGGGCATGCTGGTGCGCGCGGTGCGCTATCCCACCGGCGATGTCTCCGGCGCGTACACGCAGGGCGAGGGCATCGGCGGCACCTCGCAGATGGTGGTGGACGAGTCCCGGCGCGTCCTCGTCGGCGCCACCTTCACGGGTCCCGCGACGCAGGAGCTGCTGCACTCGGCGACGGTCGCGATCGCGGGACGGGTCCCCGTGGACACGCTCTGGCACGCGGTGCCGTCGTTCCCCACCGTCAGCGAGGTGTGGCTGCGCCTGCTCGAGGCGTACGGGTTGTAGCGGCAGCCGCACTGCCGGGTTTCTCGCCCATACGCGTCAAGCGCCGCCTGGAGTGAAACCCCGGGCGCTACAGCGTGCGTTGCTCTCCTGGGCACTGTGGCCGTGGTGATCGTCGTCCCCGATCCCGGGGGGAGGTCGGGGAGGGAGAGCCCCCGATCAGCGCGGACCACGTCGGTCGCATTGCCGAGCCTTGCCCCACGAGGACGTGAGTATGGGATCGGACGGTACGGAGGAGCGCTTCGACCCGGCGGAGCCGGGATCGACAGACGTCGCGCGGGAGCCGGGAGCGGGGGGCACAGGGGGTGGCCGCGCAGGAGCGCGGCGGTCACGGTTCGGCGCGGGGCCGGGGCCGCTCCGCTCGCATCGGCGGCGAGCCGGCCTGGAGGCGGGCCTGCGCCGGCGCGCCGGGCGCTGGTGGCGCAACCGCTCCCCGCTGCGCCGCGGGATCTGGCTCGCCGGAGGCGCGATCGTGGGCATCGTCGCCATCCTCGGAGGCCTGATCCTCTACGCGGCGCTGACCCTCCCCGACGTGGACGCCATCGGAGCGGCCACCGGCACCATCCGGATCCTGGATCGCAACGGCGACCTGCTCGGCGAGTTCGGCGACAACGGCGAGCAGCGCGCGGACGTTCCGCTGCAGCAGATCGCGCCGATCATGCAGGAGGCGATCGTCGCCGCCGAGGACCGGAACTTCTACTCGGAGGGCGCCTTCGACCCTGCGCGGATCCTCCAGGCGCTGGTGGTCGACGTCATCCTGCACAGCCCCGCTCAGGGCGCGAGCACGATCACCGAGCAGGTGGCCAAGGAGGCGTTCTACGGCCAGGGCGCCGACAAGTCGGTGCTGCTCAAGGTGCGCGAGGCCCTGCTGGCGCAGGAGCTGGCCGGCCAGTACACCAAGGGGCAGATCCTCGACATGTACCTGAACCTCACCTACTTCGGGGAGGACGCTTACGGCATCCAGGAGGCGGCGGAGCGCTACTTCGGCGTCGCCGCCTCACAGCTGAACCTGGGTGAGGCTGCGCTGCTCGCCGGCCTCCCCCAGGCACCGTCGTCGTACGACCCGTACGTCAACCCGACGGGCGCCTACAACCGCATGGACTACGTGCTCAATGCCATGGTCGTGTCGGGCGACATCACCCCGGCGGCTGCGCGCGCGGTCGATCCCCTCAACGCCGACGGCAGCGCCGACACGGCCAACCAGGCGGCGATCCAGGCCGATCTGGCCCAGGGGCAGGTGCCGCAGGTCGGCCCCGCCCCCCACTTCGTGCAGTTCGTCGAGGACGAACTGCCCCAGCTCCTCGCCGATGAGCCCGGGGCCTTCGATGGGAGCCTGACGGTGACGACCACGCTGGACCTGACCTACCAGGAGGAGGCCGACAGCGCGGTGGCGGAGGGGCTTCCCAGGATGGGCGGCGATGCCAACAACGCGGCCCTGCTGATGATGGATCCGAGCGACGGCCAGGTGCTGGCCTGGGTCGGATCGGCCGACTACAACGATCCGGCGATCGACGGCCAGGACGACTTCGTCACCCTGGACGGGCTGCAGCCCGGATCGTCCTTCAAGCCCTACGTGTACGAGACCGGGTTCCAGGACGGCACCATCACCCCCTACACGATCCTCCAGGACACCGCCGCGGAGTCGGCGGCCCTGGGCGGGGTCCAGGACTGGGACCGGCAGTACGAGGGGGACATCACCGCCGCCACCGCGCTGCTCCACTCGCGCAACGTCGCGACCGAGCAGGCCGCCCAGTTGATCGGGATGGGCAGCATCATCGCCTTCGCGCACTCGGTGGGGGTGACCACGCCGATCGCCGACGACCTGAGCTCGGCGATCGGGACCTCGGCGACCTCGGTGCTGGACCAGGCGGTCGGCTACTCCGCCTTCGCCAACGGCGGCCACAGCGTGACCCCGCAGACGATCCTCAGGGTCACCGACTCGAGCGGCGACGTGCTCTGGAGCGCTCCGGCCACCGACCCCGGTGAGCGTCAGGTGATGACCTCCTCCCAGGCATGGCTCATCACCCAGATCCTGCGTGGCTATCCGGACTACTGGGGGCTCGACTTCCGCTGGACCACAGCCGGGAAGTCGGGGACGACCGACAGCTACCTGGACGCGTGGTACATGTCGTACACCCCGAGCTGGGTGGTGGCCACCTGGGTGGGCAACACCGACGGAGCGGAGAACCGGCAGGTGCCCATGGACGACATCTGGGGGACGACCGGCCCGGGTCGCTACATCGACGAGCCCTTCATCGACTCGCTGCCGCGACCGGAGGCGTTTCACGAGCCCGAGGGAGTCCTCCCCAACTGCGACAGCGACGGATCGTCGACCTGCACCACCCCGAGCCCCTCGCCCACGGCGAGCCCCAGCGCGACGGGGTCGCCCAGTCCCGGGTCGAGCCCCACGCCGTTGCCGACCGCGTCGCCCAGCCCGTCGCCGTCCACAACCCCCAGTCCCACTCCGGCGCCGACGCCCACCCCGGCGGGTGCCCCGGCGGCGGTCACGAACTATGAGACCCGGGCGGGTGGGTGGGTCGTCTGATCTCGCTCAGCAGGCGGGGGCGTCTCGTCAGGGGTGGGCGATTGGGGGAGGGCTGTGGAGGCGGCGACCGGGAGCCGCGCTGTGGAGGCGTTACCAGCCGGTGGCCGGCGTCACTCCCGCCCGGCCGCGCCTCGGCGCAGGAAGGCTACTCTGACCGGGGGTCACATCGGCTCGTGTCCAGCAACGAGAGAGGAGCAGAGATGGCGAGTTACCAGCTGGCAGAGACCCAAGTCGGCGTGTTGGGCACCGGGGAGGTCGGGCGGCGTCTGGCCATGGGGTTTCGCAGTCGTGACCACGACGTGATGATTGGCTCGCGGGACCCGGACAAGCCCGAGCTCCGCGAGTGGCTCTCCGGCGATGGAGCCGGCATTCGCGGTGGCACGTTCGCGGAGACGGCTGCGCATGGCGAGCTGCTCGTGCTGGCGGTGCTGGGCGATGCCGTCGAGGAGGTCATCGCCGCTGCCGGTCCCCAGAACTTCAGCGGCAAGGTGGTCATCGACACCACCAACCCGCTCGATTCCTCCGGCGGCTTCCCCCCCAAGCTGTCGATCACCGGCGAGGACTCGCTCGGGGAGCGCGTCCAGCGCTGGCTGCCGGACGCCAGGGTGGTCAAGGCGTTCAACACGATCGGCAACGCCTTGTTCGTGGACCCGAGCTTCCGCGAGGGTGAGCCGACCATGCTGATCGTCGGCGACGACGGGCCCGCCAAGCGCACTGTGACCGCGGTGCTGAACGACTTCGGCTGGTCCGACGTGGTCGACCTCGGCGGCATCCAGGGCTCCCGGGAGCTGGAGGCGATCTGCATCGCGTGGGTGAAGATCGGCGGAGCGCGGGGAGCGTGGGATCACGGATTCAAGCTGCTCACCGGCTAGCCACTCGCGGCGGATCTGAGGGCTCCGCGCCTCCGGGCCGACCGCCGGGAAGCCACACGCCGAGCGGAGCTGCGAACCGTAGCCACGCACCTCGGTCCGATCGTCGGGAGTTTCGCCTCGGAGACGAGTCGCTGGCAGCGTGCCGCCACCGAGGCGGCGGGTCTCAGTGGGGCGGCCGCCAGCCGGGGTCGCGCCCGAAAAGCGCGACCATGCGTGTCTGGGCGTCGGCGTTCTCTGGCGCGAGGACCGGGGGAGCGAAGAGGCCACTCGCCTGCATGCCCTTCACGCCGGGCAGGGTGTTCTCGTACACCGCCTCGGCCAGCTCGGGATCGAAGCGCACGGGGACGCCGGTGGCGGCTCCGAGATCCCAGGAATGGATCAGCTCGTCGCCCCCCACCTGCCGGAGATAGGCGTCGTTGCTCACGTCGGCGAACGAGAGGTGGGCGATGGCGACTGGGTCGCAGCGGTCGACGGCGATGAGCGCGGCCTGGGCAGCCCGCCGCCAGCTCGCCACCAGGTCGCCGCCGATGAGGTCCCCATCGTAGCGGTCGCCGACCTCGGCGACGGTGGCTCCCAGGATCAGGTCGGGAGCCCAGCTGAGCTCGTGGAGCATGTGGCTCACCAGGGCCCGCACGTCCCTCTCCGTGCAGGGCGTGGCCAGGGTGAACTGGGAGGGGCGGACGCCCCCGACCAGCGCCGTCGCCTGCTCGAGGGCCCGGCGGAAGAGCTGCGCGCCATCCATGCTCGCGGATAAGTCTCGCACAAGCGAAAGGTCCTACAATTGTCTCCACGGCGCCGACCGGCCGCCGAGCTGTGGAACGTCCGCCCCAGCCGGGGTTCCATTGCGAAGGGGATTCGCCCTCACGGTCAATTGAACGTCACAGGCCATCTCTCAACACCGCGCCGCTGGGGGACGAGGGTGTCAAGAGGAGGCTTGTCCATGACCAAGGATGCCAGCTTCAAGAAGGTTGTCCGGCAGCACGCCCAGGACGCCGGTCAGCGCTACACCGAGGCGTTGACAGACATTGAGGGGCTCGGTGCGCGAATGCACCACGAGCCCGCCGCTGACCGCCTCGTCACCCACCTGAGGGATCGCTACGGCATAGACGCTGTCGCTGCGACGAAGCTCAGCGTGCACAAGACCTACGTCTTCCGCATCGACAGGGGTGACGGCGAGGCCTGGGTCGCACGGGCCTTCCCGCCCGCTCGTCCCAGGGTGGGCGTCGAGGGCGATGCCGCGATCCTGAGGTTCCTGGAGCGACAGGACTATCCGGCCGAGCGCCTGGCGGCCGATAGCGCGGTTTCTGATTTCGATGGCAGTGCGGTCCTGGTGACGCGGTTCGTCGAAGGCGGCCAGCTTCCCGACGGCGCGGAGAAGTTCGCCATGATGAGTGACCTGCTCGGACGGCTGCACGCGCTTCCGTACGACGCGTCAGCCAGCCGGCCGGGCGGAGCCAGCGGTGAGGACCCCACCCGTGAAGGCACCCCGCGCCAGGACCTGCTGGCCGCTCTCGCGTTCTTAGACGCCGTGGACACGAAGGTCGCGGCCGCAGATCGCGAGCGATTCGAGCGGCTCAGGGACATGGTGCGCTCGGCCGACGACGGTCACGGCCTTCCCGAGGGATTGCTCCACGGCAATCTCCTCCACGCCCCCGATCACGCTGTGCTCAGCGAGCAAGGTCCCGTCGCGATCAACTGGAAGGCTTCGGGGCGGGGACCGCGCCTCGCCGACTTCGCCTACCTGATCTGGGGCACGGGTCTGTGGAACCCACGCCGGCCCAACCCGGAGTGCATCGATGCCGCCGTGGGCGCCTACCGCCGGCACGTCGAGCCGACCGACGAGGAGCTGGACCGGCTCGAGGGGGTGATGTACATCCGAACGCTCTACCTCGCCTGCTTCGGCTACCGACGTGCCGTCACCGACGGCGTGAGGTTCCGCGAGTGGGGCTTCCTCCACCCAACCGACTACTACCGCTCCACCGCCGCCGCGACCCGAGCCGCGTTCCGCCGCTAGGGCATCGGCACCATATGGAGATCAGCGTGATGCGAGAACCTGAAGACGAACCCTTGCCCCCGGTGCGCAGCCACGGAGCCATCGTGCTTTACGTGGTGGTGATGGTGGCCGTCATCGTCGGCATGGATGTCGCGTTCTTCAGAAACCGGTTCTGGGTACGGCTCGCAGCGAATGTCGGCACCGTCTTGGTGTTTGGAGCCTTCTGGTGGAGATTCCTCAGGCGGCGGTGAGCCGCGCGGGCGTGGTCGGGCATATGGTTGACGCGTCAATCAATTGGCGTATGGTTGGACAGGTGGCTGAACCGACTCGATGAAGATCGAGGAGGATCGGTTCGGGTCGCTGCCGTAGAGTGGGGCTCATGAGAGCCGTCGTCCACGATCGGTACGGGCCGCCCGAGGTCCTCCGGCTCGAGGATGTCGAGCCGCCCGTGCCCAGGGGCGATGAGGTCCGGGTCAGGGTTCACGCAACCACGGTCAGCCGGACCGACTGCGCCCTTCGCGAAGGGTCGCCGTTCGTGGCCCGCCTCACCACCGGTGTTCGGCGCCCGAGGCGGAGGATCCTCGGCAGCGATCTGTCTGGGGAGGTCGAGGCGGTCGGCGTAGACGTGACCGAGTTCACGGTCGGAGACCGGGTCTTTGGCATCAATCCGTGGAGGTTCGGAGCGCACGCCGAGCTCCTCTGCATGCGAGCGGGCGGCGCGCTGGCGCCAATGCCGTCCGGCATGTCTTTCGAGGACGCGGCCGCGATCTGCGACGGGGCGATCCTGGCGCTGAATGCTCTGAGACCGGCCAGACTCCACAAGGGGCAGAGGATTCTCGTCTACGGTGCTTCGGGATCCATCGGCACAGCAGGGGTGCAGCTGGCTCATCACTTTGGTGTCGACGTCACCGCAGTGTGCGACTCCAAGAACTTGGAGCTGGTGAGGTCGCTCGGCGCTGACGAGGTCATCGATTACACGCAGCAGGACTTCATGCGGAGTGGCGAGACCTATGACGTCATCCTCGACGCGGTTGGCATGTTGCGATTCCGCGATTGTCGCGGTTCGCTGGAGCGGGGCGGAGCCTTCCTTGCAACCGACGGGTTTCGGAACCTGGTCTTGAGCCCTTGGACGGCGCTGATCGGACCCAAGCGAGTGCGATTCTCGATCCCTCCTCGATTCACGAAGAAAGACGTTGTGTTTCTCAAGGGGCTCATCGAGGCGGGGGAATACCGGGCCGTCATCGACCGGAAGTATCTGCTGGAGCGTGTGGTCGAGGCCACCAGGTACGTGGAGACGAAGCAGAAGACGGGGAACGTCGTCCTGACCGTCAGGCCGGCTCCGGCGTAGCCGTCTGCCGGAGGCTGGAGCGGGAGGCGGGGCTCGAACCCGTGACCCTACCTTGGCAAGGAACGGCGGGGTTTCGAGTCGGATCCGAATACAAGTCTGCCGTTCACCCGCTTGTCCAGCCCTCATTTGAGGTTTCGCGACGCGCAGGAGACCTCGGTTTCTAACGGACGGGAATCCGGGTTGGGGTCATGCGGGTAGCGCCCGAGAGGCAGCTCAGCGAGTCGGCAGCAGCTCGAAGTGTTGCCGCCCGCGCAGCCGGTAGATCTGGAAGTCGGCATTCAGGGTGAAGATGCGGCGGTCGCCTCGCTCCTCGGCCAGCGCCACCAAGGTTGCGTCCGCCAGATCCATGGGTCGGTCTGCGTACTGATCCATCAGGCGAGCACTTCGGTCGACGAGCGCTGGCGACAGGTCGGCGGGAACGAGGCGGGCCGACTGGACCAACCTCCAGAGCGCACGCTGGCCCTGAGTGCCGCCGGCCCTGGCAAGGAGGTACATGGCCTCGGTGAACGCCGGCCAAGTTGTCACCAGTGGAAGCGTGAGGTGGTCGAGGGCTTCGACGCACGCCTTGTGGTCGGGCTCGTCGGCGTCGATGATCGCGATCAGGGGACCGGCGTCGGTGAGCGTCATCCTCTGGAACGGTCTTGAACAAGGGCGTCCGCGAAGGCCTGGCCCGTGTGCCGCGCCTGGCCGCCGCCGCCACGGATGGTCCCGGCAACGTCCGCGAACCGCTCGCTAGGGCGAATCGCCAGCGTCTCCTCGGCATCCTCGACGGCGGCTCGGCGGATGAACTCGGACACGGAAACCCCCCTGATGGCGGCCGCGCGACGAACCTTCACGTCGGCATCAGGATCGAGGCGAAGACTTCTCATGCCGTCATTGTATCACGTTGCGGGTCGTTATGTGATACCCGGGGGCGGGAGGAAGGTGCCCGCGATCAGGCGTTTGTGGCGATGCGCCGTCGTTCGATTGGGTGGCCTACGAGAGGGATTGGAAGCCCCAACCCGCAGAAGAGCGCAGCCTGGAGGTGTGGGCCTGACCCGACAAGACGGACCACCATGATGTGGGGACAACCCCCCCAAGGAGGGCCAGATGGCTCGACGGGAGCGTCGAAGGTTCACGGACGAGTTCATACATCGAGTTCTTCTACAACCGGGAGCGCCGTCACTCGACGCTTGGCAACCTCAGTCCGGCAGACTACGAATCCGACCACGCCGCTGTGTGCTCGGCCTAACAGAAGTGTCCGTCAAAGCGGGGCAAGCCCAATCTCGTCAGGTGCCACTGTAGCTTCCGCGTGGAGGCTGGAGCGGGAGGCGGGGCTCGAACCCGTGACCCCTACCTTGGCAATAAGGGAGCGCGTTTCCGGCCGGCCCTGAACTCAAAACCGACGTTGCGCCCTGCAACTGGACCCTCATTTCGCAAACCGCGACCTGGATCTGGGGGCGGTTGGGGGTCAGCTACGGACAAGCTAGGGGCCGTGGCTTGGGGCCTCTGCGAGGAGCGAGAGGTTCTCTTCGGGGGCACTCGAGTGGTACCATATCCTGTACCAGTGAAGAGGAGCATGGATGTGGTTGTGACTGCCAGCGACGCACGGAGGAACCTGTTTCCCCTGATCGAACAGGTCAACAACGATCGTCAGCCAGTGGAGATCACCTCGAAGAGGGGTGACGCCGTGCTGATGGCCCGCGCGGACTACGACGCCCTCGAAGCGACGGCCTACCTACTCCGGGTTCCGGCCAACGCCAAGAGGCTGCTGGAGAGCCTGGAACAGGCCAGGGCGGGAGACCGGAAGGCCCACGAGCTGATGTGATGCGGCTGGTCTTCACCGCCCACGGCTGGGAGGACTACCTCTACTGGCAGAGCACGGATCGGACAACCGTCAAGCGGATCAACCGGTTGCTCCAGGACATCATCCGGGATCCGTTCACGGGCATTGGCAAGCCTGAGCAACTGCGTCACGTCCTTCAGGGATGCTGGTCCCGCCGGATCGATGACGAGCACCGTCTCGTGTATCTGGTCGAGAGCGAGGACATCGTCGTCCTCCAAGCTCGGTACCACTACGGCGATCAGCCGTGAGGCGACGGCACCAGAGAAGAGAGGCACGAGATGGAAAGCATCAAACTCAACAACGACGTCGAGATGCCCGCCCTCGGTTTGGGGGTCTTCCAGACCCCCCCCGGCGAGACGCGGGACGCTGTCCGCTGCGCACTCGACGCCGGCTACCGGCACATCGACACCGCAGCTGCCTACGGCAACGAGCGTCAGGTCGGAGAGGCGGTCAAGAACTCCGGCGTGGGCCGGTCCGAGGTGTTCCGGGAGACCAAGGTCTGGATCAGCGACTACGGATACGACGAGACGCTGCATGCCTTCGAGAAGAGCGCCCGCAAGCTCGGCGTCGAGTGGATCGACCTGCTGATCCTGCACCAGGCATTGCCCTC
>Ga0181517_10006450_pt1 | contig 10050 bp, 8 predicted proteins | sample PEATcosm2014_Bin_31_FD_119748 | JGI IMG/M metagenome (GOLD analysis project Ga0181517, IMG submission 119748) | Peatland microbial communities from MTU Mesocosm Facility, Houghton, MI, USA - PEATcosm2014_Bin01_30_metaG | ecosystem: Environmental > Terrestrial > Soil > Wetlands > Peat | place... | reverse complement strand
CGCGCCTGGCCGACCAGGGCTGCGTCTGTCTGCTCCATCCGGCTGTTCTTTAGACTACGGGATTGCGGGGCGGTTAGCAGGATTTGGAGGATTATATGAGGCCGGTCTTTACCAGAATGCCGGGATATCCTGTGAGTGGCAACCTAGGAAACGAAGTCTGTCGCCACCATCATTTGAGCGGGATGCCCGCGGCATCGGCGAATCGACTCTTGAACTGGTTCCAGTCTTCGCCTTCCCTGCCCAACACCTGGGCCACATCGAACCAGTCGTTCGTGGTTGGCGATTCCGATCTCAGCTTTTCGACGCTCAGGCCCGCCTTGGAGATAATCGTCCAATAGTCGCGAAACCCGTCTTTCTTCGCCTTTTGGTGAGACTTCTCGGCCTCGCCCGCCCGGTTATGGGCGTTGCTGATGTCCGTGCCCCCTTTGATCTCAATCGCCACCTTGTTCCGCGGTTGTCCCTCAAAGTCTTCTTGAATTCGGATATCGGGATCGGAGGCCAACGCGATGGTGACTCTACGTCCGGCGGCATTCTGGATGCTGATTCTCCGTTCGTCCTGGGATATGACGTGGCCCTTGACCAACTCCGACACGGCCAAGAACACTTCAACGGTCGCCCTTTTGCCAATCGCGTTGTTGTTGCCGCCCTGAAGCTGTGAGCCAAGCGTCAGCAAAGGCAGTTCGAGCACATCTCGCTTCGAGATTGGCGGGGCCATCTGACGCACCAGTTCCGCCAAACTGCGGGCCATCGCCGCGCAAAACCCTTCCAGGTCGGGCCGCTTTGCCGGCTTCAGCAGCCCGCGGGTCTCCATGCTCTTGAATTGCCCCATGCCCGTGGCGCCCTTGTAGAAGGTCTTCTGCGGAACGCCCAGGAGAAGACGGTAGTATCCGACCAGCGTTGGTTTCGACTCCAGCAAAGCAGGCACGGGGAATACATGTTCGTCGCGGATCCCGCTGGCCGCGAGAAGCTTCTGAACGTCGGTTGGCACGTAGGTCGAGAGTTGTTTCTTTATGGTGTTGGGGTCGGCGCCCCGCAGAGCCTCCTTGAGTGCATCCACCAGCAAGCTCTTCCGGGCTGCAACCAGCAGTTGATGAAAGGCGATCTGGCGGCTCGAACCCGGAGCCTTGATTGGGCCGCGCCTCATTCGCATTTCTTGGACTTTCGGAAGACCAGCCAATAGCAGTGCTGCCGCCGCGTGTGGTGGGCCGTCTTCCACCTCGGGTCGATGATCGGACCTTTTCGGGTCTTGACGATGCAGTCGCAGGCGCAGAAACCAGCTTTCCTTGCGGCGTCTATGAAGTCCACGTGCGCCCAGTTGTAGCGGTGGTGGTGCACATAGTCCGTGATCTTGCAGAGTAGGAGACCCTCCGGTTTCAAAACACGGTAGGCCTCCGCCACAAACGGCGGGTACGTGTGGGTAAATGTGTACTGGTTCTCTTTGGGCGAACGGAGCACAAGCCCGAAGCGCACGTTGAAGTCCTTCTGGTGGTCCCTGCCTTGATTCGGAATGTGCGGAGGGTCGTAAACCACGACATCGAACGCCGCGTTCCTGAAGGGCATCTGCGTGTTGTCGGCCACGATCTGCGGCCGGTGCGCAATGTCAATGTCGAGCCCATAGACGGGCCTCTTGCTTCCCCGCCAGAACCGTCCGCCGTTCACGGTGGCATCTAGAACCCGCTTCGGGCGCTTCCGCGGATAGAATGCCAGCATCTGCTCGAGAAGTTCCGCATCTTCTCCTTCCCAGACGGACCCTGGCGGGTGATACCCCGTCCGTTCGCCCTTTGCGCTAGAGAATTGCGTGGCCATTGAAGGGAATACAGCCTGGCCCATTGTACCAACCCGCTTCACGCATGATTATCGGCGTTTCTTGCGCATTTGAGTAGGTGAAAGGCCCTTTGCATAAACGGCGGAAGGCTTCAGCGGCGGCGCCGGTGTGAGGCACAGGTCGTCGAATTCGCGCATCGTGCGCTTGTCCATCACGCCGGCGTCGTGGACGTCGTCGGCAGTCTTGTGGATCGATGCCATAAGGGGACTACGGTATTGCTTCCTCATCCCTACCCCACTTTCGCCGCCACCGCCTTGGCTTGCAGAAACAACAGCAAATAGTCCGGGCCGCCGGCTTTGGAATCCGTGCCGGACATATTGAAGCCGCCGAAGGGGTGCGCGCCGACCATGGCGCCGGTGCACTTGCGGTTGAAGTACAGGTTGCCCACGTGGAAGCGCTCGCGGGCCAGGCGGAGGTGCTCGGGGTCATTCGAATAGATGGCGCCGGTCAAGCCGTACTCCGAGTCGTTGGCTTTGTCGATGGCGTCTTCGAAATCCCGCGCGCGGGTGACGGCCAGGACGGGTCCGAAGATCTCCTCCTGGAAGATTCTGGCGGAGGGCTCGACATCGGCTATGACCGTGGGCGGGATGAAGTAGCCGCCCTCGGGGGCCGCCGCGCCGCCCACCACCATCCGTCCCTCGGCCTTGCCGATCTCTATGTAACTCAGGATGGTTTTGCGCGCGCTTTCGCTGATCACCGGCCCCATGTAGTAGCGCGGGTCGTCGCAAGGGCCCACCTGAATGGCGCTGGCCCGAGCGGCCAGCTTCTCGACGAACGCATCGTAGACCTTAGCGTCCACAATGGCGCGCGAGCAGGCGGAACATTTCTGCCCCTGGTAGCCGAAGGCGGAGACGAGGACGCCTTGGACGGCGCTGTCGAGATCCGAATCGGCGTCCACGACAATGGGATCCTTGCCGCCCATTTCGGCGATCACGCGCTTGATCCAGATCTGGCCGGGCTGGTGTCTGGCGGCCAGTTCATTGATGCGCAAGCCCACGTCGCGCGAGCCGGTGAAGCAGACGAAGCGCGTCTTGGGGTGCTCAACCAGAAGGTCGCCGATGGCCGAGCCGCTGCCGGTGAGCACGGTGAAACACGACTCCGGGAATCCGGCCTCCAGGAGGACTTCGCCGAACTTGGCGCCGATGGTGGGGGTTTCGCTCGAAGGCTTGAGGACGACTGTATTGCCGGTGACCAGCGCGGCGACGGTCATCCCCGCCAGAATCGCCAGCGGAAAATTCCAGGGTGGGATCACCACGCCTACGCCCAGCGGGATGTAGAGCAGCTCGTCCCGCTCGCCGGGCAGTTGCACCACCGGCTGGGGGCCGGCCAGGCGCAGCATCTCGCGCGCGTAGTACTCGCAGAAATCGATGCCCTCGCAAACGTCGGCCTCGGCCTCGATCCAGGTCTTGCCGGCTTCATAGACCAACCATGCGTCAAACTCCATCTTGCGCGCGCGCAGGATGCGGGCGGCCTCGAACAGCAGGCGGACGCGCTCCTCGGCGGGCGTGCGGCTCCAGGCCGGATACGCGGCCCAGGCGCTTTCCACCGCGCGCTTAGCCAGCGCGGCGTCGGCCCGGTGATGCACGCCCACGACCTCATTCACGTTCGAGGGGTTGACGGAGATCAGTTTGTCGCCGGTGGAAATCCACTCGCCACCGAGGCGAAGCGGATATTCGCGGCCGAAAGAGGAGCGTACCTGCGCCAGAGCCTTCTCCATGGCCTCCCGATTGGCGGGCACGGAGAAATCGGTCCAGGGCTCGTTGCGGAACTGGGATACGGTTGCGGATGCCATGGATACCATGTTACGTCAGCCCGACGGCGCCGCTCAGGCCCCTGACAGAGGTTTCCACCTATCCTTTTTGAATTCCTCCGTTTTCCGCGACTCCGCGTCAAGAACGTGAGCATGTCCGCACAACGGGCGCCACTCTTGCGGCGCTATGGTAGACTCAGAGTTCCGCATCGGAAACCCAACTTCTGAGGTACTTGCTTGCATCTCGCGCCGGTCGACTATCTCATTCTGATTGTTTACTTTGCCTTCGTCTTAGGCATTGGCTGGATGCTCCGGAAACGAATGTCCAGCAGCAGCGATTTCCTCATGGCGGGACGAAGCGTCCCCGTGTGGATCACGAGCCTGGCTTTCATCGCCGCCAACCTGGGCGCCCAGGAACTTATCGGCATGTCGGCCTCCGGCGCGAAGTACGGAATCATGACCGCCCACTTCTACTGGATCGGCGCCATACCGGCCATCCTGTTCATGGGCATATTCATGATGCCGTTCTATTACGGCAGCAAGGCCCGCTCCGTGCCCGAGTATTTGAAGATGCGCTACGACGAGAAGACGCGCACGTACAACGCCGTCAGCTTCGCGGTGATGACCATCTTTTCGTCGGGCATCTCGATGTACGCGCTCGGGCTGTTGCTGCATCTGGCGCTGGGCTGGGACTTCAACACCTCGGTGCTTGCCTCGGCCGCCATCGTCATGGCGTATACTTTTCTGGGCGGGCTCACCAGCGCCATCTATAACGAGGTTCTGCAATTCCTGTTGATCGTCGCCGGCTTCTCTCCGCTGGCGATTCTCGCGGTGGCGAAGGCGGGCGGATGGCAGGGCATGGCATCGCGTCTCAAACCCGTGATGACCCACGCCTGGGCTTACGCGGGCAGCACGCAGTCGAACCCCATGGGGGTGGAAGTTTTCGGGATTGTGGCCGGCCTGGGCTTCGTGCTTTCCTTCGGATACTGGTGCACGAACTTCCTGGTGGTGCAGCGCGCCATGGCCGCCGATTCCATGTCCGCCGCGCGGCGCACTCCGCTGATTGGGGCGTTCCCCAAGATGTTGCTGCCCTTCATCGTAATCGTACCCGGCATTGCCGCGGTGGCCCTGGCGGCTAAGGCGGGTTCCGGCTACAGTCTCCCCATGGCCGCCGATGGCGGGCCCGATTACAACCAGGTGATTACGACGCTGATGGCCAAATTCTATCCGGCGGGCTTGCTGGGGGTAGGCTTGACGGGCCTCATGGCTTCGTTCATGTCGGGCATGGCGGGGAACGTGACGGCCTTCAACCAGGTGTGGACTTACGACATCTACCAAAGCCATATCCGCAAGAACGCGCCGGACCGGCACTACCTCAACGTGGGCCGAGTCACCACCATCGTGGGCGTGCTGCTCTCCATCGGGGCGGCGTACGTGGCGCAGCACTACAACAACATCATGGACCTGCTGCAACTGGTCTTCGGATTCGTCAACGCTCCGCTCTTTGCGACCTTCCTGCTGGGCATGTTCTGGAAGCGCAGCACCGGGCATGGCGCATTCTCCGGCCTGGTCACCGGTACCACGGTGGCATCGCTCACCTGGTGCCTGACGGTGGCCGAAGGCAAGGGTGGAATTCTGGGCAACCTGCACACGTTTCCCTCGGCCATGGCGCAAAGCTGGTGGATCGCCCTGCTGGCCTTTACGGGCTGCTTCCTGGTGACTCTGGTGGTGAGCCTGGCCACTCAGCCGAAGCCCGAGAAGGAGTTGGAGGGGCTGGTTTACGGGCTTACCAAGCTCCCCGACACTTCCGGCGAAGTGTGGTATCAGCGGCCCTGGCCGCTGGCCATAGCGGTTTGCGCCATTCTGGTGGTTCTCAATTTCTGGTTTTTCTGACATGATGGATCTAAGATTGCCTTCGGGCCTGTTTTTCACCTTGCTCGGCCTTATCCTTGTGGGTATGGGCGTCTTCGCGCCGGAAACGCGCGCGGCGCTGACCGACGCGAATGTCAACCTATACAGCGGTCTGCCAATGCTGGTCTTCGGAGCCTTCCTGCTGATTATGGCCAAGCGGGCCGGCGGCAAGGCATGATCGCGGAATTCGAGCGGTTGTACCCCTCCGCGGAAGGCCTTCGCGTCTTCCGGGCGCCCGGCCGCGTCAACGTGATCGGCGAGCACACGGACTACAATTGCGGCTTCGTGCTGCCCATGGCGTTGGAGATGGCCGCCTACGTAGCCACGGCGCCCTCGGGCGACGGCAAGCTGCGCCTCTACTCCGAAGACCGCAAGGAGATGCGCGAGTTCGAGGCCGCAGGTCTCATGGATCTCTCCCCCGCCCATCACTGGACCGATTACCCCATCGGCGTGGCGCGCGAGCTGATCCGCCTGGGTTTCGCCATCGCCCCGGCCAACCTGCTGATCCGCGCCACCGTGCCCGATGGCTCGGGCCTCAGCTCCTCGGCCGCGCTGGAGGTTTCCTCGGCGCTCGCATTTCTCAACCGACGGCCCATCGCACGGCTCGAACTGGCCAAGCTGTGCCAGCGCTCGGAGCATAACTTCGTCGGCGTGCCGTGCGGCATCATGGATCAGTACATCTCCGTGTTCGGCCGGGAGCATTCCGCCGTGGAGATCGATTGCCGCAGCCTGGGGCATCGCTATGTTTCCCTGCCCGCGGGCGTGGCCTTCATAGCCGTAAATACCATGGTGAAGCACGCCCTGGCCGGCTCCGCCTACAAAGACCGCGTGCGGGAGTGCGGCGCCGCCGTGGAGATTCTCAAGACCCAGTACCCGGCCATCGAAAGCCTGCGCGACGTGACGCCTGACGAGCTCGAAACCGCCGCCCAACTTCTTCCCGATGTGGTGGGGCGCCGCGCGCGTCACATCGTCACCGAGAATGTGCGCGTAAACCGGTTCGTGGAGGCGAGCGAAGCGGCCGACCTCGCCGCTATGGGCCGGCTGCTGGTGGAATCGCACCACAGCCTCCAGTACGACTACCAGGTGAGCTGCGAGGAGCTGGACTTCCTGGCGGAGGCCGCGCTGGCCATCGATGGAGTGTATGGCTCGCGCATGACGGGGGGCGGGTTCGGCGGCTGCACGGTAACCATGCTGCGCGCCGAAGCGGCGGCGCATTTTCGGGAGCGGATATCGATCGCCTACCAGGAGCGGTACGGCGTGGTTCCGCGGATCTACGACTGCAAGCCGGCGGCGGGCGCCGCGGAGTGCGAAAGTTTTGAGACAATCCCCGCCCTGGTCTGACTATACAGGCAAAAGCCAACTGCTGGTAAACGTCCTCCTGGCGGGATAGGATCACGAGATCCCGTCCCGCCCGGCCCTCCCTCAGAGATATACTGTTCCTTTTGGGGCGCGGGCTCCTAACCGCCGCCCCTGAAGGAGCGGCACTGACCCTTCTGTAGGGGCCGGGCACGGCCGGCCCGGCGCGCTACACTCTTTTTCAGATGCCGCGCTGGATAAACCTCCCCAACCTGATAACCCTGCTGCGCCTGGCGCTTCTGCCTTTCATCGCCGCCTCCGTGCTGGCCGGCCGCCACATGCTGGCCCTGGCGCTGTTCTTCACCGCCTCGATGACCGATGTTCTCGATGGCGCCGCCGCCCGCCGCCTCGGGAGCGCTACCCAAGCCGGCGCCTATCTAGACCCCATCGCCGACAAGTGCCTGCTCAGCGGCGCATTCCTGGCGCTGGCCGTAGCTCGCATCGTGCCCCTCTGGCTGGTGATAATCATCTTCGCCCGCGATTTCTATATCCTGCTGGGCGCCATCCTCATGCTGTGGCTCACCCCCGCCCGGAAGTTCCCGCCCAGCGTTTGGGGCAAGGCTTCGACGTTCGTCCAGATGTTGACGGCGGGGGCCTGGATGACGCGCGACGCCATCCCCGGCGCGTTTCCCAACGCCGTCTCACGGTTGCTCATCTGGCCGTGCGCGGCCCTGACGGTTTGGAGTGGCGTGCACTACACCTGGCGGTTCCTGCGGGGCTGGGGATCAGAATCTTCGAGGTAGCCCGCGTACCTCACGCTCTACCCTGAATGGGGTGTGCGACGCAATAGTGGAAGAGCCGGCGCGCTGTTGTGGGGTCAAGCCTTCGGGCTTGCCGCCGGCCTTCTGGCCGGCGTTCCTCGCGCCGGTGCGTGACGCCGGCTAAACCTGAATCCCGAAGTTGGGCGCATTGTATCAGGGCTCGGCCCAGGCGTGCCGCAAACGGAAGCACTCAGAGAGCTTTAGCCGCTGTTTTTTCAAGAGGATGAGAAGGATTTGCGCCGGGGTTTCCAAGCCAGGGGCTAAAGCCCAGAGACTGCTGCCTGATCGGCACGGCTCAAGCCGTGCCCTGATACGACAAAGCCCATTTTTTCAAGGAAACTGCCTGTGGCAGTTCAGTTTATCCAAAGTTAATTTTGTAATTCAGGCTAAAAGCCGGCGGCAAGCCCGAAGGCGTGGCCCCACATCGGCAGCTTCCAGGGTGACGGGTGATAGAATGAATCTGGTCATGAAAGCCCGCGTCGCTACCCCGGCGTCTGCTCGCCGCAGCGCCCCTCTCTCCGTCGACAAGGTTTACCGCCGCGCCCTCAAGACCGCCGTAGCGACCGAGGATCAAGCCCTCGATGCCCTCTGCGACGCCAGGCTGAAAGATCGACGCCATCCGCTCCCGGATCTTCTCGCTCGGCTTCGGTAGCTACGCCAGTTCCTTCGAAAAGGACCTGCTCGCCCTCCGTTCCCAGATCCGGCAAAAGGCCGTCCAAGCCATCCTCGATGTGTTATCGAACCCTTAGCAGGGCAAGAAGCTCCAGGGGCGGGCGAACCGCTTCTCCGTCCGTCTCGGTCGCGATTACCGCCTCGTTTTCTCTGTCTACAGCCACGAGCGCCTGGTTGACTTCGAGTTCGTCGGCGACCGCAAAGAAGCCTACCGTTGGATACGCCACCTCTGAGGATTCCCCTCCACCCAACCTTCGCCGGGGACCCAGCGAACCGGCGTGCCACCGCCGGCATCGACCAGCGCCTCCGCGTCTTCCTCGGGCAATGTCGGATTGACAGCCGGAAGCCTGTCCCACCTTGTTGTCGAAGGACTTGTGGGGCAGGCGCTTTCGCCTGCCAACCGGATCTTTCGCACGTTGTCAGGGAGCGGTTGGAATGGCCACTTCAAGACGGGCCCTTACTCCATCAGCACCAGCCCCGACGGCAGCTCCTCGCCGAAGATCCGCCCCAGCGCCCGGTCGTCTGCTTCGTCGCCTTCGAACACGGCCAGCAGGCGCTCCGCGTGCGGCGTGGATTCTAGCTTGCGGCGCACATTCTCGAGCGTGGCCGCCGGTAGATCGCGCGTAGGGTCTTCGGTGCGGCGCGCGATGGCGGCCAGCGCTTCGCCGGCGCCGGCCACGTTGAGCAGCGCTTCGGCCCAACGGGTGGCCGTAGCCGGCGGGACCACCAGGTTCATGGGACCATAGAACAGCTTGCGGGCGCCCAGACGCGACAGGCACCAGATCTCGCTTTCCTTGAAATCGCCGGCCTTCACGCGCCGGATAAGAGCGTCCCCCAATTCCGTTTTCACGCCGATGGGCAGCAACTCCAGGCTGGCGGCGGCGCGCCACATTTCGCGCAACAGCGACGGGTTGATGCGCTGCGGCTTCCTGGCGCCGCGCGGCAGCAGGAACCCGGAGAGCCGCTGGTAGACGTCGGCCTGCTGGTTGCGGTTCATCCCGCCCGCCACGCGCCCCCAGAATATCCACCAGTCGATTTCGCATTGCACCTGGTTGCCGTGGGTGATACCACCCACGTAGATGCGGCGGGTTTGTTCTATGCGGAAATCGTCGCCGGGGTACCCGAAGCCGGGCCGCAGGCAAAAGCCGCACAGGTTGAACCAGCGGATTTCATATGCAGGGCTCTTCTTGCGGCCGTCGGCTACCGCCAGGAAAGCGTCCGCCAGATGGCGAATGGTGGCCAGCGGCCAGGAGTTTCTTCCCAACCCCATGGTTTGTTCCAGCTTCGCGGGGACCTCTTCCGGCGCGATGGGCGATTTGGCGTTGGGCGCGAACACGGCCTGGATCAGCTCCAGCGACGATTTGAGCGCCTGCTCGCTCACCACCGCCGCCGCTTTGCGTTCCGCCGGCTGTTCGGCGGCCTTCTTGCGCAGCTCGAACCGCAGCCGCCAGCGGTTGTCGCCGATTTTCGATTCGCACCATGTCTCGAGCGTGCCGATCTCCGTCAGCCGAGCCCCCAACCTGACCGGGATCAGCCGCTCCTCGGCCTTCTTGCCGAAGCGGATCACCGCGTTGAGGGGCGCGTGCATGTGCAGATCCGCATCTTCAGCGCGAAACTCGAGCACGTCGCCTAGCTTGTCTTCGCTGCGCGTGAGCGAGCTATACAGCCGGAACCCAACCGGCCGGTTGGCCACCAGTTGCAGCGCGTCGTTATCGATCTCGATGGTGGATCCCTCTTCGGCGCCGCGCGGGACCAGGCACACGGCCGGAAACTTG
>Ga0181517_10006448_pt1 | contig 10051 bp, 8 predicted proteins | sample PEATcosm2014_Bin_31_FD_119748 | JGI IMG/M metagenome (GOLD analysis project Ga0181517, IMG submission 119748) | Peatland microbial communities from MTU Mesocosm Facility, Houghton, MI, USA - PEATcosm2014_Bin01_30_metaG | ecosystem: Environmental > Terrestrial > Soil > Wetlands > Peat | place... | reverse complement strand
TCGGAAATCAACAAGATCAAGAAGGTTCAGTTGCCGATCTGCAGCGACCTGAAGTACGCCCTGGCCGAGTTGAACAAGGTCGTCCAGCCGCCCGCCGACCTGAGCGAGTGGCATCGCAAGATCGATGCCTGGAAGCGGAGCGATCCGCTGGACTACGACCGCGACTTTGACGGCATCTTGCCGCAACACGCTCTGGATTTGATGTGGCAGTTGACCAAGGACCGTGAGACGATCGTCTGTACGGGCGTGGGCCAGCACCAGATGTGGTCGGCCCAATACTACAAATTCCGCCAGCCGCGCCGCTGGATCTCCAGCTTGGGCCTGGGCACGATGGGGTTCGGCCTGCCCTCGGCCATGGGCGCCAAGGCCGCCCATCCCGACACGCTGGTCATCGACGTCGACGGTGACGGCAGCATGCTCATGAACATTCAGGAAATGGCCACCTGCTTCACGGAGAAGTTGCCCGTCAAGGTGCTCTTGTTGAACAACATGCACTTGGGCATGGTCGTGCAGTGGGAGGACCGTTTCCACGCATCCAACCGCGCCCATACTTATCTTGGCCCCATCGATCATCCCGAGGCGATCGGACTGGGCGACGGCATCACGCCTGCGGAGCGCTATCCGAATTTTGCCGCCATTGCCAAGGGGTTCCAGTGGGACGCCCGGCAAATATCGAAGAAAGAGGAACTCCGCGGCGCGCTGCTGGAGATGATCAATGCTCCCGGCCCGTATCTCCTGGACGTGCAGGTGCCCTACCAGGAACACGTGATGCCGATGATCCCCGGCGGGATGACGGTGAAAGATTTAATCAAGAAGTAGGTCTAAGGACCGGCGCGTCAATAAGTGTCGCAATTGGAAGCTGTAGGGGTGACTTTAGTCGCCCCGTTTTCGGATGGGGCGACTAAAGTCACCCATACATTACGACAGTTATTGATTTGCCGGTCCTAATCCGCCGCGAAGATGCCCGTGGCGTACCAAACGCCATTAGCGCCGAGTTTCATGTCGTAGCCGAAGGCCCGATTGCGGGCTTGGACCGCGCTCCAGTGTCCGGCAGACAATCGCCAGCAGCGGACGCACTCGATGGCCGACTCGATCAGGCTCTGCCCCGGCCAACTCTCGGCACAGACCTCCCGCGGCGAACTTCCCAGCATGGCGGCGATCCGCGGAAATCGCGAGTCCCAGCCATGATGGCCCTGGAGACGGATGCCGGCCTGATATTGCGAGTGGCGCTCGGCCTCTACCAACAGGCGTTCGTCCGGTTGGCCCAGCGCACTGGCAGGCTTCTCCGGATGAATCCGCACGGCATAGATCAAGGTTCGCTGCGTGAGCGTGCCTGGGGGCAGTTCGAGGGCCACTTTCATTTCCGGCGGGCCAAAGAACATGCTGCCGGTCAAAGGAAAGACGCTGACAATGCAGCCGTGCAGGTTGGCGTCGGCATGAGCGAAGTCGGCAATCGCCACGCCAGCGCGGCCCTGCATCTCGCGCAGCGTCGCATGTTGCAGCAAAACGGTATCCTTGCCTTCCATCGCGACCTTGGCGTCCAGCGGCAAGCGGAGACAGACCAGGGATTGTAGTTTCTGCCGCACTTCCCCATCGCCGAAGGTCTCCCTTTCCATGCGTTGCGACTGCGGATCGCTGGGATTATGGAAGAAAATCAAGAGCATCTTCCGCTGCTGGTTGGCAACATCCATCGCATGCAGATAGTCGGTTTCCCAGGCAACTTTGAGGGCAGGAGGATTTGCGTCACCCCACGCAATAAATTGGCAGCAGACGATCCACGACAGCACAATCATGAGAGTTCTGCAAGTGTCGCGCATCGATTTTTGCTCCACGTTGCCAGTCATTCGCGAGTTTGCCGGGGAAAATGCTGCCAAAGCCGGGTTGTGAATATATGGTCTAATTGCTAAATTGGGAAAAAGCAACAAGATTTGCCGATTTTTCATAAGAGGCAAAGATCTTTTCTGCCAGCGGTGTATGATTGACAGTCTAGCGCGGACACACAACTTGGGATAAAGATCCGGCGTGCAGGCGAGTTGCCTGCGTTACCGGAGACCCCCCATTTACAGAAGGAGCGAACCGATGTCGGGTATGAATTTGAGAAACTTGGGTGTACTGGCTGTTCTGGCAACCTTGGGAACCCAGAATCTGCTTTGGGCGCAAACGCCGGCTCCTCCTGCCGCGGCTGCCAATACGGCGGCCGTCGCTCCTCAGTTTCACCCGCTGACTGCGGCCGACGCCCAAGATGCCCTGGCCCAGGTCCGCAGCGCGGCCGACGCCGTCGATCAGCGTTTTGCCACCGCCGGTTCTTCGGCCGACGGCTGGAAGGAATATCTCGCTTGGGACAAGTTCAAGAGTGAACTTGCCAAGGCTACACCCGACGGTACTGTGCTTGCCGACGTCTACAAGAAACTGGCTTCGGGCTATGAAGGGTTGGAATTGAAATGGTTTGCCAATCTGCGGGCGGCGCTGGGAGACTATCTCGCCGTCGCCGCCGGAGTTGGCAGTCCGGATCTGGAGAAGGCCGTCAAGAGTGAGCTCGATGAGCTTACGGGGCAGTTCAAGTCGTTGAGCGCTCATCCCACTGCCACCGAAACACGACGGATCGCCGACCATCTCCTCTGGCTGGAAAGCGCGCGGCAAGCGCCCGAACTGGTGCGCGAGATTCGCGCCCGCTTTTCCACGCCGAACTTCCACGTCCAGCTTGGCGGCGATTTGCTCAACGTGGGTGTCGGCGGGCCTATCGACGACGTCGCGCCTATCGACGACTGCATTTTGGGGACCGCGATCCACGGCACGGGCCGTACAGTGGGCAAGACCACGACTGTACTGACGCCCAATCCCGCTTTTGCCGCCTTTGACGCCATGCTGGACGCGGTCAACTACAGCAATAACGTGGGCCGCAACGGGCCGGTTTGCATTTACTCGACCGGCCAGACCTGGCTAGGCGCCGACAAACGCTTGTGGCTGGACGCAACGGGCCTGCACGCCCATTCGGCCCGGACGGCGGCCGACGCCCAAACGACGATCACCAACATCGTATCGATCAAGGGCCGGAAAATGGTGGAAAAGATCGCCTGGCGGCGGGCATGCCAGCAATTGGGCGAGGCCCAGGCCATTGCCAGCCAGCATGCCGCCGCGCGGCTTGCCGTCCGCGTTGACGCCCAAGCCGATCCCGCGCTCCAGGACGCCAATCTGCAGTATGAAGCCAAGGTACGCAAACCCTTGGACGAGCGCCGCGCGTTTCCCCAAGTCCTGAAATTCGACACGCTGGCCTCGGCCCTGGAGATCCACGGCATGGCGGCCCGGCAGTCGCAACTGGCCGCGCCGTCGGCCCCGCCGGAATTGCTGCACCCGGCCGAAGTTACCGTTCGCGTCCACGAGTCGATGGTCAACAACATGGCAGAAACGGTCCTCGCGGGGATGCGGCTGAGCGACACGATGGTGCAGCAGGCCGCCTTGGAACTGCTGGGACGCCTGCCCGACCAGCTCCAGCCCGATCAGGAACCGCTGACGATCGTCTTTCCCCCGGAACGGATTCCGCGAGTGCCACCGGTCACGATCGCGTTTGCCGAAAACGGCATGACGGTCACGGTCCGGGGCTGGAAATACTTTACCGGAGCACAACAGCAGGAGCAGCCGGGCATGTTCGTAACGGCCGCCTACAAGTTCGAGAATACTCCGGAGGGCTATCGAGCGATCCGCCAGGGCGATATCCAGGTCACCGGCACGAAACCCGGCGAGAAGCTGTCAGCGCGGTTGATTTACATCAAGAACGTGGTGATGAGAAAGTTCGGCAAGCTCTTCGCCCCGGAGATCAAGCTGCAGGGCTTCAAGTTCAATAGCGGCAAGCTGGCCACCGCCGGAAAGTTCGTGCCACATGAAATCATTTCTCAGGACGGCTGGCTGGCGATCGGCTACGCACGCGTGAAGTAGAAGTCGGGCTGGAGCGAGCTTGTAGGCCGGAACAAACGCAGCGCAGTTCCGGCATAGCCTTGAAGTTGGTGGCTTACGCTTGTGCTTTGCCGGAACCGCGCTGCGCTTGTTCCGGCCGGCCTACTGTTGCATCGCGTAGCGCAAGACGTTCAGCCCGATGCGGGCGGCGTCGTCGCGGGTGTAGCCGTGGCATTCCATCGATTCGTGCTTCTCCAGCGCACAGCTCAGGTCGAACTCCGAGAAAATCACCCCGTAGCGGTCGCCGAGACGAACGCCCTGCAGTTCGGGCGGCACGCGGTGTTTCACCGACTGCAGCGGTTCACCCGCCCTGCTCTGCTGGGGGTCGATCCGCATGACCTGCGTGCGGGCCAGATTGGCCCCGCCGTACTTGGCGGTCCAGATCGGGTCGCCGGGCGGAATGTTCAGCAAGCGGTTCTTACCAAAGATAATGTCCATCTCGTCGCGGAACGATCGAGCGAAACTCTCGCTGCCGCAGATGGCGTCGGCAAACAACAGTCCGCCCCGTTCGACGTAGTCGCGCAAGGCATGCCGCTCGCCGTCGGTCAGGTGGAAGGCATTGCGGCCGTGCATGAAGACGACCGGGTAGTCGAACAACGCGGGGTCCTGCATGCCGATGAGCTTGGGATGTGTCTCCACGCGAATCCCCAGATCGTGGCCGGCTTGTTCCATGAGGTTCGCCAATGCCCGGGGTGCGGCGTCGCAGCCGCCGAGGTGCCGGAGTATGGCGATAGCGACCTTGCCGCGCGTCATGTCGTCGCGAGCCCCTTTCACCACGACTACCGCGGGGATTTCGTCCTTGTCCAAAAACTCACGATTGGTGGCATAGGCCAGCACGTTGATGCCGATGGCCATGCCGCCCTGGATCTGCTCCTTGACGGCCCGGCTGTATTTCTCCTTGAAACCGCCTCGCGACAACTCCCAGAGGGAGGCCAGCGACGGCTTGGGGCCGCCAGGCGGATGGCTGGGGGCATATACCACGCTCGTGCGGCAACCGTAGTCGATCCCCAGCAGCAGGCGTTCCTGGCCGACAGGGACTTTCTCCTCCGCACGCCAGATCGGATGCGAACCGTCCAGCGGCCGGAAACGATACTCGGGCTTCTGGAAGACCAGATCCATGAGTTGGCGAAAAGGCTTGTCGAATTCGTCAGAGCAGCTCTCGCCGTCGGCGAAAATGAAGCCACCGCGGTCCACGTAATCGCGGAGGTTGGCGGCCAGCCGCTCGCGCTGCCGCTCGTTGTCCGGCAAGGGATTGCCCCCGCCGGAGAAGAACAACACGGGCATCTGCAAGAGGTCGTCGACCGTGGCCTTGCGCAGGTCGATCACCTGCCAGGTCAATTCCCGCCGCCACTTCGACTCGACGTAGATCTTGAGGTTATTGACGTCGTTGCGGTGGCGGTTCCAAGCGATGTCCCGCCCCCCCGGGCCGCCCACCTCGCCGTACTGCACCTTGGCCATGAGCACGGGCCAGCGTCCCTTGGAGAGAAACAGCAAAGCGAAGCTGGTAGCCAGGTTCTCGTCAGTTTCGGCGTAGGCCCGACCCTTCCATGAACTCCGTGAGACGAGCGTGCCAAGCTTCTCGACCAACAGGGCGGCCCCTTCTCGATACCAATCGTGCTCGCCGATCTTGCGCCGCGCGCTGAGCCGCCCGGCGCGCTCCAGGCCATAGAGGTAATAGAAATGCCAAAGGCCGGCATCGTTGGGCGAGACCGGCGGATTGCCCGCGACCGAGAACTGCTGCCTCAGCCATTCCAGGCCGTTCTCCATCTTTTCCAACTCCAGACATGGAGCACGATAGCAGCCGTCGATGTGGTCGCCCGACACCTTGGCGTCAGGCTCGTGGAGCATGTCGCCGCAAACGGCCATGGCGGCGATGCCGGCGCAGGTCATACTGCCATAGGCGGGCTGTGCCTTCTTGTAGGGCCAGCCGCCATCCTCGCGCTGATTGGTGAACCAATAGGAGCGGGCAAGTTCCCACGTCTTGGGCGGGATGTTGAGGTGGATCTGGCCGGTTTCCGCCACGCGAGCGGCCTCGTAAAGGGCCAGCAGCGCAAATTGGCTGTTCGACCCGTCGGCGTCGATCAGTTTGCCCGCTGTGGGGTATCCCCAACCGCCCCTGCGTTCGGCTGGAGCGTCCTTGGCCTGTACCTGGGTTTCTACCAACCATTGGACGTTCTCGTCAATGGTGTCCTGGTAGTCGACAACATGCTTAGCCCGGCACAAGGCCATGGTTTGCAGAGAAACGACGTAAGTCGTCTTGTTCCGCAAATTATTGAGGTAATGGAGCGATTTTGCCAGGTGCTCCTCCTTCGGATCCACGCCCGCATTGAGCAAAGCCAACGTGCAAAGGGCGGTCATTCCACCCTCGTGGTTGGGGTAGTCCGGCCAGGTCCCGTTGTTACGATTTTGCGAATCTTTCAGATAGCGAACTCCCTCGTCGATGGCTTTGCGGACGTCGCCGGGGGCCAAATCGGCCCCCAAAACCGTTGCCGCCGATACAACCAGCAATGCCAAGACCAGGAGTGCGAGAATTTGCGGTTTCATGGTTCTAACTATAATAGAATTCAATAGTTAAGCGGGCAAATGCAGCGCCAGGCGGATGGGCATTTCGCTGCGGATGGGTTACAATTCAGAAATACCGTTGTACCCAAGTATAAAGGATTTCCGTTGGCAAGTTCCACACCGAACCCGCCGCCCGGGCCTAGCCCCGGAGGCAAGCCCCGCAGCCTGGGCGACGTCCTTCAGGAATTCTCGCAGCATCGCAAGCTGATGCAAGAGGAATTGCAAAAGATAATCGTCGGCCAGGACGACGTGATCGAGCAGATCTTCGCCGCCATTTTCACCCGCGGCCATTGCCTGCTGGTGGGCGTGCCGGGGCTGGCCAAGACCTTGATGGTGAGTACCCTGGCGCGGATACTTGACATCCCCTTCAAGCGGATCCAATTCACGCCCGACCTGATGCCCTCGGACATCACCGGCACCAACGTACTGGAGGAGGACGACAAGGGCCGGCGGGAGTTCCGTTTTGTCGAGGGGCCGATCTTTACCAGCATCCTCCTGGCCGACGAAATCAACCGCACGCCGCCCAAGACGCAGGCGGCCCTGCTGCAGGCCATGCAGGAGCGCGAAGTGACTGTCGGCCAAAAGACCTACAGTTTACCCGAGCCGTTCTTCACCATCGCCACGCAGAACCCGATCGAGCAGGAAGGCACCTATCCGCTGCCCGAGGCCCAATTGGACCGTTTCATGTTCAATATCAAGGTCGACTACCCCACCGCCGAGGAGGAGGAGCGGATCCTCTCGCAAACCACTCGCGGCGAGAAGGTCGAGGTCCGCAAGATCCTTTCCGGCAAGGCGATCGTGAATCTGCAAGGACTGGTGGGCAAGGTGGCGGTGAGCGAGTACATCGTGCAATACGTGCGCCGCTTGGTTCGATCGACGCGGCCCAAGGACGAAACTGCGCCGAAGTATGTGCAGGAACTCGTGGACTGGGGCGCCGGCCCCCGCGCCGGGATATTCCTGATCAACGGCGGCAAGGCCTTGGCCGCCATGGACGGGCGATTTTCCGTGGCCATCGAAGACGTGCAGAAGGTTGCCGTGCCCGTACTGCGGCATCGCATCTCCACCAACTTCCAGGCCCAGGCGGAGGGGATGAGCACGGAGGATGTGATTGCCCGGTTGGTCCGCGAGACACCGCCGCCGGTGATACCGAAGTACGAAAAATAGCGATTAGAGGACATCAATCATGCCAGTTGTTACCTATGAAGCAGTCGTGGAGAATGGCCAAGTTCATTTGCCGTCGGAAGTGGTCTTGCCTGAGAAGGCCACCGTGTACGTTGTGGTGCCGGAAGTAATTGTGGAGATGGAAAAGCCGCCGCTGGTGGTTCACGTGCGAAGCCCCCGACTGAAAGACCCGGCGATGGCCGCCCTTTTCGAACTTGAAGTCATCAAGGAGAGTAACGATGCCGGTTTATGATGCGGAACGGTTCAAGCCGCCGGCTCCGGTTGCAACCGTACTGCTCTGCACGCGCGACCAAGCGAAGACCGTCGCCGACGTGCCGATGCTGATTGAATCGGGTGCTGACCTGACGTTGATCCCGCGAAGGTGTGTCCGAGAACTCGGACTGCGCGACGAACCGATCGACGGGTTCTTGGAGGGCTTTGACGGCAGCACTAGCCCCGCCAGGGTGGTGAATATCGAAGTTCATTTCCTCGACTACATTTTCCGGGGGCTTTTCCCCGTGACAGAAGACGAATGCGGAATTCTTGGCCGAAATGTGATGAACCGACTGTCGCTCGTATTGGACGGCCCGCGATTGACGTGGCCAGACGTTTCGAATAGCGACTGAGGGCTTGAAGGTTTCAGAAAGGCGCGAAAATGGTGTTGTCAGGCAGTACGCGAAGAGATCACAAGAAGTTCGTACAGCGCGATCTAGGAATCGTGGCGAACGGCTCCGTTGGGGCGTCCACCGCGCGTCACATGGGACCGGGGACCGTCCTGGAGGCTCAGCGTTTTCTGAGCAAACTCGATCCTGCGAGTTTCAGGACCGCGTCCGAGGAGGAGTTTCGGCAAGTTCTCGACAGTGCCACGGAGGAATTCCGCGAAAAGCTCACCAATAAGTCGTGGGGTGCCGCGCGGAAATTCTTGAACATCTTCTTGCGAGACGTGCTTTATAACCGTTTCTTGTGCGAGTACTATAACCTAGCTCCCATTGAGCCGTTTCTCGAAGTTCCGCTGGACGGAAAAGTGGGCAAGTGGCTCAATAATCGCCATAAGGAGAAGGGTGGCTCGGACCTTCGCCGGTGGGGGACGATCATTCGCTTGGAGCGAGAGGTCTCGGACAAGTATCAAGAACTTGCTCGACAGGTCGCGGAGGACGAGGGATGCTTCCGCGTTGACCTGGACTTGCTGGGGTACGGGGGCGTCGATTAAACGGAGGGCTAAATCGCGTTTCGGTAAGTCCAAATCCCCAAATCCCCAGAGCCCTAAAGCCCCGCCATGCCGTCCGCCGAGCAGTATCTGAAGCCCGAGGTCATCCGCCAGATCAAGCGGCTGGATCTCCGTGCGCAGTTTATCGTGAAGGGCTTCCTGCACGGCCTGCACGCCAGCCCTTTCCACGGCTTCTCGGTCGAGTTCAGCGAGCACCGCAAGTACACGGCGGGCGACGATCCGAAAGACATCGATTGGCTGATCTACGCCAAGACCGACAAGTACTACGTCAAGAAATTCGAGGCCGAGACCAACATTACCGGTTACGTGATGATGGATCTCAGCCGCTCGATGGGCTACACGCACCAGCAGGAATTGACCAAGTTCGAATACTCGATCTGCCTGGCGGCCGCACTGTGCTACTTGATGATCCACCAGCAAGACCCGGTGGGCCTGATCACGTTCGACACCGGAATTCGCAACTGCCTGAAGCCCCAGGCCCGCCGCGGCCATCTGGGCGACATGCTCTCGTTGCTCTCGAACCTCAAGCCGGAGGGCGAGACGGACGTCGCCCAGAGCATCGTGCAAGTGGCGGCCATGCTCCGGCATGCCAGCCTGATCATGATCTTTTCCGACTTGCTGACCGATCCCACGCCGGTGTTCGAGTCGTTGTATCGTTTGAAGCATGGCGGGCACGACGTGATCCTCTTCCACGTGCTGGACGAGGCGGAGGTGCGGTTTCCTTTCCGCGGCATGGTGGAACTGGAAGATTCGGAGAGCCACCAGCGGCTGGCGCTCGACGCCGATGCCTTTCGCGCCGACTACCTCAACGAGTTGGAGGCATTCCGCGACAACTATCGCCACCAGTGTGCCCAGGCGCGGATCGACTATGTCCCGTTGGATACCAGCATGCCGTTCGATCGGGCGTTGCTGGAGTACTTGGTGAATCGGTCGCAGCGGGGATAATATAGTATTAGGCAGATAGTATCCGGCACACTCCGTGTGCCGTTGCCGGCGGCACACGGAGTGTGCCGGATACGGACGGGCTCGAAACATGACCTTCATCAACGCTTCCCTGCTTTGCGGTTCCGCGCTGATCGCCGTGCCGATCATTCTGCACCTGATCATGCGCCGCAAGCCGAAACTGCTGGAGTTTCCGGCGCTGCGCTT
>Ga0181517_10006447_pt1 | contig 10051 bp, 9 predicted proteins | sample PEATcosm2014_Bin_31_FD_119748 | JGI IMG/M metagenome (GOLD analysis project Ga0181517, IMG submission 119748) | Peatland microbial communities from MTU Mesocosm Facility, Houghton, MI, USA - PEATcosm2014_Bin01_30_metaG | ecosystem: Environmental > Terrestrial > Soil > Wetlands > Peat | place... | reverse complement strand
TTGTTCTTGCCCTGCCGATCTGGGTGGCGGTGAAAGTGGTTGTCTTTCGCGCGGCCAAGCTGGACCGCGGCTTGTGGCGTTATATTTCGGCGATCGACGTGGTCCGGCTCGCAATAGCCAATCTGGCAGCATCGGCGGCAGCCTGCGTGCTGATTCTTGCCTTCGGCCCGGCAGGATTCCCGCGCTCCATTTATCTGCTGGACCTGATGATCTGCTTCCTGCTGACGAGCGGACTCAGGCTGGCGGTGCGCTTCGGCCTGGAAGCGACGTCGGACCGGTGGCGGAGCCGGGAAGCCGAGAAACGGACGTTGATCTATGGCGCGGGCGGAGGCGGCACGGCGCTGTTGCGCGAGATTCGCAATAACCACAGGCTGGCCTACCGAGTGGTCGGCTTTGTGGACGATCTTGCCGAGCGGCGGGGTACGCGAGTCGCCGGGGTGCCGGTGCTGGGAGGCGGGGATGCGATCCGGGCGCAGGCGGCCAAGCACCGCGTCGAGATGGTGCTGATTGCGATTCCTTCGGCGACGGGCACGGAGATGACGCGGATCCTGGAGCTGTGCCACACGGCAGGCGTCGAGTGCAGGACGGTGCCCGGACTGGGCGAGGTCATCGAGGGCCAAGGGCTGACAGGGCAGATCCGGGAGGTTGCGGTGGAAGATCTGCTGGGGCGGACGCCGGTGCGCCTGGAGGAAGGCAGGATTCGCTCGACGATTGAAGGGAAGATAGTGATGGTGACCGGCGCGGCGGGGTCGATCGGCTCGGAGCTGTGCCGGCAGATTGCGCTCTTCCATCCTGCGGGCATCGTGGGCTTCGAGATCGCCGAGTCGCCGCTGTTTGAGATCGACCGGGAGATGAAGCTGAACTATCCCCATGTTCCCTTCCATCCCGAGATTGGCAGCATCCAGAACCGCGCACGCGTAGAGGAGGTGCTGCGCAAATACCGCCCGGCGGCGATCTACCACGCCGCGGCATACAAGCACGTGCCGCTGATGGAAGCGCATGTCTTTGAGGCGGTTGAGAACAACATCTTCGGCACCTACAACGTGGCGGCAGCCGCGGCAGAGAACGGCGTCGCGGACTTTGTGATGATCTCCTCGGACAAGGCGGTGCGGCCGACGAACGTGATGGGGACGACCAAGCGGGTTGCCGAGCTGATTTTGCGGGCGCTGCAGAACGGCCGGACAAAATACGTAGCGGTGCGCTTCGGCAACGTGCTGGGCTCAAACGGAAGCGTGATTCCCATCTTCAAGAAGCAGATCGCGGCCGGAGGGCCAGTGACGGTGACACATCCGGAGATGCGGCGGTTCTTTATGACGATTCCCGAGGCTTGCCAGCTGGTGCTCGAGGCCGCGGCCATCGGCAAGGGCGGACAGATCTGTGTGCTCGACATGGGCCAGCCGGTGAAGATTGTCGACCTGGCGCGGAACCTGATCCTGCTCTCCGGGCTCAGGCCGGACGAGGATGTGAAGATCGAGTTTACCGGGATGCGGCCCGGCGAGAAGCTTTACGAGGAACTCAGCTCACTGCTCGAAGACACGGTTCCGACCGAGCACGAGAAGATCCGGATCTTTGTGGGCGATGCCATCGAGGAGGAGAACATCCAGGGCTGGCTCGACTCCCTGCGCGAGATCTCGGAAGCACGCGACATGGGGCGGCTGGTTGTGGCGCTCAAGGAGATCGTTCTCGACTACAACCCGAGCACGCATCTGCTGCGGCGCGTGCTGAAGCCTCGGCCGCGGCTTGAGACTCCGGTGCCTGTAGATGTTTCGCGGCTGGTGATCAAGGCCGCGAGCGCTCCGCCCGCCAAGGCGCCCTCCAGCCTGAGCGCCTGAGGACGGCGCGAGACCAACATGTTTGAATCGAACGCCGCGTTGCGGCTTGTGGTGCGAGGGGTGGGCTTCGTGCTGGCAACGGCGCTTCTCATCGCCTGTTCGGCGCTGGCCGAGGCGGCCGCCGCCGATGGAGCCGACGGAACGGGCCGGAGCGGGGCGACCGGGTCGTCCCGCCCGATTGGCCCAAGCGGCTCGAGCGACTCAGCCGGCACACCTAACCGAAACGCCAGCTCGCCGGACGCGTGCGATGTCGCCGGGGCTGGCTCGCCGTTTATTCCGCTCGATAGCTGGGTGTACCCGGCGGTGCTGCGGCTCTACTCGATGGGCTACCTCGAGACGGTGTACCTGGGGATGCGTCCGTGGACGCGGGCAAATCTGCGTCACATGCTGGATGACGCCGGACCGATCATCGAGGACGCTGACCAGTACTCGGAGCCCACGGTCGCCGAAGCCAAAGGAACCTACAAAGCACTCGAGGGCGAAGCCGAAGCAGAGACTGAGGACGGATGCGGTGCGGGGGCGGACGGTGCGGGGCCTGACTCCGGGCCGAGGGCTCGTGCATGGGAACGGCCATGGGAGCATGCGCAGTTCCGGACTGAGTCGGCGTATTCGATCACGCGGGGGCTGAGCGGGACTCCGCTGCGGGACAGCTATCATCTGGGCTCGACCCTGATCAACGATTTCGGCAGGCCGTACGAGCGGGGTTTCAACAACTACACGGGCGCGAGCGGCTACGCCCGGGCGGGACGCTTTGTTTTGTACGCACGCGGCGAGTTCGAGGGCGCGCCCTCGGCAGCGGGCTATTCCCAGGCATTGGCCCAGACGCTGTCGGGGATTGACGGCACCACCTACATCGACCCGGCTACGGGGCTTCCCGTCTACTTTCCGCAGGCGACGATTCCACTGGGGCCGATCGGAACAGCCACCGAAGGCCGGCTGCTTGAGGCCTACGCCTCGGCCACCTTGATGAATCATGTTTTCTCGCTGGGCAAGGTGGACGAATGGCTGGGCCCGGGGCAGGGCGGCGCCATGGCCTACTCGAATAATGCCCAAAACGTTTGGGCCTTTCGCATCAACCGCGTCGAGCCGCTCGAGGTCCCTCTCCTCTCGCGTCTGACCGGGCCGTTTCGCTACGAATTTCTGGTGGGGCCGCTGGGGGGACACACGCTGATCCCGAGCCCCGATCCTGTGGGGCCGGGCGACGTGATCAACCCGGGCATTCCCTGGGTGCATGTGGAGAAGATCAGCTTTCGGCCGACGCGGAACCTGGAGTTTGGATTTGAGCGCACGGTGATCTGGGGCGGCAAAGGCCACGAACCGATCACGCTGTACACCTTTCTGCGCAGCTTCTTCAGCCTGGTTGCGCCCGATCACGCAGTGAAGTTCTCGACGGCGGACCCCGGAGCGCGCTTTGGGGCCTTTGATTTCTCTTACCGGCTGCCTTTTCTGCGCAACTGGGTCACGCTTTACACGGATTCGGAGGCGCACGACAGTGTATCTCCTGTGAGCAATCTTCCCTACGCCTGCTACCGGCCCGGCGTTTACCTGGCGCATGTGCCGGGAGTGCCAAAGCTCGATGTGCGGGTCGAAGCTGTGACCACCGACCCATCGACCCCGAAGAGCCAGGGCGGGCACTACGAGTACTACGAAGAGCTGCAGGTGCAGGGATACACCAACAAGGGCGCGCTATTCGGCGACTGGGTTGGGCGCGAGGACAAGGGGGGGCAGGGCTGGATTACCTATCACCTGAGCGCGAACGAATGGATCGAGGCGGGGGTGCGCAACCAGAAAGCAGCCAAGGACTTCATTCCGGGCGGCACAACACTGAACGATCTCAGCTTCAAGGTGGTGAAGCGCATCCGCAAGGAGATTGAGATCGACGGCAGCTTTACCTGGGAGCGGTGGAAGGCACCGGTCTATCTGCCGGGATTGCAGAATGTGACCACGACCAGTGTCCGCGTGACCTGGTTCCCGGAGGGCAGACACAGGAGGTAGTCACGGGCCTAAGGAACAGGTAGCGGAAAAGCAAAGAAGGATGGAACGAGCGAGGGAGATGGGCCTCCGGCGATGCCGAAGCGGGGGCCGTCTCCCTCGTTTTGCGTTTGGGGGAGAATGAGGAAGGGTGAGGCAGGTTGTGCTGAAGAATGCCGGGAGTGCGATCCGACTTATACTTGTGCGAGAAGATGGCGACGCATCTCGACACAATTCTGGCAACCACGCGCGCTACGGTAGCGGCGACGAAGCTGCGGGTTCCGGCGGCTGAGTTGGAACGGCGGGCGGCGGAGCACACGCCGCGCGGCTGGGCACGTGCGCTCAAGGGTCGGGCAGCGGAAGGGCCGGCTGCAATTGCCGAGGTGAAGAAGGCCTCGCCGAGCAAGGGGTTGATTCGCAAGGACTTCGACGCGGCGTGGCTGGCCGGGAGGTATGAGGCGGGGGGGGCGGCGGCGCTCTCAGTGCTCACCGACGAGCCGTTTTTCCAGGGCAGCCTCGGAAATCTGGAACGTGCGTCGGCGGCGGTGCGGCTACCCTGCTTGCGCAAGGACTTCATGGTAGACGAGTACCAACTTGTGGAGGCGCGGGCGCACAAGGCAGACGCGATTCTGCTGATTGTGGCGGCGCTGAGCGGGGTTGAGCTCAAGCGATTTTCAGCCGCGGCGCGCGGACTCGGTCTCGACGTGCTGGTGGAGGTGCACACGGCCGGGGAGCTCGATCTGCTTCTCGATGCGGTCGGCGCAGAAGGCGCGGATGCGATTGGGGTGAACAACCGCGATCTGAGGAGTTTTGAGGTACGTCTCGAAACGTCGCTTGATCTCGTCGCCCGGATTCCCGCCTCGGTGGTGCGGGTGACGGAGAGCGGCATCTCCACTCCGGAGGAGGTGGCGCGGCTGCGCATTGCGGGGTTCGATGCATTCCTGATCGGCGAAAGCCTGATGCGGCAAGAGGACCCGGGAGCGGCGCTCAAGGAGCTGCTTGAGGGAGTGGCAGCGCTCGACTAGCGATCAATCGCAGGTGGGCAAATCAGGTGATTGCGAGTTATGCTAAGATGCAATCATTGCAATCGTCGTAGTGGAGGCGCCCATGCCAACCAATTTGATCGTCCGTGACGTCGAGGAGGAAGTTGTTCAGTCCCTCAAAGAGCAGGCAGCCCGCAATGGCCGCAGCGTAGCGGCGGAGCATCGCGCAATTTTGAAAGCTGCCGTAGCCAAGCCGCAGCGGCGAAGCTTCGCTGAGGTTTTGGCTTCCATTCCGAATGTGGGTTTGGACAGCGATTTTGAGCGAAACCGAGCCTGAGCATGTATCTGCTCGACACAAACGTTTTGAGCGAGCGTCGAAAGGGAGCGAAGGCGGACCCTGGAGTGGTCTCGTTTATCGATCGGCAAGGAGAGAGTTCGTATCTTCCGGTGCAGGTCATCGGGGAGCTGCGCAGCGGAGTCGAAGGCTTGAGACTTCGAAACGATCTGCGTCAGGCGAAGCTACTCGAAGACTGGCTGACGGTTGTTCTTGACGAGTATTCTGACCAAGTAATCGACTTCACGCTTCCTTGTGCGCAGGTGTGGGGAGCGCTTATGGGAGTCAACGATCAACACATCGTGGATCGGCAAATTGCGGCCATCGCACTGGTGTATGACCTGACGATCGTCACGCGCAACACATCTCATTTCACTGGAACAGGCGCGCGGGTTGTGAATCCATTTCTCGCCGATGCGCCGCCTTCTTCCCCAACCACCTAACTTGAATCGACTATGAGCCTGTGGGTGAAGATTTGCGGAAACACTTCGGCGGCCGACGCGCTGCTGGCGGTGGAGGCAGGCGCGGATGCGGTGGGACTTGTGTTTGCCGCGAGTCCGCGACGCGTGACCGAGAGCGAAGCTGCGGGGATTGTGAAGCGGCTGCCAAAGACGGTGGAAACGATCGGCGTGTTTGTGGATGCGACGGTCGAGGAGATCTACTCCGCTGTGCGCATGTGCCATTTGACGGGGGTTCAATTGCATTGGGATGCGGCGGCGGAGATGCCTGCGCGGCTGAGAGCCAAGCTGGGGCACGAGTTGAAGGTGCTGCGGGTGGCGCACTATGGCAAGGGCGCGGCGAAGCAGGTGGCGGACTACGCGGGGGATAAGAACGTGGATGGGGTGCTGATCGATTCGCGGACCATGGGGGCGGCGGGCGGAACGGGCGTGGCGTATGACTGGGGGCTTGCGGCGAAGACCGTGTTTAGGAACGCGTATGAGCGCAAGCTCGTGGTTGCCGGGGGATTGACGCCGGAGAATGTCGGCGAGGCGATTGCCGCGCTGCGGCCTTGGGGAGTGGACGTGGTGAGCGGCGTGGAGGCAGAGCTCGGACGGAAGGATCCGCTGAAGGTGCGGGAGTTTGTGAAGCAGGCAAGGGCGGCGCAAGCTGGATTGGCGGGCTAGAGAACGTCGAATGAGGCTGACGCGCGGAGGGCAACCGCGCGGCCGCCCTTGTACACTGAGGAGTTCCCCAATTTCACTCGCACCGCGCAGGAGGCTCAAAGAAATGGCGTCGACGATTCTTCCTTCTGGGCTTCCGTCTGCTCCATCGGAGTCGCGGCCGGGGCGGTTTGGCATCTACGGCGGACGGTACGTGCCGGAGACGCTGATGGCGGCGCTCGTCGAGCTTGAGCACGAGTATGAAGCGGCAAAGAATGACGCGGCATTCCAGACGGAGCTAGGCGGGCTGCTGAAGGACTATGCAGGAAGGCCGACGCCGCTCTACTTTGCGAAGCGGCTGAGCGAGCAACTGGGCGGGGCGAAGATCTACCTGAAGCGCGAGGACCTGCTGCACACCGGGGCGCACAAGATCAACAATGCACTGGGCCAGGGACTGCTGGCAAAGCGCATGGGCAAGAAGCGGATTATTGCCGAAACCGGCGCGGGGCAACACGGCGTGGCAACGGCAACTGTGTGCGCGCTGCTGGGCCTGGAGTGCGTCGTCTACATGGGCGATGTGGACATGGAGCGGCAGGAGCTGAACGTGCTGCGCATGCGGCTGCTGGGGGCCGAGGTGCGCGGGGTGAGTTCGGGATCGAAGACGCTGAAGGATGCGATCAGCGAAGCGATGCGGGACTGGGTTACGAACGTGAGGACTACTTACTATCTGCTGGGGTCGGCGCTGGGGGCGCATCCCTATCCGACGATGGTGCGGGATTTTCATCGCTGCATCAGCATCGAGATGAAGGAGCAGATTCTGGAGAAGGAAGGCCGGCTGCCGACGGCGGTGGTGGCGTGCGTGGGCGGAGGGTCGAATGCGATCGGCGCGTTCTATGAGTTCATTCCCGAAAGCCAAGTGCGGCTGATTGGCGTGGAGGCCGGCGGACGAGGCACTGAGCTTGGCGAACATGCGGCGCGGTTCCGCGGGGGATTGCCAGGAGTGCTGCAAGGGACGTTTTCCTACGTGCTACAGGACGAGGATGGGCAGATTGCGCTGACGCACTCGGTATCGGCGGGGCTGGATTATGCATCGATCGGGCCGGAGCATGCGGCGCTGCACGATTCGGGACGAGCGGAGTACGTTTCGCAGGACGATGCAGCGGCGCTGGCGGCCGTTGTAACGCTGGCGCGGACCGAAGGAATTCTGCCGGCGCTGGAGAGCGCGCACGCCGTAGCCGAGGTGCTGCGGATCGCTCCCGCGATGGCGCAGCATGACATACTGGTAGTCAACCTCTCCGGACGCGGCGACAAGGATATGGGCATACTGGCGCGCGAGTTGAAGCTGTAAACGAGCAGCGAGTCAGCCGCCGCTTCGCGGCGATAGCGAGTTAGTAAGTCAGCGGATTTTTCGATGGCGATTCAGTTTGATCACAAACCTGGACTGGTGTTGTACCTGACGGCCGGCGATCCGAGCCTGGAGGCCACGCGGGAGATTGCGCTCGAAGCGATCGACGCGGGCGCGGCGGTGATCGAACTGGGCGTGCCGTTCAGCGATCCACTTGGCGATGGGCCTGTGATTCAGCGGGCGATGGAGCGGGCCTTGGCGAACGGAACGCGGCTGGTGGATGTGCTGGCGATTGCGAAGGAGATTCGCGCGGCGCGGCCGTTGGCGGGGCTTGTGATCTTCGGCTATTTGAATCCGATTTTGCGGCATGGCTTGAGTCGATTTGCGGACGAGGCAGCCGCGGCGGGCGTGGATGGCGTGCTAGTGATCGATTTGATTGTGGAAGAGGCGGGCGAGTACCTGGCGGAGATGGAGCGGGTGGGCCTGGCGCCGATTTTTCTGGCGGCGCCGACGAGCCCGGACGAGCGGCTGCAGGCGATTGCCGCGGCTTCAAAAGGATTTATCTACGCAATTTCGAGGACGGGAATTACGGGCAAGCAGCAGAGCCTGACCATGGATGCGAGGGCGCTTGTGGACCGCATACGGCGATGGAGCAAGCTGCCGGTAGCCGTGGGGTTTGGCATCTCGAATGCGGAGCATGTTGCCCAGGTGGGCGAGTTCGCGGATGCGGCGGCGATCGGCAGCGCGATTGTGGAGCTGATTGAAGGCTCCACGCCGGAGGATGCGCCAGGCGCGGTAGCGCGATTTATCAAGGGCCTGCGCTTGAATGAAGCTGCGCTGGCCCGGTGAGAAAACAGTTATCAGTGATCAGTTGTCAGTTTTCAATTTCTTCATTGGCGGCATGAGCCGACAAGACTCCTGCGAGCAGGAAAGAACTGAAGGCTAAGAGCTGACGGTCGACTTTAAGTCCCATGCAATACGGCGTGCTGAATGAAACAAAGAATACTCACGCGCCGGACGCAACACGAGGATGGAATGACGCTCGAAGAACTGCGCAACGAAATCGATGCCCTGGACCGCCAACTGGTGGAGCTGCTGAGCGAGCGCGCACGCGCCGCGCAGAAGATTGGCCACCTGAAGGTGAGGACGAACCTGCCGGTGTATGAGCCGGAGCGCGAGAAGACGATCTACGCCAACGTGCGCGCGACCAACAAGGGTCCTCTGCCGGACATCGAGCTAACGCATATCTACGAGCGCATTATCGACGTGATGCGCGCTTTGCAACGGGACGAGTTGGCATCGGAAAGGAACGCCCTGGCGCAAGCGCAGGGCCATGGCACGGTCGCAGAGCTACCCCAACGACAAGGACCCGTCGTTGGGAACCCCAGCGAGACGCCCGAGACAGGGAAGAAGCAATGATTGTAGCGATGCAGGAGAAGGCCACCGAAGAACAGATCGATGCGGTGATCGATGCGATGGTGGAAGCCGGGGTCAACGTTCATCGGACGACCGGCGCGAGCCAAACGATTCTTGCCGGCGTGGGACCGACGGCCGGCGTGGACCTGAGGAAGTTCGAGCTGCTGTCGGGTGTGCTCTATGTGCACCGGATCACAGCGCCGTACAAGCTGGCCGGGCGAGCGTTTCGGCCGGAAGGGACGGTGATCGAGTGGGCCAATGGGGTCTCAATCGGCGGCGAGCGCGTTGCAGTGATGGCCGGTCCCTGCGCCATCGAAAGCCGCGAGCAGATCTTTGCGGTAGCCAAACGAGTGAAAGCCGAGGGGGCTGCGTTTCTGCGGGGCGGTGCCTTCAAGCCGCGCAGTTCGCCGTATGCGTTTCAGGGGTTGGGGATTCCGGGGCTCGAGGAGATGCACGAGGCGGCGCAGGAGAACGGGCTGCTGACCGTGACCGAAGTGATGGAGATCGCGCAGATTGAGGCGATGCTGCCCTACACGGATTGCTTTCAGGTGGGTGCGCGGAACATGCAGAACTTCAATCTGCTGCGCGAGCTGGGGCAGATTCGGAAGCCGATACTGCTCAAGCGCGGCATTGCGGCGACGATTGAGGAGCTGCTGCTGTCGAGCGAGTACATCATGTCTGGCGGCAACTACGAGGTGATCCTGTGCGAGCGGGGCATCAGGACGTACGAAACCTCGACGCGCAACACCATGGACATTGCGGCGATTCCGGTGGTGAAGAAGCTGTCGCACCTGCCCATGGTGGCCGATCCTTCGCATGGCACGGGCCGCCGGGATATGGTTCCGGCACTGGCGAGGGCGGCTGTGGCTGCGGGTGCGGACGGAATCCTGGTGGAAGTTCATCCGAACCCGGACAAGGCGGTCTCGGACGCGGCGCAGACGCTCGACTTTGAAGGGTTTGCGAAGCTGATGGGCGAGTTGAAGACGATCGCCGCGGCGGTGGGACGGACGCTTTAACGCGAAGGAAGCCATGATCGAACGCATTGCCATTCTGGGGACGGGCCTACTGGG
>Ga0181517_10006445_pt1 | contig 10052 bp, 8 predicted proteins | sample PEATcosm2014_Bin_31_FD_119748 | JGI IMG/M metagenome (GOLD analysis project Ga0181517, IMG submission 119748) | Peatland microbial communities from MTU Mesocosm Facility, Houghton, MI, USA - PEATcosm2014_Bin01_30_metaG | ecosystem: Environmental > Terrestrial > Soil > Wetlands > Peat | place... | reverse complement strand
CCAAGAACCCGGCTGCTGCCTCCCCAAGGGGCGGCAGCCATAACTTTCTCGCCGCTTGCGCTCTACGCGGCCAAATACGTGAGCCCCCGCGTCCGCCCTCTCACGGCCGATGAAGCCGCCATCCGCGCGACCGCTTATGCCCTCAAGCGAGCGGCTCCCGAAGCCATCGCGACGGCCGCCCCTGCAATGGCCAAGCTCATTGAAGGCCCCTGCTGGCTCGTTCCTGTTCCGACAAGCAGCGGCAACCTTGCCCCGAATTTCTCACTGGCCCACGCCATCGCTCAATTCGTCGCAGGGGCGCGCGTAAAGTGCGCCGTCGCACGGGCACACGCGGTGGAGTCCTCCTGCCGGCGACGCCTGCGCGGACTCCTCGGCCTTCTTCCCGCCGAGCATGCCATCATTCGCAATGCAGGACCGATGGAACCGTTGCCCCTGTATTTCGTGGACAACGTCATCACGAGCGGCGCGACCGTCGCCGCCTGCCGCCGTGCCCTCGGCTGGGGCACGGGGCTCACCTACGCCGACGCGAGCTCTGCCTGCAACGCGCGCCGCCTGCCTCTTTCCCCCACCCTATGATGAACCCCGATGAAGACCAGGGCGACCGGCTTTCCCGCAAGCTGGGTTCCTCCACGACCATCCCCAAGCCTCCCGCCGCGCGCAAACCCTGGCGGGGGGTGTTCTTTGAAGGACCGGAACCCGACCAGGACAAAGAAGGCGACGAGATTCCCGTTTGGTTCGTTTTTGTTGGCAACAAGGAGGCCGATCCGATCGGGAAAGTCTACAGATGCCTCTCCTTCGGGCCGGCTGAGGAACTCGCCCGCCGGATGTCCCAGGACCGCAAACTTGAACTTGTCCACGAGGCCATGCCGGCCTGACCCAAATCACCTCCCATGGAAATCGACAACCCCGATATCCCCGAACCCTTCGGGCCACCCATATATACATATACCCGTGCCCAGGCCCTGGCCGATGGCTTTCAGGTCGAGGTGACGAAAGTTGCCGCCGAGGCCGGCATCCGCTTTCCGGTGTTTCTCACCCGAACGGTTTATGACGTCTATGTTGCCGTTCCGCCAGACGTGACCGGCCAGGACGAAGCGGGAAGATTATGGGATGTCCTTTGGATGCTCCGCATGGCGATACGCGGAGCGCGGGAAGGCCAGGATCGCCTACCCTTCCGTCTTTACGTGAGAAACGACAACCGCGCGCCCCGTCTTGTGGAACTCCTCGCGAGCTGTGGGCCCCTCGACGCGGACCACCCCAGCCGGCCATTACGGTCATGCTCCCGGGGGAGGATTGAACCCCAAGCCGAATTCCTATGAGCCCTCGAACCAACATCGTCACCCTATCCAACGGAAATCGGCGGAGCCACTTCACTTGCGCCGTCGCCACGAGCACCGGCTATTTCGCCTCTCGCAACGCCGCCGGCATCACGGAAATCCGCACGGCGCATCCCGACATGGATCACAAGATTCCGGCCTACGGAGAACTGAGCGTTTGGTCATGCGCTGGCCCCAAGGATGCGACTCCGGTCGGCCAAGCAACGGCGCTTATCTGCCCCGGCAACCACCTGACCCGCCTGAGCCTCAGTGCCTTAGTGGCCCTGGAACGCCTCGATGCCAGCTTCAACGATTTAGTGTCGCTCGACCTTACTGGTTTGCCGGCGCTCCAAACGCTTGTGCTTACGACGAATCGCCTCGCCTCTCTCAACGTGCGTGGCCTTTCGCGCCTCAAAACCCTCGATTGCTGCGGCAACCTGCTGACAAGCCTCGACCTCTCCGGCCTCGGCCACCTCCAGGTGCTCGATTGCTCCGCGAACCAGATCCTCTCCTTAAAACTCGGAGGGTGTAATGGCCTGCGCACCCTGTACGCCCATTGCAATCAGATTGCGGGTCTCGACCTCAGTGAATGCCCACGGTTGCGAGACTGCGACCTTGCCAAGAATCCCTGCGAGACGTTGGCGGGAATCCCACCCGTTCAAAAACCGGCGCCTGGCCCAAGCGATCCAACCAACGGGGTGTCACTATGAAGCAAACCAGCCTCTTTACGGACTCCTGACACCATGCCGATGACCATTCCCTTGCTCCACCACCCGATGATCAACGCCGAACAGTTCACTTTTGATTGGCAGAAAGCTGAGGCCGAACGCCCGTTCATGGAGCAGTGGGATCGCAACATCGCTGCCGACTCTGGGAATTGGACAAATGAAGCAATGGCCAGAACCTGGAGCCGGTGCCAGGATTGGGATTCATGGAATGCGCTTCCGAAGTATCGGCGCAATCTGATCGTCGCGCTTTACCAAGCTGAGCAGGAGCATCTTTGTTTCCGGCAGGAGCAGTGGAAGGAGAGTTCAGACGGGCCGAAACCGTCCAGAATCAGACCCTTCGCCGAGGTTTATCGCGGGCCGTCCAAAGAGGCTATCGAAGCTCACTGGGCGGTTGCCCATCAAATGGCGGAGAGGCTCGCCGCGGATTGGTCCGCCCAACGTCCACCCTCTGAATTCACCTACGACCCGGCCATTGCCGCATCCGTTTCGATGCTCCTTGGACGGAAGGTCGAAGCCATCAAACCATCCCTAGCTCCCGGTTAACCCGCAAAAGCTATGTCCGAACTCATCATCCCCCACCCCACTTTCAAACCCATCAGCGCGTTCCTGGGCCAAGTCATCTTGGGCGATTGCATCGCCGTCATGGCGACTATGCCGCCTGAGAGCATCGACCTGGTTGTTACCGACCCGCCCTACCTCGTGAATTACAAACCCCGCGATGGCCGACGCTGCGGCAGCGACGACAACGACGCCTGGCTTGAGCCGTCATTCCGGGAGATGTATCGCGTTCTGAAACCGAACACATTCCTTGCCACGTTTTATGGCTGGCCGTGGATCGACCGCTTCATGCTCGCCTGGCGGAAAGCCGGTTTTCGGCCGGTCAGCCATCTGACCTGGCCCAAATCCTACACCAGCTACTCAGGCTACACCGCCGGTCACCATGAAGTTGGCTATTTGCTGGCCAAGGGGTATCCACCGAAACCAGCGAGACCCATCAGCGATGTGCTGCCATGGGAATACACCCGCAACGAACTCCACCCGAATCAAAAGCCGGTGGTCGCCATCGCACCGCTCATCGAAGCCTTTTCCAGGGCTGGGGGCATTGTGCTGGACCCGTTCGCCGGGTCCGGAACGACGGGGGAAGCTTCCAGAGCGCTTGGGCGGCGATTCGTCATGATCGAAAAGGAGGAGCCGCATTGGCGGAAGGGGCGAGCGAGGCTGACGCCTCATTTCATTAGCCTTTGACGAATGACATTTGACATCATGGTTCACTGCTTGCGGGTTATGGGGGGCCGCCGGTAACGCTGGGACCATTACCAGGCAGTTTCGAATACCGAGACTCCCGAATGGCTGCCGCCCCAACCGCGGTAACTCGATCGGCATTCTGCGTAAGGGATCCCATGTCTTTGGAGCTCCATTTCTTGTACATTGCCGTGCGATTCATTTCCGCACGTTGGCGTTCATCCGACCCCGATGCATAAAGACGACAGGTTCTAGACAGCCATAAATCTGCGATTTCGATTGAGCCATCGTCCAGACAAGCTTCGATTAACGCGGCAGCCTTTACTACCACGCACTTTTCCTCGCCCGAACCCATTCGACAGAGATTGTAGTTCCTTGACAGCCACACATTGGCCTTTTCTAGCCTTCGCCTTCTTATTAGAGCATCTACGCAAAACAACGCTTTCTCAGCCACCGCTTTTCGTTGACAAGCGCGCCATGGAAAAAGGCGGAACATTTGATCCAACGCATCGCTAACTGCATCGGCATCTATGTCAACGCACGCGGCCAATTCATCGACCGGACTGTTGATAAGCGAGTCGGTTAACCTTCGCATTAAGGCATATGATTCGCATTCTCCAGCGCCCAGTGATGGGTCACTCACCACACGCTGAAAAGCGGCTAATATCTCTCCCGCAGAAGCAAGACTCGGTATCTTACACTGCATATCGAACTATATTATGGAGATACTAAGAGATTGTCAAGCACCTTGCTAGGATGTACTAAGCGCGATGTACCTTTTACCAGGACACGGTTTCTCCGCTCTCCAATCCTCAGAGCACAATCGCAGCGTTAAGTACCGCTTCACAGCAATCACTATTCATCTCTTCGTGCGTCGCGCAGATTCAAGTCGTCGAATGGCTTGCCTCCGCTTAACGGAACCAATTTAAAGCGATTCATGCTCAGTTCAAAACGGTATATACGAGCAACTGCGAACGGTTCGGCGTTATTCTTCACTAGATGGAGAACTTGAAATCCGGGCTGGACATCAACTGGTCGGTGCTCTGCATCAACCCCTCCACTTGCCACGCCTAGTTCCAGAATTCGGCTTCCGCCTTCAAGCTCATAAGGAATTCTCTCCTGTCTATGGCGATCCCCGCGCAAAATTAGCCGTACATTAAGCCGCTCGAACAGCGCCTTTACCAACATCTCCCGAGCTGCCGCGTCGGGTACCGCATCCATAAGAGAATGATGAGTGACAAAAATGCAAAACGGCGCGCGACGGTTGAAAGCTGTCTCAATCGCATCTAAGTCAGCTAACTGTATCGAAGCTGCCCCGCTCTCAAAGTTTATGTGCTGGCTGGTGTTATACCCTACAAGGCACACACCTAACTCATGTGAGTAGTCCCAGAGAGTCCACTTGTTACGCTCATTGATTATATGAGATGCGCTCAAATACTGCCCAATCGCAGCCTCAAAGTGCAACCACTTCACCCATTCGAGTGACCTATCAATGGAGGAACGTTTGCCAACCTTAGGCGAGCTATTTGCTTTTCCTACTACCTCATGTGTCTCCACAATTGACAGGTTCCAGTTGAGGTCGTGATTCCCCGGGACGATAGCCCATGAGTTATGTCGAGAGCCACCAAGTCTCCTGAAGTCGTCCTGAACACTTCTCAAAAACGTTATTAGCTCAGAAAATTCTCCCGGTGCCGCCCCGAATGTTCCATCACCACTTAAAACTGCGAGGTGCGGGCATTGCAGCTTGTGCTCGCCTTTCATCATAGCCCGAATCTCCTCACATACCATCCCACCCAGGAGTTTTCCAGTTATACGCCCTTCCGTAGCATTAAAGGTCTTCCCAAAATGTAGGTCAGACATATGCAAAAGCCACAGCCCACCTGCTGAAGCAATAAGATCCTTAATCCCGAGTAATTCATGAATCTCGACTATCTTCTTGCCGGGATTCTCCTCAAGTTCCCGGGAGTCTAACCAAAAGTCGGCCAATCTCTTATGAAGTAGCACTTTCATGAGATCGTTTGTCTCTGGAGTGGAGTACACAGTATAAATTATAAGTTTCGCCAGACCGCATAACTCTCGCACCCGCGTTACATCCTCCACTTTAAGAATGTCCGGCGTGGATTCCTTATTTCCAAAAAACAGGTCTAAAAACACGGCGTCCATGTCCGTAGCTCCTTGAAGTCTGCCACAGAGCGCCTCCAGAGAGTTCACGTGGACGATGTTGATGTTCTGAACATCCACAAAGCACACTTTCTGGAGCATATCCACCTTTTCGGGACGGTCATCGCATACTATTATGTTGTACGTTGTCATAATACAATCTCCTTAATGCAAGTTCGGTTGTGAACACATTTGACTGCCTGTCATATTGGAATCGGTAAATACCTCCGAACCACGCTCCAATCTCTTCGTGAAGCTCTGAATATCGCTGTTTTGTTTCAAACACCTCAGGGATATCATAAATCTTTGTGGAGACATTGGTGATCGTAAATTTGAACAGGCTATCTTGAATTATCAAAGTAACTTTAGACGCCTGCTGGTTAGTGCTGTATTTCTGTAGATTTGTAACGATGTTTTCGCAAAGGACTGTAAATACCCTTTCGGTAATGAAAAGAGCAGCAGATATCTTGGAGGGTTCATTCACACCCACAGTAACTCCACACACCTTCGCGATCTGCGCTATTACTGTCTTTGCCGGAACGGCTATGTCATTTGTCAAAAAACGCCTTAAAGGTGAGTCCGCATCGTAGAGCATGAGCTTGGCGGCTCCCGTGTCACCCGTACCGCTTAGTATGTTACGCAGTTGAAGCACGACGCCATCAAGGTGTGATTGAATGTGGTATGCGATAGGTGATATGGATAAGTGCTGTAGATGTGCAATTACTGCACTTAAATGCGCATAGGCATCGCCCGTATTGCGTCGTGCACCCTCGAGCGCTGCCAAATGGTCTCTTGTTACAATATGATCTGACCCGACAAAATAGCCAAGATATTGTTGCAGAGCATGAACGCTTTCGTAAAACCCGATTGCCGGCGTGCAGGCACGAGCAATATCCTGGACTATCCTCTTAATAGTGCCGTCATTCGGACCAAAGTTCAGTTCCTTTGCTGCGCTAAAGACTTTTGAGGCTAGTGCCGGAAACGCTTTCAGCGTGCGTTCGATGAGCGGCTCGATTTCTCGATCATCAAGGTCGGCAATACTGTTAAGTACGGCCGCTTCGCGCAATGCTGGCTTGAATGGATAATCCAGAGTTAGTATGGTTTGAAGAATTGCAGCGCGTTGTCTACCATTCGGAGCATTACTAAGTCCCAGCCTCACAACCGCCTTTAGACGGTCATATCCCACATGATGCAGGATTTGGCGACCTCGAAGTAGCAAGCATTGCAGTAAAACAATGAACCCCGATGAACGCGAGTTTTCGTTCATTGCCTTAAGAAGTCGTTGCGTTTCAACCCCTCCAGCTTCCAAGCGCTCGAAGGCCCAGATTGCTGCGCCTGAAGCATGGTGAAGAACCAAATCGTCAACGTGAATCGAGGGATCAAGCACGGCGTCGTCGCCAATCGCCAGAAGACCTTTCCCTTCGCCAGTACAGACGGGACAGGTTTCCTGACTATATGTCGGAATATTCAATTGGAGCAATGTGGAGCAGTCGATGGAACAGCGAGCGTTGCGTCGCAGATCGCGAAATATCATGTTCGGGAATCCGGCGTTGTGGCGCAGTTCGATTAGCAATATCGTGACGCTCTTCGGCGACTCTGCCAGTATCGCACGGACACATTGCGTGAGCGTTGCGTATGTGTAGATGCCCTCATCTAGTAGCAACACTCGTTTATCCCGAAGGGTCATGGGGCGACTCGTCAGCTTGTCAACTAACGTCACATGACCAACAGCACTAATACTTAACTTCACAAACTCTAGAGAGCGCATGTTCCGGTTCGTGCGTGCGAGCGACAGTATATGGGTTAGCTCTGAATGCCCCGGATATGCGACCACATCTGCATTGGCAGCCTTCGCAAGCATTTCTCGAATAAATACATTTGTTAAGTGAAATGTTCCGTTTAGGGCCTTCCTCACGTTGACGAACAAATCATAATGATGGCCCCCCTCAACCTCGTGCCCAAAGTGCGTTAGATTTTCTTCCTGAAGCAGCTGATACTTCTCTGCTTCCGAGAGAATAGTCCGGAATAGTGGCTTTATGAGCTCTTGATGATCCTCCCATGTTAAAAGAGCTCCCGATTCTGTCGCAAAGTACTGTGGTGGACCTGGAGGAGGGGCGGCCAGATGCGTAACTACAAAGGGGAAATACAAGTAAGGGCTACCAGGTCGTTGGGCATCTGAACCTTCTGCTCTAAGATCAAAGAGCGGAGCAATCGCTGCAATACGTAGCCCTATAGACTGGGCAACCGCAAGCGTAGTCATCAGCGTTCGCCCAGAACGCACGGCAGTCGGCATAATTAAAATCCGCTGTGAATCCTTACAACGGTCAATACTTTCAAATTCAGAGTGCCTAACCCTTGTAACACGTAGATCTGTGCGCCATCCAAGTCTCTGAATGCTACGTATCGTAGTTGCCAATTCGGCGGCGTCCACGATAACGTGATCGAAGTTCTCGTGAGAGATCAGTCTCTTAACGTCCTTAATATAGCGAGCTTGAAACAAGCGACTGCTGATCAACTCGCGAGTACGATAGTACTCGCCACTTGTATCACCGCGATATGTCAATATGGAGCAATTGTGTGTGTGAAACGCGGGTTGGTGTCGTACATCACGTAGAAGGGCTGCAGAACGATGCGTGTTTAGGAGAGCGTTTACAGCACTGACTTTGAGTCTCGCATCGTGTCGTATGCCGTAAGCCTTGAGCATAGGTTCAATCTTTGCCGAGAGCACGCCATCTTGAAGATATTTATTCAACTCTTGACGAGCCCCAGCACAGTTGTCCTGTCCGCACCAAAAGACATCGAAGGAGTCGGACAATAATAGCGCAACAATCTGCCTCTCTATGAACGGCCGTTTGGTGCGAGGCAATGTGTCTACTAGAGTCTGCAAAATGCGGAATGATGCGATGTCCAGATTGGCTAACACCGGAGCACTGCCAAGTCTGATACAGTCTTCTAAGCAGGCCACAAGGGGAATCCAAATGCTTTTTTTTCGTGCAACTCGGAAATCAGCCATATCCAAGACTACAAACCTGCATCCTAACTCCTTAACTCGCTCGGCCACGTTCGAGAGCAAAACGCCTTTGCTTCTCTCAATAGAAACATCATGCAAAATCTCATGTGATTTATCCGCAACACGGTCGCCATCATACGAAAACGAAAGATCAGCGCGCGCTTGCTGAACGAGGATGTAACCGTATTCGGCTGGAGGCACGGTAACGGGAGCAGCGACTGTCTCGCGTGGACGAAGCTGAATGAGATGATTACTCGCACGCCAGTGAATATCTGATGTTGGTAGTAACACATTCAGGATCGTCATTCCGTAGTTCGCTTGGCTGGCTCGCTCCGCTAGTCCCGGGGCTGTAGGGTGTTTGCAATTATTCGGGTTGAAATAGCTAAGGTCGGACTGGTCCTTAATTGCCAACGTCGCGTAGCCATTAATGACATGTTGTGAGATTACCCCTAAGCCCGTTGTGTACAGAGGATCTGGTCTTTGCTTGCGTGATGATAGTGGCGACAATGAATAGCGATGCAGAATCAGGCGCCTGTCTCGCTTTTTCGTGAGTTCATTTAGTACGGTACTGGGTTGAGTTGTGGACCGCTTGTCGGAAGAGCGTCGTTTGGCCTCATCGTAACAGAACGCATTTGTTAACGTGCTGCAAATGCCTTCACCGTTATCCGCGACTATAATGTCTATAAAGTGGCTGCCGTAAGTTGTACAATAGCGGAAGAAATCGCTTTTATAGTCAAATAGTACTTCTTCAATTTCGGCTCGCTCACGAAGTGCGGCGTCACCGATGCGGACTGCGCAAAGAATCACATCCCCTCCATGCTCAAATGCATTGGATATGAGTTCGTTGGCGAAGGTGTTCTTAACTTCTTCGAAAACCATCGGCCCTAGTTGCTCCAGATGTTGGCGGGAGGCCTCTAGAGTGCGAAATATCGCGTCATCGGAGGTTTTCTGCTTTATGAGGAGGGTGATCGGCATCACAAAACGGTCCCGAAGGTACTGTTGGTCGTAGCCGAACGCGTGAAAGCATAGAGAGTATTCTCCGGTATGAACTGCACCGCCGCGGAGATCAATCTTCCAAGCGGAGGTGCTGGTGTCCTGCTCAAATAAGTAGCGCTGCTCTATCTCGACGGCCTGACGTTCGTAATACCGTGATATTGCGTCATTCAATGCTCGTATTCTGACTTCTTCATTCAGCCTTCGCGGGAGTAATGCAGCGGCAGGTTTCTTGAGGTGGGACCCCACGTCTCCTAAGGCTTTTAGGAAGCCGCTTGTAACAATGAAACTGAGGGTCGCGGAATCTCGTTTGTTGGGGGGGGGAGGTGGAGGGAGTCGAATGCTGAATCCTGACTCAAGGTCGCTGCGTGCGAAAAGGGCAAGAATGCGGAATAGACTGGTGAGCTCTATCCACTGCACTTGATCGAAGTTCCATACAACGTGCGCATGGGAGCGAATGAACGCGAGTAGCTCGGAATGTGCCAGCGGTGAAGTAGAAATGGATCAAAATCACCGGTCTGGAATTGGATCTTATTCGCTGGCATTTTCTTCGAAGGATTCGCTGAAGTCTTTTCTTCCTTCTTCTCCGAACTGAGTCTTCTT
>Ga0181517_10006442_pt1 | contig 10054 bp, 6 predicted proteins | sample PEATcosm2014_Bin_31_FD_119748 | JGI IMG/M metagenome (GOLD analysis project Ga0181517, IMG submission 119748) | Peatland microbial communities from MTU Mesocosm Facility, Houghton, MI, USA - PEATcosm2014_Bin01_30_metaG | ecosystem: Environmental > Terrestrial > Soil > Wetlands > Peat | place... | reverse complement strand
GACGTGTGCCAAGGTGTCGCCCGGTCGCAGCACCTCGCTGAGACGAGCGCCCACGGCCACCAGCACCTCGTCGCCCACCCGGTGGCCAAAGGTGTCGTTGACGACCTTGAAGCGGTCGAGGTCCACGAAGAACACGGCCGACGTCAGGCCTGAGCGGCGGCAGCGGAGCAAGGAGTGCTCCAGGCGCTCCAGCAACAGGGCTCGGTTCGGCAACCCAGTCAGGGCATCGTGAAGAGAGATCTCGCGCGAGCGGTGAGAGGCCTCCCTGAGATCGGCCCGTCCCTCCGCGTTCACGATGTACGCAGTAGTGACGTCTGCCAGGGTCTGGGCTGCTTTCATCGATGTCGCGCTGAGCTTGCCCCGCCTGTCCCGGTAAAGGTCCAGGGCGCCTATCCGGCGGTTACCGAGGCGCAACGGGAACGTGAACACCGCAGCCAGCCCGGCTTCGGACGCCCGGGCAATGAACAACGGGAACCGCTCTTCGCAGCTGAGATCGGGTACCACGATGGCTCCGCCGGTACGGTACGCCTCCAGGCAGGGCCCGTCCTCGAGCTCGGTTTGTAGCTTCTCGAACCGCAGTGCGTCCCCGTTCGACGCCGCTATATAGCGGGGCTCGACGCCGGGCGAGATCAACGTCACCCCTGCCGCGGTGACCGGCATGATCTCGACAATGCGCTCGACAAGATGGTCCAGAATGGCCTGGATCGGGAAATCGGTGACCATGGTGCGAGCGAACTCGCTCAGCACTTCCGAAAGTTGGCTCTCGCTGGCCACGGCGCTCCTCTGTCCGACGACCGAATCGAGCCACAGGGTCCGGGTAGCCCATCGCTATTATAACGCTGAGCCGGCGCCTTATACCACGCAAAGAGATCATTTAACCACGAAGAGGAACATGAGCCGGTGGGCACGACGACCTGGTGATGCCTGCCGACCGCCATCGGGTTGACGCCCAGCGGCGCGTGGGCGATGCTGTCTGTTGGTTTTATCGCCAGTTAGTTCCTGAGCGCAGGAGACCCAACATGGCACAGCGGTGGTACCCCAAGGCTCTGGTGGCGGTCTTGGCCGGCGCCGCGGCCATGATCGCCCCGCCCGGGGGCGAGCTCGGGGCGGCGGCCCAAAGCCTGAGCTTCACCAGCGTCTGGTCCCAGGACCTGGGCGACGGTACCCCGGTGGCGCTCTCTTCGCCCGATGTGGCCACGCTGGCCGGTGCCCCGGCGGTGGTGGTGGGGGACCAGGGTGGCCATATCTACGCTTTTTCACTGGCAACCGGGGCCCTCGTCCCCGGTTGGCCGGCCACCACCGGAGGGGTGCCCGTCGAGTCGACGCCATCGGTCGCCGCCCTTACCCCGGGGTCCCCGGACGACACCATCTTTGTCGGCGCCGGTACCGCGGCCAAGCCCCATGAAGGTGGATATGAGGCGTTCGGTCCCGATGGGACCTTGAAATGGTCGGTCAGCGTCCATAACCCGGGCGCCACCTACGTTTCTGGGGTGGTGGCCTCGCTCGCCGTCGGGGACCTCCAGGGAGGTCTGGACGTCGTGGGGCCGTCGGTGGGACAGCGCCAGGATGCCATCAACGCCATTACGGGCACCGTGCTCCCCGGTTTCCCCTGGTTCCAGGGCGACGGGGACTACGCCACGCCCGCGCTGGCCGACCTGTACGGGACGGGCAAGCTCGAGATCGTCAACGGTGGTGGGCAGACGGCCGGACTGGCCTACAACACCCTCTACACCCAGGGCGGTCACGTCCGGGTCCTGTCCCGGACGGGCAACGAGGGTTACAGCCAGCCCAACGGAGGCCTGATATGTGAGTACAAACCGGACGAATCGGTGGAGTCCTCGCCCGCGGTCGGGCCTTTCCTGGCGCGCGCCAAGGAGGGGATCGCCGTAGGGACGGGCAATTATTGGCCGGGAGCCTCGCAGGCCGACATGGTCCTCGCCTTCACGTCCCGCTGCCGGTTGGTCTGGGCCCGGCGCCTGGACGGGCTCACCACGGACAGCCCGGCTCTGGCCGACCTCTCCGGCGCCGGTGCTCTCGCGGTCGTCGAAGGGACAAATAACCAGCATGGAGGCGGCTCGGTTTACGCCCTAAACGGGGCGACCGGCGCCGTCATGTGGAGACAAAGCGCCCTGGGCGAAGTCATCGGCGGGGTGGTCACGGCGGACCTGGGCTCGGGTTACCAGGACGTTATCGTTGCCTCCACCGGAGGCGCAGAGGTCCTCGACGGGAAGACGGGAGCGGTGCTGGCCATCTTGGAAAGGGGCGTCGGCTTGCAGAACTGCGCTCTGGTGACCGATGACCCCAACGGCTCGATCGGGGTCACCCTGGCCGGTTATGGTCCCACCGACGGGGGAGTGGTGCAGCACTACCAACTAGTGGGCTTCCGCGGGGCCAACGTCGCCGAAGCCGGGGCCTGGCCCATGTTCCACCATGACCCGTACCTCACCGGGAATGCCCAGGAGACGTCCCCACGTGGCTGAGCGCCGTGGGGGAGCACCGAAAGCCGTGAGGAGAAGGGCAGCACATGTAGTCTTATTGTCCTCGGCCAGAGTGCCGCCCTACTACGAATTGTCAGGAGCTACACGATGCTAAAGCTGAGCCTGTGGGGCGCCAGGGTAGGCGTGTCCGGGCTGGCCGCGGCCAGCCTGGTCGGCGGCCTCAACGCGCCGGTCAGCGCGGCCACGACCACGACGACGACCCCGTCGGGCGCGGCGGCGCCGACGGTCAAAAACCTGCTCAACAATGGCAACTTCGCGCTTCCGTTCAGTTTCAACGCATATGGGTTCCGGCCTCCTGGCTATTACACAGTCAACAAGGAAAAGATTTACTCCATCCCCGGTTGGACGGTGGGCGCGGTCACCGACCCCGACCTGAAAAACAGCGCCGGCCCCCCCGATTACGAGGGTGGCGTCGAGGTCTATAGCCGGGGCTATGTCCTGTCGCCCACCGGCGCCAACCAGGAGGTGATGTTGGATTACTACGGGCCCGGCAGCATCAGCCAGGCCGTCACCACCATCCCGGGACTGAGTTACGAGCTGTCGTGGTTCGGGGCCGGCTACAACGGGGAACCGCTGGGCAAGAGCTTCAATGTCTTATGGGACAACAAGCTGGTGGCGGTGCCGGTGTACAGTGCGGCCGGTACCAGCCTCAGCGACATCCAGTGGAAGCTCACCCACCTGGTGGTGCTGGCCACATCGACCAGCTCCCTGGTCAGCTTTGCCTACGACCCGGCGTGCCAGGGGACCGTTTGCAACTACTCGACATACGGGACGATGGTGAGCGAGGTCACTCTCAACGCCGACGCCCAGCTTTACCTTCCCCCCAGCATCACGCTGGCGCCCACGGGCAAGCTCTTGGCCATCGTCCGCAGCACCAGCGGCACCGCGTTCACCGACCCCAACGTGACGGTCAAACTGGTCGGTTCGTGGCAAGAGAAGGTGGCCTCGTACGCCCCGCCCGTGGAGGTCACCAAGCAGCTGGCATCAGCATCCGTGGTCAATAGCGTGGCTGCTCTTCAGCTCCAGGGTGTCCCGGCCCCGGCGGCAGGAAAGCCCCTCACCATCGACGCTACGGCCACGTTGACCGGCCCCGGCTTCGTGACCCAGGTCAAGACGCTCAAAATACACATCTCCTAACCGGACCGCTCTGTTAGCCGGACCGCTTGCGCCCAGTAAACGCGGCGCAGTTCCCTTTTACGTCACGTGACGAAATGCCTCCTGACAAGTGGCCCCCGACGTTGCTCGACTGTCGACCTATTACGTCACTGTGACGAAATGTTGCCCATAGAGACCCAGCGAGGCGTTCCCAGTTCTGTGGGCGCCGTCCTCGCTTGAGGTCCGAGGTCCGGGGCCAGGTCCTGGGGCGCCGTTCCTCGCTGAGGTCCGAGCCCGGCCCCAGAGCTTCTGTGGCGCGCGTTGTCTCATGGGCCGGCCCTGAGAGGAGCTCTGGGGAGAGGGGCCGCAGTCCGGGATGTGGGAGCCGCCGTCCGGGATATCCCGCCTCGGCACCCGACAGTTGGCTGGCCTGCTTTTGGTAGCAACGCCGATAATGGTCGTTATGTAAAGTAAGGCGGGAGGGCCGGCCGGGACAGGCATGGCGTGCCCGGCGGCGGCGGCTCGTGACGGCACCGACCACTGGCCGTCCTTCCCGGTAGAAGGCGCCCGCCCCTTAGCGTGAGAGCGGCCCCGCCGTGAACGGAGAACGCATGCGAGCAAGTCGTTGGTACAAGTGGACGGGCCTGGCTGTGTGGGCAGCCCACTTCGTACTGGCCGGCGTCGGTGTCTACCGCTGCCCGCGCTGCAAGGGCCGGCTCAACTATCGGTGGTGGTGCAAGCGCTGCAAAGGCTACCGGCTGCCCGCCCACTGACGGTTCCCGCTAGCGGTGGTGGGCCGCCGGCCTTGGCCCGGCGCTGAGGCGGGCCAGGAGGGACTCCTTGATGGCCGGGCGGCTGCCAAAGACCAGGAGGAAGGCGGCCTCCCGGCTGAGGCGCTCGGCGACGTCGCCCACCAGCGCCGACCGGCTGCCCCGGCTGACGGCCAGGCTGGCGGACGCCCGCGCCGCGAGCTCGCAGGCCCACGCCCGGGCGGCGGGCAGGCCGGTCTCGTCGGCGCCGTCCAGGCCCGCACGGCAGTCGGCCAGCTCCTGGTCGAAGGGCGAGCGGCCCATCAACGAGCAGCACCTACGGACCAGGCCAAGGGCGAACGAACCGTTTAGGCGGAGCCGCTCGGACTGCGCCCGGGCCGTCTCGTAGTCCTGCTCGGCTATCACCATGTCGGGTCGCACCACCACGCCGCCGAAGCGGGCCCGTACGGTACGACTGGCGTTCAGCGCCACCAGCCGCAACGGGGTGATAGACAGTCCCGGCTGAGGCTTGGCCTCGAGCAACAGGGTGACCACCCTGCCGTTAGGGCCACGGGCGAGGACGACGACGACGTCGACTACCCCCCAACCGCTGACCCAGGGGGCCTCGCCCTCCAGGCGCCAGCCCTCCGGCACCGGCCGAGCCGTGAGCCGGGCCGGCCCGCTCAGCAGCCCGGTAAGGGCCACTCCCCCCTTGACCTGGCCCGTTATGGCTCCTTGAAGGTACTTCCGGCGCAGCGCCGCCGGCGATGCCGGGTCCAACATGGCCCCCAGGAAGCGAAAATGCTGTGCCCACACAAATGTGGACGCCAGGCACCCGGAGGCCAGCTCTTCGACGGCGGAGCACATCCCCGGGTACTCGAGCCCGAGGCCCCCCTCGGCTTCGGGCGCGAACAGCCCGTACAACCGGGCATCGGCCAACGACCTCAGGTGGTCGTCGGGGACGCTTTCGGCGGTATCGACGGCCGGGGCGTCGGCGAAGAACCGGGAGCTCAGCTGTTGCAGGTCGGCGCGCACGTTATGGCTCAGCCCCTCGGTGGTCCCTGTCTGGTCTGTCCGTGCCACCCACTCGCTCCTCGTGCTGGGGAAGTCGTTCCCTGAAGCGTAAGGGAGACCAGGCGGCCTCTGTCGGGCAGGGCAAGCACGCCGAGGAGGGCCCCCTACCGCTACCGGGTGGGGCGAAGTTATCCAGCCTCGCGATTAACCCCGGTGGTGAGCGCTGATAGCCCGCGCCACCCGTTGGCGGGGGCCAGGCTGATGGGCCGGGCGGACGCCGAAAGCCACGCCTCGCAATCGCCCGCCCGCAGGGGGCGGGCCAGGAAGTAGCCCTGGGCGGCGTGGCACTCGAGGTCCGCCAGGTGGCGCAGGGTGGCCTGGTCCTCGACGCCCTCGGCGGTGACTTTACGCTCCAAGCGGCGGCCCAGCTCGATGGTCGAGCGCACAATGGCCTCGTCGCCCTTGTCGTGGAGCATCCCGGTGACGAACGACCGGTCGATCTTCAGTTCCTTGAACGGGAGGTCCTTCAGCCGAGTTAGCGACGAGTAGCCGGTCCCGTAGTCGTCGATGGAGAGGCTCACGCCCAGCTCTTGCAGGCTGAACATGGTGCGTTGCGACGCCGCCAGGTCGGTCCAGCCGGCGGACTCCGTCAGCTCCAAGGTGAGGGCCGAGGGCTGCATGTTGGCCCGGCGCAGGGCGGCGTCGACCCTGTCGGGCACGCGGCCGTTGGTAAGGCTGCGGGCCGAAAGGTTGACGGCGACGGTAAGGCCCGGGATGAGCTCCCGCCACGCCCTGAGCTGCGCCAAGGCCCTGTCCAGCACCCACCACGTGAGCGGGTCGATGAGGCCGGCGCTCTCGGCCACGGGGATGAACTCCACCGGTGAGATAGGCCCGTGCTCGTCGTGGGTCCAGCGCAGCAGGGCCTCGCAGCCGATCACCTCGCCTGTCAGGAGCTTCACGACGGGCTGGTACCAGACTTCCAGGGTCTCTTGCTCTATGGCGCGCCGCAGGTCGGTGGCCAGGGTCAGGCTGCGCACGTCGGAGCGGTCCTCGGCGGGATTGTAGAAGCGCACTCCACCGCCCGCTTCCTTGGCCACGTACATCGCGATGTCAGCGTGCCGCATCAGGCTGGCCCCGTCGCCCGACCCGTCGTGGGCGGTGGCCACTGCCACGCCCATGCTGGCGCCGATGTCGAGCAAGAGGCCCCTCACGGCGAAGGGCTGTTTGATGATGCCCATCAGCCGCTCGCTGGCCGCCTCGATCGAGACCCCGTCGGTCGCCCTAAGGAGCACGGAGAACTCGTCGCCCCCGAGGCGGGCCACCACGCTCTGGTCACCGGCGAACGGCCTCAGCCGGCTGGCCAGCTCGAGCAGGATGGCATCCCCGATGGCGTGACCGAGAGTGTCGTTGACCTCCCTGAACCGGTCCAGGTCGATGAACATGACGGCCACGTCGTTCTCCGGGCCGCCCTTTAGCGCTGCGTCCAGGCGTTCGGTGAAGTAAAGCCAGTTGGGCAGGCCCGTCAGCGTGTCGTGATGAGCCTGGTGCTCCCGTGCTGCCGCCTCGTCCCGTAGCTGCTCCAACAGCTGGCTGGAGCGCAGAGCGACGCCTGCGTTGGCGGCCAGGGTCTCGAAGAAGCGCAGGTCGGCCTGGGAGAACCCCTCGTGCCGAAAAGCCCTGTTGGCCACAAGTAGGTAACCGGCCTTGGGGTCCTCGCGCGCCAACGGGGCCACGAGTGCCTCCCGCAGGTCCCTCTTCTTCATGGAGGTAGTCAGCACCAGGTCCTCGGAGCGGGCGTCGAGAAGCTGGGCCCCTCTCATCCCGACCAAGGTGTCGAAGCTGGAAAGGGGCATCCCGGTCTCGAACACGGGCCCCGCGTCCCCATCCAGTGAGCACCGCAGGACGAGGCCGTCCAGAGGCGCCTCCAGAGGTATTACCAGTTCGCCCCGACTGGCCAAGAGAAGTGACCGGGCCTCTTCTAGCACAGTGGACATGACCCCGCGGCCGTCGGACAGCGCGCTCAGGTGCCTGGTGAAGTCGTACAGCTTCTCCAGGTTGGCGTAGCGCTGGCCTGACACCACTGTGGCCCGGTAGGCGAGGTTGGCGGCAATGGCGATGGCGATGCACAGGCCGGCGCCCCAGATGTTCACCCACACCAGGGACACCGCGACGAGACCGCCGGCGGTGCAGAGACCTATATAGATCCCCAGCTGGGCGAGCATCGGCACCAACGGCGGCCGCCGCCACCGCTTGTCTACGAAACCGGAGATGATAATCAGCAGCAGCAGAAGGTTGATGACCGCGATGACGGCCACCGTCGCCGCACCGATGAGCCAACCGCGTAGCTCCACGGGGCTCGCCAGCCGTAGATGGGCCGCGCTGCCCAGCAGTCGGTCGTATACGAGAGTGCCTAAGCCCACGGAGCACAGGTACACGGTCCATCCCGTTAGCGCTTTGAGCGGCGGTCGTCGGCGCGTGAAGCTGCCGGCCAGGTGCCCGCACGAAACCCCTAAGAGGACGAGGCCCGGCTGGAGGAAAACGATCCCGACAAGGGTCGGTATCTCCGAGAGCCCGATGGACATGCTTAGTTTGCGGTTTCGGACCTTTATCGAATACTTATCGGCCGCCCAAAGTCCTAACGCTATGAGTGGTAAGAGCGGCCAGCGATTGCCGCCCGCCGGCTTGAGTTTGGCCAACTCCTCGAAGTAGAGGAGCGCGACCAGGCCGAGCGAAACCGCGACCGCTCCGAAAGCCCGAGCGCGAGAGGTCCCATTTCGGCCTGTGGGCCAGGGTCTCTCGCTCGCGTCCTTGCTCAATCGAGGCCTTTCGGAGTGATGCATTTGCTCCTCGAAATATCGGCCCTTCCAGCCCTTTCTGTAGCTCGCCGAGCGTGGAGCCGTCGGCCGCCGCGCCCCATTGGGACTAAGAGTGGCGCAATGCGCGCAAATGAGGCAGAATCGGAAATGTGCGACTTACGCGCATGCCCAGGCCGCCCGTACTTCGCGCGTGTCGGCGAGGGGCCCCGGAGCTCATTCAACCCCGCCTCGGTGGGACGGGATCGATGGAAAGGGGGTGTCGACGTGGGCGTTTTCAACGCTGACTGAGGTGTCTGTTGTTATCGCTATTAGCTTGAGCTGCGCTGACACGCACCCAGGCTGAATGATCAATCGGCGGCTGGCCCCTCCAGCTTGAGGGGCCAGCTTCCCGGCGGGCCCTCGCCATTGTCACCTAACACACCCCGTCAAACGCCGGTTGGGGAACAAATGGCCAGGTCACGGTGCGTGTCCTGCGGTGGGCCCGGGGCGGTCGGGCGGTGACCGGGAGCACGCTAGATTGCTGTTCAATGCACTTGTCGCCCCGTTTCAGCCTCATCGCCACCCTCACCAAGCACGACATTGCCGGCATCGTCATCGCCGTTGTCGCCGTTGCCCTACTTGTTGCAGGAGGGGCGAAGCTAGCCACCAAGGCCGTCAAGGGTGTCCTGGCCTTGATGGTCTTGGGGGTATTGGCGGCGGTTGTGGCGGTGCTGTTGTTCACCCGTGCCTTGTGACCTTCGACCTTGGCTCCCCCTGACGTGCCGGGCTAGGGTCTAAAAGAAGGTGCGGGCGCGGCACCGCACCTCATCTTTCTTTAGTCCCCTACGCGCATAACGAACATGAAAGTGAGGCACGCGCCATGGTTTACGAGGTCGCCAAAGTCCACGCCATCGAGATCCTCGACTCCCGGGGACGTCCCACCCTGGAAGTCTCCCTCGAGCTCGCGTCCGGCCCAGTGGCCGTCGCCGGCGTGCCATCGGGTGCGTCTACCGGCACGCGCGAGGCGGTTGAGCTGCGGGACGGGGACCCGAAGCGCTACAAGGGCGCCGGTGTTACCAAGGCCGTCGGCAACGTCAACGGCGAGATCAACAGCCTCCTGGCCGGTCGCGCTTGGAAGAGCCTTGAGGAGCTCGACCAGGCCGTCATCGAGCTGGACGGTACGGAGACCAAGGCCCGGCTGGGGGCCAACGCCACCGTCGGCGTCTCGATGGCAGCTGCCCGAGCCATGGCGCTGGCGGACGGCAAGCCCCTATACCGCTGGCTCGCCCCGGACGAAAGCCTGCTGAGGCTGCCCGTCCCCCACTTCAACGTCGTAAACGGCGGTGCCCACGCGCAGAACCCGCTCGAGCTCCAGGAGTTCATGCTCGCCCCTCTGGGCGCGCCCAACTTCGCCGAGGCCCTGCGGGCCGGCGCCGAGGTCTACCAGGCGCTGCGCGCCTTGTTGCATGCGGCCGGGCACTCGACGGGCCTGGGCGACGAGGGCGGCTTTGCTCCCAACCTGAGCACGCCCGAAGAAGTCCTCGACCTGCTGGTGGAGGCGATCACGAAAGCGGGCTACAAGCCCGGGCCCGACGGTATAGCTATCGCCCTCGACCCCGCGTCGTCGGAAATGAGGGAGAGCGACGGCAGCTACCGTTACTCCCCCGGTGTCCGCTTCACCACTGACCAAATGATCGATCGCTACCAGGCCTTGACCAGCACGTACCCCATTTGGTTGATAGAAGATGGCCTGGGCGAGGACGACTGGGAGGGATGGGAGAAACTCACGGCCCGCCTCGGCCAGAGCATTCAGCTGGTCGGCGACGACCTGTTCGTGACCAACCCGGCCATCATCCGGGAGGGCATCGAGCGTCATGTCGCCAATTCGGCCCTTATCAAGCTG
>Ga0181517_10006439_pt1 | contig 10059 bp, 11 predicted proteins | sample PEATcosm2014_Bin_31_FD_119748 | JGI IMG/M metagenome (GOLD analysis project Ga0181517, IMG submission 119748) | Peatland microbial communities from MTU Mesocosm Facility, Houghton, MI, USA - PEATcosm2014_Bin01_30_metaG | ecosystem: Environmental > Terrestrial > Soil > Wetlands > Peat | place... | reverse complement strand
ACGTCTTTGTAGCCATATTTCGCCGCACACTGCAAAGCTGTCCCACCACCGTTGAACTTGGCATTAGCATCGGCCTTGTAAGCCAGCAGCAGCGCAACCAATTCCTTTTGGCCTGTCATCACCGCCGCGTCTAAAGCATTTGCGCCATTATTCGCCTTGGCATTAATATCAGCTCCGCTGGCCAGCAGTAATTCAACTATGTCCTTTCGCCCCCTCATCGCTGCCGTCTGCAAAGCTGTTGCGCCTGCTTTACCGCCCTTGATGTTAACGTCGGCTTTGCTGGCGAGGAGCAACTTCACGATTTCAATGTTGCCGGCATCTGTCGCAAACATCAGAGGCGTTACTCCATTAGTATCTTTGCTGTTCACCAAATCAGGATTTGCTTTGAGCAGCGCCTTGACCTTCTCCAAGTCGCCAGCCGCAGCGGCGTCGTGAATCTCGCCGCAGAAGGCGAGGCTGCTCCAAACCACCACCATCAGCAGGACGACGGCGAGGCGGCGAATGAATGGCTTCCGGTTCATGGCTTGGGGATAGCCCCTTTGCGGGCCATTGGCAAGCGCGGTTTCGGCGTAGCGGCGTCTCGGCAGAGCGCCGCATTTGTTTATTTTTTAATTGGCGGCGCTCTGCCGAGACGCCGCTACGCCGCTTCACTTCGCCCGGACGCACACGAGCTGGCTCCACGGGCCGGGGCCGGTGGTGGTATGGGCGCGGACCCGGAACCAATACTTCCTCCCGCTCACCAGCCCCTTGATCAGACAGCTTTGCCGCAGGCAGACCGGGGCCGGCGTCCAGTCATCCGCATCGGGCGGGTCGCGATGCCATTGCACTTCAAAGGCGCACCGGCGCTGCGGACGTTTCCACCGCAGCCGGATCTCGCCTTCGTTGTCGGTTGGGGCGGCGCGGAGATTGGTCGGCGCACCGGCCGGGCCGAGGCGCGTGGTGTGGGACGCCGGCAATTCCAGGCGCACGCCCAGCATGCCGGCGGGCTGCCAGTTCACGGTCGCGGCCAGGCCGTTGCCCACGCGGCTCGCATTGCCCTGCGCGACGGCGAACGCCGCCTTGCGCCGCGTCTGCTCGGCCTTCACCTCCGCGCGCAGCCGGGCGAGGCGTTCGTGGCTCGCCCGCGCGGCGGCGGTCTGCTGGCGAAATTCCACCAGCGCCGGGATGGCCGCTTGCTGGTCGGCGGCCAGCCGGTCGCCATGCGCGACCAGCTTTTCCAGTGTGGCGAGCCGCTGCGGAAAGCTCTTGTTGCGGAAACTCAAATTGTATTTTTGCATGACTTGAAACTCCGGTTAGGAATGCGGATGGTCGGGGCGGTGGTCCAGGTGCGCCGGCGGTTGAATCCTCACTGAAAACGCTGGATTAAGAGCAGAACCCTTAAAAAGCCTCATGGCAAGGCATAAAATCGTGGTGCTTAATATAAATTAGCACCGCTCGGACGGCGTTTGCGTATCAGCGAACGTCGTCCGAGCATCGTCGGACGGCGTCCGAGCATCGTCGAACGGCGACCGAGTATCGTCGAACGGCGACCGAGCATAGGAAATCGGCGTCCGAGCATACGCGAACGCCAGCCGAGCATCGTCGGACGTCGCTTGAGCATAGGAAATCGTCGTCGGAGCATCGTCGGACGCCGGTTGAGCATGGTCGGGCTTCAGGGTTGAATCCTCCGGCGCGCTTGGCGCATCAGCCCCGGCGCGGGGAGGTTCGGGCGCGCGGTCAGGGTTTTACGGCGACGTGGTCGAAGAGGGTGGAATTCAAGACGGCGTTGTTGTGGGCGGTGAGGGCGAGGCCGGCGGAAAGAGTTTTGCCTAATATATTGGTCACGCTGCCGGCGGCGAGCCAGTTCGTGCCGTCGGCGGAGACATAGCCGTTGAAGACATTTCCGGCGCGCGTGAGTTTTAACCAGTGCGGCTGTTTTGCGTCTGGGCCGTCGGCGCTGGCGCTCGCGCCGTCGGTGGTGGCGCGCGATTGCAGCATGGAGCCGCCCTGGCCGGTGACGCCAAGGAAGACATACTTCGCGCCGGGCGCATCGCTCTCGCGCAGCATCACGCCGGCCTTGCACCAGGGGTCGGTGTATTGCACGGAGACGACGCGCGCCACGATGCCGCCATCGCCGGCGAGCGGGTGGCTGGCGAAGTGGAAGGCGTCGGCGTTCTCCCAGATGTCGCCGCCGGACGCGAGGAGGTTGAAGCTGCCGTTGAGGAAGTCCGCTTCGCCGCTCACGCCCACGTTGCCGATGTCCGCGCTGCTCCAGCCCTTTGGCAACACGGGCGGTTTGGCGCGCTGCGTCATGATCCATTTGCCGATGACGGCGACGGCCTTGTCATCCACGACATTTTTGCCGATGGGCGGCATCTGGTTTTCGCCCACGCGGCTGACGCGATAGAACAAAACGGACTTGTTGGTGTCGCCGGGAACGATGACCTTCGCGCCGGCGATGCCGAGCTGGTTGGCGACGGGGCCGTTGACGAGGTTTTGTTTCTTGAGCGGCGTGTCGAACCGCGCGTCAAAGAACGCGCCCGCGCCGCCGGGCCGATGGCACATGGAGCAGTTGGCGTCGAGATAGGAGCGGACGCGGATCTGGAGCGCGGCGGCGGTGTTCGTGATGCTGGCGAGGCGCGGGTAGTGGAAAATTTTCCGGACGTCGAACGCGGCGTCGAACAGGCCGAGGTGGCCGAGCGTGTGGAGCTGGTTGGCGGTGACGCCGGAAGGATATTTGAAGCTGCCGTTGAGCTGGCGCGTCTTGAGGCCCAGCACGCCGCCGCTCGCGGGCGTGTGGCAGGTGAGGCAATCCTGGCGGCCGGGATAAAACCAGTTCTGCACGCGCGTGCCGGTGGCAGTTTTTATTTCAACCGGCTCGGTGATGCCGGCGATGACGAGGTCGGCGTCGGAATTGTCCGCGCGCCATTTGTAGCTCGCGCCATAGACATAGCCGTTGGTGTCGCGGACGAGGAGGCGCGTCTCAAGGCGGCGACGGATTTGCGGATTGGTTTCGTCCACGGGCAGGTCAAAGTGCTTCATGAAGACCGAGCCGGCAGGGAAGGCCCATTCGCCGTTCGCCGCGAAGCCGATGACGGTGTTGGTGGGGATCGTGAACCAGCGGGTCTTCACCGCGCCATCGGACCACAAGGGCGAGTTGACGGTGTAAGGAATGAGGAAACTGGCCGGGGACAAATTGGTGAGGTCGGCGAACACGCCGGTCTGTGAAAGGAGCTTCGGCATCACGCGCGTCGGGGGCGGCGGGCCGCCGCGTTGCAGCTTGAAGATGCGCCCGCCGATGCTGCTCATCTGGCAGAAGTAGATTTCGCCGTCGGCGTCCGTGCCGAACGACGAGAGGCCGGTGTAGTCCGTGCCGGAGTTCGGCCCGGTTCCCTTGGGCATGACGCAGAGGAGCGTCTTCTTCATCGGCGTCGCGGTCTCGTCGAGCGCCCAGACGGTGCGGAAGACGTTGTCGCCGAAAATATATTTGCCGCCGAGATCCTTCGCGAATTCTTTGCCGCGATAAACGTAGCCGCCGATGATGGCGCGGCCGTCGGTGTGCGGATAGTCGAGCAGCGGCCCTCGGCTGATGCCGATGTAATTCGCGGGCATCTTGCCGAGGTTGCCTTCGCAGTAGTTCCACTGGAAGTTCAAGCCAGCTTCGCCGGGGTTGATGACGTCAATTTCCTCGCGCGAACTTTCGCCGACGTCGCCGATGAAGATTTTCCCGCTCGGCGCGTCATAGGTCATGCGGTGCGGGCTGCGCAGGCCGAGGCAGAAGAATTCTTCCAGCGGCGGTAGCTGCGACGCCCCCGTCGCAGAAGGTAAAGGCGACGCCCCGTCGCCAGTGCCAGCTTTTGAACCAGATGATGCTCCGTCTTTTTCGCGCGACGAGGGCGTCGCGGACACACTCTGCGACGGGGGCGTCGCAGCTACGAAGGGATTGTCGTTCGGGATAAAATAATTCGCCGTAAAGCCGCCGGTGGGCTGGCGCGGCGGCGCGTGGCTCACGTCGCCGCGACAATCCACATCAATGCGAAAGACGCCGGAGTAGAGGCTCTTGTTGATGATCTGGTCGTTGTCGCCGACGGAATTGTCACCGTCCGTCCAATAAAGGAAGCCGTTGGCCGGATGAAAGAACATTCCGCCGCCGTGATGCCAGACGGTCTGGTTGGTGAGGTCCACGAAGATTTTGACGGAGTCGGGAATGGCCACGCCGTTCGCGTCGAGCGTGTAGCGCTCCAGCCGGTCGTGATAAGTGTCGGGCAGGTTCGGCACCGGCCGTGTGTAGGCGTCGCCGGCGACGGTGCCGGGCTTGACCCAGGTGTAATAGACGAACATGAAATGGTTCGTGGCGAAGCCGGGATGAAACGCGATGCCGAGCAGCCCGGAATCGTCCCAGCCCTGGCATTGGTTGTGGATGTCGAGGACGAGCTTTTTCTCCGTCGCGCCGGGAGAATTTTGAAACGACCAGATGCGGCCCTCGCGTTCCCAGACGCAGAGTTCGTCCGTGCCGGGAATGGACGTGAGGCCGACGCTGTTGGTGAAGAGGAGGTTGGTGAAGGCGTTGACCGCCGTCCAGTTGCCGGAGATGCTGGGCGCGATTTCCGGCAGCACGCCGTCGAGAAACGCGCCGACGCACGGGCGGTTGGTCAGGGCGTAGGGCTTTTCGGCGGCGATGTTCTTCGCGCCGGCGCTGAAGACAAGGCCGCCCAGCAAAGCGAGAAGCAAAAGCCCTTGGCGATGCGCGCGTAATTTAAGTGGAGAGATATTCACCGTGAAACGCCGGTAAGTTTCGCCGACGCGGGCGGTTCGTCAAATTTTTTAGTGTGAATTTTGTGCGCTGAAATCTAGTCTGGCATCATGTTTCGTCCGTGCATTGACCTGCATGAAGGCAAAGTAAAGCAAATCGTCGGCGGCACGCTCAGCGACGCCGGCGCGCGCACCAACTTTGTCTCCAAGCAGTCCGCCGCGTGGTTCGCCGAGCTTTACCGGCGTGATGATTTGCGCGGCGGCCACGTCATCATGCTCGGCGCGGGCAATGACGCGGAGGCGCGCGCCGCGCTCGCCGCCTTTCCCGGCGGACTCCAAATCGGCGGCGGCATCAATGCCGCAAACGCGCGCGGCTGGCTCGATGCCGGCGCGTCGCACGTCATCGTCACGAGCTGGGTCTTCCGCGAAGGCCGCGTGGACTGGGCGCGGCTGGACGAACTGGTCAGGACGATCGGCAAAGACAAGCTCGTGCTCGACTTGAGCTGCCGCAAACGCGGCGAAGATTATTTCGTCGTGACCGACCGCTGGCAGAAGTTCACCGAACTCGTCGTGAACGCGGAGACGCTGAAGAAGTTTGCGGCCTATTGCGCGGAGTTCTTGATTCATGCCGTGGACGTGGAAGGCCTGTGCCGGGGCATTGACGGCGAACTCGTCGGGAAGCTCGGCCAGTGGTCGCCCATCCCGATGACCTACGCGGGCGGCGCGAACTCGCTGGCGGATCTGGAAGCGGTCACGAAACTAGGGCAGGGGAAGGTGGACCTGACCATCGGCTCGGCGCTGGACATCTTCGGCGGCGGCGGCGTGAAATACGACGACTGTGTAAAATTCAACCGCCGCCAGAAATAATCCGGCGGCGGCTGAGCGGGAGGTCTTTCGTTCGCCTTACTTGGCGACTTCAATCTTGGTCGGCGTCATCACTTCCTTGCCGTCCTTTTCCACGACGGTGCCGGTGACCGTGACCTTTTCGGAATCGCCGTGGCAGACCGCCGAGTGCTCGGCCTTGCTGACGTCGTTCTGTTCCAGGAAGTAGTTCACGGTCTTGCCGTCCTGTGTGACCTGGACGACGTTCTGGCATTTGTCGGTGATGTGCAGCGTGCATTTGCCGCAGACCATGTTTCCGGTGATGGTGGTTGTCTTGCTGTCGTCGGCCAGGGCGGTCATGGCTGCGCCCGCCAGCGCGAGGCCGGCCAGCAGTGCGAGGGTGAGCTTCAATTGTTTCATAGGCATTATGGTTTGTTGATTTTGGTGGTGGTTTTGTCAGCTACCAATCTATGACAGCGCAATTAATGGTTTTGTTCAACCAAATTAATGCCGTCAGGCGGCGAACAGTTCGGCCACGGTCAGTTGGAACTGCGGCACGAGCTTCTCCGCCAGCACCTCGCGGCCGGCGAGGATGCCGTGCAGCTTGAGGCCGAACTCGAAGGCGTGGTAGATCTCAACGTTGTCGTAGCGCGGGTCAACCATCCACAGGCGCGGCACGCGGTGCTGCTCGTAAACCTCCTTCTTGATGACCGTGTCGGCGTGGTGGTCGTCGCGGCTGATGACCTCGACGGCGAGGAACAGTTTGCCGGACGCCGCCATGACGAGCGCGAGGTCGGGGCAGAGCGCGGTGGTGCGGGAAAGCTGGACGCGGGCGCGCGGCGGGAGCAGTTGCGTGCCGGTCAGGCCGGCGACGCTCACGGCCATTTCGCGGTGGAGCCGGGCGCAGATGGCTTCGTGGCGGTCGCCGGGCGTGGACCGCGGCAGCGACGCGCCGTGCAGGATTTCCTCGTAAGGCCGGCTCATGCCGCCCATCAAACCAGTGCGGCGCGCCGCAAGCAACCAATTTTCCTAAAAACAAGTCTTGCAAAGGCGGCTTCGTCCCGGTAGTTTCCATGCTCTTTTGAAAAATTTATGTCTGTAAAAATCCGCATGAAACGCATCGGCACTAAAAACACGCCGGTGTATCGCATTGTTGTCGCCGACAGCCGCAGCCCGCGCGACGGCAAGTGCATCGAGGAAATCGGCACCTACCAGCCGCTCAAGCAGGGCGACAATTTCACCATCAAGCTCGACCGCGCCCAATACTGGGTCAGCAAGGGCGCGCAGCCGAGCGACACCGTGGCCAGCTTCATCAAGAAGGCGGCCAAGGCGGCCCCGGCCCCGGTGGCGGCCTAACTTGTTTTCGCCATGCAGGAGTTCCTCGAATACGTCGTCAAAGGTCTCGTGCACAACCCCGGCGCGGTGACGGTCACCCCGGTGGAACGCGCGGGCATGACGGTCTATGAGCTGCGGATGGATCCGGCGGATGTCGGCAAGATCATCGGCAAGCAGGGCGTGACGATCAATGCGATCCGCTCCTTGCTCCTGGCCGGCAGCGCGAAGAAAGGGCTGCGCTGCTCGGTGGAGATTGTGGAAGACGGGAAAAAGTGACGGGTGAAAAGTGATGAGTGACAAGAAAGACCAGGCTCATCACTCGTCACATATAACTCATCACTTGAAAATTGACGTGCTGACCCTGTTCCCGGCGATGTTCGCCGGGCCGCTGGATGAAAGCATCATCATGCGGGCGCGCAAGGCGGGACTGCTGGACCTGAACATCCATCAGTTGCGCGACTGGACGCATGACCGGCACAAGACGGTGGACGACCGGCCGTTCGGCGGCGGGCCGGGGATGCTGCTGAAGCCGGAACCGATTTTTGAGGCGGTGGAAAGTTTGAAGCGCGAAGGGACGAAAGTGATCCTGCTTTCGCCCAGTGGACGAAAGTTCACGCAGGAAATTGCGCGCGAACTGGCGCAGGAAAAAGATTTGCTGCTCGTCACGGGCCATTACGAGGGGTTTGACGAGCGGATCCGGGAGACGCTGGCGGACGACGAGCTGTCCATCGGCGATTATGTGCTGACGAACGGCGCACTGCCCGCGATGGTGGTGATTGACGCGGTGGCGCGGCTGCTGCCCGGAGTTTTGGGCGACGACGCGAGTTCGACGGACGAGTCGTTCAGTCACGGGCTGTTGGAGTATCCGCAGTGGACGCGGCCGGCGGAGTTTCGCGGGCTGAAGGTCCCGGAAGTGCTGCTGAACGGCAACCACGCCGAGATCGAGAAATGGCGGCGCGAGCAGGCGAAGACGCGGACGAAAGAGCAGAGACCAGATTTGTTGAAACAATAAATTTACAAAGTTATGAACCAGGCATTACAACACAAAATTGAATCGGCACAGTTTCGCAAAGACGACGCGAAGTTCAACGTCGGCGACTCTGTCAAAGTCCACACCAAGGTCGTCGAGGGCGACAAGGAACGCATCCAGATCTTTGCGGGCGTCGTCATCGGCAAGCGCGGCACCGGCCTGAACGAGACGTTCACCGTCCGCCGCATCAGCTACGGCGAGGGCGTCGAGCGCATCTTCCCGTTCCACTCGCCCCGCGTGGACAAGATCGAGGTCGAGCGCCAGGGCGACGTCCGCCGCGCCAAGCTCACCTACCTCCGCAAGCGCCTCGGCAAGGGCGCCACGCTGGTCAAGGAGCTGGAAACGAAGACCGTCGCGGCCGCGAAGTAATTCGCGCCGGCAGATTTCAAGGCGGGGCCGCGCGCCCCGCCTTTTTCATTGTGGCGGGGGGCGGTGCGCCGCCAAGCGCCGGATTACAAGGGTTTTCAGGCCGTCCCCCCTTTGCAATTGACGTTGCCGGTTTTTGCCGGTAGCTTCTCAATCCCGTTCGGGGCATGAAGCGCCGGCGGCAAACTCTTTATGTCTGAAGGATACTGCGTCAAGTGCAAGGCCAAAAAACCCATCGCCGACGGCGTTGAGGAAACCATGAAAAACGGCCGCAAAGCCATCAAGGGCAAATGCCCCACCTGCGGCACCGTGATGTTCAAGATTTTGGGCAAGGCCGACGCCGCGCCCGCGCCCGCACCCACCAACCCCACCACACCGCCCCCGACCGTTTGAATTTAATTATGTCGCAACAGCTCGCCTACGTCATTGTCACCCCTTACTCGCTCTACAAATCCCGCACCGGCGGCATCCTGAGCCGCCTCATCACCCGCACCGGGCTTGACCTGGTCGGCCTGCGGATGTTTGCGCCGAGCCACGAGCTGGTAAAGGAATACGCCGAGACCATCATCTCCGCGCACGACACCCAGGACCGCAAGATCCAGGAACTCCTCCGCCAATACGTCCTGGAAAACCTTTCGCCCGACCCCAAGACCGGCCGTGGCCGCCGCGTGATGGTGCTGCTTTTCAAGGGTGACGAAGCCGTGCGCAAGGTCCGTTCCGTCGTCGGCAACCTCAGCCCCGACCGCCGCGTCGGCGAGACCATCCGCGACACCTACAGCGACCTCATTCTCGATGACGCCGGCCATGTCCGCTACTTCGAGCCGGCCGTGCTGGCCGCGCCCAATGTCGAGGAAGCGGAAAAGAAACTGAAGCTCTGGGCCCGCCACTCCGACAAGGACGGCGGCGTCCTGGACAACGTCATCAACTACACCCTCAACGACCAGCCCGAGCGCACCCTCGTCCTCATCAAGCCGGACAACTTCAAGTTCGCCACCGGCCGCCCCGGCAACGTCATTGACTTCTTCTCCCGCACCGGCCTTTACATCATCGGCGCCAAGGTCCTTCGCATGAGCACCGCGCAGGCCATGGAATTCTACGGCCCCGTCCGCGAATTCCTCCGCACCAAGCTCAAGGACGGCGTCAGCGCCAAGGCCAAGGACATCCTCGAAAAGGAATTCGGCTTCAAGATCACCGCCGAAGACCAGAAGGCCCTCGGCGAAATCCTCGGCCCCATCCAGGGCGACACGCAGTTCGACAACATCGTCCGCTTCATGTCCGGCCACGCGCCCGGCGAGATTCCCAAGAGCGACTGGGACAAGCCCGGCACCGAGAAGTGCATCGCCCTCGTCTATGAAGGCGTCAACGCCGTCAACAAGATCCGCGACGTCCTCGGCCCGACGGATCCCTCCAAGGCGCCCCCCGGCTCCATCCGCCGCGAGTTTGGCTCCACCATCATGGTCAACGCCGCGCACGCCAGCGACTCCGTCGAGAACGCCAGGCGCGAATTCGGCATCGTCAAGCCCGGCGAGAACAACTTCAAGCAGGTCATCGAGGAAACCCTCGGCAAGGTCTGACCCGGAAATAATCTTCGCCAAAGCCCGCTCGTCAGAGCGGGCTTTTTTGTTTGGAATTGCCTTCTCCTCATGAACCGCGTAGCGCAGGCGTCCCGCCGGCGGGTTGGCCGGGCGTCCCGCCCGGTGCTGGAACTGGCGGCGAGACGCCGCCCGAACCCGCAGCCGGGGACGGCCGCGCCACCTGCGCGCCAGTTCAGGGGT